>Ga0255057_10001448_pt1 | contig 13305 bp, 13 predicted proteins | sample Cases_109_6_MG_FD_189022 | JGI IMG/M metagenome (GOLD analysis project Ga0255057, IMG submission 189022) | Seawater microbial communities from Amundsen Gulf, Northwest Territories, Canada - Cases_109_6 | ecosystem: Environmental > Aquatic > Marine > Gulf | place: Canada: Northwest Territories... | reverse complement strand
CAGCTTGACTTTGTCGATGGTCTCCAAAAGATCGTCGGTACCTTCGAGGGCGAAGTAGCTCGACTGGATGGGGATCAAGACATGAGTCGATGCCACCAGGGCGTTGACGGTGATGATGCCCAGGGTCGGCGGGGTGTCGATGAGAATGTAGTCGTATCTGTTGCGGATGTTCTTGATCGAGTCCTTAAGCCGGTAGTAGCTGTCGAGCTCACCCATCAGCTTGGCCTCGATCTTGGCCAGGGCGATCGACGAGGGAGCGATGAACAGATTCTCGGTGCCGTCGACCGGTCGGACGACCTCCTTGATCCCGGTGTCGGGCTCGGCCAGCACGTCATAGACCGTGCGCTCGAGATCGTGGATCTCGATAAAGGTCATCGAGCTGTTGGCCTGGGGATCGAGATCGACGAGAAGAGTCTTCAGACCCTTGGCGGCAAGGGCGGCTGCCAGATTGATGGCTGTCGTCGTTTTGCCGACGCCGCCCTTTTGATTCGCGATCGCTAGGATCATTGGACGGGTGGAGTGTACGCAATGGCGTCGAACAGGTCAAGAAACACACACTCCGCCCGCTATGTCGGCGTGCCGACAATCGTCCTAAATGGCTGATAGAAGAGAGGGTTACGAGCGGAATCGAGGAGGTCTACATGGTGTACTTGCCGAGATCGTCGGGGCTCACCTGTTCGAGCCACTTCTTGAGGCGCGCCTCGTCGGTCTCGTCGGTGAGCAGATCGACCGCTTTGGCTTCCTGCAGTACCGACTGGAGCACGAAGATCGGGGCGTTGGCCCGCAACGCCAGGGCGATGGCATCGCTGGGCCGCGAATCCAGCTCGACACCTCCCGCCGCCGGCAGCTGGAGGGAGATGAGGGCATAGAAGGTGTTCTCTTTGAGATCGGAGATGGTCACCTTCTCCACCGTCGCTCCCAAGCGCACCAACGAGGCGTGGAGCAGATCATGGGTCATGGGTCGGGGTGGATCGACCCCTTCGATGCGCAGCGCAATGGCGTTGGCTTCGAAGACACCGATCCAGATGGGCAGAAAGACCTTGCTCTCCTCGTCCCGCAGCACGACGATGGGGGTGTTGGATGAGGGGTCCAACATCAGTCCCTTGATCTCCATCCTGACCGGATCGGTGGGTTCGCTCATCGCCTTCCTATTGTGCGCATGCCGGCGCTGTGAGGTCAAGCTAGCCTGCTACTGCGTCGGAGCCGCCGGTGCGCCGGGCGCGGAGGAATCGCGGCTGGCGAGGAGGCTGTGTGGCAGCGCTCTGTCGATGGTCACCTCGATCATCCGGCCCAGGGTCACCGGCTCGGGCTCCGCCGGAAAATGAACCACTCGGTGACAGGTGGTGCGGCCGGTCTGCCAGCCGGGCTGCTTGGCCCAACCGGTCACCAGCACTCGGAGGCTCGAGCCCACCAGGCCCTCGTTGAGCTCACGCTGGATCCCCTCCTGGACCCGGAATAGCTCCTGGAGCCGGCGATCGGCGATCTCGGCCGCGACCTCGTCGTCGAGCTGGAGCGCCGCCGTCCCGGGCCGGGGCGAATACTTGAAAGCAAAGAAGGAGGCGAATCTGATCTCGGCGGCCAACTCGAGCGTCAGCCGGTGGTCCGCTTCCGTTTCGCCGGGGAAGCCGACGATAAAGTCGGTGGACAGCGCGGTGTCGGGGCGGGCCCGCCGCAGCTGACCGACAAGCTCCAGGTACTCGGCCGCCGTGTAGCCCCGCCCCATCCGTTTGAGCAGGCGGTCGGAGCCCGATTGGACCGGCAGATGGAGGTAGGGGCAGATGTTCTCGTGGCGGGCAAACTCCGCCACCATGCGGAGGGTGAAATCGCGCGGGTAGGAGGTGACGAATCTGAGCCGCTCGACCCCCGGTGTCTCGGCCACTGCGGTCAACAGATCGGCGAAATCTCCCCCGCCATCGGGGTCGACCCAGTGGTTGACGGTCTGGCCCAGCAGCTCGATCTCCAGAAAACCGTAGTCGACCAGGTGCTCGACCTCACGCAGGATCTCGTCCAGGGGACGACAGCGCTCGGGTCCCCGGGTCTGGGGAACGATACAAAAGGTGCAGTTCTTGTCACAGCCCTCGATGATCGTCACCATTCCCTTGTGGCTGCCGTCCCGGGAGATGCTGTCGAAGTCGAAGGAGCGCTCGGCTGGAAAGCCGGTGGCCACCACCCGCTCGCCCCTCGCGCGGCGGGCGAGCACCTGACCCAGCTCCCCCACCCTGGCCGTACCGAGGACAAAATCGAGATCCGCGACCCGGCGCAATGCCCTCTCGCCCGCCTGCTGGGCCACACAGCCGCAGAGCCCGATCAGGAGCTCGGGCCGCTCGCTCTTCAGCTGCCGGTACTCGCCGAGGCGGGAGTAGACCTTGTGCTCGGCTTTCTCCCGCACGCTGCAGGAATTGAGCAGAATGAGATCGGCCTCCTCGGCGGCAGCGGTGGGGAGCATCCCCTGCTGCATCAACTGTCCAGCCAACCGTTGACTGTCCAGCTCGTTCATCTGGCAACCCCAGGTCTCGATGAGGAAACGTTTAGCGGGCATTGTTCACCACCGCGCTCCCCCATCTCCAACCCCGTCGATCACCACCGGCTCGACCGGTTCGAAGGTCTGAATTCCCGGCGGGTGCTCTTCGTCCAGCTGGGGCTCGAGCTCGATCCCCTCGCGCAACCAGCCCGGCAGTGCCCCCGCTCGCCGCCCGGCTTCGAGAAAGAGCTCCAACTCCTTCTCCATCTCCACCGCCATCACGCGGGCCTCGTCCAGATCCCGCAGCGCCCTGTCCCAGGCCGGCTTGATCTCCTGGTCGCGGTAGAAACCGTCGTCTTCCTGATAAAACGCCATTCTGAGCTCGGCCACCCGGCTCTCGGCTTCGGGGATGGACTCGACCGCCTGCCGCCATTCGATGCGAATCTCTCGCGCCCGGCGCCGCCAGTAGGCCTCGTCCTCGGCCAGCTCGATCTCCTCTGGGCTGCGGCCGACCGGAGCCTCCACGTCCACGGTCTCCGGTGTATCCGAGATGGTCAGCTCGCCGGTGGCATACTCGGCCAGATTCTTGTTGGTGATGATGATCGCTGGCTGATCGGCGATCTGCCGCCGCTCTCGCTCCGCCCGCGCCGCCTCCACCAGAGTCGGGGTCTCGGTCGGCTCGCCCAACTCCGTGTCGAGCATCATCAGGGAGTCGTCCGCCGCCACGCGCTCGGCCATCGATTGCTCGGGCACCTCGAGGGTGTAGGGGTCGGTAGCTGGCGAATCGGTCTCGTCGGCAGCCTCAGCCTCGTCGTCTGCCGCCACCTCAGGCTCCGCCTCGGCGTCCTCATCGGGTGCCTCTTGCTGTTGTTCCTCGGTCTCCGGTTTCTGGGTCTTGGTGGTTATCGGCGGGCCGGCGCCGGCGCCGGCCGACCAGCAGAGCACGATGGTCAGAAGCAGTAGGGTGATCGCAGAACGCGACATATCAAACCCTGCCATACCTGTCCTCCAGTCGCACGACATCATCCAGCTCGGGCGTCGACACCTCGATGATGTCACAGCCCGCGGGACCGGAAGTCATCCGGTGCCGGGTATTGGGCGGTATGTGGATCGCCTCGCCGGGGTGAACCATCCGGGTGATGGTCTCGCCGTCTTGCTCGATAACGAGCTCGAACTCGCCGCTGTGCAGATAGAGCGTTTCGTCCTTGTGCTCGTGGTACTGGAGTGACAGGGCCTGGCCCGGGTCCACGTGGAGGATCTTCCCGGCATAGCGGTCGGTATGCGCGAAGATGAGCTCATACCCCCAGGGCTTGTCGACTTTACGAATCTCGGAATCCATCATCGTCTCCGTGCAGGCTACATCGAGGCGGTGGAAAGAGGCGATTGAACGAGGACCTCGCTCAGGTAGCTCTCGATCTCCTTCGCACAGTCCATCTCCAGACAGCGCTTGGTTACCGGCGCGAGCTCGGATAGGGTCAAATCGCGTATCTGGGCTTTGATCTCGGGGATCACCCGCGGGCTGAGCGACAGTCGTCGCAAACCCAGACCCAGAAGCAGTGCCGTGTAGTGCCAGTCGGCGGCCATCTCACCACACATCGAGCAGTCGATCCCCGCCTGGCGGGCGCTTTCGATGACAAACCGGATCATCCGCAGCATGGCCGGATGGAGTGGACGATAGAGATAGGAGACGTGCTCGTTGTTGCGATCGACCGCCAGCGCGTACTGGATGAGGTCGTTGGTGCCGATGGAGAAGAAACTGACCTCTCGGGCCAGCACATCGGCCACCAGGGCCGCCGAAGGCACCTCGATCATCAGCCCCAGCTCGAAATCGCGGGTATGTTCCAGCCCCTCCTTTTCCAACTCGGCCAGGACTCCAGCGGTGAATTCGCGAAAGTCGTAGATTTCATCGAGGGCGCTTACCATCGGCAGCATGACGTGCAGTTGGCGACCCGCGCCGGCGCGCAACAGGGCCCGCATTTGGGTCTTGAAGATCTGCGGTCTCGCCAGCGTCAGCCGTATTCCCCTGAGCCCCAGCACCGGGTTGTCTTCCTGCGTGTCCATGACATCCCGCGCCAGCTTGCGCCCTCCCAGGTCGAAGGTCCTGATATAGACCGGGTGGGGATGGATCTCGTCGATCAAACGCCGGTAGATGCGGAGATGGTCCTCTTCGCTGGGCAGCTCCGGCGAGGACTCGATGTAGAGGAACTCGCTGCGGTAGAGACCGACTCCGGCCGCGCCGTAGTTTCTGGCGTCGTCGATCTCCTCGGGCAGATCGATGTTGGCCATCAGATCGATCTCGACCCCGTCGCGGGTGACGCACGGCAGCTCCCGGGTGCTCAACAACACCCGTTCACGGCTCTCGAGCTCGGCGATCCGCCGCTCAACCTGCTTGATCTCGGCCTTGGAGGGGTGGAGGATCACTTTGCCGTCGATGCCGTCGATGATCACCGGGTCGTTGTCGGTGACGCTGGCGGTTACCCCTTCCACCCCCGCCACCATGGGAATGTTGAGATCCCGGGCGATGATCGAGGTGTGGGAGGTGAGCCCCCCGGTCTCGATGGCAAAGGCCACCACCTGCTGTCTACCCAGGCGCACCGCTTCGGAAGGGGTGAGGTCGTGGGTGATGATGACAACCTCGGTGGCGAGCTCGGAGAGCTCATGGTGGGCCACGCCCTGCAGCGCCCGCAGCAGATACCGCATGACGTCGCGTAGGTCGTCGCTGCGTTCCCGGAACTGCGGGCTTTCGAGGCTTTCAAACCGCTCGCCGAGCTCTTCGGCCGTCTTGTGGACCGCCCACTCGGCGTTGACCTGCTCGTCGCCAATCCGGGACTCGATCTGTCCCAGCACGGCCGAGTCACCGAGCATCAGCAGATGCGCTTCGAAGATCGCCGCCAGGTCGTCTCCCAGCTCGTCGCGGGCCTTGAGACGTGTTGTCTGAATCTCGGCCTCGGCCATCTCGACGGCCTGCCGAAAGCGCTCGATCTCGGCGCCGACCTCCGACTCGGGCAGCGGAAAGCGGAAGACCTCCAGCATCCGTGTCTCGATGCAGACCGCCCGCCCGATAGCCAGACCGGGTGAGACCCCTAGACCCTGGAGCTCGAGTCTCTTCGCCGGCGGCATCAGGACGGCTCCTCGAAGCGATTGGCGATCAGACCGGTCACCGCCGTCATCGCCTCTTCTTCATCCACACCGTCGCATTTGACGATCACCTCCGAGCCCTGGGCGGCGGCCAACAGCAGGATGCCCAGAATGCTCTTGGCGTCCACCTCTTCTCCATTCATCGATAGAGAGACCTGGCTGTCGAACCTCCCCGCCAGATGGACCAGCTTGGCGGCCGCCCGAGCGTGCAGACCCAGCCGGTTGACGATCTCCAGCTGGCGCTCAATCACCGTCACCGTCCTTCGCATCAGCGGCGGCCGATGGCTGCCCCTCGCCGGCGTGGCAGATGCTGGCCCGGGACTTCTCCTGAATCCAGTCGGCGAGCTCCGAAACGGTCATCTCGTTGGACCGGGGACAGCCCAGGCGGACGACCATCGGCAGGTTGACACCGGTGACCACCTCCACCCGGCCGGGCTCGAAAAAGCTGGTGGCGACATTGAAGGGTGTGCCACCGTACATGTCGGTGAGAATCAACACCTCGTCGGCTGAATGCACCGTCTCCAGGGCGCGACGGGTCTTCTTGGTGACCTCTTCGACGCTGTCGTTCCAGTCCAGGGAGACGGCCACAAAGCGCGGCATCTCGCCGACGATCATCTGCGCCGCGTCGAGCAGCTCCTGGGCCATCCTGCCGTGAGTGACAATCAAAGTAGTGACCATGAGCGTGGGTCTCCGTGCCGAGAGCTTAGCAACGAATGTCCGTCAGACGCTGAGAGCGAATCCACAGGGCTAGCGGGTGATGTCCCGATGGATAAGTCGAACACGCATGTCGGTGCGTCGCAACCGGGAGTAAAGCTCCTCGACGACAGCTACCGAGCGATGGTGGCCACCGGTACAGCCAACGCCGACCGAGAGGTAGGCTCGATTCTCTTTTTCGTAGCGGGGTAACAGGTAGCCGAGAAAGTCTTCCAAACGATCGACGAATTCCCCGTAGTCGGGGATCGCCTCCAGATACTCCCGCACCGGCGCATCGCATCCGGTCAGCGGGCGCAGCTCCGGCACAAAGTGCGGGTTGGAGAGGAACCGCGCATCGAACAGCAGATCGGCGCCGGATGGGATGCCGTGCTTGAAACCAAAGCTGACCAGGGAGACGGCCAGCGTGGGCTCCTCACCCGCTGAGGTGGCAAAGGCGCGGTAAACCTCGTCCCGTGCTTCGTGGATCGACCAGTCGCTGGTGTCCAGAACCATATCCGCCGCTCCCTTGACATCCGCCAGCATCTCTTTTTCCTGACGGATCCCTTCGATCGCTCCGCGGTCGGCGGCCAGGGGATGGGGTCTCCGGGTTTCGGAGAATCTCCTCACCAGGGCGTCCTCGGAGGCCTCCAGAAAGAGCAGGGTCGGGTTGATATGCGCCCGATCGAGCTCGGCAACAAGGCGGGGGAACTCGCTGGCAAAACCCGGCGCCCGCACATCTGTCACCACCGCGATCCGGCGATGCCCTTCGACCTGGGCAAAGGGATCGTGCAGAAACTGGCGCAGCAACGGCAGAGGGAGATTGTCGACGCAATAGAAGCCGAGATCCTCGAAGCACTTGGCAACGGTGCTCTTGCCGGAACCGGACAGACCGGTGATCAGAACGAGTCTTGTGGGTTTCACGTCGGAGCGTGTTCCGCTTTGCTCGACCCCTTTTGCAGCTTCTTTTCCAGCTCGCGGGCAAAGTCCTTGGCCGAGTGGTGCCCTTGCAGCTTGAGAACGTGGTTACGAGTGGCGATCTCGACCAGAATCGAGAGATTCCGGCCCAGGGCCACCGGCAGCGTGATGTGAGGGCAGGAGACATCGAGAATCTTGTAGACCCTCTCTTCCAAACCCAACCGGTCGTAGGCCTTGGACTCGTCCCAGGGCTCGAGCTCGATCACCAGGTCTATCGACTTACGCTCGCGGACCGCCGCCAGCCCAAACAGGTCTTGCACATTGACGATTCCCAAACCGCGCACCTCCATGTGATGGCGCAGGGGTTCCTGGCAGAAGCCCATGAGATCGCCGTGAGGGTAGCGTTTGGCCGTTACCCGGTCATCGGCGACCAGACTGTGGCCGCGGGTGATCAGGTCGAGAGCGCATTCACTCTTACCTGCTCCGCTGGCGCCGATCAGCAGCACACCAAGACCGAAGATCTCGAGCAGCACGCCGTGGAGAGTCGTCGATGGCACCAGATGATCTTCTAGAAAGTAGCTGATCCGTTTGATGACCGTAGAAGAGAGGGAGTTCGACGACAGCACCGGGATCTGCCCGGCGCGGCAGGCGGGTAGAAACTCGGGCAGGGGTTCGAGACCTTTGGTGACCACAAAAACAGGTACCGGCAAGCCGGCGATGTGCTCAAACCGCTCCAGGCGCCGCTCGGCCGGCAGGGTCTTGAGATACTCGGTTTCGCTCTCGCCGATGATCTGCACTCTCCCCGGCCGGATGTAGTCGTAGTAACCGGCAAAGGCCAGTCCCGGCTTTTGCACCCGCGGGTTGATGATCCGGTTGTCCAGGTGCGATTCGCCACAGAGCAGGCTGAAATCGAGATCCGCCAGCTCCTGCCCCAGAAGCTCCGACACCGACACATGGACGCTCTGACGGGCCACTCAGTCGGTCTCCCGCTCCAGCAACTCGTAGATCGACTCCGCGTCGTCGAGCTGTCGGATCTTCTCGACATGACGGTTGGCCTTCACCCATTTGGAGATGGCGGAGAGAGATTGGAGGTGTTCGGCCGGAGCATTCTCGGGTGAGACGAGCAGAAATAGAAGATCCACCGGCTTGTCGTCGGGGGCGCCGAAGTCGACCGGTTGGTCACAGAGACCGATGGCCACCACCACCTCTGAGAGGCCATTCATCTTGCAATGCGGGATGGCGACCCCGGAGCCGATGGCGGTGGTGCTCAGATCCTCCCGCTCGATCAGCCGCCGGTAGAGATCATCAGCGTCGGCTACGGTTGAGATCTCGGCCAGCCGGTCGGCAAAAGCCCTCAGGACCGTTGGCCGATCCGACCCGGCAAGATGCGGAAAGATGAGCTCGGGGTGGGTCAGGTTGGCGACACGCATGCGCCCCGTTATTCCGGTGATATCAACCCGTAGTTCTGATCTCGTCGCTTGTACAGGACGCTGACCTGGTCACTGCCCGCATCCCGAAAGACGACAAAATCGTTCTTGGAGTCCTCGAGCTGTAGTGCCGCCTCTTCGATACTCATCGGCTTGATGCTGAGCACGCTCGACTTGACGATGCGGGGCGATCGACCTTCCCCGATCGACCCCCGCTCGAGGACCTCGATCGGCCACTGGTTGCCATTGCTGCGATCGGCCTTGCGACGCTTGTCGCGAAATTTCTTGCGCGAGCGCCGGGCCTGCTTTTCGGTTTTGTCCACGGCCAGGTTGATGGCGTCGTACATGTCGTCGTTCTCCTCGTTGGCCTTGATCACGCCAAAGCGGTGGGAGACGTGGAGATCGGCGATGTAACGGTATTTCTCGTGTTCGAGTGTCACCCGGATCTCGACTGGGTCGTCGAGGAATTTGGCGACTTTCTGCAGCTTGTCCGAGGTGTAACTCCGAATCTGGTCGTCGAGAGGATAGTTGCGAGCCACGTAGTCGATATGCATGGATCTCCTCTGGTTTGCTTATTAAAATATTTGTTTTCGACTATTGGAAGATGGGATTCTCAACTCGTCACGATACTTGGCTACGGTCCGCCGCGCAATATTGATTCCCTCCCGCTTGAGCATCCGGGTCAGCACGCTGTCGGATAGCGGCCGTTTCGCGTCTTCGGCTTGAATCAGGTGTTGGATCTTCTGCTTCACGGTCAGCGACGAGATGTCCGCCCCATACTCGCGATCGATGCCACTGTGAAAGAAAAACTTGAGCGGATAGAGACCACGCGGAGAGTGCATGTACTTGTTGGAGACCACCCGGCTGACCGTCGACTCGTGCATGCCGATATCGTCGGCTACGTCGCGCAGCACCATGGGGCGCAAATGCTCGATTCCCTGGTCGAAGAAGCTGCGCTGCTGCCGCACAATCGAGTCGGCCACCTTGTAGATGGTCCTTTGCCGTTGATCGAGACTCTTGATCAACCAGATTGCCGAGCGTAGCTTGTCCTTGATGTAATTCCGCGCATCCGCCTCTTTACCATCGTGCTTCATCTTTTTGAGCATGCGTCGGTACGAGCGACTGATGCGAAGACGCGGCATGCCGTCATCGTTGAGCAGAATCACGTACTCGCCGCTGACCTTGGCGATGTAGACGTCGGGCTCGACGTAGTGTGTCCGCTCGGTCGAGAACTTGCGACCGGGGCGCGTCTCGAGACAGCGGATCTTCTCGATTACCGGTTCGAGTCCGGCCAAATCGACTTCGAACTGTTTGGCCAGCGCCTGGAACTGACGCTTGAGGAAAGGCTCCCAGGCCTCGCTCAGGATTCGCCTGGCCAGGGAGTCCTCTGGTTCTCCCTGCGCCATCAACTGGCGCACCAGACTCTCTTGCAGGGTTCGACAGGCAATGCCGGACGGATCGAATCCCTGCACCAGCTGGATGGCCTCTTCGACCTCTTCAATCGAGTAGGGCTCGTCGCCGAGGGCGTCCTCACCCATGCGTTGGATCTCTTCGGAGCTGGCCACCAGGAATCCTTCCGGATCCAGATTGCCGATGACCAGTTCCGCGATCTCCCGCTGTCTTGCACCGATCTCGCTCATGTGGAGCTGCCAGAGTAGATGATCGTAAAGGTCGGGGTCGCGGCTCAGGGTGTTCTCGAGCGGTGGGGCATCCTTGAGCTCGAACACCGAAGGCCCGGTCGAGCTGTCCAGGTAGTCGTCAAAATAGGCGTCGAGGTCGATGTCCTCCATCGACTCGGAATGGTCGAGCTCCTCGGTAGTCGAATCCTCAGCGGTCTTGGCCTCAGCCTCCTCTTCCTCCTCCTCTGTGGATTCAGCCTCCTGGTCCTCGTCCACCTCTTCGAGCAATGGGTTCTCCACCAGCTCCTGGGTGAGGATGCCCTGGAGCTCCATCCGGGTCATCTGCAAGAGCTTGATGGCCTGCTGGAGTGACGGCGTCATCACCAGCCTCTGGGCCAGCTTCAAAGACAGCTTCTGCTCGAGTGCCATGTCCTCAACAACACCCCGAGAGACCTAAAGGGTGAAGTCTTCTCCTAGGTAGATTTTGCGGACCTGTGGATCCGTGGAAAGCTCTTGCGGATCGCCTGCACGCAATATTGCACCGTTGTTGATGATATAGGCGCGGTCGGTTATTTTCAATGTTTCCCGTACGTTATGGTCGGTAATCAGAACGCCGATTCCCATCTCTCTCAGGTGCGCGACGATTCGCTGGATGTCGAGAACGGCGATCGGGTCGATGCCGGCGAAGGGCTCGTCGAGGAGAATAAACGCCGGCTCCAGGACCAAGGCCCGGGCAATCTCGACCCGTCGGCGCTCGCCGCCGGACAGGGCGTAGCCGGGTGTCTTGCGCACAGTGGAGAGCCCAAACTGCCGCACCAGGACGTCGACCCGCTCCTCTTGTTGCGAGTGCGACATGTCCAGGGTCTCCAAGATGGCCCTGAGATTGTCCGCCACCGACATCTTGCGAAAAATCGACGGCTCTTGCGGTAGATAGCTGATACCGGTCTTGGCCCGCAGATACATCGGCAACTCGGTAATCTCCCGGTCGCCAAAGAAGACCTTTCCCGAGTCGGGCGGAATCAGGCCCACGACCATGTAGAAGGTGGTCGTCTTGCCTGCCCCGTTGGGTCCCAGAAGACCGACAATCTCACCCTGATGGACTTCGATGGAGACATCGTCGACCACCGCGCGGCCGCCGTAGACCTTGCGCAGTCCATGGGTCGATAGGCTCTTGGGTTCGGTCATGGCTATTGCTGATCGTCCGCCGGTTCGCTCTGAATCTGGGCGGTGGCGGTGGCGAAGTCGTATTCGACCACCGGACCGCGGATCTCGGTCCCCTTGCTGTCCTGCAAGATGACCGGGCGACCGGTGACGCGAACCTTCCTGCTTTTTGGATTGTAGACCGCAACATCGCCGGCGACGGTATTGCCCGATTTCTTGTCGTCAATCAGCACCTGTCCGCGACAGGTAATCTCCCCGACTCCCCCGCCCTCGGCCTGGCGGGCATCGAGCTCGTTGCAGCGGATCACACGCAGTCCCTGTACGGCCGTTACCCCCCCGGAGTAGGTCACCAGGCCCTCATCTTGGTTGTAGACGAGTTTGGGGGCGTTGACCTCGAGTGGCTCGGGCGGTAGGCCTTCCACATCTTTGGACACCTCCTGGTCCGGCTCGGGATGCCATGTCGTTCGGACCGTACCGGTGGCCGTCAGCGTCGAGGCCGCGGTGTCCCCCAGCAGCTCATCCGCCAACATGAAGCTCTCCCCCTGCCAGGCCCGCACGTCACCGCGGAAGAGAACCGTTGAAGAGGCCTCCGACCAGACCGCCTCGCGTGCCTGTACACGAATCGGCTCGTTAGCGCTGTCGACGCCGGTTGGTGAGAGCTGACCGACACCCTCGACCCAGGCGCTGACCGGCTCGCCGGCGTGAATCTCACCCTTGGCGCGGTTGTGGATGATCCGCGGCGCCTCGAGGCGTCCCTGGGGGCTCCAGACCCGGGCCAGATCGCCGATGAGCTCGACCTCGCCGTCGGCGGCGAATTCGGCTCGTACTTGATCGCCGTGGGCGTGGCTCTCTCCATCCTGAACCTCCACATCACCCAGCAGTCGGACCTCGTCGATATCGCCGCTGGGCAAGAGACTGGCCTCGGCGCTGTCGGCACAGATTCTTCTGAGCACAGGCTCCGGGGCAAGAGCGATGTATTCGTCGATCTGGACCCGGTCGAAAGCCTGGGTGAGACGCGGCTTGCCCTGGTCGAAGTCGGCGAGCAGATAGTCCGACTGGATCCTCCGTTTGAGCCCCAGACCGTCATCGAAGGTGAGCATCGCCAGCCGGGTACCGTCCCCTTCCAATTCGGCCTTGAGAATCTGCTCAGTGCCTTCCACAAACAGAATAGAGAGCTCGTTGCCCGCCAGCTCGACGGCTCGCGGCACACCGTCGGATGTATCCTGCTCTAAGCGTCCTTCCACGTCCCAGTAAGCCCGGGCAAAGGCGAGCGTGTTCTCGTCCTCTGCCAGCTTCAAGGCCAGCCTCCGAGCCCGTAGCACGCTACCGGCCCGTCGAAGCTCGACCTTACCCTCCAGCCGCAGCAACTTGAGGTCCCGGTCGTAGACCAATCGCAGACTGCGCACCGACATGGGGACCTCGTCACCCGGAAAGGTGTCTATGGTGACCTCGCCGGCGAGCACGAAGTTGTTCTTCCTGGCGTTGGCACGTAGGTGATCGGCCCGGCCCGTAAACCGCCCCAAAAAGCCGAACTCCACCGGCGAGGAGCTCACCAGCAGATCACCCCGACGTCGGACCTCGAGGCCTTCGGTCATCATCTCGAGACCGCGTGGGCCATGAAACCTCACCCCGCCGTCCAGGGTGGCCCTGTTGGTAGTCAGATTCACCTCGGCTCGTCCGCCTTCGATCTGGTAGATGCCGCCGTCGTCTCTCCTGATCTCGATTTCTACCTGTTCGAGAACATACTCGTCTTCTCCCTCGGACAGAATCCGCTTCGCCCGGATGTGAAACAGCTCCTGCCCTCCTTCGGTGAGCGCGTAGTCGAACCCTTCGCCGCTGAGGATGAGGTGAGGCTCGGCCTCCTCCATGGAGGTACGGGTCGGTTTCGGCA
>Ga0255057_10001447_pt1 | contig 13308 bp, 13 predicted proteins | sample Cases_109_6_MG_FD_189022 | JGI IMG/M metagenome (GOLD analysis project Ga0255057, IMG submission 189022) | Seawater microbial communities from Amundsen Gulf, Northwest Territories, Canada - Cases_109_6 | ecosystem: Environmental > Aquatic > Marine > Gulf | place: Canada: Northwest Territories... | reverse complement strand
GGTCAGGCAGTTGATTCGGTATCCCCTCACCAGAGCAGATGTGTTGTTCGCCGTGTCCGAGTTCACGCGTCGCAAGGTGGAGCGGCTTACTAAGCGTCCGGTCGAGGTCATCGGGGCCGGGGTTGCTGCGGCATTCACGTCCGGGGAGGCGCCGCCGAGCCCACCGGTCATCGTGGGCTGTGTCAGCAGGTTCGTGCCCCGCAAAGGACAAGCTCGGGTGCTCGAAGCGTGCGCCGAATTGCGAGCGGGGGGCCTCGATGTACAGGCACTCCTGGTCGGTAAGGGTCGAAACGAGCGTCGGCTGCGTTCGCTGGCCGACCGGCTCGGGGTTCCTACTCGCTTCGAGGTCGGTGTCGTATTCTCCGAGCTGCCGGCTCTGTACCGCCAGATGCACGTGTTCGTGATGCCGTGCCGGTCCCGCTGGTTCGGACTCGAGGCCGAGGGTTTTGGTGTGGTGTTTCTCGAGGCTGCCGCCTCCGGTCTACCTGTTGTGGCCGGTGATTCGGGGGGCGCGTCGGAGACGGTGGCACCGGGAACGACCGGGTTCGTAGTCGGTAAGAACGACGCCCTGGTCGAGGCCCTGCGCCGGCTGGTCGTAGATCCTGAACTGCGTGCTTCGATGGGTTCGGCCGGTGCCGATCGGGCGGCAGCCAGATACTCCTGGCCGACGGTTGCGGAGCGTTTTGCGGCAGGATTTGGGGGTACGGTCGGGGGTGGGTGATCAGTGGGTGATCAAGGAATGTCCTTGACAAACCGACCCAAATCGTCGTAAACCTGAAAAGGACCGGTTGATCCGGCCGCTTACATCCCAGGATTGATAGTCAATGAAACTCGTCATCGTCGAGTCGCCAGCCAAAGCGCGGACCATCGCCGGATACCTCGGTGAGGGCTATGTCGTGGAGTCCTCGATAGGTCATGTGAGAGACCTGCCGCGCCGCGCATCCGACATCCCGGCGTCATACAAGGGCGAAGCATGGGCGCGCCTTGGTGTCGATACCGAGAACGATTTCAAACCGCTTTACATCGTTCCGGCCGACAAGAAGTCGCAGATCACGAAGCTCAAGAAGTTGCTCAAACAGGCAGATGAGTTGTACCTCGCAACCGATGAGGATCGCGAAGGCGAATCGATTGCGTGGCACCTGCACGAAGTCCTCTCGCCCCGGGTTCCCGTGAAGCGGATGGTCTTTCACGAGATAACACCCGAAGCCATCCGAAAGTCCGTTTCGGAGCCGCGCGACCTGGATAGGCGGCTCGTCGATGCACAGGAGACCAGGCGGATTCTCGATCGGCTGGTCGGATATGAGATCTCGCCGGTGCTGTGGAGGCTGGTAAAGCCGAAGTTGTCGGCGGGCAGGGTGCAGAGTCCTTCGATCCGCATCGTGGTCGAGCGAGAGCGCGAACGAATGCGGTTTCATTCGGCCGCCTATTGGGACCTCGAAGGCAAGTTTTCGGCTGCCGGCGAGGCATTCAGTGCAACGCTGTCGGCACTCGACGGTGTCCGGGTCGCCACCGGCAAGGACTTCGGTTCTGACGGCAAATCCTCTGGATCCGGCTTCGTCGTGTTGGACGAGGGCGCGGCTTCAGCTCTGGCTGCCGATCTCGCAGAATCTGAATTCTCGGTGCGGAGTGTCGAACGTAAGCCGTACAAGCGCAAGCCGTACCCGCCGTTCAGGACCTCGACGCTGCAGCAGGAGGCCGGCCGCAAGTTGAGGTTCACGGCCCAGCGGACGATGCGTACCGCGCAACGCCTCTACGAGGGCGGGTACATCACCTATATGCGGACCGACAGCACGTCGCTGTCCGAGACTGCGGTCGCGACCGCTCGCAGCCAGATCAGCGAGATGTACGGTCCCGAGTACGTGCCGTCCAAACCCCGCGTGTATGCCGGCAAGGTGAAGAACGCGCAGGAGGCACATGAAGCGATCCGACCGGCGGGCGACAGCTTCCGCACACCGGATACGGTGGCGCGCCAGGTGGAATCGGACGAAGCCCGCCTGTATGACCTCATCTGGAAGCGGACCATTGCTTCCCAGATGAAGGACGCTCAGGGCGAGAGCGTCCAAGTGCGGCTGGGCGGGGTATCGACCTCAGGCACGGACGCTGAATTTGCCACCTCGGGCAAGATCATCTCGTTCCCCGGCTTCTTGCGTGCCTATGTCGAGGGTTCCGACGACCCCGATGCCGAACTGGAGGACCAGGAACGCCGCTTGCCGGCGATGGCGGAGGGTGACGAACTCGGACTCGAGGAACTCGAATCGAAGGGCCACGCCACGAAGCCTCCTGCTCGCTACACCGAGGCCTCCCTGGTCAAGCGTCTGGAAGAACTGGGCATCGGCCGACCCTCCACGTACGCCTCGATCATCTCCACCATCCAGGATCGCGGGTATGTCTGGAAGAAGGGACCGGCTCTGATTCCAACCTTTACTGCTTTTGCGACCGTTCGGTTGCTGGAACAGAACTTCGCCGACCTCGTCGACTACGGGTTCACGGCGCGGATGGAACAGGATCTGGACGAGATCGCCGGTGGCGATCGCGAGATGATCCCCTACCTTTCCGCCTTCTATTTCGGCAATGGCCACCCCGGGCTGCTCGACACGGTGGCGGAGGCGCTCGAGAAGGCGGATGCGCGAGCTGTGAACACCATTCCCTTTGAGGGAGGCGACGGCTTGGAGCTACGCAGCGGGCGATACGGGCCCTACCTCCAGCGCGGCGAGGAACGTGTGAGCGTCCCCGAGGATCTTCCGCCCGATGAGCTGACGCTCGAGAAGGCCGAGGAGTTGTTCGCAGCCCCTTCCGGCGACCGCGAACTCGGAGACGACCCCGAATCCGGCAAGACGGTGATCGCCCGGACCGGCCGTTATGGCCCATACGTTCAACTCGCCATGGCGGAAGACGAAAAGGGCAAGCCAAAGAGCGCGTCTCTCTTCAAGACGATGGCTCTCGACACGATCACCCTCGAGGAGGCTCTCACTCTCCTATCGCTGCCGAGGGTCATCGGCGACGATCCCGATTCGGGCGAAGAGATCCAAGCTCTCAATGGGAGATACGGGCCATATCTCAAGAAGGGCACCGACAGTCGCAGCCTCGAGACTGAAGACCAGCTCTTTGCCGTCACGCTCGAAGAAGCTCTGCACCTCTTCACGCAACCGAAGCGGAGGAGAGGTCAGGCTGCAGCCGCACCGCTTCGCGAGTTGGGCATAGACCCCGACACCGGTTGCGCGGTGGTGGTCAAGGACGGTCGCTTTGGTCCGTATGTCACCGACGGCGGTGTCAATGCTTCGTTGCGCAAGGAGGATTCGGTCGAAAAGATCGACATCGAACGGGCCACGCATTTGCTGCGGGAACGCCGCGCCAAGCTCGAAGCACAAGGCAAGAAGGTGAAGCCTTGTAAGAAGGTGGAGGCGAGCGAATAGAGCAGGGCCGGCTCGGTTCGCGCTGTAGAAGTTCGTTTTCCGTTCCAGACCGGTCGTCGCCAGACCAGTTCGATGTGTCTGCTCGTTTCTGAGTGTCACACCATCGAGGTTTCCGTTTCCCGAACCGAGGCGCTCTGACTCGGGAAACGGGAGACTCGACCGGCACTCAAACCAGATCATGGCGGGTAGGTAGATCACGTCACATCCGACAACGGGTGGTACGGGGAACTCGACGGCACCCCAGCGAGGTCACGGCGGGTACGTCGATTACTTCACGTCCGACCACGCCTGGCACGGGACCGGCACCTGAACGGGATCACAGCTGGCTCGTCAATCACCCCCGCCCGCTACCAGGTCTGGTACTGATAGCCTCGCTGTCGTGACCGAAGCGCCATCTCGATCGGCTTGGGCCCTGATGACTTCGGGACCGTTTTCTCGTCTGTGGAAGGCCGGCCTGGTGAGCAGCACCGGCGACTGGGTCTCGCTTCTGGCGACGCTTTCGCTGGCCGAGGAGATCGCCGGCAGCAGTGGCATCGTGTTGGCCCTGGTGGCCCGGATTCTGCCGGGTCTCTTTTTTGCGGCGATCGGCGGAGTTGTAGCCGACCGGCTCAACCGGAAGTACGTGATGCTGTTCACCGAGTTCGGTCGTGGTGTTCTCGTTCTCAGCCTCGCGTTTGCCCAGTCGATCCGGTATCTAATCGTGGTGAGCCTGCTGCTCGAAGCCCTCACTCTGGTGTTCCAACCGGCGAAGGAGGCCACGGTTCCAACCTTGGTGCGCAGGAACGAACTCGTTCAGGCCAACAGTCTCTCGCTGAGCGCGGCGTATGGGACGTTCCCGCTTGGTGCCGCCATCTTCCTGCTGGTGACGCCATTTGCGGCAACGGTGACCCTGTGGGGATTCCTTCCGGGCACGCACGAAGGACTCGCCTTCTTGGTCGACAGCGGCACCTACGTGGTGTCCGGACTGATCCTCACCACGTTGCCCAGGACTCGACGGCGGATACGACGGTCGAGTAAGCGCGGTCGACGCGACCTGATGGGACCGTTGCGCGACATCAAGGAAGGGATTGTCTTCGTGGCTTCCCATCCCCGGATCCGTCCGGTGGTGCTTGCGATGACGGTGGCTCTGGCGGGTGGTGGCATCGTCGTGGTACTCGGCAAGCCGTTTGCTGCCGACGTGCTGGCCGCCGGTTCGAGCGGTTTCCCGGCTCTTCTGACCGGGTTCGGGATGGGAGCCGGTCTGGGAATCGTGGCTGTGACGATCTTCGGCCCCCGGTTCGAACACAAGGACGTGTTGTTCGGTTTCGCCCTTCTGGTGACCGGCGCCGCCCTGGGTTCGACCGCCTTCGTGCAGACGATCATCGGCGCCGTCAGCTGGATGACGCTGATGGGGTTTGGGGCTGGTTCGGCCTATGTCCTCGGTTTCGCCCATCTGCACGAACAGACGGAAGATGACATTCGCGGGCGTACTTTTGCCGCCCTCTTCGGGTTCATGAGGATCGGACTGCTGACCGCGATGGCTCTGGCACTCCCAGCGGCCACACTCTTCAACGAGAAGATCCCCGGCCTCCTCTCCGACGGATCCAGGGTGGTACTGCTCGGCGGAGGGCTCGTGATGATCGCCGCCGGTCTCAGCGGGTTGTGGAGCGTTCGCAAGACTCTGGTGTCGATGGGACAGATGGAGGCGCATGCTCCCGTCCAAGCGGCGGCCGAGGCATTCCGCAGGTACCGAAAGTCTGTCGCAGGTGGCGAAGACACCGCCGAGTTCGGTCCGGTAGAGGAAGAGGATTGATGTCCCGGTACGTTGCCTTCGAGGGAGTGGACGGGGCTGGAAAGTCGACCATCGCCCGCCTGGTGGCCGATCGGCTGATGGAGATCGGCCACACGGTGATCCATGTGCGTGAACCGGGCGGGACCCGGACGGGAGAAGCGGTTCGAGAGATCTTGCTGGGTACGGAGTCGCACCCGGGACTGTGGGCCGAAGCCTTGCTGTTTGCCGCGGCCAGGTCCCAGCTCGCAGCCGAGATCGTCGGACCGGCGCTGGAGGCCGATGAGACCGTCGTGTCGGACAGATGCGTATATTCGTCTCTCGCCTACCAGGGTGCCGGACGCGGCCTCGGTATCGACCAAGTTCGGCGGGTAAATGAGGCGGGCTTGCAGGGGGTGTGGCCGGACACCGTGATCCTGCTGCGGGTCGCCCCGGCAAGGGGTCTGGCCCGTGAGGGCGAGGCGGACCGGATCAGTGTCGAGGGGCTCGATCTCCAGGTGAGCGTGGCCTCGGCGTACGACCAGATGGCCGCGGCCGAACCCGAGCGTTTTGTGGTTATCGATGCCGATCTCGGTGTCGACGAGGTTGTCAAGCGGTCGCTGACTGCTCTTGGGGAGCGGTGGTGAAGCTCTTCGATGACGTGGTGGGCCACGGTCCCGTTATCGACTTGCTGGTGGCCGAGGCTGAACGTCCGACGCAGACCTACCTTTTCGTAGGGCCGGCCGGGGTTGGCAAGGCGACGGTGGCGCGACGTTTTGCGGCGCGGCTGTTGTGTGGGGACGACGCGCCGTGTATTGCGAGGGTGTTATCGGGTGTCCATCCGGATTTGGCCCTGGTGGAACCTGAGGGGGCGACGTCACTCACGGTCGAGCAAGCTCGTGCGACCGTGGCGCGAGCAGTTCTGGCTCCGGTAGAGGGACACCGCAAGGTCTTTCTGTTTGAAGAAGCCGGGGCGATGAACGACGACGCCGCCAACGCGCTACTCAAGACCCTCGAAGAGCCGACGGATACCACGACCTTCATTCTCGTTGCCGAGTCGCCCGACGACCTCCCTCCGACGGTGGCCAGCAGGTCGAGGGTCGTCTTGTTCTCGCGGGTGCCCGAAGAGGAGATCACCGGGGCCCTCGTCGGTCGCGGCGTCGACCAGTCTCAGGCCGACCATGCGGCCATCACGAGCGGTGGGAGGCCCGGGATCGCGCTGCTGCTGGCCACCCAGCCGGAGGTGGCGACCTTCCGTGCCGCCTGGTTGGGAGTGGCGACCAGGCTGGATCCGGACCCGGGGACCGCCTTTCGGCTTGCCGCCGAACTGGTCGGGGCGGTAGACCCGCTGCTGCGGGGACTGGCGGATCGCCAGGATTCCGAGACCGCTGCCGCCGATCTCGGCGACGTCATGGCACGGCGTCTCAAGGAACGGCATGATCGAGAGCGCAAGCGTGCCGCGTCGGCTCTGCACGTCGCAGGGCTCGAGATCCTTGCGTCGTGGTATCGGGACGCAGCAGCGGCCCAACACGGGGGTTCGATTCGGAATCGGGACGTTGCGGGTGCGGATCTGGCCGATGTCTCGGCTCGTGATGCGGTGCAGCGGGCTCACCGGGTTCTGGCCACGGTCGATTCGCTCGAAGCCAACCAGCGCGCCGAACTGGCTTTCGCCGCGCTCTTCTCGGAACTTGCGACGCCCAACTGACACCGGCTTCCCGTTCGGTGGCGCGGCTGCTTGGCGAATAATGACCCCGCCGGGGCGTCTGTTGTTCCGGGTCTGGTTTCCGTTTTCGGATTCAGGTCAGCCGCTTCCCTCGGGTCCGGTCGTGTTGGCGGTCAACCATTTCTCCCACCTCGACCCGGTAATGGCGGCCGCGGCAGTACGGCGACCGGTTCGGTACCTCGCCGTGGACGAGCTCTATGGAAATTCGCGGCTTTTCGACGTCTTGACCAAGTGGCTCGGAGCGATTCCGATGACCCGAACCCGAATTCCCTTCGGACCTCTCAAGCTGGCATTGGCCGAGTTGGCGGCGGGGGGAACCGTTGGGCTCTTTCCGGAGGGCGTCCGAGTGTGGGCTTGGGGGGAGCAGCCTCCGAAGCGGGGTGCTGCATGGCTGGCGCTGCGTGCCGGCGTGCCGTTGGTTCCGGTGGCGGTGTCGGGTTCCGACCTGGCGATGGGTCGGGGAGCGAAGCGGATCTCACGGATTCCGATCCATGTCGAGATCTGTGAGCCGATTCAGCCAGAGGCATTCGACGGAGAATCCGATCCGGTGGGAGCCATGACCGGCGAGTGGGCGGCGCGGATCGATGCTGCGCTGCGGGGCAGATAGGGACGTGGCAAGGCTGCGAACTCAGCCACCGCTGAGTCTCTGCTCTCACCTGCCATGAGGGTGTTGATCGCGGGTTCGAGCGGTGTGATCGGCGAGGCCCTCGTCGAAGCGTTGGCCGGCCGCGGAGACGAAGTGGTTCGGCTGCTGCGCCCCCAGTCACCCGGCGATGGTGCCGGGTGGGACCCCGTGGCAGGCATCATCGAGCCGCAGGCAATCGAGGGGTTCGATGCCGTGGTCAATCTGGCCGGCCGCAGCATCGGAGAGAAGCGATGGTCCAAGGCCGAGAAGCAACGGCTCTGGGATAGCCGGGTCGACCCGACCCGGCTGCTGGCCGAGACCATCGCGGGGCTGGAGCATCCGCCCGCGGTGCTGGTCAATGCTTCGGCGACCGGCTACTACGGCGACGGTGGCGGATCGATTCTCACCGAGGCGTCGACTGCGGGCTCCGGCTTCCTCGCCGATCTGTGTGTTGCGTGGGAGGCTGCGACGGCACCTGCGAGCCGGGCCGGTATCAGGGTGGCCAATCTCCGTTCCGGGATCGTGCTGAGTGTCGCCGGAGGAGCACTCGGTCGGCTTCTGGCGCCCTTCGGACCGGGCTGGATCAGGCCGGTCCGTTGGGGATTGGGCGGCCCTGTCGGTGGCGGCGGGCAGTGGTGGTCATGGATTTCTCTCCACGACGAGGTGCGCGCCATCTTGCACGTATTGGACACCGAGGTCGCGGGGCCGGTCAACATGGTGGCGCCCAACCCGGTGACCAATCGCGACTTCACCAGGGCGTTGGGGCGGGTGTTGCGCCGTCCCACCTTTCTCCCGGTTCCGGGTTTCGCCTTGAGGCTGCTGCTCGGCTCGGAGTTGGCCGATGCCCTCGTCCTGGAGGGCCAGCGGGTCACTCCGGGGGTGCTGGTCGAATCTGGCTTCGAATTCGAGCACGCCGACATCGATGACGGACTGCGGGCGGCGTTGGGGTTGTAGGAGGGCTTGGGGCGTGATCCGGTGTGGCACAATCGATGCTGGCCCAACAGGAGGAAGCCCTCGATGACCGTCCAGTCCGACACCATCGAGGATCGCGCCGTGGTCGAGGAGGCAATCGACCGCTTGCTGGCGGATCACGACCCCAAGGGTGATGTGGTCGAGTTTCTGGGGGCCCGTTTCGACGCCGGCCTCGCCTGGGTTTGGTACCCACCCGGTCTGGGCGGCCTCGAGTTGTCCAGAGGCCTTCAGGGGATCATTGAGAATCGGCTGCAGGAAGTCGGAGCTCCCAACCCCGCTCAGTACAACGCTCTCGGCGTCGGAATGGGAGCACATGTGTTGCTGGCTCACGGCACCGAGGAGCAGCAGCGCCGCTGGCTACGCCCGCTGTTCAGTACCGAGGAGATCTGGTGTCAGATGTTCTCCGAACCCGGTGCCGGGTCCGACGTGGCTGCTCTTGCCTGTAAGGCGGTCCGGGATGGTGACGAGTGGATCGTCAACGGACAGAAGGTGTGGACCACGTTCGCCCATGTTTCGAAGTGGGGCATGCTCCTGGTGCGGTCGGATCCCGATGTTCCGAAGCACCAGGGCATGTCGTACTTCATCGTCGACATGGAGACCGAGGGTGTGGAAGTCCGCCCACTTCGCCAGATCACCGGCGAAGCCGAGTTCAACGAGGTCTATTTCACCGACGCCAGTATTCCTCACAAGAACCTCATCGGTGAGGTGGGTGATGGTTGGCGCATAGCCCTGACCACGCTCATGAATGAACGGGTCTCGATCGGTGGAGCTGTTCCTCCGAGAGGTGGGGGAGCAATCGGGACCGCGGTAGACGTGTGGAAGGAGCGCGGCGGCGACGACGCTCAGCGGGATCGACTGATGCGCCTCTGGATCGATGCCGAGGTGGCCCGTCTCACCAATGCCCGCGCCAGGGACAATCGGAGAGTGGGGACTCCGGGGCCTGAGGGCTCTACCGCCAAGCTGGCATATGCCGAGATCAACAAGGAGATCTTCGAATTTGCGGTAGAACTCATGGGCGCCGCAGGGATGCTCTATGACAGCTATGACGTGACCCGACCTGAGATGTTTCAGGAGATAACGGATGCTCGCAAAGGCTTCCTCCGATCCCGCGGCAACTCCATCGAAGGCGGCACCTCGGAGATCATGAAATCGATCCTCGGCGAGCGGGTGCTGGGGCTTCCCGGTGAACCCCGGGTCGACAAAGACCTCCCCTGGAACGAAGTACCGAGGAGTTGATCCGAGCGCAGCTCAGATCAACTCCGTTTCCCGTTCCAGACGTCGCCGAGGTTGACAATCCGGACGTATCCAACCGCTTCGACAATCCAGCCCGGTCGAGTTTCCCGTTGCCCGAATCTTCCCGCCGCTTCTTACGGGGAACGGGAAACGGGTAACGAATTCAATGTCCTCGCCTCAATAATCCCCAACATCTGCGGTGTCGCGTCATACGATTGAATTCCCGTATTTCTGAGGTGACACATGCCGCCAATGTTCCGGGAGGGGCGTTCTAGAAGGTCCTGGCGCCGCGAGGTGGCCGCCGGCCTGGTTCAGCGTGTCGATTCCGAGGGCGAGGTCAAATTCGTCGGGACCCATCCCGCCGATCGGAGCGAGATGCTGCGCATCGCCGAAATGCTGCCCGACGACGTCATCGCCGAGTTGTATGAGGATCCGGCCTACCCGGGTTGTACCTTCATGGAATTGTGTCTGGCCGAAGCACCGGTCGCCTTCAACGATCCCGAATTCAACGTCGTATACCCCCACGGCGACTCGCGGGCATCGGGTCTTTAGACAAGTCGAGTTTCGCCAGTAGGGAATCGGGACAGGGCCCAAAGTGCTCCACGGACCCGGGTGGGGTTGGGGCCCCACCTTGGGGAGGAGGCCGGACCGGATTCTCCTCGAGTCGTTTCGAGTCCTATTCGGTCTCGAAACCGCCTCTCAATCGAGCCTCACCTTCGGCTCGGCGCAGTGTCGTACGCCTGTTCGTCGCCATAGGCGACGAAGTCCGGCCGGGCAAGAACGTGGAGCCGAGGTGGGGATTCGAACCCCAGACCTGCTCATTACGAGTGAGCTGCTCTACCCCTGAGCTACCCCGGCGACGGCGCTGAAGAGTAGTCCTCAGCCCCGGTCTCCAATCATCAGCCGGAATCACAATTGTGATTGCCGCACCGCGATCGCCCGCAAAGTGATTGCCTGCCGACCGCGGCGCGGCGCTTGCTGGTCTGACTGGCGACTGGGGACTGGTGACTTTCTCCTACCCTTGTCACCGATCCGACATACCAGGAGAGGTGCCGTGGCTGATCAGGCCACATTCGAATCCGATATCCGGGAGTTCATCCCACAGCTGTACTCGGCTGCGTTACGTATGACGCGCAATCCGGCGGATGCTGAAGATGTTCTTCAGGAGGCATTGCTCAAAGCATTCCGCGGGTATCACACCTTCAAGGCCGGAACCAACCTCAAGGCGTGGCTGTACCGAATCCTTACCAACACCTTCATCAACAAGTACCGGCAGAAGTCTCGTCGTCCCTCCGAGGTCGAACTCGGAGAACTGGAGGATCTCTACCTGTACAAGCGACTGGGTGAAACCGGTACCGGCGGAGCTTCACGTTCGGCGGAGGAGGAGGCCCTCGATCAGTTCGTCGACGCCGATGTCAAGGCGGCGGTGGAGGCTCTCCCGGAGAACTTCAGACTGCCGGTGCTATTGGCCGATGTAGAAGGGTTCTCCTACAAGGAGATCGCAGAGATCATGGATGTCCCGATTGGCACCGTGATGAGCAGACTTCATCGGGGAAGAAAGCAGTTGCAGCGTGCGTTGTGGCGGATGGCAGAAGAACGAGGCATCGGAACAGGCTCATGAGGTCGGACTGTCACAAGGCACAGGCAAAGGTATATCACTATCTCGATGGCGAGATCAGTCGCTATCGCAGGTGGCGGATTCAACGCCATTTGCGGCGCTGTCCGCCGTGTACAGGCGGGTTTTCGTTCGAGTCGAAGCTGCAGCAGAGGATCCGCGAGGACTGCGTGGAGGACGTGCCTGAGGAACTGATGGCTCGCTTAACGACGTTTTTGCGTCAGAATGGTCCTACCGATACGTCGGCTGACCCGACTGCAGGAGGTTCAGATGTCTGAAATCATGAAGGGCAACCGGGTCCAAGGCAAGCTCCGTGCTCCCAAGAAGCATGAGGGTGTCCGTGTGTGCATCGAGAAATCCTGCACCACGCGCCTCTCCAGCTACAACAAGCGGGATCACTGCTTCGCCCACGCCCCCACTCGCTTCCCCCGTCTACGCGGCCGGGTCGCCCCGGAGGCTTAGGTCATCGGCCCGGGACCAGGTCTCCGGACCCCAGTTCGAAGCCGGCTCTGCGCCGGGTAACCTGGCGCTCATGTACCGCCTTCGCTTTGTGGTAGCAGCCGCTCTGGTGTTCTTCGTACTCGGCGTCGCCCCGGCGGTCGCCCAGGAGGAGATGACCGGTGACAACGCTCCAGCCATCGTGCTCGAAGACGATCAGCCGGCCGCCGCGGAAGAGGCCTGGACTTTCCGGTACTTGGTCCCGACCTTGGCCGGAATCACCGGTATCGCGATCCTGGGCATCGCTCTTGGGTACACCGTGCGGATTCGGGGTCGCTACCGCGTGACGCAGTGAGTGGGGTCGATTGGACGCTTGCCGCCCGAGTAGCCGGGCGGCTCAGTGGCTCTCATCCGCTGGAGCCGACTTACCACTTTCGCCAATTCGAACGTCGCGCCGGCGACCTCGTGGCTCGTGCTGCCGAAATGGCTTCCGCCGAGACTGGTCTCGATTGGGTGGGTGATCCCAAGGTTGCCGTGGTGACGCGGCGACGGTGGGCAGAGACGAATCTGAGGAGCTTCGGGACCTTGTTGGCCCCGGCAGAGGCGCGACTCAAGAGTTCCGGATTCGGCCATCGCGTGACGTCGAGACTGATGGGAGCCGAGGTGGGCGCGCTCGTCGGCGTGCTGGCGAAACGGGTGCTCGGACAATACGAACTCGTGCTTCCGTCCGAAGACGGTGGGGACGGGGACACGGTGATGTTTGTCGGTGTCAATATTCTCGACATGGAACGGAAGAACGAATTCCGCCCCGACGAGTTCCGGTTTTGGGTCGCACTCCACGAGTGCACCCACCGGCTCCAATTCACCGGCGTCCCTTGGCTCAAGCAGTATTTCCTCGATCTCGTTGAGGGTCTGGTCGAGACCTCGGTGCCCGAGTCCGGGCGGATCCAGCGGATTCGAGACGAGATGCGCTCCGCAGCCCGCGACGGTCGTCCGTTGATCGACGAGCGCGGCCTCATGGGGTTCTTCGCCACTCCCGACCAGCGTCACCTCATCGACCGGGTCCAGGCGCTCATGTCGCTGCTCGAAGGTCACGGCCACGTGGTGATGGATCGAATCGGAGCCCGGGTGTTGGTGACTCAGGACCGGATGGCTCGGGTGCTCAAGATGCGCCGCAAGGATCCACGCATGACGGCGTTTCTGAGGCTCACCGGTCTCGAGATGAAGATGAAGCAATACGAGCAGGGCGAGCGGTTCATCCTCGCCGTAGAACGCCGGGCCGGATTCGGCGCCCTCGATGCCGCCTGGAGCGGCCCCGACGCGCTTCCGACGCTCGACGAGATCAGAGATCCCGACCGGTGGCTGACGCGCGTGGGGTGAGCGCGGCAGCCGCTGCCCTGCTGGCGCGGGTCCGACAGCGACTCCCCGAGGCTCCGGTGATCGTGGCGTTGAGCGGGGGAGCAGACAGTGCGGTGCTCGGCTGGGCCGTCTCGCAAAGCACGAAACTGGCTCGGGCGGTCAGTGTCGATCACGGTCTCCCCG
>Ga0255057_10001446_pt1 | contig 13314 bp, 17 predicted proteins | sample Cases_109_6_MG_FD_189022 | JGI IMG/M metagenome (GOLD analysis project Ga0255057, IMG submission 189022) | Seawater microbial communities from Amundsen Gulf, Northwest Territories, Canada - Cases_109_6 | ecosystem: Environmental > Aquatic > Marine > Gulf | place: Canada: Northwest Territories... | reverse complement strand
GGCCGGTCGCATTGGATGTGCTGATCGTGTTTGCACCAGCATGGACACTCATGGGACTCACGAGACTCTTCCAACGCCTCCTCGGCTGGCTCCGAACCGGTGCAGCGTGGTCGCGTTGCGCCTAGTCGTGTCCTCGCCTGTCATCGCGCCCCTTCGGTGCGGACCTCTTGGAGCTTCCATCGCTGCGCGCCCTGATACATCTCTGCCATCGACACCCGAAGCGTGACACCCTCGGTTGTGGTGTATCTGCGGTCTCTCATGGATTTGATGTAGTTGCCGAACTTGACCCGGGCACCGTGCTCGTTGCCTTCGTCAAGGAGCTCGTGGATCACCAGCGGCGCTATTGGCCAGAGTTCGGTGACTCCAACGGGTCGATAGGTGAATCGGTCCCACCAGACTTGGACGAGTGCCTGAGCAGCGGCGGCCTCAATGTCGGCGTCTTGGTAGAACTCTGATGTGTTGGTCAGGAATCCTGAAATACCCGTCACCTCCAGAATGCCGCCGATGACATCAGACCAATCTTCGAACATACCCAGCCGCTGTGCAGTCCCAGACGGTCTTCCCTCAACTATCCACGCTTGAACCAGCGTCAACGCCGCCCAAACCAGCTCGGCCCGGTACGCGGCTGCCCAAGTCATCAGGTTTTCGTGCCGAAAGCCGCCTCGCACCCACGGGCGCTCCTCTCCCGAATCCAGGCGGATCCGCACGGTGCGCCGGGCGAGCTCGTTCGAAACAGAGGGATTGTTTCCGGTAGCCGCGAAGGCAGCCCGCACCGGGAATCGAACCATCTTCGATTGCCCAAGCAGCCGGTCTTCCCAGACATCTGTCGTGAGCAGCGAGGACAGGGCGGCCGAATCGAGTCGGCGCTGGAGGTTGTCGATCACGAAGACAGATGGCCCCTCGGCCACCTTTGCTGTTATCCGCTTCCGCCATTCCTCCTCACTTCTGCATTCAGTCATCTGAGGGGGCGGGCGACCTGAGGCTGGGTAGGTGAGGGCGTGTACGAGCAACGTCTTGCCCGTCCCGGGCGATGGTGCCTCGAACAGGTGAAGGGGAGTATGACCAGCGATGAGGTCCCGGCAGAACGGTAAGAGCAGGAGGGCGATTGCGTGTGCTCGCTCCGCCTCGCTCACAAACGGAAAGTCCACCAACAGCTCATCAACAATCATGCGCCGGGCAGTGTCGACCTTCTGTTTCGTCGGACGAGCCGGTACGTCGGGGAGATGCAAACTGGGGCTCGGTGCATAGAACAGTCGGGCGCCAGCGTTGTAGCCCGGATCTGTCAGCAAGGATCCGTCCGGAGCGAACACTGGAGCTGCGACCACCCGCGTCACCGATGGGATTGGTTTGATGGACGGGAGCGATGCGATGTCGCGGACGACATCCATCGGCGGGCGAGCCGGTCTGTAGCCGTCCTTTGTGAGTTTCTGCCAGTCAGCTACCCGATCGAGACGGCCGCGCAACGAGTCGCGCGTGAGCGGTTCGAGCTGCGTCCCGTTCTCGTCGACGCGAAGCCGCGCGAGGGCATCCCCGTAGCGAAACAACGTCGGGCTGTCCCCGTTTGCACGGACCAATGCGTCAATCGCTTCAGCGGAAGTGTCTTTCAGATGCTTGTCGGTTATCACGATTCGAGGAATCGAAGCCAGGCCGTCTCCCGCGTCGCCAGCCACGTCTGATGACGGTCGATCATGCGTGTTGAATCGAGTGATCGGAACTGCCGCGTCCACAAGCTGGAGCCAGCATTCTGGGAAGGTGCCCGGATCGGCGATATACATTGCCGACGGGTCGGGTTGCCCATCGAGCTGTATGACCTGAACCCTCTCCACCAGGCTTGACCTTGAGAGCGCATCCAGCAGACGCTCCCCACCGCTATCGGGCTCGATCACCGCGTACACGACCTCACACCCAGAAAGATGTGGCACGTGGAGATCGTCGTCCCACATCCTGGCGCCGGGAAGCCCTATGGCCGAGAAGCTATGAGCCCACAGGGTGTGACAGTCAGACTCTCCCTCAACCAACGCGACTGCGCTGCTCCCGCCGAGACGGTCGAGGCCGTACATGAGGCCCTTTGCCTTCGTCCCGTTGGGCCACATGAACTTCGGCGCTTCATCGAGCGACAGACGGATCCGAGTTGCGACAACCTCCTGCCTTTCGTCTAGATACGGGATTCGGATGGCCGGTTCTCCCATATACCTGAAGTCCGTTAGGCCGAAGTCTCTAAGGGTCTCCGTCTGTAGACCCTTGGCGTCGGCGTACTCCTCCAGAGTGATCGACACGCTCACCACCTCTCAACGAAAAGGTCCGAATACGACAGACCAATCACAGACAAGACCGCTGCCGTGTCGCACCCGGCGAAGCAATGGATCAGAGCTCGGCCGTCGCGCCCTTCACTGATCGACAGAGACGGCACCCGATCGACATGGGCCGGACACTTCGCTACGTAGCTTCTGCCCCGGGTAGACCGGACGTGGTCTAGACGGCTTAGGAGACAGGCGACGGGTTGCGAGAGCGGGCTATCTGAACGTAACGGGTCCTTGATCGCCGGGTCACTTCCCGAGCGAAGGACGCTCTGCCGGCTCTCTGCAACCTCGGTCTTTGGTTCGTGATCCGGTCTCGTTATCAGGCGGGTCGGCTCGTCCCTTACTCTGGTCATGAGATTCCTTTCCTAACAGCGTCAATGGACCTGACTTGTGACGCCCCTGTTTCTTCAATTGTCACCCCTTGGGTTCGTGAGCGTTCGGCGCGCCGTGGAGGTCGGGGTTGAGGCCCGGCGCGGACTCGCTGTCACGCGACGACACGGGTTTCTGTTCAGTGTTCTTGTGATGCCCAGATTCGCGGGGAGCAAAGAGAGCGCGAGCCAGAAGTCGGAACTGAGCGGCATCGGCCTGCCGCTGCCATTCGATTCTGACTTCTGGACAATCCACGGTGCTCTCCTCGAAGCCCATTTGGCTCTTGTTGTAAGTCGCCCTAGTTCTGTTCTCTGTGGTCAGCGGCGTCCGCCTGCCGACTCAGGAACTGGTCGACGGCTTCGGCCGGGATGCGTATTGCGCGGCCGACGCGCACGGACCGCACGTCTCCCCGTTGCACCAGCCCGTAGGCTGAGGAGGGCGCGATCCGTAGCGTCTCGGCTAGTTCTTCGACGGTGAGCACGCTGCTCATGGCTGTGACCGCCTCTCTTGTTGTCGGGGCACTTCCAGTCACGTGGCTATTGTGGTAACATCGCACTATGTCCAAGAAGTCTGAAGTTCGCGAGTGGCTCGAAATCGAGTTCGAGTACTCGATCACCGCTGAGCAGTGGGCCAGCTTCGAACGAGATTGTGAAGTCGCGTTGGCCGAATACGAAGCCGATACATCGGCGGGAGAACAAGATGCTGCCCTCGAGAAGATCTCGAACGTCTGGCACGGGTGGTCGCAGAAGGGTCGGGGAGGCCCGACCCAGAGATCGGACGCCGAAGTCGCCTCTGACCCACGTTGGGCAGCCCTGGCAGAGATTCTGAGCTTGCGGGCTCGTCGTGATCCGGATGTGATGGATTTCCGACGGGATGAACTCGGCGACCAGCTGATCGGCCTCGACGACATACCTCGATGGATAGAACAGACTGCGGAAGCGGACGGGCCATCCACTCGCCTAGTGCCTGATCACAAGACTCCCTTCCGGCACGTGTCGAAGGAATTCATCCGCTATGTAGATACCTACGAAGAGGGTTGGGTAGTGCCCAAGCCAATCCGGATCGGTGGGCGCCTGTGGCGGCTCCGTGGCGTAGCGCGACGCATTGCACAGGGGTTCGGATGGCCAGAAGAATGGGCAGTGCCATTCATCCTGACGGACATGCCACCACCGCGACCGATGGTATTCGGGTGGACGATCCACGAGCAGCCTTCGAAGATTCCGACCATGGACTGGGTTGAGCTTCGCGTCAACCCTCGTGCCGTATCTCCCCGGGACCTTGAGACCCACTACCGCAGGCTCCGATCAGAAGAGTTCGGATTGAGACGAGTCGACCCGATGTCGGAGAAGACAGCAGCCTTGGCTCTGCATTGGGAACAGACCATGGAGCAGCCGACGGGAAGGCGACGGACAGAGTGGAATCGTCTTCACCCCGAATGGGATTACAGGGAATCGACCGGGAACTTCGGCCGGGATGCCAGAGCAGCCCACGCACAAGCAACCGGGGAAGGAAAGATCCGATGAACAGTGCCTACCACGGCTTGGCCGCAGATGCAGGAACAGGGGTGTCCGCACAGTGAGGGTTGCCATCTATACCCGAGTGTCGACCAGTGAGCAAGCCACAGATGGGGCCAGTCTCGACATCCAACGTGAGCAGTGCCGCAACCTGATTGCCATGAGGGGATGGAGTCTGACTGGTGAGTTCGTCGACGGAGGAGTCTCAGGGGCGGACCCCCAACGAGTGGAACTCGACCGACTGATGGTCGCAGCAAGGTCCGGCTCGCTCGACGCGATCGTCGTGGCCAAGCTCGATCGGCTCGGACGCTCCCTTCGCCACCTCTCCAACTTGTTTGCCGAGCTCGATGACCTGGGTGTCGCCGTTGTGTCGGTCGCGGAATCGCTTGACTCATCGACGCCCACGGGTCGGCTGATGCGCCACCAGCTCAGCTCGTTTGCCGAGTTCGAACGCGATCGGATCACCGAACGAATGGTCGAAGGTCTACGACGTACCGTTGAGAGCGGATTCTGGCCTGGAGGTCCCGCGCCCTACGGGTACAGCCTGGCGCCAGATCCAGGAGGGAGTAAGCACAAAGTAGTGGCCATCGCCGAGAATCAGCGGGATCTTCTAAGGCTGGTCTACAACCTCCTCGTCAAGGAAGGCCACACCACCTACTCGGCAGCGCGCTACCTGAATGCTGAGGGTTACCGGACGATTCGAGGACGTCTCTGGCGTCACAACAATCTCTGCTTTCGGCTCCGAAAGACCCACCTCAAGGGGACATGGACTTACAACCAGGGTGACGAGCCGATCGAGCTGGCGATCCCGGCGATCTTCACCCCCGAAGAATGGGATCAGCTCCAGGCCAGCATCAAAGGCACACCTCGACCCCAACGCAAGAACCGCCTCTACCCCCTTACCGGGCGTGGGCGTGTCCACCTGCGTTGTGATTGCGGCGGCAACTACTTCGGTAAACGCGACACCTCCAAGAAGGGCCGTGCCTATTACGAATGTTCCCGCAACCATCACGCCCTCGGCGATGAACGATGCCGGCACCGGCCCCGCATCATCCGAGCCCCTGATCTGGAGGCGGCAGTTTGGAACCAGGTCGTGGGCGTTCTAACGAATGAGGACTACCTGCTTGAGCTGGCATCTGCGTATCTCGCCGACATCAGCGACGACACCGACTACGCGAGCGAACTTAGAGGGACCGAGGCAAAGCTGACCAACCTCGGCGCCCAGGAGACCCGCATCGTGCGGAAACTCGCCGAACAGGACGAGCTGCATGCTCTCACTGGCGCCCTTCAGGAGATCGCGCAAGAACAAGCCGCTCTCGTGGCTCGACTCGACGATCTGAATCGGCGCCATGCCCTCCAGCTCGACGAGGCCACGATGGAACAGCAACTCCGTAACCTCGCCGATACCGCCCGAGACCGTCTTCTCGAACCAACTCCGGAGCTGATGTCGAAAGTATTCGACCTGCTCCACATCGACTTGGTGCGGACCTCGTCAGATCTATTCGAAGGCACCGGCACGATCCCGCTCCCCCGTGACGGGGGTGAAGTCTGGGAAGAGGGGCTTCTGCCCCGCGGACCTCGCCGACCACGATGCGGTCCGGTCTCAGGCGGAGGGCATGACGGAGCAGGGTCCTCACGGTCACCTCACCTGCCCCTTCTGCGTTCGGTGGGCGAGCCTCCAAGCGAACCACATGACCGCTCAGGCGGAGCTCGGCAGCATCTTCGACGGTCACGATGCGCTCATCGCCTCCTATTTCCTGCGACAGCACATTGAGCAACGTTGTTTTGCCGGCGCCGGTGCCGCCCGCAACCAGCAGGTTCATCCGTTCCCGGACGGATGCCCGGAGCAGGGTCGCGCCGGCTTCGTCCACGCCACCCGCGGCGAGAAGGTCATCGAGATCCGCAACCGTCGGCGAGAAGCGGCGGATGGCGAGGATCGGACCGTCCACTGCGGCCGGCGGTATCACAGCATGGAGACGGGAACCGTCCGGGAGGCGGGCATCGAGGGCTGGGCTGGCGCGGTCGATCCTCAGCCCGAGCGGAGCAACCACGCGCTCGACGGCGGCGACTATGGCCGCATCATCGGCGAAGCTGATCGGGGCACGCTCCAGGCGGCCGGAGCGCTCGACCCAAACATCTGATGGTCCGTTGACGAGGACGTCGGTGATGCCAGGCTGTCGCAACAGCTCCTCAACCGGCCCGAGCCCGGTCAGGGCGTCGACCACCTCGGTGACGAGGTCGGGCGCGGCCAGCGGAGCTTCCTCTGGAATCATTGCGGTGGCCGCCGCTCGGAGCGCACCCGGGTCCAACGGGACGTCGGAGTCGAGCAGCCGACCAATGATCCGATCGGCCATGTTCACGACTGCTCCCACAGTCGGCGCCAGGCGGCGACCCAACGATCCCGCGGTGGCGGGGCCGCCCCGGCGAGGAGCATCCCGATGGTCACCCGGCGGGGCCGAGGAAGCACGATGGCGCCTCGGGGAGGCTCCACTCTCCATCCGGATCGCTGGTATACCGCGGGCGGTTCGTATTGGCGGAACAGGTCACCGGGCACAAGCGGAATCACGGGGATGGCACCCGTGCGTCCTTCGTGGCTTGCAGGAAGGCGCAGCACGACCGCCGGCCAGCCGCCCACGATGGCGTCGAGGACCGCTTCCGCGTCCTCGGGTTCGATGCCGCCGTTGGCGAGTACCGCCACCCCTTTGCGGACCGGTTGCAGGTCGCTTTTCCTCGGGCCGTCGGCAACGAGAGCGGCCAGGCTGCTGCCTCCCGGATAGTTCGGACCGTTCGGATCGAGATCTACCACCAGCGCGGTCCCCGATGCAGCGGCGAGCCCCAGCGGTGCGACGGCACCGAGAACCCCGTCCTCCGGCGACCAGATGGCAAGCGCCGGCATGTTTCTCCGCATCGGAAAGGCTGGGTCACCGTATGGGATGCGGATGCAAGGTTCAAGGGGGTCGTTTGAGTCATGAGTGATCAGCGATGTCTCGCCGAATGCCGAATGGTCACTGATAACTACGACGACCCTCATGGAGGGTCGTCGATTGCCGATAGACTTTCAATGCCCATGCAACAAGCCGCCTTCTTCGACCTGGACAAGACCGTCATCGCCAAGTCGTCGACGCTCGCCTTTGGCCGTCCCCTGTACAAGGCTGGGTTTCTCGGCAGGCGGGCTCTTGCTCGGCTGAGTCTGGCGCAAGCCTTCTATCTGCTGTTCGGGGCGGACCACGACCAGATGGAGCGGGCAAGGAACGAATTGCTCCACCTCATCGAGGGTTGGCAGCGCGCCGATGTCGAAGAGCTGGTCAGAGAGACGCTCACCGAAATCGCCGAACCGCTGGTTTACGCCGAGGCGCTGTTCCTCATCGACGAGCACACACGGAAAGGACGGCGGGTGGTGATCGTCTCTGCCAGCCCTGAGGAGATCGTTCGTCCGATCGCCGGGTACCTCGGCGTCGACGAGGTCATCGCGACCAAGGTCAAAACCGATGCCGACGGCCGCTACGTCGCCGAAATCGAGATCTATGCGATGGGGCAGGGCAAGGCGGACGCCATGTTGGCGATGGCCGAAGCCGAGGGAATCGACCTCGAGGGTTCATACGCCTACTCGGACTCGGTCACCGACCTCCCGATGCTCGAGGTGGTCGGAAAACCGGCGGCGGTGAACCCCGACAAGGAGTTGAGGAAGGTCGCCGACGACCAGGACTGGGCGATCCTGGAGTTCCAGCGCCCGGTGGCCATGGAACCGACGATTCCTCGGCCGTCTCCGCTCGCCGGGATCGCCTTCGCCGCCTCCCTCGGTGCGCTGGGAGCAGCAATCGCGGTGATGAAACGAAGGGCACGAGTCAGCTGAAGTCGGTCAGTCACGAGCCAGAGGCGCTCGGCTGAAGCCAGGGCTACTCAAGCCTCGTCGTCATCATCGGCCGGTTCGCCATCCTCCGCCTCCGACGACGATTCCACGTCATCTTCATCGGCCGGTTCGCCATCCTCCGCCTCCGACGACGATTCCTCGGGATCATCATCGGCCGGTTCGCCGTCCTGCGTCTCCGAGGATGATTCTTCGTCGTCGTCGTCATCATCGTCGCCGGCCTCCCTGGCAGCGTCTGTCGAGCCGTAGGTCCAGTCGGTGGGCTTCACGGATTCCTTGATCCCGGAACCTGCCCAGAACCCGAAGAGGACCAACGCGCCGAGGGCTGCGGCTACACCGGCCAGCAAACGGGGATCGATACCGGGCTCGTCGGGTGGGGGCGTGGTCGGCAGGCTGGGAGCAATCACCGCAGGGTCGACGCCGAGCGCGGTCAGCCGTGACGATTCGGAAATAGTGGTGGTCCCGTCGGCATCGATGTACTCAAAGGCGATCAGCACGTCTTCGCGCCCGGTGAGTCGGATGATCGTGCCCCAGATGCCGCCGCCCCGCTCGACAAGCGCCTGCGGGGGCAGTTCACCAGCCAGTCCGGTGATCCTGGCGATCACGGTTGTGGGTGTGCCTTCGACCTCGACGCTTACATCAATGGTGATGGCGCCGGTGACCGTCAGGGCCCGCGCTTCTGCCTCCCCGAACGGCGGGGTCAGCGTCACCGACAGGAGAATGGCCAAAAGCAAGGGCACAGCCATAGTTTACGGAGGGTCTCCAGGGAGTCTTGAGTCATGAGTTATGAGTCCTCAGCCCTCAGTCGTCTCCTATGAGGCCTAAGTTGGTGCGCTTGACTCTCGACTCACCACTTCGGCCCCCCGGCTCTTGATGACCCGCCCCACCAGACAAGAGCAGGCGCAGGCCATTCTGCAGCGAAGGGCGGCCAGGACGGCTTCGCAGATCCTGGGCCGCCGTGCTTCGACCGCCGCCGACTTTGCCGAGGCCTTCACGCTGGAACGCGTCGATATGATCGCGGAGATCGATGGGGTCGTCACCCTGCTCACGCTCGGCCGCAACCGGTCCGGACCGCGAGACGGCCTCTACATCATCGAAGAAGCCGACGGATTCCGGATCTATGTCCAGGAACAGGGAATCCCACAGAATGAGCGATCCGGCATGTCCTTCGACGAGGCGCGCGACGCGGTGATCGATCGCATCGTCATGCTCAACGGGATCCCATATCAGTTCTGAGCGATGCGCTTGTTTGCGGACGGTCCGAGTTCGCAAAGGGATCGCTACGGAACAGGCGCCCATACCGATACGTTGAGGGTGATCGCACGTTTTGCGCACGTATCCTCGAGAGCCAGATACTGCAGATTGCGGTTCTCCAGCAGGTGGATCTCATACCTGGCATCGGGGCAGTCGGTGGCAGGGCCCTTGATTTCTGTCACGAACGCCGTCGTACCCTCGAACCTGGCCACCTTTATCTCAGATGGGCGGTCCACGACCAGGTCTCGGTTCGACGAGCCGTGCCAGGTCCCATCCTCAAAGAAATAGAAAAAGAACTCCCCACCGGTGCCCTGGCGTTCGTAGATCGTCCCGGCGATGCCCTCGAAGGAGTTCACCCGGCCTGGTTCTAGTTCGTCCGGCGTGCCGCCGCAGGCTGCCAATAGCAACAGCCCGACAGCCATCAAGCTTGCGGTGAGTTTCTGTACGAGGTGCCTCCCTGCCGATGATCCTTCGCGAGATGAACGCCGAACTCGAGAACGGCACTCAGGACTGCCGCACGCAGCACGTGTGTTTCAGACCGACGCGGTGATGTCTCCGGATTCCTTGCCTGCCTTTTTGTCGTCGGAATCGGGCTCGTCTCCTTCGCCGCCGCTATCTGTCGGTGCACTCTCAGATGGCTCCTCCTCCTCGAGAAGCGCACCCTTCTCTCGCATCTTGGATACAAGCTTGTCGACGACGGCGGCACGCTTTTCACCAGGTATCCGCTTGGGCAGTCGCGTTTCGAGCTTGTCGCGTATCTCCGATTCGGTGAGGCCCTCCCACTTCGCCTTCTTGGCCGTAACGATCTTGGCCAGGACCACTATGACACCAACGATCAGGCCAAGCTTTACCAGTTTCTTCACGAGTGCTCCTCTCAAGCATTGCCTACATAGTGTATGGCGCTTCGAAACCACCGAATCAAGAAGATGACCCCACGAACCGACGCCCCCCGGTTCAACGGCGGTAGGTAGCATCCTCGGGGTGACGACTACACGCGGCTTCGAGGGCAGGCGTCGATCGAGCAGCGAACGGCTTCCGCCCGGCCAGTACCTGGTGGACGACTTCCCGGTCCTGACAGCAGGGCCCACCCCCGAAATCGCACTCCAGGACTGGACACTGACTGTCGCCGAGGGGTCCACCGAGCGGACCTTCTCGTGGGACCAGTTCACAGAGCTGGCGACCGAGCGATTCACGACGGATCTGCATTGTGTGACTCGATGGTCGAAACTCGATACCGATTGGGAAGGGGTTGCCCTCGACACGCTCATGGAGGCCACCGGTGTGGGCGATGCTCCCTTCGCCCTCATCTCGTCATACGGCGGGTACACGACGAACGTCCCGACCGAGGATCTGGTCGACGGAAGGGCCTGGGTCGCGTTCCGCTACGACGGAGCGGACCTGGAGCCGGAGCATGGCGGGCCTGCCCGTCTCTTGGTCCCGCACCTGTACCTGTGGAAGAGCGCCAAGTGGGTCAACGAGATCCGCTTCTTCGACGAGGACGAGCCCGGATTTTGGGAAGCGGCCGGATATCACAACTACGGGGACCCGTGGAGAGAACAGCGGTACGACGGCGATTGACCTGGCACGCTGCGACGGTGACGGGCTCAGTCCTGGAAACGGAGTCAGCGCGAACGCTGGTTCTCGATGTCGACGATTGGGACGACCATGTGGCCGGGCAACACGTGGATGTGCGCCTGACCGCTGCGGACGGGTACCAGGCGCATCGCAGCTATTCGGTAGCTTCGGCACCAGGCGAGCCGGTGCAGATCACAGTCGAGCGGATCTCCGACGGAGAGGTATCTCCGTTTCTGGTCGACGGCATCGAGTTCGGCGATCGATTCGACGTGCGCGGCCCAATCGGCCGTTACTTCGTTTGGGAGCCGAACGGGCCCGATCCGGTGCTGCTGGTGGCGGGGGGCTCCGGAGTGGTGCCGCTGCGATCGATGCTGCGGCATAGGGCTCATGCCGATGACGCCACTCCGATGCGGCTGCTGTACTCGGCCCGGTCCTGGGACGATGTGATCTACCGCGATGAGCTCGACGAGGAGGCCTCCGCTGGGATCGACGTGACGTGGACGCTCACTCGATCGACGCCCCCCGGATGGAACGGCTATGCCCGGCGGGTGGACGAGGGGATGCTCACCGAGATGATGTGGCCACTCGACACCTCACCACGCGCGTATGTGTGTGGTCCGACGGGATTTGTGGAGAGCGTCGCCGGGCTCCTGCGCAAACTCGAATATGCTGCCTCGGCGATCCGCACCGAGCGGTTCGGTGGAGCGTGAGGTTGGATGACCGTGAGCCATGTTGACGGAAACCGCGCCGCCGGGATCCTCGCCCAGGCCTTTGGACGAGATGTATCCGATGCCACGGGAGTATGCGCTTGGTGTGGTCACCGACACCTGCTTGCGGAGAGCCATGTCTACGACCGGGCACCGGGCGTCGTTATGCGCTGCCCCATCTGTGGCAACGTCGAGATGGTGATTGTCGAAGTGCGAACCGAGGTCCGGGTTTCGTCGCGCGGCTTCCGCTACCTGAATATCGCCTAGATACCAGTGGTCGTCCCTGTGTACTCGAGTGCGGCTACGCCGAATGTCACCGAGTAGACGCTGCAGTACACGACCAGAGAGCGCATGTCGGGTGGCTCGAGGACGGCGGGTACGTCGTAGCTGAGCTCGCCTGTCAACTCGGTGACCTTGCCAAGCTCGGTCATCGTTCCCGAGCGAAGGTCGCCTTTTGGATCCGACGAGAGGTAGATGCGAACGTCTGGAGCTCCGGGAGCGATCCAAACATTCGAAATCCGCACGGTGACGCCTCCTTCACCGTCCCGCGTGACGGTCACGTCGCCTCGGGCCTCGGGACCCGTGATGATGCCGGTGGCGATGACGTCGATCCTCACTCCCGGTCGGCTTGCCGAGTGTATCCGGACCGCGGCGGCCCGATAGGCTCGAAGCGACTACCGCCGGGAGGTCGGCCATGGATAGAGAACAAGTCGCGATCGAGAACCGCCGATTCGACGCCGCGGAAAACGAAGCACTGATCGACATCTCTAGACAGTTCGCCAAGGCGTTCGGCTACACAGCCGAAGACCTCACGGTCGACCCCGCCCTTGCCCAGCTCCTGCGCCTCCGGGTGTCCCAGATCAACAACTGCACCTATTGCATGAACCTCCACTATGAGGTGGCACGTGGCCTCGAAATTCCCCGGGCCAAGATCGACACGCTCACGGCCTGGTGGGAGACCGGGTTGTTCACACCCGCCGAGCAAGCCGCCCTCAACTACACCGAAACCCTCACCCGCATCGCCGACACCACGGTGGCCGACCGATTCGAAAACCACCACGCCGAGCTCGCCGAACACTTCAGCGCGCCAGAGGTCATCGAGATCGCAGCCATCGTCATCAACATGAATGTATGGACCCGGCTCAAACTCGCCGAAGGCGCCACCCCGACGTAAGCGAGTCGGCGACCGGCGACGCCGCGCTAAGCCATGCCCCGTGTTGGCATTTCCTCGACGGCTTCCATCTCCGGCATGTCGGGCTCATCCGCCATCGTTTCTGCCTTTGCGCCATACCAATTGACGCTCGGACGCGCCGATAGACCGTGGACCACGACGCTCAGCAGCACGGTCCAGGTCACAATGATGAAGATCGCGCCCCGTTCGTCGACGCTGCTGTCCAGTACGAGAAGTCCGAAGACGATCGATGCCAGGCCTCTCGGACCAAACCAGCCGAGAAATGCAACGGTGTCCACCTGGAATCTCATGCCGATCATGGAAATAGCAACCGGCACCATGCGAACGACGGTCAGGCTCAGCACCGCGTAGAGCGCGATCTGCCAGGTGAGATCGCCGAGAGCGGGCCCGACGAACGCCCCCCCGAAGATCATGAACGTGAGGAGCACCAGCAGCTGCCCCTCCTCCTCGACGAACTCGAATAGCCGGTGGCCGACGCGCCGGGTGACGTTTCCGATGGCAATGCCGGCAACGAAAGCGGCGATGAAGCCGTTGC
>Ga0255057_10001445_pt1 | contig 13317 bp, 9 predicted proteins | sample Cases_109_6_MG_FD_189022 | JGI IMG/M metagenome (GOLD analysis project Ga0255057, IMG submission 189022) | Seawater microbial communities from Amundsen Gulf, Northwest Territories, Canada - Cases_109_6 | ecosystem: Environmental > Aquatic > Marine > Gulf | place: Canada: Northwest Territories... | reverse complement strand
ACGTTGACGAGCAGGATCCCCGCGGCAACGAGCGAGATGATGATGAGCAGATTGAGCGCCGGCACTTGAGCGTTGACGTCAGTGTACGAGGCGCCGAAGACCTGGCCTCGCGTCGAGTAGAGCAGATCCCATTGGTCGAGTCGGTACATGACCGCTTTGAGCAGGGCGAGCAACGCCAGCAGGATCGAGATGTGCGCCTTGGCGCCTGAGCTGGTGTGCGCCCCCGGGCCCTGGATGCGGATCCCGCCGTTGAGGTAGTGCACGGCAATGACAACGAGTGCCAGCACCAATACCAGTTGGAACGCCCAACCGGCGAGATCGCGCAGGAAGGGCACGTCGAAGACGTAGCGGCCTAGATCGTTGCCGAAGATCGGATCGACGGTGCCGAATGAACCCCCCTGGGAGAAGAGGAGCCAGTCCTGCCACCAAGCCGCAGCCCCGAGACCGAGCAGCAGGCCGAAAAAGCCGGCCGCCAGCAAGCGGAGCCAGCCTGCTCGCGGCTCCACCCACATTTGGTACCGCTCCAGCAGCTCCTCATCGGGGCTGCCAGGGATCACACCGAGGCGGGGCGACAGGCGGTCGGTGATGAACAGGTTGAGCCAGAAGGCGGCAAAGGCGAAGAGCGAGGCGAAGACGACGAGCCATACCTTGGTGAAGACCAGCGTCGACCAGACACCCGTGTTTCCAATCGAGTCGTACCACAGATAGTCGGTCCACAGCGTGGCCAGCGACCTGACCGTGATGAAGGCCAGGATGACGAGTCCGAGCGTGATCCAGATCCAGCGTCTGGATCCCCGCCGCCCTGAATATGGGATTGGGTCTCTGTCGATCACGGGGCGAGTCTACGGGTGATGAGATTTCAGCAATCAGGCACGATCGTGCACGAGCATTCGATGCTGGCCGGCGGCACCAGCGACCCCGGCGGCGGTCCGTCGCTGATGAGCCAAGGAGGAGTGCCTTCGCCATGGTCCACGCAGGACGTCCCGGAGGGAGACACCAGCACCCGCTGGCAATCCATCGCCATGAGGGCGGCGAGCACGCCGTCGTGGTACGCCCTGCGGGAGAGGAATCGGACACGCCGCTCCGCGTCATCGGTTCGCCATGCCCGAAAGACGCGTGACAACGACGACGCCGTCTCTCGTTTCCCTGCAGCCGCCGCTCGGGACCGCTCCAGAGACAAGCGGGCCGACTCAATGAAGGCTCCAATGAACTCCTCTGTGGGATCGCCGGCCTCGAGCTCCGGGCGCGGCGGATCGGTGCGGCCGAGCAGCTCACCGGCAGCAGCAAACCCTGCGGCGGTGCTCTCCGTCGTGAGATCCAGGAGGGCAACGCTGATTTCGCCGTCGACCAGGTCAGGGCCGGGCAGCCACTCGGGATTCAGGCGGAGATCTTCCAGAGCCCGATTCTGCGATGAGACGAGCTCGCGCTTCACCAACCGGAGCGCCCGGTTCTGGACCGGCAACAGCAGCCGATCACGGAGGGCAAAGGGGTCGAGCGAGTCGAGAGTCGAGAGTCGAGAGTCGAGAGTCGACTCCGTCGGCTCGTCGTCATCGACAAGGGTTGCGACCGGTGCGGCGCGAATCACGGCTTCTTCGGACGCTCCACCGTTGCCGGTGGCCGGAGTGAGCGGAGCTGGTACGCCCCCGCGAAGCTCGTCAAAGAGCCCTGCCAGCGGATCGGGGCCCTCTTTGATCTCCGGTTCCGGTTCGGCCTCGGCCGTTTCCTCCGGCTCGGGCGCGGCTGCTTCCGCCTCGGGCTCCGGCTCGGAGGTGAGCTCCACTTCGGTCTCTACTGCCGCTTCAGGCTCTGGCTGGGCCTCGTCGACCGTCTCCTCCGCCGTGAGGGGAGGTGCAACGTCTCGTGAGGGTTCGCTCCTGGGCTCGTCTGCGAAGGAGCCCCCCTCCCCGCCCGTTTCCTCCCCCTGGGGGGACGAGGGGTCCGAGATCGTTCCTCCGAGCCTTGCTGATCCTCGTCCGATCTCGGACCCCTCGCTAGTGGCAGCGGCGAAGCCGCTGTCGGAGGGGGCTATTGCGGGACTCCCCCCCAAGGGGGGAGAAACGGGCTCGACCTTGGGCGGGGCCGGCCCAGCTGTGCCTTGGGGCTGACGTCCGCGCAGGGCCTCGACCTCAGCCACCAGCGCGTCGGCGTCGACCGGCTCGACGGGGACGGACGGCCGAGCCGCCACGATGCGCACCCCACCTTCATCCTCCGGCCAGTCGGTGCGGGCCTCCATATCGGCTACCGGTTCGGGCTCTTCCAGCCCCTCCTCGACGGCGGCCATGGTCTCGTCCTCGATGCCGAGCAACGCCTTCTGCGTAGACTCCAGCTCTTCCATCAGCTCCGCCCGCCGCTGCTCGAGGGCTCGTACCCGTTCGTGGGCAACGTCGGTCTGGTGGCGGGCGCTCATCATCAGCGCATCCGCTTCCTTCCTGGCGGCGCCTACCGTTCGCTCCGCCTCGTCACGGCCGGCGTACAACATCGCCTCGCGCTCGCGCTGGGAGTCGGTCAGCACCTTCGCGGAGTCTCGCTCCGCCTCGGAACGAATGCGCAACGACAGCTCGCTCGACTGGGCGACCATCAGCTCGCATTCGGCAACGACCTGCGCCAGCATCTCGGTTCCGGTCACCCACACCGACTCGCGGGTCTCACTGGCGGCGGCCTCGGCGTCGGCATACATCTGCCTGGTCTCGTCCTCGGCCTCGGCACGCCAACGGGCGGTCTCGGCGGCGGCTCGGGAGCGCATTGCATCGGCGGCAGCCCTGGCCTCCGCCAGCACTGCGGTTACCTCGTCGCCAACCGCGGCGTACTCGGCCGCGAGATCGGTCGGCGAAGTCACCTCGCTGACTCCCACCTGGTGGAGCTGTTGTTGCAGCGCCTCGAGGTAGTCGGCGACCTGATCCAGGTAGCCGGTGACCTCGCCGCGGTCGAACCCTCTGACGGCCGCAGCAAACGATCGGGCGCGCACCTCGCCCGCGGTGAGTTCTTCCATGTGGGTAAAGAGTAACGACAGCGCCCGGGGGTACGTCGGATTAGCGGCGAGGAGGCGAAGGCTGCTGGCTAGGCCGCAAGGTCGACGACATCGAAGCCGAGGTAGTCGAGCGGGTCGTCGATGGTCTCGACACGAACCACGGTGATGTCGTCGCCAGCAGCGAGGATCGCATCGTCGTAGTTGTCGGCCGGGATGAACACAACCGTGGCCCCGGCGTCGATCGCCGCATAGACCTTCTGCCTCACACCGCCGATGGCCCCTACGGTGCCGTCACGACGGATGGTGCCGGTGCCGGCGATGCGGATGCCGTCCGTGATGTCATCCTCGGTGAGCTGGTTGATGATTTCGAGGGTGAACATCATCCCGGCAGAAGGACCGCCGATGTTCTGCGAGTCCATGTCGATCTCAACGGGGAACTCGACGATCGGTGGGTTGTTGTCGACGAGGATCCCGATCATCACACGTTCCGGGTCATCGACATGGGGGCCGAGCACGATGGTCAAGTCGATCACCTCCACCCCCTCACCGAGCGGTGCGCCTTCGGGATCGCTGAACTCTGTCTGGTCGGTCCCCTCAGTCCCCCGTTCGACGGTGATGACCACGGAATCACCAATCTCCTTACCCTCGAGGGCAGCGGGGAGGTCGTCGCGGAACTCAACCGCCTCGCCATCGATGGCCACGATGACATCCTCCGGCAAGACGACGCCTACCGCGCCGGTCTCGGGAACGGTCTCAATCACGCGCGCGCCGGTGCCGATGTAGGTTGGCTCATAGCCGAGCTCGGTCAGTGCCACGAACTGGGCGTCGGTCTTCGACTGCTCCATCCTGGCCAGGTTCTCCCTGCGCAGATCCTCCCTCGACACCCCGGTGGGTCGAATATTCTCCCGCGGTGCCAGATCGACCTTCGGGCTCAGCTGGGCTGCGGCCCATTCGAAGAGATTGGCTTCCGCGAGCGAGACGGTGAGGAAGAACAGCTCGCCATTGGCATCCTCGGCGCCGTTCGTTTCGACGACAGATACGAAATCCGAGGTGTCGTACACAGGGCCGGGTGACAGGGTGTAATACGGGACCTTGATCGGCCAGGCGATGGCGATGGCGATACCGACCAGCAGCAGCAAGACGCCGAGGATGAGGGGCCACTTCCCCGCCTCGGGACGAGGCGACCGCGGGCGGTTGTTTGGGGCCCCGCTGCCGATCTCATCTGTGATGGTGACGCTTCCGCTCATCGTCCTGAAACCCTACCGGCACGACCTCGGTACGAATTGGAATCGAGGCCAAGTCTCATAGGTGTCTTAGATTCCCTCCATGGAACGCATCGAACGCATCACCACACATCTTGAGGCCGACCCGTATGCGGCATTGCTCGGGATCACGCTCGATGCCGCTGACGAATCCTCGGTAACGGTTTCGATGCCGGTGACCGCCGACCACGAGAACTTCCTGGGCGGCACCCACGGAGGAGCCGTCTTCTCCGTCGCCGACTGCGCCTTCAGCCTGGCATCGAATGCCTATCCAGAGCCTGCGGTCGCCATCGACACCCACCTCGCCATCACCGCAGCCAGCGGGGCAGGCGACACCCTCACCGCAACCGCGGTGGAGGTGCATCGTGGTGGGACCTTGGCGACCTACCGAGTCGAGGTAACAAGAGGCGACGGCAAGGTCTGTGGCACGTTCACGGGGACGGTGCTTATCAAGCGGTGAGGATGCCCTGATCTGTGGGTTTGCGATCTAATTCCCCGGTTAGTCGGCGATCAGCCGACTGTGTGGCACGGCTCCTCGAAAATGAGCGCGTTCGCAGCATCCGACACGAAGAAGTCCTGGACCAGAATGGAGCCGGTCGTCGAATCTTCCTGAGAAATCGTCTGCTCCAACCCTCCGGCCGCGATGAACGTCTCCAGATCTGGCTTGAATACGGCGTTCTGGCGAGTGACGTAGTCGTTGGGACTGCCCGCATAGCTCGGGTCGGGCGCAGTGCCCATGAAATCCACGCTGGCTACTGCGCCGACGGCCGACGCGACTCCCTCACGGGTGAGGTCCCCGGCGGCAATCGCGTCGGCCAGCACCTGGTGCATGATGATCGCCTGGTTCCAGCCAACGATGAACGAATCCGACGGGGCGCGGTTGGGGTCCACCGCCCTCATTGCTTCTGCCATCACCTGCTGCCCCGGCGCATCAGTGCCCCAAGGGAGGCTGTACGCCGACTGGTAGTAGTACTCATCCAACAGCGGACCCACCTCCGGATCGGCAAGAGACTGGTGAAAGTAAGACGGGGACGAACCGATCCACATACCCCGGTAGCCGGCGTCGTCCGACTCCCTCAACAGTGTGGCCAAGGATCCAGGATCGACAGCAACGAATACCCACTCGGCACCCGACTCCACGATTCCGGTGATGACCTCGGTGAGATCCTGGCCAGGGATCACCGCACCGCGACCGTCGTAGACGATGTCCATTCCGTAGAACGCAGCGCCGAAGTCCACGCCGGCGGCAGCGTCGAAGCCGTAGTCGCCCGGATGCGTGGCCAACGCGATCGTCTGCCCCCCTTTGTCGCGGATGAATTCGAGTAGGTTCATCGCCTCGATGCAGTAGTTGGTATTCATTTCGAGCGCCAGCCCACCGTCAAACTCGGGGATGGCCCAGCCCGAGTACCAACTCACCGGGATGAACGTCATGTTGTCTTCCGCCATCGACTCGAGCACCTGCAGCGTCGGTGGTGCTCCAGTCGACACGGTGAGCGCCAACGCCTCGCCGCGCAACTGTTCGTACTGCTCCTGGAACACGATCTCGTCGTACACGGTGTCGTTGATGTAGTCGATCATCCAGCCGTCGATGCCACCGTTGGCGTTAAGCGCGTCGAAGTACACGCCCATCGCGTAGTTGATGTCGATCACCAACGGTGAGAAAACTCCGGAGGTCAGGTCGTGCAGCGCCCCAAACTTGATCGTCATCGTCCCCGGATCGACGCCGATGCCGGTCTTGATGCCCGCCTCGGCGGCCGTCGTCGTCGTCGTTTCCTCGACGCCGGCGGTCGTCGTCGTCTCCTGAGCCGCCGTCGTTGTCGTGTCCTCCGCTCCGCCACATGCTGCGATGACGAGTCCCAACGCCAGCAAGACAGCGAAGATCCGCATTCGTCTCACTTCGCTTCTCCTCCTGATATCGAATCGGTCACCGCGAGGACCTAGGTGGCTGAATGATCACGCCTTCGAAGACAACGATCAGAGCGCCAACAAAAAGATGCTGAGCCGGAAGATACTGACACTGGGCTCGCCTTGCCGGTACTAGCCAGCCCGAGGTCGCCGCCGCCGGTCGTACGGGCCTACTCAGACTGGAGTTCACCACCCAGATACGCCCGAATCACATCCGGATGGCGCTGCACCTCTGAGGGCACGCCGGTGGCGATCACCCGCCCGAAGTCGAGGACCATCACCCGGTCGGCGATATCCATGACCAGCCCCATGTCGTGCTCGACCAGGATTATCGATATCCCCAACTCCTCTCGAACGTCAAGGATGAACCGGGCCGTGTCCTCGGTCTCCTCCAGATTCATCCCGGCAACCGGCTCGTCCAGGAGCAACAGCTCGGGCTCCATGGCCAGCGCCCTGCCCAGCTCTACCCGCTTCTGGATCCCGTACGGCAACAAAGCAACCGGGTAGGCCCGCCACTGCTCGATCTCGAGCAGGTCGATGATGTGCTCGGCAAAGGCACGGTTGTCGATCTCCTCCACCCTGGCCGCTCCGAGCCAAAGCGCCCCGTTCCACCACGGGGTGTCGGTCCGGATGTGCCGTCCCAGCGTGATGTTCTCCAGCACGGTCATATGGGGGAACAGCTCGATGTTCTGGAAGGTGCGCGCAATCCCCAGTTCGGCAATCCGATCGGGCCTCGTACCCAGAATGCTCTCCCCCTTCCACCGGATGTCGCCTTCCTCGGGCTTGTACACGCCGTTGAGGCAATTGAACGCCGAGGTCTTTCCTGCCCCGTTGGGCCCGATGATCGCAAACAGCTCGTTGTCGTCGACGGAGAACGACACGTCGTCGAGTGCGGTGACGCCGGCAAACGCCAGGCTGATGTCGTCGAATTCGAGGAGGTGCTCGTACTCCTCGGCCGTGGGCTCGGCTTCGGCCCGGAGGCGAGAGCGTCGGGTGATCATGACAACCACCGCTTCCTGCGCTTGTAGTGCTTCACGTCGTGGAACGACTTGCGTTCACCCTCGGCGTGGAGCCCGAGGTAGAACTCCTGGACGTCCTCGTCGGCGAGCAGCTTGTCCGGGTCGCCGTCCATGACGACCTTCCCCGTCTCCATGATGTAGCCGTAATCGGCGATCGAAAGCGCCATGACCGCGTTCTGCTCGATGAGCAACACAGAGGTACCCTGCTCGTTGATGCTGGCGATGATGTCCCGAATCTGCTGGATGAGCATCGGCGCCAACCCGAGTGACGGCTCGTCTAGAATCAGCAACTTCGGACCTGCCATGAGCGCCCGACCTATCGCCAACATCTGTTGCTCGCCGCCCGAGAGATAGCCCGCGGTGTCCTTGCGGCGACCGGCGAGCGCAGGGAAAAGGGTCATGACCCGGTCGTAATTCACCTTGGAATCGGTTCGGTTGGTGTAGGCGCCGATGTGAAGATTCTCGTCGACGGTCATCTCGGCGAAGATCCGCCGCCGTTCGAGAACTTGTGCGACGCCGGCACGCACGATCGCTGAAGGATCGCTCGTGTCGATCCGCTCCCCGTCGAGCGTCACGGTTCCCTTGGTGATGTCCCCTTCGTGAATATCGAGGAGTCCGGTGATGGCGCGAAGCGTCGTCGTCTTCCCTGCACCGTTGGCGCCGAGCAGCGCCACGATCTGCCCGTCGCGCACCTCAAGCGACAGCCCGCGCAGCACGAGTACCACGTCGTTGTAGACCACTTCGAGGTTGGCAACGGCAAGCACTGCTCACCCAATCGGGAGGGAGTGGCCCTGTCGGACCACCCCCTCTTTGGCATTTTCTCTACGACCCGAGGAAGTAGCAGGCCTCGTTGAACTCGTAAGCCGCTGCGGTCGGGCCGGTCCAGTCCTTCTCAACGATGATCGACCCGGCCCCACCGGCCGCGAGATCCTCGAGGGAGAACTTGACGATCCAGCCGGAACGCTGCACCTGCTCGTTTGGCGTGCCTACGTAGTTCTCCGGCGGCGCCAGCCCGTCGAAGTCCAGTTCGGTGAAGCCCTTCACCGCCGCCAGAACCCCGGCCCGGGTCATGTCCCCATTGTCGTAGGCCTGCCTGAGCCCGGCTTCGAGGATCTTGGCCTCGAGCACGCCTTCGCCGTAATAGTCGAAGGGCCCCAGATCGGGACGCTGGCTCGCCATCAACTCCCGGACATCCTTGGCGCCAACTGAGTCTCCACCCCAAGGCGAGACGTATGCGAAGCCGTAGAAGTCACGCTCGATCTCCTCAGCGAACTCCGAGGTCAAGTACCCAGTGCTGTACGTCGGGTACGCGCCCGTCCAGGCTGCCACCATCCCGTCGCCGATCGCCGACTGGTAGATGCCGGGGAAGGTGAAGTTCGGGTCTGCCGCCACATACACGATATCGGCACCGCTGGCCGCGATCGCCTGACCGATGGGCACCATGTCCTCACCAGGGAAGATCTGCCCTCGCATGTCCAGGACGATCTCGATCCCGAGGGCCTCGGTGGCGATATCAACGCCTGCCGCCGAGTCGAGCCCGTAGTCGCCCGGGAACGTTGCCAGCGCCAGGGTGAGGCCCGTGCCCATCTCTTGCGAGAGGAAGTCGAGGATGTTCATCGCCTCGAGGCAATACGGGGTCCCATGGTGGATCAGGTTGGAGTTGAATGTCGGATCGGTCCAACCCGAATACCAGGTCAGCGGGATAGCCAGGATGCCTTCGGCCTCGAGGTCCAACCTGATGCCAAGCGTCTGTGGCGACCCCACCGAGTGGCCAAAGGCCACGACCTGATCCTTGAGCTCCTCGAAACCGAGCTTGTGCGTGGGCGCGTCATAGACGGTGTCGAACACCTCGAGCTCGATCATCAATCCATTGATGCCGCCGTTGGCGTTGATCTCGTCGACATAGGCCTGATACCCGTCCACGACACCCTGCACCAGGAACGAGAAGAACCCGGTGAGGTCGGAGAGCAAGCCGACGGTGATAGTTCCGTTCTCGAGGTCAACACCGACGTCGGTTGCGATTTCCATCTCCGCTTCCGGTTCGGTAGTCGTGGTCTCCTCGCTGGCTGCGGCCGTCGTTGTCGTAGCCGCCGCTGCCGCAGTCGTCGTCGTGTCGTCGCTTGAGCCGCACGCGGCTGCCACGAGGGCGAATGCGAGCAACACCAGCATTATCCGCGCCTGTCTCATGGTTCCTCCCTGATTACTTTCCCTTGTGCATCCGTACCGGAGGCCTGCGGTATCAGTATGAGAATGGCCAGGACCTCCAGTAGTTCTTGACCCGGATCCATATCCCGTACAAGCCCAACGGCTCGAAGATCAAGAAGACTATAAGCAGAACTCCGTAGAGGATGAGATTGAATTGGAAGACCGTGAGACCTGGGGAGGTCCCCGGCAGGGTAGAAATGAGCCCGAAGTCATCGAGCCCGGTGGCAACAACGATATCGGCGATCCCGGCGAACAGGCCATCCCCCTCCGCGGTGTCTCCGAGCAGCTCGGTGAAGTCTCTCACCAACCGAGGCAGCAGCGTTACGAACGTGGCGCCGAGAAGGGTGCCGGTCACGGTGCCGACGCCGCCGATGAGCAGGATCGCAAGAAACTGGATTGAAAGGAACAGGCTGAAGGATTCCGGGATGAGGAGCCCGATAAACGACCCCCACAAGGCGCCGCATACTCCGGCGTAGAACGAGGAGATGGCAAAGGCGAGTGCCTTGTTCCGCGCTTCTGCGACCCCCATCACCTCGGCGGCGACGTCCCGGTCGCGGATGGCCATAAAGGCCCGACCCGACCTCGTCCGCTGGATGTTCTTGGCCACCACAGCAAAAAGGATCAGCAGGACGAGCAGGAACAGGTACGTCTTGACCTCGCCGCGCACCTCGACCCCAAACCAGATGCTGTCGGCGGTTAGGTCGACGATGGGATCGCCCTCCTCTCCCCACAACCGGAACTCAAAGTTGGGAAATCGGCGACCCGACTGGGACCCACCGGTGAGGCTAGCCCAGTTGATCCACAGCCACTGTCCGACGAACACCAACCCCAGGGTGACGATCGCTAGGTAGATGCCGCGCACCCGGACCGCGGTGGGCGCCACCAGGACGCCAACGAGGGCGGCGACCAACCCAGCGGCGGGAAGCCACACCCACATGGGCAAACCCAGGCCGAGAAGCGCACCGCCGCTCTGGCCTCCCAGCGCGGCCGCGGTGTAGGCGCCGACACCCATGAAGAAGGCTTGACCAAGCGAGACCTGGCCGCCGAGCCCGGTTAGTACGTGGAGGCCGAGGGCGCCGATGGCGAAGATCGCCACTAACCCCAGCAGCGTCATCCAGTCTCCCTCGCCGAGGAACCTGAACCCCGGGACGAGCTGGAACGGGATCAGGATCACCAGGAACACCAGCAGCACCGCCACTGCAATCCGTTTGGTCCAGGTGGGAAGCAACGCTTGCTCCTCCTGGTACGAGGTATAGAGGAGTGGCCTACCCCTCATACTCGTCTGATCTCCTTGGTGCCGAACAGGCCGTAGGGACGAATCAACAGCACCGCCATCATCACGAGGTAGGGGAAGATCCGGGAGAACCCCAGCCCAAAGAGCGACCAGGTCTCAGCGGTGAGGTAGGCGCCGGCATACACCTCAGCGAGGCCGACGATAAATCCCCCAATAACCGCCCCCGTGATGGAGTCCAGGCCGCCGATGACCACCGCCGGCAGCGCCCCGAAGACAAAAAACGCGGTCCTGTCGACGGCGACGCCCCCGGAGCGGGGAAACAGGGAGGCAAAGATGCCGCCAATGGAAGCGAGAGCCGCGCCGATCACCCAGGCCAGGGCGAAGATACGGGCGGCGTTGATGCCCTGGGCCATCGATGCCTCCTGGTCGAAGGCGGTGGCCCGCATTGCCTCCCCGACTCTCGTCCGATAAAACAGCGCCACCAGCATCAGGGTGACGATGGTGACCACGATGGTGGCGATCTCGGTCTTGGCCATCGAGAACAAGCCAAAGTCAACGACATCCGTCCCCCATGGGCTCCTTAGAGGTCTGGTCGCCTGACCGATGAGGTCGTTCGTGATAGTGCGAATGATGATGTCGAGGGCGATGGTGATCATCACCACGGCGAACAGCGGCTCACCGATCATGGGTTGAATCGTTAGCCGCTCCACGACATACCCCACCAGTGCGGTGAGGGCCAGGGCGAACAGCACTGACAGCGCCCACTGCACGGTCTGCGGGGCCCACTCGATGTAGCGGCCGGGGAAGTTCAGAGTCACCACGAAATAGGCAGCAAAGTAGGCACCGAGGGCGGCCAGAGCGCCGTGGGCGAAGTTGAGGACCTGGGTTGCCTTGTAGATCATGACCAGCCCCAGGGCAAGCAAGGCGTAGATGGCGCCAAGCGCTAGGCCCGAGGCGGTGGTATCGGCGAACTTCTCGACGGCAGTCTGCGCCTCGGTCTGGTATAGGAGGAGGATCAGCATAAGGATCGACCCGGATCGACCCTCATGAGTACATGGATGCAATGAGGTCGCCGAACTGGTCCTCCATCGCGTTGCGCTTGATCTTCTGGGTGGCGGTCAGCTCGCCGTCCTCGTGATCGAGCTCCTTGGGGATCATGCGGAACTTCTTGATCTGCTCCACCCTGGCGAACTTCTCGTTAGTCTCGTTGACCACGCCCTGCATCAGCTCGATGACCTCGGGCTTCTCGGAGAGATCCCGGTAGGTCGTGTAGGGGATCCCCTTGGACAGGGCCCAGTTGCCGACGACGTCGTACTCGATGGCGATCAGTGCGGTGACGAACTTGCGGCGGTCACCGATCACCATCGCCTCCTTGACGAGCGGCGACGTCTTCAGGCTGTTCTCGATCTCAGAAGGTGAGATGTTCTTGCCTCCCGAGGTGATGATGATGTGTTTCATCCGATCGATGATCTTGATGTGGGTGCCATCGACCCACTCCCCGACATCGCCGGTCTTGAGCCAGCCGTCGTCGGTGAAGGTTTCCGCGGTCGCCTCGGGCCGGTTCCAGTAGCCGACGAAGTTCGCCGGGCTCTGCGTTTGGATCTCGCCGGTGTCGGGGTCGAGGCGGACCCCGATCCCTTCGAAGGGCTCGCCGACCGTTCCCACCTTGACCCGCCCGGGGAAGTTGGCGGTGGCGACGGCGGCGTTCTCGGTCTGCCCGTACACCTCGAAGATGGGAACGCCAAGGCCCATGAAGAACTCGAGTACCTCGGGGGCGATCGGCGCCGCACCGCTGGCGGCCCACCGGCAGTGTCGCAGCCCCGCCTTCTCCTTGATGGCCCGGAACGACAGCGGATTGCCCACCCAGTAGGCCAGCCGGCTCAGCACCGTGAAGTCGCCACCGTTCTCGACCCGCTTGCGCCCGATGTAGGCGGCCAACCGCATGGCAAGCCCGTTGACCATCTTCTTGAAGAAGCTGGCGTCGGCCATGCGAATGAGGATTCCGGCAAGAATCCGTTCCCAGATTCGAGGTACTGCGAAGAAGGCGGTGGGCTGCACTTCGCGGAGATTGGCCTGCACGGTGTCTATCGACTCGGCGAAGTTGAGGACGAGGCCGTTGGCTGTCATCGACCAGGTGGAGAAGATGCGCTCGGCGACATGGGCAAGCGGCAGGTAGGTGAGACCGGTGTCGTCGGGGGTGATAGGTCCACCCGGAAACCGGCCGGGAGCGTTGATCTCGGTGTCCTGACAGAACTTGATGTTGCGGTTGCTCAGCATCGTCCCTTTCGGGGGACCGGTAGTTCCCGAGGTGTAGACGAGGGTCGCCACATCCTCGGGAAGGGCCTCGGCCATGATCCGCTCCACCGCACCGGGGCTCTCCTCGCGGTGTCGCCGTCCGAGCTCCAAGAAGTCGTCCCAGAACAGCAGGCGGTCGTCCTGATAGCCGCGGAGCCCCCTCGGCTCGACGTAGAGGACCGTGCTGAGCGCCGGGAAGGCACCCGCGTCGGCAGCCATGATCTTGTCCACTTGCTCCTGATCCTCGGCAAGGTGCACCACCGCAGCGGAATCATTGAGCATGTAGGTGATCTCGGCGGTGGGGTTGGTCGGGTACATGCCGGTCGTAATGCCTCGGATCGCCACGGTCGCCAGGTCGAGGATGATCCACTCCGGGCGATCTTCTGAATGGATCGAGACGACGTCGCGGTGGCCGACGCCGAGTGCAAG
>Ga0255057_10001443_pt1 | contig 13346 bp, 12 predicted proteins | sample Cases_109_6_MG_FD_189022 | JGI IMG/M metagenome (GOLD analysis project Ga0255057, IMG submission 189022) | Seawater microbial communities from Amundsen Gulf, Northwest Territories, Canada - Cases_109_6 | ecosystem: Environmental > Aquatic > Marine > Gulf | place: Canada: Northwest Territories... | reverse complement strand
AAACCGATCAGCTCTCCGACAAGATACAAAAGCCGCTTGATGACCGGGCTGTCCGGATCCAGTCCGGCCTCCAGCACGCGACTGTCATCGACACGCTGGCCGTCCCACCACTGCATCGAACGCGCGAGTTTGCCTACCTGCAAATCACTGAGGCCTAACGCCTTGCCAACGTCTCTGAGCGCACTGCGCGGCCGGTAGGTGATGACCGTCGCCGCCAATGCCGCGCGTTCCCTGCCGTACTTTTCATAGATGTACTGGATGACCTCTTCACGACGCTCATGCTCGAAATCGACATCGATGTCGGGTGGCTCATCGCGCTCTTTCGAGATGAAACGTTCGACGAGTGTCTCCATGCGCCCGGGATCGACTTCGGTAATGCCGAGACAAAAACACACAGCCGAGTTCGCCGCCGACCCACGCCCTTGGCACAGGATGTTTTTCGAACGCGCGAAAGCAACGATGTCGTACACAGTCAGGAAATACGGTTCGTAGCCCAGTTCGGCAATGAGCTTGAGTTCGTGCTCGACCAAAAAGATGACTTTCCGTGGTGTCCCCTCGGGCCAGCGCTCGCGCATACCCCGCTCAGTCAGATTGCGCAGATAACTCGCCGGCGTCTCACCTTCGGGAACGATCTCGTCCGGATATTCGTAGCGCAGCTCATCCAGTGAAAAGTCAATCGACTCGGTAATGTGTATGGACTCGGCAAGCAGATCCGCAGGATAAACGTGCTGCAGCACTTCTCGGGAACGAAGGTGGCGTTCGCCATTCGCATACAGCATGAAACCCGCCTTATCGACCGTGACACGCTCGCGTATTGCCGTCACCGTGTCCTGCAGGATCCGGCGCGAACGCCGATGCATATGCACGTCGCCGCAAGCGACCAGCGGCAGCCTGAGACGGCGGCCGATTGTACGCAGACGTTCAAGTTGCTCCCGTTGCCGGCCATCGGCCAGCAATTCGACGGCAATCCATAATCGATCTCGAAACGTCTCGCGTATCCAGTGATCCTCAGCGTCGAGCACAAGCTGCTCATCCGGCACCCAGATCACGGCACAATCCGGCAGGCCGCCCTCGAATACCTGGCGCGTCAGTGCGTATCGGCCCTTCTCCGCGGCACGCCGAGCCAGGGTAATAAGCCGGCAAAGCGCCGCGTAACCGCTTCGACTTCGCACCAGAACGATCAACTTGCGGCCGCTTCTCAAACGCAGTTCAGATCCGATGACGAGTTTCTTGAGACCACAGGCCTTCGCCGCCATATGCGCCCTCACGACGCCCGACATTGAACACTCGTCAGTGATAGCGAGTGCTTCATAGCCAAGTACCGCAGCGGTCTCTACAAGCTCTTCGGGGTGAGATGCACCTCGCAGAAATGTGAAATTACTGAGTGCATGCAGTTCTGCGTAGCGGCATGTCGGGGTTGGGGAATCGTCGCGAGACGAGTGGGACATCGAGGATGTTTTTCCGATCATTTACGGCCACGTCATCCGAAAATGCCGTGCAGATACCAGCTTGCCTTACGGTTACGGAAAATCCACAAGTGCATACCGCGTGGGTTGACTGCCGTGTAGTAATCACGCGCAATGCCGTTTTCGTCCCACCAGCCGGTCTCAAGTCGCTCCGGCCCCTCGATCAGCGTCAAACGACCCTGATGCAGCGGATACCCCTGCTTGACAGGCAATAACGCCGGTTCAGGAAGCATCCACAAGGGCCGCCGCAGGCCACACCTGACTGCGGACAATACATCGGCCACCTTCGCGGCAAACAGGTTTCTTGCACACCATGCGAACTGTGGCCGGTGATCGGCGACCATCTCGATGCCGTGTACAGACTGATCGCCGATACGGGCCGCAATTCGTTCGGCAAGCTGTGTCATGGAATAACGCCGTTCAGGGCATGTTCTGTCTGTCAGGCGCGCCGTCTCGGCCTGCACTGCCTGTGTACTTCCGCCGTGCAGCCGAATCGCAATCACGGGCTCCGGCAAGCTCAGTTGCTCGAAACGAATACACAGCAAATCAAACCAGCGATCGGCCGAACGATCAGCTTCCGCACAGCCCAGCGACAATTGCGTCGCACGGGCCTTGAGATGAAAAAAGCTCAACAACACACGCTGGGTGCCCAGTTGGCGTGCAAGCAGGAATCGTTCGTGTGACAGCAGCAATTCACGGCAGATTGCGAGTAACCGCTCGCGGTCGCTTTGTTCCTCGATCATCTCGTAATCAGCACAAAACCGCTTGGGAGAACGCCAGGAAATCCGTGGATCCGGTAAACGTCCCAATGCACGATCGAGTTCAATGAGACGCCCTGCGCCGAAGCGCCGTGCAAACCCTTCTCTCGGCAAGCGCAGGCAATCGCCGATACTCGTGATACCCATACCGGTCAGCGCCTCGCAGAGCGTGCGCGGCCAATCAAGACTGTTGAGTGGCAAGCTGCGGATTGCTGTTGCCAGGTTCGCCGGCTCGCGAATGCAGGCCCGGCGCCCTCCTCTCGCCAACCAGGTCGCGCCCAGCGGGGTCGGCGCAATCGCCAGCGCCGCATCGAAGCCCTGTTGCCGGAGCTCTGTGGCAACCTGTTGCCGCAGGCGTTGCAAACCACCGAACAAGCGCAAACTACCGGCTATTTCGAGTAGCAGTACGTTGTGACTTGCGATGGAAACGAATGAGGTGAACTGCTCGAGCCAGGTGGCCAGCGATTCGAGTACCTGCTGTTCGCGTAGCAGGTTACGTTCATCAAGCTTAAGCGTCGGCAGGAGCGCAAGCGCGGCATTGCCCGACTGCCCGGGCATGACGCCGGCCGCACGGGCATCGGCATCCGCAAGCAACACACGGTGAATACCCTGCTGTTCCTCGACAACGGCCCGAACACCATCGCCTGGCCCATTTGCTTCAAGCGGCAGATTCGGCAGATAAATACAAAACCAGAGCCGTCGAACAGGCGTTGCAAGCAACAGTTCTTGCGCGAACGTCGGTTCCGTCAGCGCTAAAGCGTACTGGGGGTGGTTTACTCGCGGTTTGTCTGCAGGAGTCGGGGCGGCGTCCCGTGTCGTGACGGGCAATTTTCCTGTTGCAGCCATGCCCTAAACGACATTATGGAGCACTGCAGGACTGCCACCACGGCTCTTCAGGATCGTCAGGCGTGTGCTTTCCCTGTCAGCACGGAGTTCGATGCGCAATGCCGCCGCCGACGGCTCGGAACCGGCAGTGAGGGGACGAAACGCGATCGCCCAGCTATTGCCTTTTTCCGCAGCCAGCTGCAGGCGCCGGCCGGCCTTATCATCCAGCGTCTCCGGCCACAACAATACAGCGGCGCACGTACCTGATGACAAGGCCTGTTCGGCAGACCAGAGTATCTCGCTGTCGTTTTTCGGGCGCACAATCAACATGCGAGAAAGATTGACGCCCCACTTCTGCAATGCCGGGGGATACGGCTGAAACGGCGGCGCCACCCAGGCGATCCAGCCGGGCTTGGCATGATCGGGGCCGGGGTCTTCGATGCTCAAGCTCGCCAGGGCAGGCATCAGCAACTGCAGCTCGCCGATGCCATGTTGTTCGCTCAGAATTTCGGTCAGGGCCTGTTGCGGCCAACCGCCCCCGGGCAGATGGCGATCGAGCTTTTCATAACCGCTGGATAACCCGATCGGCATGCGTGCCTGGTTGCGATCGCCATTGCGGCCGCGCCAGACACGCGGGTTCTCCTCAAGCAACTTGTCCAGGGATGGCGAATCGGGCTGCATGCGTCTCTCCGGAGACGATCAATGCAGCGACATGCCGTCACGAATGACGCCAACCACAACACCCTCGATGACAAGCTCCTGTTTGGAAAGATCGACCTGTATTGGCTCGAACTCCTCGTTTTCAGGTAACAGCCAAACCAGCTTACCGTCCTGACGATAACGCTTCACAGTCACCTCATCGTCGAGCCGGGCAACGATGATCTGCCGGCTGCGAACTTCGGGCGTGCGGTGTACGGCGACAAGATCACCGTCGAGAATGCCGGCATTTTTCATGCTCATGCCATGCACGCGCAGCAGGTAATGCGGCTTCGGATTAAACAGCGCGGGGTCGAGTTTGTAATGTGTCTCGATATGCTCCTGTGCAAGGATGGGACTGCCAGCCGCGACCCGACCCACGAGTGGCAGCCCCATCTGTTCACGCAAGGAATCCTTGAGCTGAATGCCACGCGAGGCGCCCGGCAGCAATGCGAGCACGCCCTTGCGCTGCAATGCACGCAAATGCTCCTCGGCCGCATTGGCAGACTTGAAACCGAGCTCGCGGGAAATCTCGGCACGCGTCGGCGGCATGCCTGTCTCTTTGATGAAATCCTGAATCATTTTAAGGATTTGCGTTTGCCTTGGGGTCAATGGGCGCATTTCAGCAGTCCTGTATGCATTCACAGTATCTGTGATTATATACAGTGCTTTCTTTAGTGCAAGCCCTTCTTTGTGCGACACGGTGCCACCGAAACTGCGAACTGGGCAACAGTGCGGTGCGCCAAAACGCTGTACCGTTTACCAGATCGAAGCACCGGTATTTGCAACAAGCGCCAGGAGAGTCCCATGCCGCAGTCAATTCGATACGCTATCTCACACAGCGCCACATGCCTTGTGGCGGTGTTGCTGTTAGGCACGATCCCCTCATTAGCGCAGACGGCTGAAGGCACCGCCGGATGGCCCGCATGGCTGCAACAGGCGATGGCCGAGGAATCCCTGCGAATACGAACCCGATCGGTTGACGTCGCCGACGGCCGCTACAAGTTCAAACTCGCGGGCAAGCCCGAGAAACCCGAAGCGATAGATGGCGGCTGGTACCTGGCATCGGATATCAAGGCGGAATCGCCGCTCGAATGTTATGTGTTCAATGACGATATGGACCTCGCAACGCTGGTCGTCACCCTCGCCGACCTGAATATCGATGCGACATCGAGTGCCAACGGGCCGGTGGACAACAAGAGCATCTACTTTCTTGACGCCGGCGCTATTGACGGCGTGCCGTTTATCGCGCTCGAATGGATTTATACGGTCGGCGAAGCACCCAATGCGCTGATCGGCTTCACCAAAGTCCGAGCCGCGATAAACAATGGCCTGCCGCAGGCCTGCTCACATAATTCCCTGGGTTATCGGGAGACATTTGCACGCGCTTTCGAGCAATTCGTTCGCTCGGCCAGGCACACGCAGAGTTCAGCCGAACCATACTACGTGGAAGTGCTGCAGCAGAATCTCGGCAACCAACCGGTCGGCGTCGCCTGGATGACCTATACGCTCGATGTTGACGGCGATACCGAGGTTCGCACCATGGACTCCGCGCTGATTCCCGTCGATAACTCGACCATTAGTTTTACGGATTCTTCGACACTCAGCTATTCGACACCTGACGGTCGTCTGATCAATGAATATACGGTCATGGTAGAGAACGGTGAACTAGTCACGAACCTTGAACTCGGCCGCAGCGACGACGGCAACTGGTCGGTCAGCGGAACGTTTCAGGGCAAGCCCCTCGCGCATACGATTGACGGTGAGTTTGAGCCCGTCAGTGACCTCGGCCAGATGCGCATAGCGAAGGAATTATTTGCCAGCCAACAGCTAACGTCAACCGTCGATATCTGGGCGCCGCAAATCGATCCCACACAGTTCCTGCAAGCCAGCCTGTCACGTGATGACCACGAGATCGAGCGGCAAGGCAAAGTTGTCTTGGGGCCGATGTCGATGACGGCGCAGTTTGACCGGCTCGGATCAATACTCAGAAGCAGCATGCAAATGGGGGCGGCAGAGTTCCGCATGGATCGCGTCTGGGTTGATGGCGCGCCGCAATAACTGCGACACGAGCGTGTTGCGACGAGCGATCTCGTGCCTGGTGCTGCTATGCGGCAGCGCCATGGCAATTGCAGAGGAAGGCATTTACCTGTTTTCGATTCCCGCGGTGCGCGCCGTGTCACAGACCGGGCCGCTCGATGGCCGGATCGACGCGACCCTGCACGTTCCAAACGCAGCGCACGCCGCGTCAGCGCTTGCCGGTATCAGGGACCTCGAGGTCCTCAAGGTTGACGGCAATCTGGTCACAATATCATTCGGCGAAGGCATTACGCGCAACGGCACACCGACAGCCGATCACCGTATAGCGACCTTCGTTATCGATTTTGACGAGTCTGCGCTGACAGAACTCGTTGCCAACCTGCAAGCAAGGTATGGAGAGCGCCCGTCGCAGCCCGAGCTTACGGACTTCGTTTTTCGGCATATCGCCAACAAGACCTATCTGCGCAGTTTTGACCTGGCATCACGGGTTGCGCTGAGCCGAGAGGGCGATTGTTCAGAACACGCCGTATTGCTCACCGCGCTCGCCCGAGCCACTGGCCACCCGGCACGTGTCGTCCTGGGCGTGTTGCTGGCCCAGAACGATGGTAATACGTACGCATATGGCCACGCCTGGACGGAGATTCACGACGGTCGTAACTGGCAAATTGCGGACGCCACATTGGCGCAGACCGGCGCCGCTGATGTGCACTTTCGCTACCTGCCCTTGGTAAGCCTGGACAACGAAGGTCCCGGGTACGCAATGGACATGCTGCGACTCGCGGCGGTGCAACCATCGAGAATCAGCAACATCCAGAGCGCCGCTGTCCGTTTCAGCGACTGATTGCCGGCTCACGGTTGCTCGCAGGACAGTCACCAACAATGGCCGTGCCCGGGTGCCGCCGCCGTTCAGACATTTATTCGATGAATGGCCCTGCGAGCCACGACTTTTGTCGCTGTTGGACGACACCCGCTAATAAAACATGCATTTTCATTGCAGCGTCGGACTATTTGGGAAATAATGCGTCTGCAGTTTTTCCCAACACAGGAATCTTGGACAATGAATAAGACCGTACTGAAAGTGAGCGTACTGGCGCTCTTCCTTGGACTGGCCGGAGGCTGTGCCACGACAGGTGGAGATGACGTTGCGGCCGCTAATCAAGCTGCTGAAGCCGCTCGTGCTGCCGCCGATCGCGCTACACAGGCTGCCGCCGATGCCCAGAGTTCTGCGGATCGGGCGCTTTCAGCTGCATCCGAAGCGCAGGCTTGCTGCGAAGCAAACAGCGAAAAAATGGATCGGATGTTCCAGAAAGTAAGCTCGAAGTAGCGCTAGACTACGAAGATCTACCTAGGCGCCGCGCTTGTCGCGGCGTTTTTTATGGCCCGGCCAACGGCGGCCGGAATGCCATCCGAACGTTCGACCATCGCCTCTACCCGTAGCCAATCGAGCCGGCCTGCGTGCGTATTCGTCGCGGCAATGAACTGCTCGGTCGCGTAGGTCAATGGGTTCTTTGCAGCCGCTACTATCACATTTTCAGCTTCCGCTATAGCCTCGATGGCGGCTGCATCGCCCGACGGATCAGCGCCGGACAGGACATCGCCGGGCATACCTGCCGATGCTGGCGGTAACGCCGTCTCGAGCAGCGGATGCACTTCCATGACGAGTTCATCGCCAAACCAGCCGATTTTGACAGGCTCATTGACGATGCGTACCGGAGTGTCGATCGGAACGCGATGAATCAGGTACTGGATGTCCTCAGGAAACATTCGGATGCAGCCGTGCGTGACGCGCATGCCGACGCCCACCGGTCGGTTCGTGCCATGAATAAGATAACCGGGCAAGGCGAGCAGCATCGCGAATCGTCCCAGTGGATTGTCCGGGCCCGACGGCACGACCCTTGCCAATGCCCTCCCGTCGGCGGCATGTTCTTCGCGCACCGACTGTGGCGGATACCAGACCGGATTGCGCGCCTTGGCAATGACCGTCGTCACGCCCAGCGGCGTCTCCCAATCCATGCGACCGATACTGATCGGGTAGGTCATCACGGTTGCCGCTTCGCCCGGCGCCGTCAGCGGAAAATAATACAGGCGATACTCGGCAAGGTTGAGGACGATGCCGTGCCGTGGACCTGGCGGCAATACGAAACGCGTCGGCAGAACAATTTCTGTTCCTTCGCCAGGCAGCCAGACATCAACATCGGGATTGGCACGCACAATGTCCTGGTAACCAACACCATGGCGTCTTGCTATATCAATCAGCGTATCCTCATAGCGAGACGTGATCGTCGAAACGGCTCCGACGACGTCATAGCCATCAGGCGGCAGCTCGTAAACTTCTGCGAACGACGGACTCGTCAGAACGATGCACGATGCCGCGATTAAAATTGCCAGTCTGTTCATTGACCCGTCTCTTCCCGGTCGAGGACCTCAATTTCCGATTCCGCCGCCGCCAGCCAGTCCTGAATCGCGGCACTTTGCAGCAATCGACGCGGATAGAACGCCGCCGACTCGGGCAGGTTGATGCCATACGTCCTGAATCTCAACACCACCGGCGCGTACATTGCATCAGCAACGCAGAAATCGCCGAATAACCAGCCTTCATCCGAGCCGTAACGACGGTGGCAGTCAGACCAGATCGCGATGATACGGTCAACATCCCGTGTCAGCTCATCCGGCAACGGAACCTTGCGTCCCATCGCGCGGCAGTTCATCGGCATTCCGGCGCGCAAAGCCTCGAAGCCGGAATGCATTTCCGCGCTGATGCTCCGCGCGTGCGCGCGCGCATCGGCGTCGCCGGGCCACAGATTCTTGTTGGGCCATCGTTCAGCTACCGTTTCGGCAATCGCCATGGTGTCCCACACTGCGAGTTTGTCCAGCAGCAATACCGGCACCCTGCCCGCCTGAGTGAATGCCGCTATCTGCGCAGCGGTCTCGGCGGTGTCAAGCAATATTCTGTTTTCATCGAAGTCGATACCCGCCTCACGTAACAGGAACCAGGCCCGCAATGACCAGGACGAGTAGTTCTTGTTGCCAATAACGAGCTTCGGTTTCATTGCCATATGCCTTGTCGTCATGCCTATGGTAAACCATCGCCGCAGCACGCGCCGTGACTGAGATCTCGTGAGCGATTGACCGTACGCAGATCGACGGGTAGCCTGTCCCCCCGCGAGCAATCATGGATTTCGCGAATGGGCATTAAACTCTCCTTCGAACTCAGCGATCGTGACCTGCGGTTTTTTCGCAAGGCATTGAAGCAATCACGCGAGGCTGTTCGCGACGCGGAAGAGCAGGAGATCATCGAAGCGATCCGCGATGTCCTCGACGAAATTCGTCGCAACGATCCGTTACCCGATTTCGTAGCAAACCGATTGCCGCAACTGGAATTACTGATGCAGATGCTGGCCGACGATGAGTGGCAATTGCCCGGTACCGACAGGGAGCGCCTGCTGGCCACTTTCGTTTACTTTGCTGATCCGGAGGACATCCTGCCAGACAACATTCCCGTAATCGGTTATCTCGACGACGTCATTATTCTCGAGCTTGTAGCACGCGAACTGCAACACGTTCGTGAAGCGTACGATGACTTCTGTCACTTTCGCGACGATTTCGACAGGCAACACGGTGCGAATATCGACGCTGCAATCCGGCGTGACCGCCTCGATCGAAAACGCCAGCAATTGCACCAACGCATGCGTCGGCGAACATCGCGAGATGAAAAAAGTCAATTGTGGTAACGAACCGTTCAATGAGCCCGCGCGCGAATCAATAGCGCATCAGGACCGAACCCCAGGTAAAGCCGCCGCCGAACGCCTCCATGAGCACCAGCTGCCCACGCTGAATACGACCATCACGAACACCGACGTCAAACGCCATCGGTACTGATGCCGCCGACGTATTGCCGTGGTCCTGTACGGTAAGAATAACCTTGTCCAACGGCAAACCAAGCCTTTTCGCCGTGGCCTGAATGATGCGCATGTTGGCCTGATGTGGAATAAGCCAGTCCAGTTCGCTCTTATCGATGCCAGCAGTTTCCAGGGCTGCACTGGCGACATTGCCAAGGGTCTTGACCGCTACCTTGAATACCTCGTTGCCCTTCATCGAGATCGCCACTTCGTCCGTGCCAGCCTTGTATAGATCCTTTGACGCACCGACCGGGTAATAAAGCAATTCCTTGTATTGACCATCGGCGCCAAGGTGACAGGAGATGATACCCGGTTCATCCGAGGGCTTGACGATGACAGCCCCCGCACCGTCACCGAAAAGGACGCAAGTATTGCGGTCATTCCAGTCGACGAGTTTGGTAATGCACTCTGCACCGATGACCAATGCGCATTTTGTCTCACCCGCCTTGATGAATTTATCCGCGGTCGTCAGCGCATAAATAAATCCCGTGCAGGCAGCCTCAATGCTGAATGCCGTGCAGGCCGGAATACCAAGGCGATGCTGAATTAACGTCGCGATGTTTGGAAAAATCAGATCCGGTGTCGTCGTGCCGACGATCACAAAATCAATGTCACTGACATCGATGCCAGCATCTTTTATCGCTACCTTAGTCGCCTCAACGCACATATCTGACGTTGTCTCATCTTCGGCACAAACGTGTCTGCGCTCAACACCGGTACGAGTCCGAATCCACTCATCAGTGGTATCGACCATTTTTTCAAGGTCGAAATTGCTTAAAACGCGTTCCGGCAGATAGCGGCCGGTACCGGCTATTTTCGAATAAGTCATGCAACTTCTCGTCGCAGCAAACTACCAATTTGTTGAGGCACCTGGTTTTGAACTTCAACGACAGCCGTATCGATAGCATGTTGAAACGCGTACGAATCCGCACTGCCGTGGCTCTTTATCACAATACCATTAAGCCCAACCAGTGTCGCACCGTTGTAATTTCGCGAATCCGTATCGAGCGCGAGCCGGCTCAATACCGGGCGTGCAAGCAGCCCCTGCAGCTTCGCAAACCAATGACGCGTAAACGCCCGCAGCAAGTGTTGGCGCATGAGCCCCACGGTCCCTTCCACTGTCTTCAACGCGATGTTCCCGGTGAAACCATCCGTTACGACAACATCGGCCTTGCCGGAAAAGAGCTCACTACCTTCGATAAAACCGATGTAGTTCAGGGTGCTCGCATGCAACAGCAGCGCCGCATCCTTGACAGCATCGTGACCCTTGGTGTCTTCAGCGCCAATATTTAGTATTGCGATACGCGGATGCTCAATGCCCTTGACGTTGGCCGCTACGATCGAACCCATGACCGCGAATTGAAACAACTGCTCGGCCGTGCCGAGCGTGTTCGCGCCGAGATCCAGCATATGCAGCGATCCACCGATTGACGGCAGTTCCGCGATGATCGCCGGTCGGTCGATGCCGGGCAGCATCTTCAGCACGAATTTGGCTGTTGCCATTAACGCACCCGTATTGCCCGCGCTGACACACGCTTGTGCTTCACCCGACTTGACCAGGTTGATCGCGACTCGCATCGACGAATCTTTTTTCCTGCGTACTGCGTCCACTGGCGCGTCAGACATGGCGACGATTTCTGTCGCTTGAACGACCCGCATGCGCGCTTCATCGCCAACGATTCGTTTGATCAGGCCATCGAGTTCAAAGCGATCACCGACCAACAATAATTCGAGCCTCGTGTGTTTTTGCAACGTCGAGGCAGCAGCGCGTACGACAACCTCGGCACCGAGGTCACCGCTCATCGCGTCAAGGGATATGGTCGCCGTTATTCCCACAATGGTGGGGCCCGATGATTCCGTTCGGGCCACGCGGGAGGTTGACTTATTCTTCTTTGTCGTCGTGTTCAGGCTGAGCGACAACCTGTTCGCCGCGATAAAACCCATCGGGCGATAGTCGATGTCGCAGGTGGGTTTCTCCGGACGTCGGATCGACCGACAACGCCGGCTTCTTCAGCTTGTCATGCGAACGTCGCGCGCCGCGCGTTGAGGGTGTCCTTCGACTTTTTTGAACAGCCATAGCTCTCTCCACTTCACGACAGCGATTTTTGCACAGCCATCGAATTCAATTCCGTCCGATCACGAAGATCGTATTATTTGCCTTTGTCGTGCAGTTGCGTTTTCAACGCCGCAAACGGCGTTATAGTCTCGACAGCACCGACCGCATCCGCCTCGATTTCCAAGCATCCGTCCGCCGTGCCGTGCATTGCGGACAGCGGCATCGCCATGACCAGTGCTTCGCCGACGATGTCGATCGGTCGCACTGTGTCATCGACAAGCTCCCACAACTCGTAACCGTCATGTTCACCGGGCGATTGTCCGGCATCGCAAAGCAATACCCTGAACTCCGTCGCCAACGATAAGCGGAACGGCTCCAGGCAGCGCTGGCAGACCGCGTCGATAGTCACCGCCAGGTTGCCTTCCAGCGCCGGAAAATTGTTCCGTGTGCCGCCATAGCCGAAGGCCAGCCGCCCGGTTACCAGCGATTCGCGCCAGTGCCGCGGCAGTTTATCAGCTTCCAGCGCCGACAGGTCCTTCGCGACAATCTCTTCGAGTCGTACGAAATCACTGATTTTATTAGAAATTTCAATGACTTGTCTTTTCTCTGCCAACTCCGACGGGACGCGGCGATCTCGCAGTGGATTGTCCATGGCGCGCGCATGATAAGGACACGGGCGGCCACTGTCAAAGCATGGCGCCTGCTTTTGGCGCAAATGTACCGGTGCCCGGCGGCAAACTCGGTAAACTGTCCCGTACTCAGGCCAAGCTACTGATTTTTTATGCAAAATCCATCTGCCCCGGCCATTGTCCTGGCGTCGTCGTCGCCCTACCGACGCGGCCTCCTCGACCGCTTTCTCACCGAGTACGAAGCGGTCTCGCCGGATGTCGATGAGTCCAATGACCGCGGCCTGGATCCGGAGCATCTCGCGGCTCATCTGGCAAGGAAAAAAGCCGAGGCTGTATCCGCCAACGCACGCCACGCACTCGTAATCGGCGCCGATCAGCTGGCGGTACTCGATGGTCAGGTTCTCGGCAAGCCCGGCAGCCACCAAAAGGCCGTTGAACAGCTGCTGGCCGCATCCGGTCACGCTATCCAGTTCCTGACAGCGGTCTGTATTCTCGATCCGGTCAATCGCACACGTTATGAACATCAGGACAGAACAACCGTTCGCTTTCGCCAATTTGACCGCCGTCTTGCCGAGGCCTACCTGCGGCTCGACAAACCTTACGACTGTGCCGGCAGCTTCAAACTCGAGGGTGCGGCGTTTGTGCTGTTCGAGTCGGTCGACACCGATGACCCTACGGCGTTGATCGGATTGCCGATGATCTGGGTCTCGGACCGGCTGCTGGAGTTGGGCTACCTGTTGCCCTAAACGCTGACGTCCGGATATTGGCCCATCGGGCCTAAAGGCCCGATTTGGTATGCACCCTGTAGTGGCTAAAGCCTCTCCTACAGGCCTCGATCGACATTGTAGGAGGGCCTTTAGGCCCGATGGGTTTGATCGCCTGTCAGGCGCGTGCCGCGCGCCGGGCTGCGACCAGGCCAACCGTGAGGAAGCGTTCAAGGTCATCAGCCAATGGCGCCGTAAAATGCAACTCGTTGC
>Ga0255057_10001442_pt1 | contig 13348 bp, 17 predicted proteins | sample Cases_109_6_MG_FD_189022 | JGI IMG/M metagenome (GOLD analysis project Ga0255057, IMG submission 189022) | Seawater microbial communities from Amundsen Gulf, Northwest Territories, Canada - Cases_109_6 | ecosystem: Environmental > Aquatic > Marine > Gulf | place: Canada: Northwest Territories... | reverse complement strand
TCGATACGAGTGGATAGAAATGATCCGGGACATTAGCCTCTCCCCTCTCGGCTAACCGCGAACGCAATGCGAAGACCGCCGGAGTCTACTCCGTTTGCTCTTGTTCGTCCAGTGGAATAGCATGGAGTATGTCCGGGGAGCGGCACAGTGAGGGGAGAAACGAAGTTGTGACTTGACAAGAGCAAGACACAATACATATAAGCAGATCACTTGGGAAAGTGTCCAAAGGACGAAGACGTGTTTGGTCAGCTTTGAGGTCAGAAAGTGATGCGAATACCTGAAGACCTGGAGAAAACTACAGGCATCCTATTTGTGTGCACGGGAAACATGGTCCGTTCAGCGTTTGCCGAACTGTACGCCCGCTACCTAGGGTGTCCGCTACCAGTGTCCTCGGCCGCCACCATCTACCGGAACACCGAGATCTTTCCTACAACGGGATTCGCCCTCCTCGCTCGGGGGGTCCCGAGGGAATTCATTCTTGAATTTCAGCCTCGACATCTTGACGACGTTGATTTTCCTCTGGACGATGGCACCGTCGCTTTCGGCATGACCCACAGTCATCTTCAGGCTCTGTCTGATCGCGGCATATCTGACGATCGCATTTTCCTCCTGACGGAAGTGCTCGGCCACAAAGATGAGATTATGGACCCCGTGTTGGATGACGCGGCTTTCGATCCAGTCTTTGACACAATCGCAGAATGCGTTGAAGCCCTCATACTTGGACTCCGAGGACATCCTCGGGGATAAGCTGCAGGGACCGGGCCGTAAACCTTTTCCCTCACCGGCAAACCCTTAGGCGGCCTCCTTCTCCACCTTCTTGGCAACTTCCTCTTTTTCTCTGCACTTGGTGCAGAAATGCACCGGGAAGTTGAGTTCTTTGCTCCATCCATAGCCCAGCAAGATGGATCCACACTTCGAGCAAGTCGGTGGCATGGCCATCTTCCTCACCTCCTCCCGGCCCGGTCCCGTGCTCTCACTCTGCGATTCTTCATCTAGTGCCCCTCCAACTAATTCTTCCTAAACACCGCGAGCTTCCCCAGGGGCACTGAGGGGTTGTAGGGGAGAGGCTCCCCTACGCCTGGGGGGTGCTCAGCGGGGCGAACGCCGAGCGCCGAAGGGGGGCCTGCCCCCCTAGCGGAAGTGCCGCACCAGAGATAAATGTGTTAGTGAGAAATAATTGGTACGGCACTAATAACGTAGTAAAAACGCTCGGCCCCAGGACAGAGGCGCACACCCCTAGCCTTGGGCGGGAGCGGGCGGCTTACCGTCTCTGCCTGCCAGCGGGTGTGGTGAAGCCACCTTAAATAAAAACGCCCTCCGGGCCATGCTCCGCCCGGGAGGGCGTCTGAGTGTTTGGTGCGCCGCCGATTGTGCCAGAGGGTGGCCGGGGGGCTATGGTCACCCCGGATCCATCGCACTGCCTTCCGGGAGCTCATCGCTCCCCTGATTAATTACCCACGCGACAACGCAAAGCGTCGCCTGGTGTCATCCTCTTTGTATCTCAACAGGCCTCCCCCTTGTCAAGCACAAACTGCCCACACTTACGCCGCGGCGTCGGCAGCATTCGGCTCTGTCGCTTCGCCTTCGGGCTCAACTTTCACCGCGAGGACCGGACAGGGGGCCTTCCGGATCACCGCCGCTGCCACGCTCCCGAGAAGGACGTGGGGAAGGCCGGTGCGCCCATGGGTTCCTATGACAATCAGGTCGGCCTCCTCCGCCTGTGCCTCCGCCACGATGGCCTCGGCCGGGACCCCCACCAGGATCTTCCGGCGGGCACTGAGGCCCAGCTCCTCGGCAACCTGCTGTCTTTGCCCCAGTTCCCGGTCGAAGGGCGCCACGTGCTGCTCCAACCAGCTGCCCGGGGTAGGTACTGGCTGCTCATCCTGCCATGGCAGCTCAGAGGGGGGCACGACATGGAGGAGCACCACCTCGGCCGCAAAGACGTCGGCCAGCGTGAGAGCGTAGCGCCAGGATCCTTCGGAGACCGGGGACAAATCAGTCGCCCACAGGATCCGCTGCACCGCAGTGAGCGGGCGGTCTCCCTGCCCCACCCTGAGCGCGAGGACAGGGACCGGGATACTCCGGAGCACCGTCTCAGTAACGCTCCCCATTAAGAGATGGGCGAGCCCGGTACGGCCATGGGTCGCCATGAGGATGAGGTCGGCTTCGCTTCGTTTGGCCGCTGGGGCGATTGCCGGGGCCGGTTCACCTACCACCACCGTGACGTCCAACGGGAGGAACGCCCGTAGCTCCGCCGGTGTTACCGTTTCGAACCAGCTCTGCAGCCGGGAGCGGAGGTCGTTCAGGACTTCCATCTCTGTCTTTCCCCTCGCACGCCCCACCTCCTCAAGCAGGTCCATCCCCGAGATAGCGTGGAAAAGGACGATCCCTGCCTTGAGGTAATTTGCCAATCGCGCGGCGAAGAAGCACGCGACCTGGGAAGGGAGGGAAAAGTCGGTGGGCACAAGAATCCGTGTGATCTTCGGTGTCAGGCTCATAGCCTCTCCCCTGCCTCCGTGCCCTGATGACACAGTACTATTGTTCCCGTCTTTTATACACTTTCTCTTTGATCGTTGTCACAATCTTCACGAGTCTCACTCTCACGTTTCTGCTTCCCGGCCGAACGTGTGATTCAACCTCCTCAACTTCTTTTCCGAGCGTCGCTTCGATAAATCGAGACTTCTCAATCGCCAGGACCTGAGACGGGTACACACTCCGATGGCCCGTCATCACAAAACTCACCACACATGCGACGGCGGCATAGGGGGCTACCTTCGCCCCAAAATACTCCATTGCCATAATGCTCGCTGCAATGGGTGTATTAGCCGCTCCCGCTAAAAGACTCACCAAGCCAATTGCCGCAAATGTTGCTGGATCCACGTTTAATATTTCAGCAACGAACACCCCCGACGTTGCCCCAATAAAGAAAATGGGTGTTACAATCCCCCCGCTCCCCCCGAAGTTGAGCGTAATACTCGTAAAAATAGCCTTCAGAATAAAGGCATACCAGATTATTCTTTCGCCTCTTAAAGACGCTTCAATTGTTTCTAGCCCAAGTCCGAGATACTGCCCCGAAAACAGAAACACGCACCCGACCAGAAGCGCCCCTCCCACGATCCCCTTCCATGGCCCCCATATCGCTTTTATTTCCGCCAGCTTTTTCCCGAATCTCAGGACCTCGATGAGAAGAACTGAGCATATCCCAAAGAAGATGCCAGCCAATACTACTTTTATGAAAAAGGACTGACTGAAAACCGGCACAAATTCGATGGGGTGGTAAAAATATGTGATGCCCAGTGTCGATGAAACCTGATAGCTTATAATCCCCGCGACAAAAGAGGGCAAAAGGACATCGTAAACAATGGCGCCCACGAAGAGAACTTCCACCCCAAAGATAGCCCCAGCGATCGGTGTACCGAACACAGAGGCAAATCCAGCACTGATCCCACAGACAACCAATTTTTTGCGGTCGCGTTCATCAAATCGGAACAGATCAGCAACAAGAGAAGCAAGACCCCCACCTATTTGAGCACAGGGACCTTCTTTGCCTACCGAACCACCCAGCGCGATGGTGATGATCGTCGTCACAAACTTCACAGGAACGACCAGAATCTGGATCTTTCCAGAATGTTTGTGCACGGCCTCAATAACTTTCTCTGTTCCGTGTCCTTCTGCGGTCGGGGCTAAATATTGGGTGAGGAGAATGCTTGAGAACAATGCGATGGGGAGCAACACGAAATAGTATGGATACTGACTACTGAGCCTAATACTCCAGTCCAAGGCTTTCAAAAATACCGTCGTTGAGAACCCAACGATTACACCGATGATCGTTGCGAGAACAAACCATCGGAGAATTGTAAAGAAAATGATCGATTCTTCTGTTAACAATCTTGTCTTCATTTTGTTGATATTCTCATCCCCACCTATGCTGCGGCCCCGTCGGTATTCTGTTTTCTCACTGCGCCCTCCCGCTTGGCCCTGACCGCCAAGACGGGACAGGGGGCCTTTCGGATCACCGCCGCTGCAACGCTTCCGACGAGGACATGCGGGAGGCCACTGCGCCCATGGGTCCCCATGACAATTAGGTCGGCCTGCTCCACCTCAGCCTCCGCCACGATGACTTCGGCTGGAACTCCAACCACGACCTTCTGGTGGGCGCTCAGCCCTAAAGCCTGGACCGTCTGCTGTCTGCGCTCGAGGTCTCTCCGAAGGGGCACAAGGTAGTCCTCCCGCGCGCGGTCGGCCACCCCGGTCAGCTTGGTCGGCCGCACCGCGTGGAGCAGGATCACCTCGGCTGCAAAAACATCGGCCAACTTAAGGGCGTAGTGCCAGGCCCCCTCGGAGACCGGGGACAGGTCAGTCGCCCACAGAATCCGGTGAACGGCGGTCAGAGGGGACTCTCCCTGCCCGAGCCGGAGTGCGAGGACGGGGACGGGGATACTCCGGAGCACCGCCTCGGTGACGCTCCCCATCAACAGATGGGCGAGGCCGCTGCGCCCTAGCGTCGCCATCAAGACGAGATCCGCCCCGCTCCGTTTAGTCGCCCAAGCAATCCCCGAGATCGGCTCGCCCACCTTCACCTTGAACTCGACCACGAGGAACTGCCGGAGCTCTGCCGGTACGGCCGTTTCGAACCAAGCCCGCATCTGGTCGCGGACGTCCTCCAAGAGTTCCACCTGTGTCTTCCCCGTCGCTCGTCCCCCCTCCTCAAGCAGATCCACGCCCGGGAGAGCGTGAAAAACGACAATACCCGCCTTGAGGTAATTTGCCAGCCGCGCGCCGATGTGGCACGCGACCTGGGAGGGGGAGGAGAAATCGGTCGGGACGAGAATCCGGGTGATCTTCGTTACCACGCTCATGACCTCCCTCCTTTCTCGCTGTTCCCCGAATGGAATCCCCGGTCAGAGCCGCGACCTCCTTTTTGCTCCAGCAGCTCTCGCCAGAGCGGCCTTCCTTGATCAGTCCACATAATATTCTTCTGAGGTATCACCAGCCCTCCTCGTGTGGTCGCATATCCCATAAAAAGAAAAACGCCCTCCCGGGCAATACCTCTCCCGGGAAGGCGTCTCGCTTAGTTGTACACCAACCATGGTACCAGAGGTGGGCCGCGGTGCTATCCCTACCCCATCTTCATCCATGCCTCTCTTTTATTAAAAGATGTGCCAATTAGGGGGGACTGTCAAGCCCTAGGAATTTTACTATCGGCGGGGTCGAATTGGGGAGTACGAGGCTAGAATCAGATTTACAAAACCTCGGATAAGCAGGACCCGAGAAGCATTGACGATGAAGACAAGGATCTAAATGATCGGGAAGAGTTTCTGCAAGACGCTATGGTCCCTTGTGCAGGAGATACGAGATGGGGACCCGGATTTTGCCGGGGACGATCGGGAGGGGGGCGGCTCGCTTGATCGCTTGGACCGAGGCCTCGTCCAACAAGGGATATCCCGATGATTTGGCTACCTTTACCCCTTCGACGCTTCCATCCCGGGCAATCCGAAACTCCACGTGCACTGTCCCCTCCATCCCCAACCGGCGCGCCAGCGATGGATACCGCTTGGCCCTTTCAATTCTCTGCCGCAGGAGCTGGCGCCAGTCGATGCCCCCTCGTCCAAATCCGGCACTGACTCCTCTGCCCGGACCAGGCACCGCACTGAGCCAAGTCCCCATTCCGCCAGCCCCACCCCCCGCACTACCCCCCTTCGCATTTACCTCTTCAATGGGGGCGGCCACAGTCGTTTCCGAAGTTTCGCTACCGGTGGTCGGCTGTTCGGTCTCATCAACTACAGCCACTGGCTCTTGCTGTTCGGGCTTAACTACTGTTTCAACCGGTTTGGGCTCCTTTTTTTCCTTCATTGGAACCACCGGGGGTGACGAGGCTTTTGCCGAAACCGGGGTGTGAGGAGGAGGACCAGGGGCCTCTTGGGAGCGTCGTGCCCCTCCACCACCCCCAGGGAGCAAGCCGACCAACTCTACCTCTACCGCCTGCTGAGCCTGAGGGGAGATGGAGATCACAACCAACCAAGGCAGGAGCAAGAGGATCAAGGCGTGCAGGAGTACAGAAGAACCCCACGGAAGAAAGATCCGGCTCAGACGATTTGTCCACCCTGCCATAACAGACCGCCTATGCCCAACACCCTACCCCTTGCGCCCCCGTATACTACCACCCTCGCAGGCAACACGAAAGGCTCTTTTTGAACTCAGAACCGGCCCTCGACCTTCGGTGCTCCCTGGGAGGTGAAAGTGCATACCTATATCACCGGGGGAAAGACGTGGTCAAGCGCATGGCCAGCAGCCGTCAGCTATCAGCTGTTAGCAGTCAGCAAGGGGAATGGCACCGGGCGAGGCGGCTCCTTCGGCGGTTGGGGAGGTGTGAGAAGAACTAAATTTGTTTCTGAGAAGAATGTCGTGGCGGTTTAGGAGTAGATTTCTTTTTTAAATTTGTTGGCCTTCTTCACGAGCTCGAGATAGCAGGCATCCGCGTCTGCACCGCGGGCAAATATCGTGCAGATCAGGGTGCCCAGCCCGAATGCGCTCGCCGGGAAAGGGGATGTGGGCCCCGTCCGCATGCCAGCGGCTGTCCGATGGCTTCTCTCTCCTTGCATCCCCGTGCGGCACTTTATCCCTTCGCCGGTCTTTTCGCCCGAGGCCTCTGGAAAGTCCACCTTCGGCTCATGCGCACCTCTCCTCCGGGCGGGACGGACCCCGAGGCAGAGCAGAGATTTAGCAGGCGAACACCTCCGAGTGGTAAAACACACGGGCGGCCGGACCTTTGACCGCCCGTGTGCCGTTATCGGTCTCGCTACTTGGGGGCTTTAGGCATGCCAGAGGAGTGGTGATCTACGATCAACCAGTCTCCGCCGCGCTTTACTAAGACGAAGCTGTACCGCGCAGGCAGCGTCTTTGTCTTGCCCTTCTTCACGTACGAAAACGTGTAATAGCCGGTATTGACGGCCGTGTTCCCGTAGACCCGGATTTCCGGGCCCTTGAAAACCACTGTGAGCTTGGGGAGCTTCTTATAGGCGTTTACAAAATAGGCTCGAATTAACGCCGGCGTAGGGCGTATAGTGCCGGAAATCGTTCCCCACAGCACCGCATCCCGGGCATATAGGGAAAGGATCTTGTCAGGATTCTTCGCAGTCCCCACAGCCAAGTTTTCTTTCCACATGTGCATGGCAGTTGCCACGTCCGCCTCATCTCCAGCGGAAGCGGCCAGGGTAATCCCAAATAATAGAAGAGCGGTTAAGACACTGCAAACAGCGCGCTTCATGGTTATCCCTCCGCGTGTCGGTTTCGTGATCTGTACCGAGAAGAAAGGTTAGACTGCCAAAGAGAGGGTATCCTAGGCTGGGCCATAACGGCTGTCAAGAGAAAAATGAGGGGTCACACGTACCGGAGTTCATGACGGACCCAGTCAGCCTGTGCTCGAAGGGCCTGGTAGCATTCTTCAAGGCTCGAACCGCGGACCAGGATCGTACAGATCGGGCTGCCGGCTCGAATACGGTCTCCCGGAAAGGGGATATCACGGATGCCGCGCTCCCACCAGTCGTCGGTCGCCGGGGTGATCGCGTCCCGCTCCGCAAAGAGGATGCCTTTGCCCCAGTAGCCCTCTGGCGCGCGTCGGAGGTCAAACAGGGGGAGGACGCCGTCGCACGCCGAGATGTGAGTGGAGAAGATGTTGAGTCCATAAGCCACCTCGACGAGCTCCATCGATGCGGTGTACCGCGGGTTCAGTTCCAGAGGATAGACCTCACTCCCCTGCAGGATGAAGTCCATCCCGTTGACCCCTACCAAGTGAAAGGCCGAGGTAAGATGACCGACGATTGCGTCAAGGTGGCCTACCAGACGATCGAACTTGGGCATGCCGGGGAGTCCTTTGCCGAGGAGGCTGCCGCAGTATCGGAATCCTCCCGCACCGAAGGCGGTATCACCAATCAGTTGTTGCGAGACACCCAAGAGAGTGGCCCGCTGACCATCGGCAACAAACGCAACGCTACAGGGGAGGCCGCGAACGTACTCCTGCAGGTAGGCACCACGCCTCTTGCCCACCCCGGATGACACCATCGCGATTCCGTGGCCTCCTCCTCCCTTCCGGGGTTTCTCGAGGACCGCCCCGGAAAGGGCGGGCGCCTGGGACGAAAGCGCCGTCCGAGGGATGGTGACACCAGCGTGCTCGAGACAATTCAGAAATTTTTTCGGATCCCGCACTTCAGCCAGTGTCCGCAGGCCATTCCCCAAGAGTCGCCCCGCCGCCGCCAGCCTTTCTACGGCACTCGGATAGTTCTCCAGATTGGCGGTATAGACAACCGCATCCCACCGGAATCGATCACAGGCTTGGAGCAGACGGGCCACGCTATAGCGAGAGCGCCCGTCCCGCCGCAGGGAGTAGTTCTCGCACAATCGCTTCAGATCCAAGTCGCCGAAGTAGTCAACAGTTAAGACTTTTTCGGCCCATCCGGCCCGGTAGGCAGATTCGGCTATCGCTCTGGCACTCACGCCGGTAATAAGAATCCTCATCCGCTGCCCTGCCCCTCCACCCACCCCTTGTCTTGACCCCGGCAAAACGCGTGTGTTATCGTTACCCAGAATTGCGGGTCCCCTGAGACCACATCACGGAGGGTAAACATCCCATGGGGCAGTTCAGTATCCTGGTGGAAAAAGAAAACTTTACCTTTGCCGCAGCGCACTTCCTGCTCTTCCACGATGGAGCGTGTGAGCGGGTCCACGGACACAACTACCGGGCATGGATCGAGCTTTCTGGAACCCTCGAGGAAAACGATTACGTGTTGGACTTCCTCGCGATCAAACCGATCCTGAAGGCGATCTGTGATCGTCTGGACCACCGAGTGCTGCTGCCCAAGGACAACCCCCACCTCAAGATCGATGAGGTCGAGGGGTCGATCGAGGCGCGATACCGCAATTTCCGCTATTGCTTTCCCGCCGCGGATGTGGTGCTCCTCCCTATCCGCAACACCTCCGCGGAACTGCTCGCCCAATATATCTGCAGGGAATTCAAGCAAGAGGTGAACCGACGGTTCCAGACCGCACATCTCGGCGTCATCCGCGTGGGAGTCGAGGAATCGTTTGGCCAAGCTGCGGTCTACGAAGAGCGCTACCCGGATCCCGCCTGAGCCGGGCCATGGGAGGCCCCGCCCGAAAGCAACGCCAAGTCGTCCCTCGAGAGCGTTCCCCGGTGGATGGCGGTCGCCACCAGGGCGCCCGCCGCCCCGATGTCCTGAAGGATGAGCAGGTCCTGGACGTCCCGCACCCCACCACCAATCAGGATCTCCATCTCCGGGTATCGCCGGATCAAGGGAGCCAAAAAGTGGCTGTCCACACCTGTCTCCGCGCCGATCCGGTCCATCTCCAGGATGATCACGGATCGGATCCCACTGTTACCCAGGGACGCGAGGGCGTCGTCGGGACTCTGCAATGGACTCGCCGAAGTACCCCACACCACCGAGCGCTGTCGCAAGTCGAGGCTGCAGACGACATTGTCGAAACCCACCCCGTGCGCAATCTCGGCGACCTGGTGAGGTGCTGCGCTCGTCTCGGATGCCAGGATAACCCGGGCACCGATGTCGAGCAACCGACGCGCATCCGCTGCAGAACGGACCCCCGCATCGACCAGAAGGGAAACCCCTTCAACGTGCCCGGCGAGACGATTCACCACGACCAGGTTGTCCCCCGTCTGCTCAAGGGCATCCAGGTCCGCCACGTACACCTCGGTACACCCGAGAGCGGCGTGAAACTTCTCCAGCAGGACGAGCGGATCCGCGCTCGACGTCAAACAGCTTTGCACTGGCCCATATCTTTTGCGGTCGCCGCGCTGCGCGTGAACCGCGATCCCTCGCCGGATGTCGAGCACCGGAATTAGCCGCATGGCGGGGGGTATTCTAGCACGGCCATGAGGATATTCATTCACGAATACGTGAGCGGTGGCGGACTGAGCGGTGAGCCTCTTCCAAAGCGTATGGCTCATGAAGGGCTCCTCATGCTCCAGGCGATCCTTGAGGATTTTCTCTTCCTGAGACGTCACGAGATTCGATCAACGATCGATGCCCGACTCCGCACCACGGTCCCAGCCAATCTTCCGATGACGATTGTCGATCGAAAGCGATACGCCGAGGTCTTCGCTGCGTTTCTCGACTGGGCAGAAGCCGTCCTGCTCATCGCACCGGAAACTGACGGGGTCCTGGCGTACCTCTGTGCCCAAGTGGAGGGCGAGGGGAAATTCCTCCTCGGCTCCACCAGCAAAGCGGTGGTCGCGGCAACAGACAAGGTCACGACCGACTCCCGTTTTCGCGCAGGCGGGATCCCTACAGCGCGCACCCGCGTCATCCCCTTTGACGACGAGCCGACACGACACGTGGCAACGTTTGGATACCCGGCAGTGGTGAAACCGGTCGACGGGGCCGGGGGTGAAGGTGTCTTCGTGGTCCACCGTCCGGCGGAAACCTCTGCGGCCCTTCGACGGCTGCGCCGAGTCACCCGTCACCAAACCTTCCTTTGCCAGCAGTATGTCGCGGGGATCCCTGCCAGCCTTTCCTGCCTCTCCGATGGCGGCTGCGTCCTTCCCCTCACGCTCAACACCCAGTACATCCACATGAGCAACGGTCTCATCTATCGGGGAGGCACGGTAGACGTCGACCATCCGAGTCGCTCCGCGGCCTTTGGGATGGTCAAAGACCTTCACGACGCTCTCCCCGGCTTGCGAGGGTACTTCGGTGTCGACCTCGTCTTGACCCGCTCCGGGCCTGTGTTCATTGAGGTAAATCCACGCCTCACCACCTCATATATCGGCCTTCGGCGTGCCTTCTCAACGAACCTCGCCGAGGCCATCTTGACCAGTGCCCTGGGACAACTTCCAACGCTTCCGACACCTAGGGGTCCGGTGCGTTTCTTCGTCAACCGACGGCAGAGACCCAGCAGAAAGAAAGGGTGAGCAGCCGCGTGCCCGTCACGGTCGGGTGGGACATCGGAGGAGTCGCCACAAAGGCAGCCCGATTGGTGTATCGACAGAACCGGATTCGATCCCTTCGGATGGCTGATGCGTCCTTCGAGATCTGGAAGGGGAAGGCCCGGCTCCCTTCGGTCCTCCGCAAACTCTTCAGCAAGCTTGGCTCCGCTGATGCGATGGCGGTCACCATGACGGCTGAACTGTCCGATGTCTTCCCAACCAGGACGGACGGTGTCCGGTATGTTGTCCGGTGCGTGCAGCGCGCCTTTCCAGACCTTCCGAAGTATGGCTTGGATAATCGTGGCGACTTCGTGGATCTCGGCCGACCCCTTGCGGACCCCGCTGCCTTGGCGGCGACCAATTGGTTAGCAGCGGCCAAGCTGCTCGCTGCCTTCCGTCCCACCTGTCTGCTCGTCGACATCGGAAGCACCACGACAGACATCATCCCAATTCTGAAGGGCCGGGTCGTCGCCACGGGACGGAGCGACACGGACCGCCTCCTGGCCGGAGAGCTGGTCTATTCGGGGGTGCTCCGGACCCCCGTCAGCGCCATTACCTCGGCGCTTCCGTTGCGACGCAAGCTCTGCCCGGTCGCAACCGAATACTTCGCCATCAGTGGAGATGTCTATCGGATTCTCGGATACCTCAAGCCCCGCGACTACTCCTGCCCCACCCCCGATGGGCAGGGAACAAGTCGGAAAGCCGCCCGACGGCGGCTTGCTCGCATGGTCTGTGCAGACGTGGAAAGCCTCTCCGAAAAGGAAGTAATGCGGATGGCGCGCTATGTCTACGAAAAGCAACGCGCCCAGGTCATGGATGCCATGTCGCGAGTTGCACGACGCCACGGCCGACGTGCGGGACCGATCATCACTACCGGGCTCGGGAGCTTTCTGGCGCGCGACGCGGCCCGCGTTCTCAGGTGGCCGGTGGAGAATATCGCCAAGGTAATTGGCAACATGGCAACGCGTCACACTCCTCCGATCGGCGCTGCGTACCTCTTGGCGGAGTGGCTTGAGAAGAGGAAAAGATGATCCGGGAGCGGATTGATGTCATTTGCAAAATCGGTGGGAGCCTGAGCCGCCCCGAGACCCTTCGGCCACTGCTCAAGACGCTCGAAGCGATGTGTTCCGACCACCGTGTCCTGGTGGTGCCTGGCGGGGGTCCCTTTGCCGACAGCGTCCGAAAGGAGGCGGCCACCTCTCGGCTCGGGGAAACGGCATCCCACTGGATGGCCATCCTGGCGATGGACCAGTACGGTTACCTCCTTGCCGATCTCGGTGAAGCAACGCGGTTGGTGAGAACGTCCACAGAGATCAACGAGGCGGTACGGGACGAAGCCCTTCCTGTCCTCTTGCCTTCCACCCTGCTTCTGGCGGAAGATCCACTCCCCCACTCATGGGATGTCACCTCGGACACGATTGCGGCCTACATCGCAGTTCGCGTCGAGGCTAAACTCCTCGTCCTCCTCAAGGATGTGGACGGCGTCTTGACTGACGATCCCCGTGAACAACCGAGCGCAATGCTAATTCCGTACCTCAGCCTCACCGGCCTGGCGAGGTATGCCTGTGTCGATGTCGCCTTTGTGAAGGAGGCAGCGCGACTCCGTCGTTGCTGGATCCTCAACGGACAGCACCCCGAGCGACTGGTCACGCTGTTACGATCTGGGAAGACTGTGGGGACGGAGATCGAGACGGCCAGAGCCGCCGAGCAGGACATTTCGAATATTCGCGACGTGATCTCTTGAGACCCGGCCCATAACCCGGTCCCCAGTACACGCCGCACCACGGACCCCCACGACGTCGGGGGCCAGCCCACGGATCCACTCAAAATCGATGCCTTGCAGCGATCCAGCGAGTCCACAGAGGAGGGACGCATGCCGACAGGCGAAGACGAAACCCTGGATTTCCCCCGTCCCGATCCAGGTTCGCAGGCTTTTCCCGTCCTTACGAGCCGTGTCGAGCATGCATCCGTCCACATGAACTGCAGCCGCCACACTTGCGAGTTCGGCGGGCGAGAGACAACTACCCGAAATCGTATCGGCGTACGTGCAGGCGATCACCCGGGCCATCGGATTGCAGGCCTTCACCGCCAAGCGTACCTCGGTGAGAAGGTCCATGGCATCGGTCGCACGCGCGACATAAAGGAGTCCTACCTTCACGTAGTTCACCCCGCATTGAGCTGCCGCGGCTGCAGCCAAGGCTGCCGTCCCAGGCAGATTGGGGACATCGCCGATGGCCGCACTGGATTCGACTCCCGGGGGAATGACCGCTACGATCTCCGCGATCTTTCCGGGTGGTTGCGCCCCGAGAGATCCTTCGCGGGGGTTCTTGATGTCAATGATCTCGGCCCCCCCGAGGATGGCCTCCTCTACCTCTTGCGCGTCCACCACAC
>Ga0255057_10001441_pt1 | contig 13350 bp, 11 predicted proteins | sample Cases_109_6_MG_FD_189022 | JGI IMG/M metagenome (GOLD analysis project Ga0255057, IMG submission 189022) | Seawater microbial communities from Amundsen Gulf, Northwest Territories, Canada - Cases_109_6 | ecosystem: Environmental > Aquatic > Marine > Gulf | place: Canada: Northwest Territories... | reverse complement strand
TTGCCGCCTGCCGCCTCGATTTTGCTTGTGGCCTCCTCGAGTGATCCAACCTCCAGAGTATTGATCACCGCTTGATCGAGCGACCGCCACATAAACCCGCCATTGATACCCGGCTCATTGTCTGCGCCGGTAGTCGCAAGCCAGTATATTTGATCGCCCCCACCCCAATCCGCAATCTCCCAGTCAAAGACTGCTTTGTAGAATTCAGCCAGCTTTCCAGGATCTTCCGCAAGGATCTCAAAATGCACCGGTCGCATCATCTTTCACCTCCGACATTTGTTGTAGCTGGCTTACGCAAGGAGCCGATCGCCAATGCGCAGTAGATCGTCCTTGCTATGTAGCGTACCTCACCCTTGCGCCGGATGACGCGGGTTCGCTTGCGTGGCAAGCTAGATCAAGTCCCAAGCATTCTTGGGTGGGGATGGCCTGGGCTTCACTCGCGCTTTACCGCAAGTCGTATTGCATTCGGCCTGCGGTGGCCGGTTTAATGATTGGCCATCTTGTCAAGAGAGAGGAAGACCGGATCGAAAACTCCATCGATGATTTGGGATACGATAAGCTCGCATTCGGGAGAATCCGCCTTATGGAGGTTCAAACGGGTAGTCAAGAGAATCGCCCATTCTCCGCAAGGGTGATCGTAGTTTCGCTTGCATTCGGCGGAGTAGCGCTGGTTGTCGTACTCGCTGAGCTCTTTGTCCCCATTCCAGGCACCGGCGTTGTCACCGATCCTCGCGAAATATTCACCACATTGGGCGCGGCTCTAACCGGTCCGATTGGCGGGCTGATCATTGGAGTTCTCGCCGGGATTGGCGAGGCCTTTATTGGATCCCCAGCGGAGCGCATACCGCTCGCCAGCCTACTGGCACATGTTGCCGGCGGCGTGTGGATGGGCTGGGCATATAAAAAACTGGTCTTCAATCATCTGCAAATGCCAGCATTGGTACTCGGCTGGGCCGCGATTGTGGCCATCTTCTATTTCGTATTTGCGATCCCTGGCTTCGTCATTGGGCAACTGCTGTTCTATCCAGAACAATATGCCGCCTTCTATGGAGAGGGTGCATCCTTGATTGAGGCTTATTTGACCCTGTCTCCGGGTGTAGTGCCGGAAGTTTTGATAACAGTGATTATTACTTCATTGGTTATGGTTGCTCTCCCGAGGAGATATCGCAGGCCGCTATGGTAGGAATTCGTCGCAGGGGAATTAGCACACATGATGAGCTCGGGACCTTTCTGACCCTATGCACCGCCTTGGGGACTTGCAGCTGATGCTTAGGCAGCTTCGCGATTCGGTAGCCGGTCGGCTCACGATCTGGTTTCTGCTCTTAGTCTTTGTCCCGATCACAGTTCTCGCAGTGATCGTCCGCAGTTCGGTAACGGAGGCGTTCATCGATCTTGGTCTCAGAGAGAGCGAACGTCAAGCCGTGATTTTGGCCGATGCCGTCTCAGCGATTGATGACTTCGACAACTTGGAAGCTACTATGGTCAAAGTCACAGACGAGGAACATTCAGCTTTTTTAATCGATAGGAACGGGAGATATGCGTTTCCATTTAACTCCTTATCGTCAGTCCAGGAAGACTTCTCGGAAGAGGTGGTTGGTCATCTCTTGACTGGAACAAATGGCTCGATACTGGAGACCGAGACGGGGCGTCTCATTGGATTTTCTTCAATGCCTGAGCGTGGACTCATGGCGCTGGTCGTGACGGAAGGCTCGGTTGTCTCGGATCCGATTTTCCAGATCGAGAGAAGCGCATTTATTCAGCTGGTTGTCAGCCTGGTCATCGTAACCATCGTTGGGGGATTTGCAATTTGGATCGTTATCGGTCCTATTCGTAAGCTTACGAGTGCGGCTGAGGCCGTTGGGGAAGGCAACCTTGATGTTGAAATCGATGAATTAGAGATGGAGGGTGAGCTGTTCGTCCTTACCAGCACATTTAACCGTATGGTTCGTCAGCTGCGCGGGTCTTACGGTGAGCTAGAGCAGCGAGTCTCAGCCAGGACCGAGGAATTGACCGTTTTGAACAGCATCGCAGCCATCGTAAGCAGCTCGCTCGTGCTGGACGAAATTCTGGATGACGCTCTGGCTAAGGCGCTTGAGGTACTCGAATTTGAATCTGGCGTTATCTACGTACTCGATGCTCCAGATGAACGTCTGAGCACCGAAGTTCACAGCACTGTATCCCGGGACTTTGATGATGCGCTCTCAAAGGAACTGCTCGCTGATCAAGTCGCCCGATCTTCAGAGAGCTTGTTCATAGATGATCTTGTCGAGATTGACGATGCACCCAAAGCAGTTCTAGCGGCGGGATATAGAGCCGTGACGAGCGCTCCATTGCTATCAAAAGGAAATGTGGAGGGCGTGATGATCCTCGCGAGCCGAAAATCACACCACTTCGATGACTCGAACATAGCCTTGATAAATGGAATAGCGAACCAGATCGGCGTGGCGATCGAAAGCTCCAGGTTGTACGAAAACGAGCGCCATCGCGCAGAACAGTTCAAGGTAATGGGCGAGGTGAGCAGACAGATTACTTCGATCCTCGATGTCGACGAGTTGCTGCGAGAAATCACGCGGCTTGTAGCGCATGCCTTTGGCTACTACATCGTCCACATTGGATTAATCGAAGATGGGGGGCTTGTATATCGCGGAAGGGCTGCGGGAGACAGGCCACATCCTTACGACTTCGTTTCCCCAGTTCGGCTCGAACTCGGCTCGAAGGGGATCACAACCTGGGTAGCCAGCCATGGCGAGCCTCTGATTGTTCCGGACGTCAGTGAAGACCCTCGTTATCTCAGCGTGCGAGGCATGCCTGAGATCCGATCTGAGCTGGCGCTCCCAGTCATGGGGAGAGGAGAGATGATCGGCGTTCTAGACATCGAAAGCGATAGGTTGAACGCTTTCGCCGAAGATGATGTCGCGATTCTTCAATCCTTAGCCAATCAAGCCGGAGTAGCCATTCAAAACGCAAAGCTATACGAACAGGCGCGCCAATTTGCAGTGCTCGAGGAACGGCAGCGGCTGGCGCGGGAGCTCCATGACTCAGTAACGCAAGAAATCTACGGGGTCACCATGTTTGCTGAGGCCGCAGGGCGATTGCTAGATCAGGGTAAGCAGGCCCAGGCCGCCGAGCACTTACGAGAGCTTCAAGCCTCGGCCCAAGAGGCGCTAGCGGAGATGCGCCTGTTGATCTACGAGCTGCGGCCGCCTGTACTGGAACAGGCCGGTCTGCAAGGTGCGCTGCAAGCACGGCTGGAAGCTGTTGAAGGCCGATCGGGCCTGGAGACTCGCTTCGCCGCGGAAGGCCAGGCGGAGCTGGAGCGCGAGGTTCAGGAAAACCTCTATGGGATTGCGCGGGAGGCATTGAATAATTCCCTCAAGCATGCGCATGCCTCGAGCCTTAGCGTGAATTTGTTGATGTCTGAACCATCCGTCCGATTGGAGATCAGCGACGATGGGGTTGGATTTGATCCAAACGGAGACTCCCCGGAAGGAGGGCTTGGGCTTCGGGGGATGCAGGAAAGAGCGGAGCAAATTGGGGGACATCTCTCCATCAACAGCGAGCCGGGCGGAGGAACAAGCATAGTGGTCGAGGTGGAGCTGTGAGTGACCGCATCACCGTACTTCTGGTCGACGACCACTCGATCGTGCGCCGCGGTATCAAAGCATTGCTGGATACCGAGCAGGACATCCAGGTGGTAGGCGAGGCCGAGAACGGAATTGAGGCGGTCGAGTTGGCCTGCGACATCGTGCCAGACGTGATCCTGATGGATCTTGAGATGCCGGAAATGGATGGCATTGAGGCCATCCAGAGGATATTGCCAAGCTGCCCCGATATCGGCATCCTGGTGCTGACCAGCTTCACCACGGACCATCGCGTATTCTCCGCGATCAAAGCCGGCGCGCACGGATATCTACTCAAGGATTCTGAACCGGAACAGCTGCTGGATGCCATTCGCCGAGTACACCGTCGAGAACCCTCGCTACATCCAACCATCGCGCGGAAGCTGCTTGATGAATTGCCTGAGATGAATGCTGATCGATCACCGACTGCTCGTCTAAGCGAGGATGAGGTGGCGGTGCTTAAGTTGCTAGCAGCAGGCAGGGATACAGCCGAAATTGCAGGAGGAGTTTCCACCTCCCCAGAAATCGTGCGCTCGCATGTTGAGAGCATCTTGAGAAAGCTGAGGCTAGCCAGTCGAGCGCAGGCCGTCCTATACGCGATGCAAGAGGGTCTAGCTTCGCCTGACGAGACCGCGCCTAAATATGTACAGAAACTCCTGGATGCCTTTAGAGAATACGATCAGGATGGCGCTATCCCAGCACATATTCCGCAGGCCGACGGCAGAGCTGCCGGCGATTTCAACTTAGCGGAGCTGATTGAGGAATATTCTGAAGTGGCAGAAGAGCGAACCCTGGCGGGTCAAATACAGTCCACCTTTCTCCCGGAGGCGACCCCGAGCCTACAGGGCTGGGAGATCACCGCTAACTTGCTGCCAGCGAGGGAGATTTCTGGTGACTTTTACGATTTCGTGCAGCTTCCAGATGATCGGATAGCGCTTGTGATTGCGGACGTCACCAACAAAGGGATGGGTGCCGCATTGTTCATGGCGCTTAGTCGGACCCTGGTCCGGACCTATGCAATGCAGCATCCCCAGGATCCTCATTTGGTCTTGCAAGACGTCAATCGCCGCATATTGGCCGACACTCACGGAGGCCCATATGTAACCTTGCTCTATGTAGTCATTGACCCTGCAAATGGGAACTTGAAATATGCCTCGGCCGGGCACCCCCCTGGCTATGTCCTTCGCTATTCTGCTGCTAATGAGTTGGACGATCTTCCCAGAACTGGTCCTCCGCTCGGTGCATACGAAGAAGCCACATGGGAGTCTGGCGATCTCACCCTCGCTCCCGGAGATGTGCTTCTGCTGTACACTGATGGCATTCCGGAGGCGCAAAACGCAGCGCGAGAATTCTTCGGGGCCGAGCAGCTTGAAGCAGCCGTTTTAGAAAATCGCAACCGGCCGGTCGGGATTGCGGTTCAAAGTTTATTGAACCGCGTTCAGCAGTTTGCCGGTGACGCCTCAAGGTCGGACGATATTACCGTGATTGGTGTTGCACGAGATCGAACGGGTTAGTCAATACCCCTCCCTATCGCAAGCATGAGCCTAGAACCTATCGGTGTACTTTTGGTCGATGATCATGAAGTCGTTCGTCGCGGGATCGATGCACTTCTCGCTACAGAAGACAAAATATCGGTTGTCGGCGAGGCCGCGGATGGTGAAGCGGCAATCGCGCAAGCGGCTGAACTGGAACCGGATGTGATCTTGATGGATCTTGAAATGCCTGGCCTTGGGGGTATCGAGGCGATCGGGAGGATTGTCGGCTCAGACCCGGAGGCGAAAATCCTTGTGCTGACCAGCTTTGCAGCGGACGATAAGGTCTTTCCCGCCATCAAGGCGGGTGCGTCCGGATATCTGCTGAAGGATACCGGCCCGGAGGATCTAGTTGAGGCTATTCAGCAAGTAGCCCGGGGTGAATCGTCCCTCAATCCGACGATTGCAAGAAAGTTGCTGAGGGAGGTATCCCAACCACAAGCAGGAAAGCAGACCGCCGATCCACTGACTGAGCGGGAGCTAGAGGTCCTGGGCTTGATCGCCAAAGGCAGGAGCAATCAGGAAATAGCGGAGGAGTTGGTTATTAGCGAGGCCACCGTCCGGACACACGTCAGTAATATCTTGGGGAAGCTACATTTGGCGAGCCGGACCCAGGCTGCTCTCTACGCGCTGAGAGAAGGCCTGGCATCACTTGACGTCGAAGACTGAGGCAAACTACAGCATTTGATTGAGGCGTTCTCAATAGAAGGAAGGATAGAGACCGTCTGTATGACGGTCTTTTGCGTTGAGGCAAACTCCTTTCTTTTGTTGATGTGATTCTTCGGGCAGGAAGCGACAATGCGAACGCTAAATCGCTTAGGCACGGAGGTGTAATTTGAATCAGAAGATCAGGGTGCTACTGGGAGATGACAATCCGTTTTCGAGGAATGGATTGCGCGCTCTTCTAGAAACATGTTCCTACCTTGAGCTGATCGGCGTTGCCAAGGACGGTGAACACGCACTTACATTGCTGCAGGAACACACTCCCGATGTCGTATTGCTCGATGTGAAAATGCCAAAAATCAACGGACTCCAGGCCGCTCGTAGAATCAAATTGCGTTGGCCAGAAGTCAGAGTCATATTGATCTCAATGTATAGCGGCTATAAGCCATCTGCTCTGGAAGCAGGCGCTGATTACTTCTTTTTGAAAGGTGCCCCTTCTTCCCAGCTGATGGAAGCGATACTTGGACCCAGCAACGGCAAAGACTGCCTGGCCTAACGGGTTAAACAGGGAGGGAAAGATGGAATACGAGGAAAAACGAACCTCTGAGATCGTAGATCGGCTGGTGAAGGTTGGGAATGCCACGCGCGTCTTCTCGGTCGTCGCTGGGACGATTCTACTTGGAGGGTTACTGGCCGTCACGGGCCGGCTCCTTGTGGGTCCGTCTCTGGGCTGGATCCTTGGATTTATTGGGGCATTCACTGGCTATGTGATGGGTGGATATGTAGCTAGCGTACTGGAAGTGACTTTCGAGTGGATGGCGCAGATGCTGCTTGAGGGCGGATCTGAGGGAAGGACACCCAAATGATGAGAATAGTTTTCCTTGGGAGCGCGGCCGCTCTGGCTCTTGTGGCCTGCACCGGGAGCGTTGATCAAACTGAACTTCCGGATGAGCCTGCAGCATTCACTGGAACCGAATGGGACCTACTCTCCCTTTACGGCACACAGACCATACCAGGAACTTCGATTACGCTTGAGTTCATGGAAGATCGATTGGTTGGTTTCGCTGGCTGCAACAACTATGGAGCTCCCTATACGGCGACCACGCTTGGCACATTTGAGGCAATGGAAGTCGAAAGGACAGAAATGGGATGCCTCGAACCGGAGGGTGTGCTCGTGCAAGAAGGGGTATTCGAACAGGCTTTACTCTCAGCTATTCGATATGAGCAAACCCCTGCCACGCTGACTTTTTTTGACGAGAGCGGGAACTCTGTTCTGCAATTCGTGACCCAACTTTTGGCCGATCCTACGGATGTTCCCGACCCAGTCGCCTCCGAGTTTTGGGTCGAGGCCGCTGATGTTCGGACTGGCCTGCGATTCGCGGTTCCTTGCTACTGGGAAGTGGACATCCCGTTTGGCGAGCAAGATCCGTCCGGATTAAGAGCAGTCACTTTGCGGAACTACGACATGGCGTTTGTCCAGGCACATCCGCGGGGAGCCATCGGGGAGGATGAAGGTGCAATTAAGGTCGATGTATCCTACATCCCTCCTTCCGATCTAGGGATTTCTGCTGGTGTCAGCCTGACTGACTTCGCCCAAACGCTTACTGGTGAATCGGGCATTGAGACTACGGAACCTGCCACGGTCAATGGTCATGAGGCGCTAATTGTGACTCAGCAGGGCGCGTACGGAATCGGCTACTTCGCGCTGATTGCCTTGCAAGAAGATCTTTACCTCCTGGTTGGGTCCGGCGATTTTCATTCGGAGGACGTTCAAGGGATTCTGAATTCGATTGCCTATACACCCGATGCAAGCGTGGTGATCCCGAGCTTCGACCCCGCTGACCCACCGCTTGGGGTAGACGCTCAATGCATGGGCAAGCCTTCTGGTGCGGGTGCGCAGGATCTCTCAGGCCTCTTGGCCTGCGAGGGCGTTGCGCAGGGATCACCTGAGAGCCTGGCCTGCGAATTGCAGACCGCGCTGCTTGCCCGAGACATGCAAAATCTCCCGAGCTTCATGGCAGATCCATTCACAATCGGATATTGGGGCTCGGAGGGCGGCTGGGCTAGCCCTGAGGACATGGTCCAAGAATTGGACAACGCCCGAATGCCACAAGATACGAGCGGCCTGACCTTTACAACCGATCGCGCGCTGTTTCCTCAGCTTGCAGGCGCGCCACCGGAGCAGATGTTCGGCCCAGAACTCAATCCTTCACTGTTGGTCTACTCCGAAGGCTGGGGACCCGACGGTCTTGGAGCCGCCATTTTGTACCTTGTTGAGGACGATTCCGGGGCGTATCACTGGAGCAACTTAGCGTACTCCCACGAGCATTTCGACCGCTAAGCACCCCAAAGCCAGTTGCCTCGACTTGCAAGGGGCGGACCTCCCCCCGGTCCGCCCCTTCTAATTTAATGATGCTGCTAAGGACAAATTCCAGGCTACAGCTGTACGTGTTAGCTCGTGAATTTCGTGCCTGGAAGACTCCAGGCACGTTTGATATTCGCAACTGAGGGTGAATATGCGGAATTGTGCGCTTGCAGTTGTTAGGCCTCTGGTTGAACCTTGATCACGTGGACCGCCACCGGCGCAGATTTACCCTTAAGTTCCAAATTTCGACCCTCAAGTCCGGAGATATCTAAGTCGGCTGCCTTCGCGGCATCCTCGCTCACAAGCACCTCGCCAATTCCGGCCGCGGAGGCCAAGCGGGCCGCGGTGTTTGGCGCGTCGCCTAGAGCGGTAATGTCCGTCAGACCCTGCTCGGAACCCACCGCTCCCACAAATGCTCGTCCGGTGTGCACACCCGCGCCGACCGGCACCCAGGGCCCTTCTTTATCCGTGTGGCCAGTGACGGTAAGCAAGAGCTTAGCAGCTTCGATCGCCACCCGCGCGTGGTCCAAACCAGCCAGGCCGGGCATGTACAGGCCGGTTACTTCATCTCCAATGAGCTTATCGACCATTGCATCGGAGTTAACCATCACATCCGTGGAAACTTTGTAAAAGCGGCTGATAAGCCGACTAAATTCGGTTGGGCTTACCTTCTCTGCAAGGGCAGTGGAACCTCGCACATCGGCGAATAGCATGGATAGCTCAATTTCTGCACCCCCTAGATTCTTGGTGGCGAATTGCTCGCAGACATTGCAGAGGCGTGGGTTAAACCGGGAAGGCCCTTTATTGAGCAGGATCCTGCACAGCGCTCCGCCTGCTCCATGAAAGGGAGCATTGCAAAACTTGCAGCGAGGTTCGCTTGGAAGATGCCGAAATAGCCGGCGTTGCCTGATCTCACCCGCGAACTCACCCTTCTCGAGATAGCTCCTCCAGCCTGCTTCGATTTGGGCGTCAGTAGGTTTTGAATCTGCCATCAAACACCTTGACTGAGACTTCGTACTATATAGAGGCTTATCGCAAATAGCGTCTGTCGGGCAACTGCCCCATGCTCAGCTTGCGGTCGCCGGGCTAGATATCCAGATTGCTAACTTCGCGCGCGTGAGTTTGGATGAAGCGCCTGCGCGGCGGGACCGCGGCGCCCATCAACATATCGAAGGTTTGATCGGCAGCAGCCGCGTCCTCCACCGTCACTTGAAGCAGCGTGCGATTGATGGGATCCATCGTTGTATCCCAGAGCTGAGAGGCGTTCATTTCGCCCAGGCCCTTAAAGCGGCCCAGCGTGAATTTCTTGCGGCCAAGCTCCTTGGTGATCCGTTCCCGATCTGCTTCAGTGTAAGCATACTGCACCCCGTTCTTAACATTGATACGGTACAGAGGCGGCTGTGCAATGAACAAATGACCATCCTCAATCAACTCCGGCATATAACGGAAGAAGAACGTAAGCAACAGCGTACGAATGTGGCTGCCGTCCACATCGGCATCAGTCATGATGATCACGCGGCCATACCGTAGACCCTCGATGTCGAACGATTCTCCGATGCTGGTTCCCAGAGCAGATATCAAGGCCTTGACTTCATTGTTGCCTAGCACCTTGTCCAGCCGTGCTCGCTCGGTATTTAATATCTTGCCACGCAGCGGCAGTATGGCCTGGAAGTTTCGATCGCGTCCTTGCTTAGCCGTGCCGCCCGCCGAGTCTCCCTCAACGATGTACAGCTCGCATTTGTTGGGGTCGCGCTCGGAGCAGTCGGCAAGTTTGCCTGGTAGAGTCAGGCTCTCCAGCGCGCTCTTTCGAATCACCAGGTCGCGCGCCTTGCGAGCCGCGTCCCTGGCCCGGGAGGAGGTCAGGCACTTTTCGACGATCGCACGCGCGGCTCTCGGATTCTCTTCAAGATAGTCGCTGAAACTCTCGTGCAGCGCCTGCATGACCTGGGTCTGGACCTCGGCATTCATCAGCTTGACCTTGGTCTGACTCTCAAATTGGGGATCGCGATGCTTGATAGAGACGATCCCGGTCAGCCCCTCTCGCGTATCCTCACCGGTGAAATTAGGGTCGGCTTCTTTGAGCAGGCCGCTCTTACGAGCATGATCATTGATCGTACGGGTGACCGCCGACCGCAGCCCGGTCAAATGTGTTCCGCCGTCCACGGTGTTGATTGTGTTCGCAAATGAGTACAGCGATTCGGCGTAGGAATCAGAGTACTGGAGCGCGACTTCGATCCCAGTACCGTTGACTTCACTTTCGGCATGAACAACAGAGTGCAGCGTCTTCCGATTGCGATTCATGTACTTGACAAAGGAAACGATGCCGCCTTCAAAGTAGAAAGTCATTTCCTTCTCGTCACGCTGATCCAGAAGCCGAATGGTTACCCCGCGGGTGACAAAGGCCATCTCTCGGAAGCGTTGGACGAGCGTGTTGAACCGATAGTCAAGGTCCCCCTTGAATATCTCCTGGTCATACTTGAAAGTAGTTTTCGTACCAGTCACGCCTTTGGCTGTCTTCCCAATGGGCTTGACCGGTCCGGTGGGGGCGCCTCGCTCGTAGCGCTGGGCATACACCTTCCCTCCACGTCTGACTTCAACCTCACACCATTCGGAGAGCGCGTTCACCGCCGAGACTCCTACGCCATGCAGGCCGCCTGAGACCTTGTAGCCCCCGCCGCCAAATTTTGCGCCGGAGTGCAGCGTGGTCATCACGATTTCAAGCGCTGGCTTTTTTAATTGGGGATGATTTTCAACCGGAATACCGCGGCCGTTGTCCTCCACCGTCACGCTGCTATCCTCATTGATAATGACGGTGATCTGATCGCTAGCTCCCGCCAAAGCTTCGTCGATTGAATTGTCAACCACTTCATAGATTAGATGATGAAGTGCCTTGACATCGGTCCCGCCCACATACATACCGGGACGGCGTCGAACGGCTTCGAGCCCTTCCAGTACCTGGATGTCCTTGGCAGCATAGCTGCTGACTTTCCTTTTGGTTCTTGCAGCAGGCTTTTTCGCAGCAGTAGTCTTCTTTGCCGCAGGAGCCTTCTTCGCAGTTTTCTTCGCCGCTGAAGGCTTCTTCGCTGCGCTTGTTTTCTTAGCGGTTTTTTTCGTCGTTTTCTCGGTCAACCCATTTCTCCTTACGTGCAGTCCTTTATCTAAACTGCTCGCCTAGCGGCCATGAGCCATTCTCGTCGGCCTTGATAGTAAGCGTAGCTCCCGGCTAATAGCGTTGTAGCGACAAAAGCATGTCCAGCGAGAGCCAGCAACGAGAACCAGGAAGCAGGGCTTGGCAGGTTCCAGACCAGATTCAGGATCCAGTACGCGCCAAAAGCCATAGCCAAGTAGCCAACCGTCGGCAGCAAATTCCAACGGACAAGTAGGAAACTCTCGAACATCGATCGGAACACGCCCTGGTCGTAACGAATAATTCCATGCGGAGTGAAGATCAAGTAGACCGCCACCCAAAATAGCAGCGCAAATCCCAGGAAGAACACTCCTGTTCCAAGCAGAGGAAGGATTAGTGTCGCCAGAGTAATCGCGATCAATACCGTGATCCCTGCGACCAGGCCCCCCACAAATATTAGAAAGCCAAATCCCACCATTCTCAAGGCAGCCATCCATCCGGGGCCAAGTTCGGCATCTGGCGCGATCGCTCCCGCGATCCAGTACTGATAGTACGCACCAATTACCAGCCCAATTCCGGATAGCCCAATCCATATCAACAGCACGCTCCCGGCGCCGTCCACATCAATCTTGGTTATTGACCCCAATGGGTTATCGAGCGGCATCCTGCCTGCCATCAAACTCGGAATTCCAATCGGAATCGTGCTTAATGCCGATAACAAATTGAATCTCTCTCCGGCACTTTCGATAACCTGTCGTATTAACGAAGCCTGCTCTCCTACCAAACCTCCGGCCTGGATGGCAGGTTCCGTCAACGAATTGATCAAACGCGCTATCCCTAGGTGCGGTCCGAGCCACAGAAAAAGGTCTAAAACCAAGGGGGGAATGATCAGTGCCGGCCGTGACGCCACTCCATCGAAGCCTGCTGATAGGGAGGAAAATATGCCTATAGGCTTCGATTCGGCCATGAAACATGATTCTACCATGTGGGGCTCTGAGAGCCAAATTTGCATCGGATTTACACGATACGGCCGCCATTTGACCCCCCTTGCTGCGTCCGTTAGAATTTGCACTGCTCGTGGCAAAACCAACGATCGCACTTCTTACGGACTTCGGAACGCGGGGCATATACGCCGGCGTGCTCAAGGGTGTCCTGAGCACCCACGCCCCCCAGGCTAGTTTGATTGACATCTCACACGATGTCCCGCGTGGTGATATCCAGGCGGCCGCGTTCATGCTCTGGCAGTCCTCGCCTTACATGCCCTCGAACACGGTATTTCTATGTGTGGTGGATCCCGGAGTCGGATCCGCTCGACGGGGCGTAGCGGCAAAGTGGGGCTCGCAGATCTGTGTCGGCCCTGACAACGGCTTGTTCAGCTACCTGGTTTTTCGCGATGGGGCTCCGGAGGTCATTGAACTCTGGGACCCGCAGGTCAGCACTACTTTCCATGGGAGGGACATCTTTGCTCCATTCGCAGCTCGGCTCGCGTTGGATGCGGTGTTCGATGAGCTCGGCCCTCCGGTCGAATTGGAGAAGATGCTGCCTGCACCCCGACTGGCTGCCAAGCGCTCCGGTTCGATCGAGGGCGAAATCATCTATGAGGATCCGTTTGGAAATATGGTTACCAGCATCGGTGTATTGCATCCTGAAGGTGGCCATATTCGATTGGATCCATGGCTGGGTCAGGAACCGGAATCTCAATACCCGGCCCGAAATCTTGCCGCCCGGCTTCCCAACGGCGATGAGCTACCGCTCGTTCGCACCTTTAACGATGTTCAAGAAGGGCAGGGGCTCGCTTATATCGGAAGCAACGGTCTATTGGAGATCGGTGTAAATCGTGGTTCAGCCGCGAGCGTGCTCGAATTGCAGACCGGCCAAGCCATTCAATTGCTCAACAAGGAATAGCGATGCCATCTTTCCGAATTGAAGGAGGCCGCCCGCTAAATGGCGAGGTGGTCCCCTCTGGCAATAAAAATGCCGCACTTCCGCTCATGACTGCCAGCCTTATGGCGAAGGGTGAGGTCACGCTTCACAACGTCCCCC
>Ga0255057_10001440_pt1 | contig 13367 bp, 15 predicted proteins | sample Cases_109_6_MG_FD_189022 | JGI IMG/M metagenome (GOLD analysis project Ga0255057, IMG submission 189022) | Seawater microbial communities from Amundsen Gulf, Northwest Territories, Canada - Cases_109_6 | ecosystem: Environmental > Aquatic > Marine > Gulf | place: Canada: Northwest Territories... | reverse complement strand
TACGAACGTTCACTCCAACTCCTCCCCTATCTCCATCGCCACGCGGTGGAGACCTTGTCGGCTCACGAGCCATCCCCGGGCGCGTCGAAGACACCATTGGGCGGCGGGACGCGGGGGTCGGTTCGGTCGTTTGTGCCGCTGGCCGGGGCACCAGTCACGCGACCTCCACTTGGGCTTTCTCCTGAACGTATTTTAGACGCAACGGTGGCGGCCAGAACCAGGGCCGGAAGACCTCCAAGCGCATCAGCCGCGGCCGCCGCCGTCGTCCCGGTCGTCACGACGTCATCGACGAGTGCCGCGCCCCGCGGAACGGCGAGCCGCTGCCGGAAGCGGATGCGAAGCCGTTTCGGCCTGCTGGCACCGGCGTGACTCCTCCACCACAACGGGGCACCAAGGGCATGGATGACTGTGATACCGGTCTTTCGGGACACGGCGCGGGCCAGAACCGCCGCAGGGTCGATGCCGTAGCGTATCGATCGGCTCAGCGCGCGCGGGACGGGCACCAGGGCCGTGGTCGAAACCGGCACCCGGATCGCCAGCTCGGCCGCAAAGCCCTCGGCGGCCACCGACAGGCCACGGTATTTCAGGGCGTGAACGAGCAGCCTCGCCGCTCCCTCATGGGTGTAGGCGCCGATCACGAGTTGACCCGATGGGAGCAACGTGTCGGGTGGCGAACGCAACTCACGAGCGCAACGCGAGCAGAGCCGATCGGGCGTCGGTGCGGTACAGGCGAGGCAGAGCACCCGCGCAACGTACCTGCGGGCAGTGACAGCTTCGGGCATCGGGCGGCGGCACTCGCTACTCTCGGAGCATGGCTCTCGAGCTTCGCCCCCTTGGCTTCGGTGACCGGATCGGCGCCGCGTTCAAGCTGTATGGGGCCAACTTCGCCACCCTGATGCTGATCGTCGCAGTCATCGTGATCCCCCTCGGTCTCATCGGCGCATTGGTCACCGAGGCCTTCTCCCCGGACTTTTCCGTCGATGAGAACGGCATCATCGACATCGATGCCATCGAGGCCGATCAGGTCATCGGCTTTGTGGCGGTCATCTTCTTCGTCGCCATCATCTCGGCCCTGGGGACGCTGCTGGCCACCGGTGGCGTGATGAAGGCGGTCGCCGACGACATCATCGGCGAGCCAGGCGACTGGCAAGACTCGCTTCGCTACGCCTGGTCGAAGATCGGGCCGCTGATCATCGGCAGCATCCTTTATGGGCTCGGTCTGCTCGGCGCCATAATCGGCGGCCTCGTTGTGGTCGGGGTACTCGTGGCCCTCTTCGACGCTATTGGGGGCTTGATCGGGGGAATCGCGCTCGCCGTGGGCATCGTGTTCTTGGTCGTGTCGTGGTCGATCTGGGTCCCCACGGTGATCGTCGAGGACTTGAGGGCAACAGACGCGCTTCGGAGATCGTTCCATCTCGTCAAGGGGCGACGCTGGCCGGTGTTTGGCTATTTCCTGACGATGTACATCCTCGTGATACTGATCGCGGCCGTGCTCGGTGGCGTCTTTGGTGGAATCCTCGGGGTGCTCGACGATCCGGGGGTCGTGGCCAATTCGGTCGCTAACATCGCCGTCCAGGTCATCACCACACCGATCAGCGCGGCGGCGGTCGTGGTGCTCTACTTCGACCAGCGGGTGAGGAACGAGGCCTTTGACGTACAGGACCTCGCCGCACACATGCGCTCGGGCGGGGACGACGCCTTCGGGTCACTGCCACCACAGGATCCCCCGACGCCCAGGACGCCGCCCGAGGACGAACCCGGGCTCGGCATGCCGCCGGACGATGACCCGCCTGAGGATCCGCCCAACGACGGCTTCCCGCGTCCCGAGGGCATCTGAGCCGAGGACCTACGTCCCTTCCTCCCACGACGCCAGGTACTGCTCTTGTTCGGGCGTGAGCGTCTCCAGGCTGGCGCCCATCGCCTCCAGCTTGAGGCGTGCGACCTCCTCGTCGAGCTCACGCGGCAGCGTGTACACCTCCGGCGCCAGGTCAGCGCCGTTCTGGACGAGCCACTCGGCGGCGAGAGCCTGATCGGCAAACGACATGTCCATGACATCGGCCGGGTGGCCCTCGGCGGCGCCCAAGTTGACCAGCCGGCCTTCGGCGACGATCACGATGCGGCGGCCGTCCTCGAGCTCGTACTCCTCGAGGTTCTCCCTGAGGTGTCGGCGCTCCACGGCCATCTCGCCCAGCGCCACGAGATCGATCTCGACGTCGAAGTGACCGGCGTTGGCGAGGATCGCACCGTCCTTCATCACCGCAAAGTGCTCCGGGCGCAAGATATGGATGTCACCGGTGGCGGTCAGGAACACATCGCCGATCGGTGCAGCCTCGGCTGCGGTGAGCACCTGATGGCCCTCCATGGCGGCCGAAAGCGCACGGATCGGATTGACCTCGATAACCACAACGTTCGCTCCAAGCCCGTCGGCCCGTCGTGCGATCCCCCAGCCACAGTCTCCGTAGCCGGCCACCACGACGGTCTTGCCGGCAAACAGGATGTTGGTGGCCCGCAGGATGCCGTCGAGTGCCGACTGCCCCGTGCCGTGCCGGTTGTCGAAGAGGTGCTTCGTGTCCGAATCGTTGACCGCCACGACGGGGTAACGCAAAACGCCGTCGTTGGCCATCGCCCGAAGCCTGATCACCCCGGTCGTTGTCTCCTCGAGACCGCCGAGCACCGCCTGCTCGCTTCGCGCCTGATGGAGGACCGTCGTCGTGTCGGCGCCGTCGTCGAAGACCAGGTGCGGCTCGGTATCCAGGATGGCGTCGATGTGCTCATAGAAGGCATCGGAGTCCTCACCGCGCCTGGCGTACACCGGCATGCCGTCGGCGACGAGGGCGGCGGCCACGTCGTCCTGGGTCGACAGCGGGTTCGAGGCGCTCAAGGCCACCGACGCCCCGCCGGCGCGCAGCGTGCGCATCAGGCTTGCCGTTTCGGTTGTGACGTGCATGCATGCGGCGATCCTGATCCCCTCGAGGGGACGCTCCTTCTCGAATCGCTCCTGGATGGCAGCCAGCACCGGCATCCGGCGTGCCGCCCAGGCGATGCGTAGTTCACCGTCCTCGGCGAGCGATGGGTCTGCAATGTCGTAGTTCACTGATCTTCCCTCCCAAGGGACTCCTTGAAGCCTTCGATCGTATTCACCGGCGTTGGATCGGTCCCGGCCTGGTCGGCGACCAGCAAGGACGCGATGTCGCCGACGACCGCCAGGCTGGACAGCCTGGCGATCACTCCGGTTCCGTTCGAGGCGACCGTGCCTGCATTCGTCGCGGTCTCCGCGATCAAGGCCTCGCTCAGATCGAGGCGGCTCTTGATCCTGGGGTGATCGTTCTCGTCTCGCAGGAAGACGACGGCGAACCCCTCACCCGTGGAGTCGTGCCACCCTTCGAGCTCGTTGTGATTCATCTCCGGGACCACACCCCAGTAGGCGGGGGCCTTGGCGTTCTCGTTGAGCTGGGTCTTCCAGCGATATGCGGCCGTCTCGCCAACGCCGAAGCCGCCGTAGATCACCGCCGTCTTGCCGAGGAGGTCGCGGGCGATGACCGCGCTTTGCTTCACGGCCGGGCCGTTTCCGTCGCCGAGAAGCGTGTCGACGACATCGGCGGCCTCGGTCAACTCGCCTCGATCATCGGCGATCGCCCCCGAGGCTCCGAGAACCCGCGTCACGGCCGATGCCTGGTAGCCGACACCAGCCCGGGGCTGCATCCCGCCGGGGACGAGCACGAGGGGCAGCCCGCGCTCGTTGGCGATCTCTTCGAGCCGCCCGCCGGAGGTCACCATCGACACATCGAGGCCGCCCGCAAAGGCGGCGTCGACGCCGGACAGCACTTCCTCGGTGTTCCCGCTGTAGGAGACGGCGAGAACCGAGGCCCCGGCCTCCAATGCCCAGGCGGGGAGGCCATAGCTGCGATGCACTTCGATCCTGACCGGGCTCGTTGCCGCCAGGCTGGCAACGGTGGCGGCCATGGCAGAGCCGCCCATGCCGAGCAGCACCATGCCATTGGCAGAGCCCATGCCGGTCGGGTCGAGGTCGAGCCCCCAGCGCAACTGATCGGGGAGGGTGAGGACGTCGTCGAGGAGCTCGCTCATGATGGCGGCAGAGCCTCGTCGACGAGCATCACCGGGATCCCATCTCGCACCGGGTACCGGCGTCCGCAGACGGCGCAAACGAGGGCGTCTGGGTCTCGCTGCTCGGTGAGCGTTCCGGCGTCAACGGGGCACTGCATGATCTCGAGAAGGGCTGGGTCGATCAGGGTATCGGTCATGTCTTCTCCGTGATGATCGTCGCTACTTCGGAAACCAACTCGTCCACCGCCTCGCCATCCGGTGCTTCGGCGTTGAGGCGAAGCTTGGGCTCAGTGTTCGACGGCCGCAAGTTGAACCACCGGTCCCCGAGGTCAACCGTCAACCCGTCGAGATAGTCCATCTCTCCGTTGGAGAACGCTGCCTCCACGGCCTGCAAAGCGGCCTGCTGGTCGCCCACGTCAAAGTTGATCTCGCCTGAGGCGGCGTATGGCTCGTACTGCCCGCGAAGCTCCGACAGCGGCTGCCCGGCCTCGGAGAGCACCTGCATCAGCACCAGCATGGCGAGGATCCCGGAGTCCGCCCGATAGTTGTCGGCGAAGTAGTAGTGGCCCGAGTGCTCCCCGCCGAACACCGCTCCAGTGTCCTTCATGACTTGTTTGATGAAGGAATGCCCGACCCTGGTGCGAACCGGCTCACCTCCGGCGGCAAGGACCGTCTCCGGCACGGCCCGCGACGTGATGAGGTTGTGGACCACCACGCCGCCGTCGCGCTGGCGCAGAAACCAGTCGGCGATGAGCGCGGTCGTGGTGCTTCCTGGAAGCGGAACCCCCTGGTCGTCGATGAAGAACGCACGGTCGGCATCGCCGTCGAAGGCGACGCCGAGATCCGCCGGCTCGATGTCCATACGGGCCAGGAGGTCTTCCAGATTTTCTGGCACCAGGGGGTCGGCAGGATGGTTGGGAAAGGTGCCATCGGGCTCGAGGTAGAGCCCGTCGAGCGTGGCTGGAATCCGTTCGAACACCGACGGGAGCGCAATGCCCGCCATCCCGTTTCCCGCGTCGGCGGCAATTCGCATCGGGACGAAACGGTCGACATCGACAATCGAGAACAGATGGTCGATAAAGCCATGGAGCACGGACTGTTGCTCGATCTTGCCGGTGAAGCCGGCATCGCCCGGCGGATCGGCAGCAGTGGCCTTGATCTCAGCGAGCCCGGTGTCCTGGCCGACCGGAGCGGCTCCGGCGAGGCAGAACTTCATCCCGTTCCACTCCGCCGGGTTGTGCGATGCGGTGATCACCACACCAGGCAGATCCATGGCACCACTGACGTAGTACAGGGCGTCGGTGGTGATGGAGCCGATGTCGAGCACGTCGACGCCACGCGAGGTGATGCCGTCGGAAAGGGCGGCACGGAGCATCGGTGAGGACTCGCGAACGTCACTACCCACGGCGATGCGCGGCGCAGCGGCGAACTCGGCGAACCCAACCCCGATGCGCCTGGCGGCTTCCTCGTCGAGCTGGTCGGGAACCAGGCCGCGCACGTCGTAGGCCTTGAAGATGGCGTCGAGATCCATGTCCACGAGCGTACTGCGAGCCGCCCGCCAACTGCCTTGGCCTACCCCGTCCATATACTCGCCGCTCATGCCAACCCGTTCGGGCGAGGGCGTCAGCATCCTGCTACCTGCCTACCAACTTGCCGATCAGATCGCCAACAACATCGTCCGGACCGTCGCCGCGGTCGCCCAGGTGCCCGGCGTTGAGATCATCGTCTGCGATGACGGCTCTCGCGATGGCACAGATGACGCCGCGAGAGCCGCAGCAGAGCTGTACGACAACGTGTCGGTTATCGCACACAAGCCAAATCGGGGCAAAGGTGCCGCCCTGCTCGAAGCGTTCAATGTCTCCCACGGCGAGACCGTGGTCTTTCTCGACGCCGATCTCGATCTCCCGCCCGAGCAGATCCCAGACGTGCTCGGCCGCTTCACCCGCTCGGGCGCCGACGTGATGGTGGGCGCCAAACAGCAGGCCATGGTGCCTGGGCGATACACCGGGCTTCGCCGATTTCTCAGCCACGTCTTTAGTGGTGTGGTCGCTTTGCTCTTCCGCCTTCCGGTCACCGAGACTCAGACCGGGCTCAAAGTGTTCAACCGGCCTGCCCTCGAGGACACGATGCCTCGCCTCGCGATACAGCGCTACTCCTTCGACCTCGAGCTTCTCACCAGGATTCACCGGGCCGGGTTCACCATTGTCGAGACACCCGTCGAGCTGTCCCAAGGAAAGACAGGCCATGGCGTGTCCCCCGGCACCCTGTGGGAGATGGGACGCGACACCTTCCGCATCTGGTGGGCCAGCAGGGGTTGGCGGTAATCGGCCGGGGCGGTCCGGCTAATCCGACAGCAGCCGAAGGGTCGCCTCGCTCTCGGCGTCGGCGGGCAACAGGGTCTCGAGCCGGAGCTCCTCGAGGGTGATGTCGTAGGGTGCGCCGATGGTGGCGATCGTCGTGAACAGCCTGAGGTTGCCGTCATCGAGGTCGAGGTGGAGGGGGACGAGGAGATCCGCCCCGGTCGGCATTTCCGGTCGATCCGGGAGCTCGGCGACGCCCGGGTAGGCGCGGATCTCGTCGAGGAGCTCGGCCAAGACCGTATCGGCCGGCCGCTCGGCAGTCTCACGCTCGAGGCGACCAAGTAAGGCCGCAGCAGCCTCGTCCCAGTTCACCAGGTGTCGCCGAAGCCCCCTCGGATGGAAGCTCAGCCGGAGCAGGTTCCCACCAAACAGCGCTGCCTCGGCGGGGTCGATGATGCGGCTCACCAGAGCGCCGGCCGACTTATTGGTGAGTACGAGGTTCCAGACGCGGTCGATCACATAGGCGGGAAATGGGTCATGGGCGGCAAGGATCAACTCCAAAATGTGCTGAATCTGCGCCATCGCCGGCTCGTCGAGGCCGCGCTCGGGGTAGACCGCGGCGAATCCCGCAGCCGACAGCAGGGCGTTCCGGTCGCGAAGCGGCACATCGAGGACCGCACCGAGGTGCGTCACCATCTCCCTGCTCGGAGCGGCCTTCTCGTTCTCCAGGTAGCTGAGATGGCGCTGTGACACCTCGGCCATCGCCGACAACTCGAGCTGGCTGAGCCGCCTCGCCAGCCGCCAGCGTCGCAACAGGTCCCCAAACGGCGTCGCGATGGTGGTGGTCATAGGTCCAGGCTATCGGTGTCGGTGCTCCAATTCTATTACCCAAGAGGTAATTGATCTCATGCACGGCGTCCCGGATAATCGGGCCAAGGACCTTTCGCACAAGGAGGTTGGTTCATGACAACACCACAAACCGAGAACACGCTGCTGAGCAAGGCGATGGTCGACAACGCCCTCTTTTCGGGCCTGACCGGCCTGATCCTCATCGGTGGGGCCGCCTGGCTCGATAGGTGGCTCGGCCTGAACCCCTGGCTGCTCGTAGCCCTCGGAGTCGGGCTGCTCATCTACGCAGCCGACCTGGCCTGGTGGTCGCGCTCGGAGCGATGGGTGGTCGCCGGCGGCCGTCTGGCCGTGATCGCAGACATCGCCTGGGTGATCACCGCGATCGCGTTGATCGCTTTCACCGCAGTCCTCACCACCCAGGGCGAGGTTGCATTGGCGATCGTCTCGCTGATCATCGCCGTCCTCGCCGCCGCCCAGTGGCAGGGCCTCAGGCGGATGAGCCGCATGGAGGGCGCCGACACCGTGTAAGACTGCCGGGATGTTGATCCGGCGGGCGATCCTCGATGGCGTGGTCTCCGGCGACTACGACCTCGCGTTCCGCCGCTGGGCACGCCCGTCGGTCAAGGAGGGGACCCGGCAGCGCACGGCGGTCGGCATCATCGAGGTCACCGCGGTCGATCCTGTTGATCTCACCGCCATCACCGACGCCGAGGCGGAGCGGGCCGGGGCGGCTTCGGCGGCCGACATTCAGGGATGGCTCAGCGAACGAACCGGCACGGTGTATCGGATCGGACTTCTCTATGCCGGGCCCGATCCACGGCTGACGTTGCGCGAGTCGGCGATCGAGAGCGAGGCCGAACTCGAGGAGATCCTGGATCGCCTACGTCGTTACGACGAGTCGAGCCGGTGGGGGCCGTGGACGTTCATGGTGCTGCGGGCCATCGCCGAGTCACCGGGCACCCCGGCCGCGGATCTCGCCGATCGCTTCGGGCGCGAAAAGCGGCTGTTCAAAGCCGATGTGCGCAAACTCAAGGATCTCGGCCTCACCGAAAGCCTCACCCCCGGATACCGGCTCTCCCCGCGCGGAGCATCGCTGCTTCGCCTGATCGAGTCGGACAGCTAGGACGGTGCTGACCAATGACATGTGCCACAAGCCATTGACTAGCTGATCACCGGATCACGTCTCTACGTTGGCTCGCAGGCGAATTGTTCAGCACCCTCCTAGTCGGTAGCAGGTACCGGCTCGGAGGCTTCCTCGGCGAGGGCCCTGCCAAAGACGATGTCGCGGTATGAGGCAAACTTGGGGAGCAGGATCACGATGGCGGCGAAGAGAAAGACCGCGTTTGTGGCCAGCTTGGACAGCGGGCCGAAGAGGGTCTCGGCGAACGCCATCATCCCTACCGTGGCCGCCCATGCGGCTCCGTTGACGATGTAGAACTGGACCGTCTCCCGGCCGGAAACCTTGCCGTCGCGCAGGTCGAATGTCCACCTCCGGTTGAGCAGGTAGGAGAGGAAAGTGGTGATGGCAAAGGCCAGCGACGCCGACCACACCGAACCGAACCAGATCAAGAACAGGTTGAGCAGGGCGAAGGAGACGACGGTGTTGACCACCCCAACCACGCCGACCTTGAAGAACTGATCGAGCGACTTCCTGTTCAGGAAGCTCGCCACGTACTGCTTCACACCGATGTCCTCTCTCGCCGCTCCCGCCTCAGCAGATAGGCGTAGGCCGCCAACCCGCCAAGCGCCAGCACGGTGAGTGCTATGCCGATGTTCTCGGCAGTCGTGTTGCGAAACTCGAGGACAACGTTCTCCTGGGTGGGGACGACGACCATCAATGAAGGCGCCGCTCGGTAGGGGCCTTCCGCTCCCTCGGCCTGCCAGTTGGGGAAGTACGAGACCTTGACCATGTGCGGCACGCCGACGGCGGTGGTTGTGAACGAGATGCGGTGATTCTCGAGCACGACGTTGGACACCCGGCCGGGTTGGTATCCGTCGAAGTAGAGCAGCCGATCCTCGACACTGGTGACGGCCGGCCACTCGGGTGGTCCTTCGGCGACCAGCCAGCGATCGAGATTGTCGACGTCGTCATACCACTCGAGAGCGGGCTCCACGAAGTCGCCTCCCCCGGCCCACACTGCCGGCTCCAGCTCGGCGATGTCGACGAGGTCCGAGTCGGGGAGGGCAAAGATCGCCCACGGCGGCGCATCGGCAAGCCATTCAAGACCAGCGAGACGAGCCTCCTCGGCACTACCCTCGGTGAAGCTGACGTAGTAGGCCACGTCGTACAGGGCGAGGTGGGAGATGCCGCGCTCCATGTCGAACTGGTGATAGTTCAGGCCCCGCACCGGGTTCGACGGCCGGTCGCTTACCTCCGAGCCGTTGAGAAAGTGGAACGGTGTGGTAAGTGAGGACTCGAAGACTACGCCCTCCATCGATGGATGCTCCTCGCTCCAGTAGCCGGTGAGCATCAAAGCCATGGGGGTGCCGTATTTGTTCATCTCGTTGTTTATTTCCCACATCACCCGGCCCGGCGGGAGTTGATCGATCTCGCCCATCAGGGCCTGGTACTCGGGGTAGGTCGTCTTGCCCTCGTAGCCCTCGAAGTTCCACTTCACCCAGCCCGGGACATCGTGAATGTTGGCGATCGTGGCCCCGAGCATCACGAGCCCGACGGTGAGCGACCCGACGATGAGCGCCATCCTGCGCTGGGGCGAGCGTCTGGCGATTTCGGTGACACCGAGCCCGAGCGCGAGCCCGGCGAACACGAACATCCCGTAGTACCAGTACGGGAGCAGCCTGGCGTTGTAGAGCATGGTGATCCCGGTGAGCGGGAGCAGTAGGTAGCCAACGAGCGGGAGCAGGGTGAGCCAAGCGAGGGCGCCGACATCGTCACGACGCAGCATCGTCCACACGATTCCTGCCGTCCCGAGGATGACGATCGGGATGAACTCGCCTGGAAACGGGGTGCCGGGGCTGGTGTCACCGAGGATCCGGGTCACCGGCGACCAGCCCATGTCGGTGGTCAAGCCGCCAAGGACGCCGAGCCCGAGCGGGATGGACCAGAAGGCGGAGATGGCGAAGCCGAGGGCCCATGATGGGATGACGGTGAAAGGCCCGTTCTTCCGGAACAGAAGCGGAACCGTTGCCACCACGACGATCATGGTGGTCACGATGTGGCTCAGCGCGGTCAGCCCGAGGAGGATCCCGGCCAGGGGTGTCCAGCTCCGATTCTCGCGCACGTCCCGAACCACCACCCCGAGGTACAGGATCGACAGAGCAAACGACCACGAAAACGAGAATTCGCCGGCCAGTGTCGACTTGATGTTGGCCCCGAAGATCGAGTAGCTCTCCATGAAGAGGAACATGCCGCCGGCCACTGCTGCGATCCCGGCAATGGGACGTGAGAAGCCGCTCATCCGGACGAACAGGTAGGTCACCGAGGGAAGGGCGACCAGACCCACGATCGTCGTCAGTTTGAAGGCGACGCCATAGGGCAGGACGATGTCGAGCAGGAGCGTGGTCAGGGCGGGGAGCGGGAAGTAGAAGTAGAGGACCGGGAACCCGGCGTACCAGGCGTTTGACCAGCCCAGCACTCTTCCCGACGAGAGCAGGTTGTCGGCCAGCACCTGGGGCAAAAGCACGTGGGCACCCATGTCACCGCCGGTGGGGGTATTGGCGACGAGGATCTGGGGGAATCGGAACAGATCGCCGCTGCCGAGCGTGCCGAGGATTCCCGACATGACCAGCACGATGAACACCGTTGGGACACCCACCAGCACCGCGATCAGCCACGTCGGGACGGCTTGGCGGGGGGTGAGTCGGCGGCGGCTTGGCACCGGATCGGGCGGCGCGATCGGCGCGGTGGTCGTCACCGATGAGAGGCTAGTGAGGAGCGGCTTCTAGGGGGCTAGCTCTCGCGGCGGTCGAGATCGATGAGCGCGTCCAGATCGAGGTGCTCTCCGTCGCGGTCCCACCACTTCGATTCGCAGCGATGGCATGAGCAAAAGCTGACCTCGGAGCCATCCGGAAGCGTCAGTTCGATCTGGATGACGGATTCGTTGCCACACTCCTGACAGCGCAGCCCGGTCGTCGGTTCTTGCTTAGCCATGACTAGACAGAGTAGCGCGCTAAGCGCGAAAAGCTGCCTCTGGAAGGTCTTCGAGCTTGCCGAGGTACCGCGACTTCCGCTTGCCGTTCTCGGACCAGTAGGCGTACCAGTAGGGGCCGTGCGGGCATCGGGTGCAGCTCTCCTTGCCGCACCGCACCTTCTGCTGGCGGAGCTTCACGTCGGGGCCGGAGTCGGGGAGCATCATTCCCCGGCTCTCGAGCCGTGCTTTGGCGAGGATGTAGAGGCGCCTCAGCTCGTGCTCGTCCATCTCGCGGACCGCCTCGAGCACGTCTCGATCGATGGGCATAGGGCCGTGAACTTAGGGGGACGGGCGCCGAGGCCCAAGGACCCGAAGAAGTAAACCAGTAGCGATGCTCAGAGCTTCTGAGCTACGACTCAATCAGCCCTGCGCTCATCGCGGCCCTTCTGACCGACCTTCGGCTCGGCACGCTGGCGGCGAGGAGTTGCACGTCGCCGGTCTCGTCCACTACGACCGTGAGGGGGACCGCCTCGATTCCAACTGCCTCCAGGACGGCAGGCTCGAGCTCCCAAGTGGCCTCGCGATACGGGACATCGAGCGATCTGACGACGGCGAGCGCTTCTTTGCAGTTGGCGCAGTCGGTCGACGTAAAGACCACGACGCCGGGGCGAGGGCCGAAGTCGCCGAGGTCGATCGGCGGGTGCGACGGACGCTGCCAGCGGGCGATCAGCCGGGTGACGGCGATGACCAACAGGATGGCGGCAACGATCAGCACAATACGCATCGCCATCGTCACTCGACCGGCACCCCGCCTACGAAGGCCACGCCCTTGATGCCGGCGATCGAGACCGCAGCGCTCACCGGGACCGTGGAGTCGATCATGATCCCGGAGATGCCGGTCTCGGTGACCTCGGAGAACGGAATCTCGACCACCCATCCCGGACCGACGATGATCTTGTCCGGTCCCGCTGCCGATGCCCCGAGTGGCGTGAGTGTCACCGTCGCCTGGTCGCCCGACGGGTTCATGATCCACAAGCTCGTCTCGGCGCCGGGCACGACCCCGACCCCCGGGATGAGCCAGCGCATTGCGGGATCGACATTCCCGGTCGTCGAGGCCAGCCCGTCGAAGGTCAGCGGGATCGGCTCAGGCTCGCCGTCGCCAGGTGGCGCCTCGCCCTCCCCAGAATCATCTGGAGGGAGATCCACCACGTCGTCGGCATGATCGTCGCCGTTCTCGAGCTCGGAACGCGGAAAGGTTCCAGGCGGGCCGGCCTGGATGACCGCCCCAACCGGGGCGTTGGACCGGACTCGGACCCCGAACGGGGGGTCGGCGAAGTCGGCGAGGTGGAGCCGGACCGGCTGGAGTGGCGAGACGAGCAGGCTGGTGGCCTCGAGTCTCGGACCCGCCGCCGAGAAGATGTCGATGACCACGCTGGCTCCGATGCTCCCGGTGTTGGAGATGACCAGGGTCGGTTCGAGGCCGGGAACGCTCGTCACGGGAAAGTCCCACGTCGTCGACTGCCCGATGCCGTTCCAGGACGCTTCGTCGCTCTCGTTGTTGAGGACGAGTGCGGGAATCACAAGCCCGGTCTCGGTTTGCACGGTCAGGGTCACGTTGTCGAGGAACGGGATCGCCCTGGAGAGATCCTCTGTCAGCCATGATCGACCCGGGACATCGAGACCTTCGAACCCGACGAGGGGCGAGCTGCCGAACTCGCTGACCGCCTGGACGTTGACCTTCGCAGCCTCCGGGAACGGATTGAACAACCGGAGTTCGAGCGTGAAGCCCTCGGCGGTGGTGCCGCCCACCAGGTGCCAGACCTTCGGCACCGAGACGACGCACCGATCGCCGGTCAGCAGCGCGTCGGTCCACGTCGCCGTGGTCACCACGGCGGGGCCGTCGTCGAACTCGACGATGCCGGGTGCGGGCCCGCGTCGTGCAATCTCGGCGGTGTCGACGCTTCGTGCATCAGCGCCGGCCAGTTGGAACTCGAGCGTGTCGACATCGAGGGTCGGGTTTGGGTTGGGAAGCGTGATCAGGCTCTCCACGTTGACCGAGCTA
>Ga0255057_10001438_pt1 | contig 13378 bp, 11 predicted proteins | sample Cases_109_6_MG_FD_189022 | JGI IMG/M metagenome (GOLD analysis project Ga0255057, IMG submission 189022) | Seawater microbial communities from Amundsen Gulf, Northwest Territories, Canada - Cases_109_6 | ecosystem: Environmental > Aquatic > Marine > Gulf | place: Canada: Northwest Territories... | reverse complement strand
CGTCGACGATGTCGAAATTGGTCGCGGTGCCGAAGTCGACCACGATCAAAGGGCCGCCATAGCGCTCGTAGGCGGAGACGGCGTTGGCCAGGCGGTCGGCGCCCAAGGTCTCCGGCCGGTCGATCTTCACCTCGATCCCGGTTTTCACCCCTGGCCGGCCGACGATCAGGGGATCGGCGCCGAAGAAATGGCTGCACAGGCTGGCCAAGGGATAGAGCGTGCCGGGCACGACGGAGGCGATGACGGTTCCGTCGATGGCTTTGTGGTCCAAGCCCTTGAGCGACATCAGCTGCGTCAACCACACGGCGTATTCGTCCGCCGTTCGGTGCGGATCGCTGGAGGCGCGCCAGTTTCCCTTCACCTCGTCGCCGTCGAAAACGGCAAAGGTGAAGTTGGTGTTGCCGCAGTCAATGGCCAGAAGCATGGGCTCCATCCTCATTCGTCAAGTACACATCACCGGCCGTGATGCGCCGCAGCCCGCCGTCGGCTTCGCGCAAAAGCAGGCCGCCATTGCCATCGAGATCCTCGAAGCGCCCGCGCAGCGTGGCCTCCGGCAGGCGCGCCTCGATCACCTCCCCCAGGCCTTTCGCACGCGCCAGCCAGGCGTCGCGAAGCGGTGCAAATCCCCGTGCCTGCCAGCACTCGAGCCAGCCGGCGAAAGCCGTCGTGAGCGCCTCCAGCACACAACGGTCATCGAGCCCGGCGTCGCATCCTTCGGCATGCAGCGAGGTTGCCGGGTAGCGTGCCTGATGCGGCGGCGCCACGACGTTGATGCCGATGCCGACGACCATGCTTGTCACCTCGCCACCCGGGCCGGCCGCCGATTCGAGCAAGATGCCCGCGACCTTGGCGCCGTTGAGCAAAACGTCGTTGGGCCACTTCAGCGCCACCTCGGCGCGCGCCATCAGGGCCGAGAGCGTATCGGCCACCGCCAGTGCCGCCGCGAAGCCGAGTTGCGCCGCCTCGAACGGCGCGACGTCGGGCCGCAAGAGAAAGGAAACATGGAGGTTCCCTTCCGGGCTTTCCCAGACCCGCCCCTGCCGTCCGCGCCCGGCGCTCTGCCGGCGCGCCCAAACGGCGGTCCGCTCGAGCGCGCCGGCGGCGGCCAGGCGCGCCGCTTCGGCATTGGTGCTGTCCACGACATCATAGGCGAGCAGCGTCCAGCCGGGTGGCATCGGCGGCTCGCCGGTGGTCATCGAGCCATGCTCCGGCTGGAGCGCCAGGTGTTGGGGCGTTGCCATGTCACGATCCGGGCAACCGCGATCCACTAAGATCCCGCCAGCGAGGCGGCGGCGGCCGTGGCCCCGTCGATGATCGTCCCAGGCAGCGCCCAGAAGCACAGGATGATAAGGCTCGAACCCAGGAGGATCACGCCGACCTCGCGCGCGATCGGCCGATCGAAGGCTTCTTCGGGATCGTCGAAGTAGATCAGCTTGACGATGCGAATGTAATAGAAGGCTCCCACGACCGAGGCCAGGACCCCGATGACCGCCAGGCTATAGAGTCCGGCGTCGATTGCCGCCATGAAGACGAAGAGCTTGCCGAAGAAGCCGGCGAGCGGCGGAATGCCCGCCATCGAGAACATGAAGATGGCCAAAGCCGCGGCCATCAACGGGTCGGTCCTGCCGAGGCCCTTGAGGTCGGCGATCCCTTCGACCATGCGGCCGTCCTGGCGCATCGATAGAATGCAGGCGAAGGTGCCGACGTTCATGAAGACATAGATGGCCAGGTAGATGGCGACGCCGCGCACACCCTCCTCGGTTCCGGCGGCAAGCCCCACCAGCGCGAAGCCGACATGGCCGATGGAGCTGTAGGCCATAAGGCGCTTGATGTTGGTTTGCGCGATCGCAGCCAAGGCGCCCAGCACCATGGAGGCGATGGAGATGAAGACGATGATCTGTTGCCACTGCGCCACCAGGTCGCCGAAGGGGCCCATCATCACCCGCATGAAAAGCGCCAGCGCCGCCACCTTGGGCGCGGTGGCGAAGAACGCCGTTACCGGCGTCGGCGCGCCCTCGTAGACGTCGGGCGTCCACATATGGAAGGGCACCGCGGATACCTTGAAGGCAAGACCCGCGGTCAGGAAAACCATCCCCACGATCAGGCCGATGGAGGCGGTGCCCTCGCCCGCGCCGAGCACCGTGGCGAGTCCGGCGAAGGACGTGGTGCCGGTGAAGCCATAGATCAGCGAGCAGCCATAGAGCAGCATGCCCGAGGACAATGCGCCGAGGACGAAATACTTGAGGCCCGCCTCGCTCGAGCGCAACTCGTCGCGGCGAAAGGCCGCCACGACGTAGAGCGACAGGCTCTGTAACTCCAGACCCATGTACAGCGACAGGAGATCGCCGGCCGAGATCATGATCATCATGCCCAGCGTGGCGAAGAGCATGAGGACCGGGAACTCGAAGCGCGCCATCTCCTCGCGCTCCAGGAAATGCAGCGACATGACCATCGTGAGGCCGGCGCCGAGCAGGACCAGGACCTTCATGAAATCAGAATAGGCCTCGCGCCGGAAAAGGCCGCCGAAGGCCTCTGACCCGCCGGCCGGACCGGCGATGATCAAGGCCATGGTGAGCGCCAGGACGATGACCGCCCCGATGAGCACGATGCGCAACGCCCCCCGGCCGCTGAACACACCAACCATCAGGAGGGTCGTGGCGGCCACGGCGAGGAATATCTCGGGCAGCGCGGTTATCAGATCGATCGGTAGCATCGCGCGCCCTCCTACTCGCGGCCCAGGGCCAGCACGGCGGTATCCGGCCCGGCCCCGGAGGCGGCCAGCGCCGTCTCGTAGTTGACGATCAGGTTCTCTACCGAGGCCGACATCACGTCGAGGAAGGAGGGCGGATAAAGGCCCATCCAGAAGACCATGAGGATCAGCGGCGCGAAGACCGCCTTCTCGCGCCAGTTCATATCGAGGATCGAGAAGAGGTCCTCCTTGGTCATCTTGCCGAAGATCACCCGGCGATAGAGGTAGAGCATATAGACCGCGCCCAGCACCATCCCGCTGGCGGTCAAGAGGGCAAGCCAGGTATTGACCTGGAAAACGCCGACGATGACCAGGAACTCGCCCACGAAGCCGCTCGTCCCCGGCAAGCCGACCGAGGCCAGCATGAAGATCATGAAGGCGACGGCATAGGCGGGCATGCGCTCGACCAGGCCGTCATAGCGCTCGATCGCCCGCGAGTGGATGCGGTCATAGACGACGCCGACGATAAGGAATAGGGCGGCCGACACCACACCGTGCGAGAGCATCTGATAGATCGCGCCCTCGAGACCTTGCTGGTTCACCGAAAAGATGCCCAGCGTAACAAAGCCCATGTGCGCGACCGAGGAATAGGCGATCAGCTTCTTCATGTCCTCCTGCGCCAGGGCGACGAGCGAGGTGTAGATGATGGCGATGATCGACAAGCCGAAGACCAGCGGCGCGAAGAACGCCGAGGCGTCGGGCAGCATCGGCAGGGAAAAGCGCAGGAACCCGTATGCGCCCATCTTCAAGAGCACGCCGGCCAGGATCACCGAGCCCGCCGTCGGCGCCTCGACATGGGCGTCCGGCAACCAGGTGTGTACCGGCCACATCGGGACCTTGACGGCGAAGGAGGCGAAGAACGCGAGCCACAGCCAATATTGCAACTCCGGCGACAGATCGATCTCGGCAATCAGGGTCGGAATGTCGGTCGTGCCGGCCTGGAGATAGATGGCGAGAATGGCCAGCAGCATCAGCACCGAACCGCAGAGCGTATAGAGGAAGAACTTGAAGGCCGCATAGACCCGGCGCTGCCCGCCCCACACGCCGATGATCAGGAACATCGGGATCAACACGCCTTCGAAGAAGATGTAGAAGACGATGAAATCGAGGGCGCAGAACATGCCGACCATCAAGGTCTCGAGGACCAGGAAGGCGATCATGTATTCCTTGACCCGCGAGGTGATGGCCTCCCAGCTCGAGAGCACGCAAAGCGGCGTCAGCAAGGTCGAGAGGAGGACGAACATCATCGAGATGCCGTCGACCCCCATGTGGTAGCTGATGCCGAGTGAGGGGATCCAATCGTATTTCTCGACCATCTGGAAGTCGGCCGTGCCGCGCTCGAAATCGAACCAGATGAACAGCGACAGCAGGAAGGTGACCAGCGAGGTCCACAGCGCCATCTGCCGGGAATTGCGGGCGACCTCCTCTTCCTCGCCGCGAATGAAGACGAAGATGATCGCCGCGCCGAGAAGCGGTAGGAAGGTGACCAGGGTCAAAAGCAAATTCGTCACAACCGTCTATCCCGTCCAGATGCTCTCACTGGACCAAGTACCATGACACCAGCGCCACGACGCCGATCAGCATGGCGAAGGCGTAGTGGTAGACATACCCGCTCTGCAGCCTGCTCGCGCCCCGCGAGACGAAACGGGTCACCGCCGATATCCCGTCCGGCCCGAAGCGGTCGATGGTGCCCATATCGCCGCCGCGCCACAGCATGCGCCCAAAGACCAGCGCCGGCTGCGTGAAGATGCGATCGTAGAGCTCGTCGAAGTACCACTTGTTGTAAAGGAAGAGGTAGATCGGCCGGAACGCCCCGGCGACCCGGCGCGGCAGATCGGGCAGCGCCATATAGGCGACCCAGGAGAGCGCCAGCCCGCCGACCGCCGCGACCATCGGCATCGCTTTGACCCACAGCGGCAGGTGGTGTGCCGCCTCGATCGAATTGTGCCCCTCGAGTACCTTGATCGAGCCGCCCCAGAACTCGGCCATGCCCTCGCCGGCCAGCCACGGCGCGCCGATCATGCCGGCGACGACGGCGCCCGCTGCCAGGACCAAAAGCGGGACCCACATCACCTTCGGCGACTCGTGCACATGGTCCCAGGTGTGCTGGTCCATGCGCGGCGTGCCGTGGAAGGTCATGAACAGCAGCCGTCCCGAATAGAGCGCGGTGAAGAAGGCGGCGATCACCCCGGCCCAGTAACCCACATAACCTTCCATGCCGCCGTCGGTCAGGTGGGTCGAGGCATAGGCGCTCTCGATGATCAGGTCCTTCGAGAAGAAACCGGACAGCGGCGGAATGCCGGCCAGCGCCAGCGATCCGATCCACATGTAGGTGTAGGTGATTGGAATGCGCCGCCACAGTCCACCCATGCGGCGCATGTCCTGCTCGTTCGAGACGGCGTGGATGACGGCGCCGGCGCCCAGGAACAAGAGCGCTTTGAAGTAGGCGTGGGTCATCAGATGAAACATCGAGGCCGAATAGGCGGAAACGCCGGCGGCAAAGAACATGTAGCCGAGCTGCGAGCAGGTGGAATAGGCGATCACCCGCTTGATGTCGTTCTGCACCAGGCCGACCGTCGCGGCGAAGAAGGCGGTAAAGGCGCCGACATAGGTCACCAGGTCGAGCGCCAGCGGTGCATACTCGAACATCGGCGAGAGGCGGCAGACCATGAACACGCCAGCCGTGACCATGGTCGCGGCGTGGATCAGGGCGGAGACCGGCGTCGGGCCTTCCATGGCGTCCGGCAGCCAGGTGTGCAGGCCGAGCTGCGCCGACTTGCCCATGGCGCCGATGAACAAAAGGATGCAAGTGATGGTGAGCGCATCCCCCTCCAGGCCGAGAAACTCGAGCTGCGTGCCGGCCATCGCCGGGGTGGCGGCGAAGACCTCGTCGAAGGTGGCGAAACCGAACAGCAGGAAGGTCGCGGCGATGCCGAGCGCGAAGCCGACGTCGCCCACCCGATTGACGACAAAGGCCTTGATCGCCGCCGCGCAGGCGGCGGGCCGCTGATACCAGAAGCCGATCAGCAGATATGAGACCAGCCCCACGCCTTCCCAACCGAAGAACATCTGCAGGAAGTTGTCGGCCGATACCAGCGACAGCATGAAGAAGGTGAACAGGCTCAAGTAGGCGAAGAACCGCGGCCGGTGCGGGTCGTGCGCCATATAGCCGACGGAATAGATGTGGATGACGGTGGAGACCGTGGTGACGACCATGAACATCACCGCGGTCAGTTGATCGACGCGCAGGGCCCAGGCGACATCGAGATCGCCGGAATTGATCCAGGTGAAAAGCTCGGTCGTGCGCACGTTCCCAGCCACGGTCACGTCGAACAGGACGATCCACGAGAGCACGGCCGACAGCCCCAGCAGCGCACAGGTCGTCCACATCGCGCCCTTGTCGCCGACCCAGCGGCCGAACAGACCGGCGATGATGGCGCCGATCAGCGGCAGAAATACGATGGCGACATCCATGGGCGCCTCACCCCTTCATCATGTTGATGTCTTCCACCGCGATCGAGCCGCGGTTGCGGAAGTAAACGACGAGGATGGCAAGCCCGATCGCCGCCTCGGCGGCGGCGACGGTCAGCACGAACATGGCGAAGACCTGCCCGACCAGGTCGCCAAGCTCGACCGAAAAGGCGACCAGATTGATGTTGACGGCGAGCAGCATCAACTCGATCGACATCAGGATGATGATGACGTTCTTGCGGTTCAGGAATATGCCGAAAATGCCGAGCGTGAAGAGGATCGCCGCGACCGTCAGATAATGAGCCAGATCGATCTGCCACATGGCCTAGACCCCGCTGCCCGGTGTGACGTGCTTGATCTCCACCGAGTCCGAGGTGCGCCGCGAGACCTGCTGGGAGATCTTCTGCCGGCGCACGCCCTCGCGGTGCCGGAGCGTCAGACAGATCGCGCCGACCATCGCCACCAGCAGGACGAGACCCGCCAGCTGGAACAGGAAAACGTACTTGGTGTAGAGGACGCGGCCCAAGGCCTCGGTGTTCTCGACCTCGACGACCGGCGCGATGGGCACCGCCGCCAGGCTTTCGGCCCCGGGCAAGGCGGCCCAGGTCCCGACGATGAAGGCCAACTCGACCAGCAAGATCAGCCCGACCAGCGCACCCACCGGCAGGTATTGCAGGAACCCCTGGCGCATCTCCACGAAGTTGATGTCGAGCATCATGACGACGAAGAGGAACAGCACGGCCACGGCGCCGACGTAGACCACCACGAGGATCATCGCCAGGAACTCGGCGCCGAGCAGCACGAAAAGCCCGGCCGCGGTGAAAAAAGCCAGGATCAGGAACAATACCGAGTGCACCGGGTTGCGCGACGAGATCACCATCACGCCCGAGGCGATGGCGATGAAGGCGAACAGATAGAAGGTCAGTGCCTGAATAATCATCGATCGGCCCCCTTCCTTTTCGCTCGCGCCGCGTCCAAGTCTCTCACCCCGTCACCTTCCCCCAATGCTCGCCGGCTTATCGGTACGGCGCGTCCAGTACGATGTTCTGCGCGATCTCATGCTCCCAACGGTCGCCGTTGGCGAGCAGTTTTTCCTTGTTGTAGAAGAGCTCCTCGCGGGTCTCCGTGGCGAACTCGAAGTTCGGCCCCTCGACGATGGCGTCCACCGGGCAGGCCTCCTGGCAGAAGCCGCAATAGATACACTTCGTCATGTCGATGTCGTAGCGCGTCGCGCGCCGGCTGCCGTCCTCGCGCGGCTCGGCCTCGATGGTAATGGCCTGGGCGGGACAGATAGCCTCGCAAAGCTTGCAGGCGATGCAGCGCTCCTCGCCGTTCGGATAGCGGCGCAGCACGTGCTCGCCGCGAAAGCGCGGGCTCAAGGGGCCTTTTTCATACGGATAGTTCAGCGTCACCTTGGGCTTGAAGAAATAGCGCAACGTCAGCGACATGCCCGAGAGCAGCTCCATCAGCAATAGAGCGCGGGTGCCGCGTTCGATGATCCCCATGTGCCTACCCTCCATTCCCCAGGAAACCGCCGTAGACCGCCACACCCGCGACCAGCACCACCCACAGTAGCGAGAACGGCAGGAAGACCTTCCAGCCCAGACGCATCAGCTGGTCGTAGCGGTAACGCGGGAAGGTCGCGCGCACCCACAAGAAGAAGAAAAGCACCACCGCGACCTTGGCCATCAGCCAGATCGGCCCCGGGACCCAGTTGAAGGGCGCCACGTCGAAGGGCGGCAGCCATCCCCCGAGGAACAGGATCGAGGTCATCGCGCTCATCAGGATCATGTTGGCGTATTCGCCGAGGAAGAAGAGCGCGAAGGTCATCGCGGAGTATTCGGAGAAGAAGCCCGCGACCAACTCCGACTCGCCCTCGGGCAGATCGAAGGGCGAGCGGTTGGTCTCCGCCAGGACGGAGACGAAGAAGATCACGAACATCGGCAGCAGCGGCAGCCAGAACCAGTTGAGGAGCCCGTATTTGCCCTGCTGCGCGAGCACGATGTCCGAAAGGTTGAGCGAGCCGACCAGCACCAGCACGGTGATGATGACGAAGCCCATGGACACCTCATAGGAAACCATTTGCGCTGCCGAGCGCAGGGCGCCGAGGAAGGGGTATTTCGAGTTCGACGACCAGCCGGACATGATGACGCCGTAAACGCCCAGCGAGGAGATGGCGAAGAGGTAGAGAATCCCGACGTTGATGTCGGAGATCACCAGCCCTTCGCCGAAGGGGATCACCGCCCAGCCGATCATCCCCAAAATGAAGGTCAGCATCGGCGCCATCACGAAGACGATCTTGTTGGCGCCCGACGGCAGGATCGTCTCCTTGAAGAACAGCTTCACCGCGTCGGCGATGGGCTGCAGCAAGCCGAAGGGCCCCACGACGTTCGGCCCTTTGCGCAGCTGCATGGCGGCGATGACCCGCCGCTCGGCATAGGTCAGATAAGCCACGGCCAAAAGCAGCGGCACCAAGACCAGCAGGATCTGGCCCACGATGATGATGCCGGGGAAGAGATAGCCGTCCCAAAGCTCAACCATCGGTCCCTGTGGCCTCCTTCCGGTCGCTCGCGAAGACGGCCGTGCACTCGGCCATGGTCGGCGAGGCGCGCGAGATGGGGTCGGTCATGTAAAAATTTTCCACCGCGGCGGCGAAAGGATCGTCGTCGATCGGCCCCGGCTGCCCGAAGGCGCCCCATTCGGCCGCCTCCACGCTGCCCAGGACGGCGAAGCGCGGATTGGCTTCGATCATCTTCTGGCGCAACTGGCCCAGATTGTCATAGGGCAAGGTGCGGTCCAAGGCGCCCGAAAGGGCCCGCAGGATCGTCCAGTCCTCGCGCGCATCGCCCGGCGGGAAGGCCGCCAGCCTGGCAAGCTGTACCCGCCCCTCGGTGTTGACGTAGGTGCCGTTCTTTTCGGTGTAGGCCGCCCCCGGCAGCACCACGTCGGCGCGGTGCGCGCCGGCATCGCCGTGATGGCCTTGGTAGATGACGAAGGCGCCGCCCAGCCGGCTCATGTCGATCTCGTCGGCACCCAGAAGATAGACCGCCTCCACCTCGCCCGCCTCGGCGCCGGAGAGGATCCCCTCGAGATCGCGCCCGCCCTCGCCCGGCAGGAACCCAAGCTCCAGCGCGCCGACGCGCCCGGCCGCAGTGTGCAGCAGGTTGAAGCCGTTCCATCCCTCGCGAACCATGGCGAAGTCTTCGGCGATGGCCCGGCAGAGCGCCAGGACGGCGGCGGCGTCCGGCCGCCGCAGCGCGCCCATGCCGACGATGATCATCGGCCGCTCAGCGCCCCGCAGGACCTCGGCGAAGCGATGCTTGCCGGCCGCCAGCTCCTCCAGGGACCGCGGTCCGGCGCCGATGTAGTCCACCGGATAGTTTAGATCGGCCGGCGCGCCGATCAGCCCCACCTCGAGCCCCTGGGCCAGGAAGGTCTTGCGCAGGCGCGCGTTGATCAGCGCCGCTTCGGTGCGCGGGTTGCTGCCGACGATCAACACCGCGTCGGCCTGCTCGATCCCGGCGATCGTGGTGTTGAACAGGTAGCCGGCCCGGCAAGCGCCATCGATTTGGGCGCCGTCCTGGCGGCAATCGAGGTTGGGCGAGCCCAAACGGGACATCAGGTCCTGCAAAGCATAGACCGACTCCGCATCGCACAGGTCGCCGGCGATGGCCGCGATCCGTTCGCCGGCGAGGCCTTTCAGCCTCTCGGCGACGGCACCGAGGGCCTGCTCCCAGCTGACCTCCTGCAGGCGCCCATCCGCGTCGCGCAGATAGGGCCGATCCAGGCGTTGCCGCGCCAACCCGTCGCAGGCATAGCGGGTCTTGTCGGAGATCCACTCCTCGTTCACCGCCTCGTTGGTCCGCGGCAGGACGCGCATCACCTGACGGCCCCGGCAATCCACACGGATCGCCGAGCCTACCGCGTCCATGACGTCGACCGATGTGGTCTTGCGCAGCTCCCAGGGCCGCGCCGCGAAGGCATAGGGCCGCGAGGTCAGCGCGCCGACCGGACAGACGTCCACCAGATTGCCCGAAAGCTCGGTGTCGATGGCCTGCTCCAGGGTCGTTATCTCGGCGTGCTCGCCACGGTTTACCAAGCCGATTTCCTCGACGCCCGCGATCTCCGTGGCAAAGCGCACGCAGCGCGTGCACTGGATGCAGCGCGTCATGATGGTCTTGATCAAGGGGCCCATGTACTTTTCCGACACGGCCCGCTTGTTCTCGGCATAGCGGCTGCGGTCGTAGCCATAGGCCATGGCCTGGTCCTGCAGGTCGCATTCGCCGCCCTGGTCGCAGATCGGACAGTCGAGCGGATGGTTGATCAGCAGGAACTCCATAACCCCCTGGCGCGCCTTGCGCACGGTGGGCGTATCGGTCCGGATGACCATGCCCTCGCCCACCGGCATGGCGCACGAGGCGATGGGCTTGGGCGCGCGCTCCATCTCCACCAGGCACATGCGGCAGTTGCCGGCCACCGACAAGCGCTCGTGGTAGCAAAAGCGGGGGATCTCCTCTCCCGCCAACTCGCAGGCCTGGAGGACCGTTATGCCCGCCGGGACCTCTATTTCCTTGCCGTTGACCGTCAGCTTGGGCATCCGACCCCCTATTCCGCCGCCCGCTGGCGTTTTTTGAAGTCCAGGATCCGGCTCTCGACCTCGGGCCGGAAATGGCGCAACAACCCCTGTATCGGCCAGGCCGCGGCATCGCCAAGAGCGCAGATGGTGTGACCTTCCACCTGATGGGTCACGTCGAGCAGCGTGTCGATCTCCTCCAACTCGGCGCGGCCTTCGACCAGCCGCGTCATGACGCGATACATCCAGCCGGTTCCCTCGCGGCAGGGGGTGCACTGGCCGCAGCTCTCGTGCATGTAGAAGTGCGACAGCCGCTGGATCGCCGCGATGATGTCGGTCTGCTTGTTCATGACGATCACCGCCGCGGTGCCGAGCCCCGATTGCGCCTCGCGCAGCGAGTCGAAGTCCATCAGGATCGAATCGCAAACCGGTCGCGCCAAGCAAGGTACCGAGGACCCGCCGGGGATAATCGCCAAAAGGTTATCCCAGCCGCCGATGACCCCGCCGGCGTGCTTTTCGATAAGCTGCTTCAAGGGGATGCCCATCGCCTCTTCAACGTTGCAGGGCTGCTCGACGTGGCCGGAAATGGAGTAGATTTTGGTGCCGGTGTTGTTCGGCCGGCCGATGCCGACCCACCAGTCGGAACCGCGGCGCAGGATCTCGGGCACCACGGCGATGGTCTCGACGTTGTTGACCGTGGTGGGGCAACCATAGATCCCGCAGGCGGCCGGGAACGGCGGCTTCAGACGCGGCTGGCCCTTCTTTCCCTCCAGGCTCTCCAGGAGGGCGGTCTCCTCGCCGCAGATGTAGGCGCCGGCGCCACGATGCACGTAAACATTGAAATCGAAACCAGATCCGCAGGCGTTCTTGCCGATCAAACCGGCCTCGTAAGCCTGATCGATGGCGCCTTGAAGCTGCTCGGACTCCAAGAAATACTCACCGCGGATATAGATGTAGCAATTCCCGGCTCCCATGGCCAAGCCGGCGACCAGACATCCTTCGAGCAATCTATGAGGATCGTTACGTAAGATCTCACGATCTTTGCATGAACCCGGTTCCGATTCGTCCGCGTTGACGACCAGGTAGGACGGCCGACCGTCGCTTTCCTTGGGCATGAAGGACCACTTGAGGCCGGCCGGGAAACCGGCGCCGCCGCGCCCGCGTAGCTGCGAGTCCTTGACCGTCTGGACGATGGCGTCGCGGCCCAGCTCGAGCAACTTTTTAGTGCCGTCCCACACACCGCGCCGCCGCGCGCCCTCGAGACCCCAGTCGTCCTGGCCGTAGAGGTTGGTGAAGATGCGGTCCCGGTCGTGCAACATCAGGCACCGTCCCCCTTCGCATCCGTCTTGCCGGTCTTCGCGTCCCGGCTCGGCAGGTTCTGAAGCGTCTTCGCGCCGCCGGCCGGCGCCGAGGCCATGCGCCCGCTCTGGGAGCCCTTGGGCACCGCCTTACCGGCGCGCAGAGCGTCGATGATCCCGGCCATGCGCTCGGGCGTCAGGTCCTCATAGTAGTCGTCGTTGATCTGCACCATCGGGGCGTTGGCGCAGGCGCCCAGGCACTCCACCTCGATGACGCTGAACAGCCCGTCCTCGCTCACCTGGCGGAACCCGGCGACACCGGCCCTTTCCAGGCAGGCGCCGGTGATGTCGTCCGATCCGCGCAGCCAGCAGGGCGTGGTGCGGCAGACCTGGATGAGGTACTTGCCCACCGGCTGGCGGTTGAACATCGAATAGAAGCTCGCCACCTCGTGGACGCGGATCGGTGCCGCACCCAGGTAGTTGGCGACATATTCGATCGCCTCGTTGCTGAGCCAGCCGCCGTTCTGGCGCTGTGCCAAATCGAGCAAGGCGATGGTCGCGCTCGCGCCCCGCCCGGCCGGATAGCGCGCGATGACCGTATCGGCACGTTGCTTGGTCTCCGCCGTGAAGACGAAGTCGCCGGGCTCGCCCTGCCTATAGCTCGTGACCTTCATCGATCGACCTCGCCAAAGACGATATCCATGGAGCCGAGAATGGCGACGCTGTCGGCCAGCATGTGACCGCGGCACATGTAATCCATGGCCGCCAGATGAGCAAAGCCCGGGGCGCGGATCTTGCAACGATAAGGCCGGTTCGAACCGTCGGAGACCAGGTAGACGGCGAACTCGCCCTTCGGTGCCTCGACCGCGGCATAGGTATCGCCGGGAGGGACGTGATATCCTTCGGTGTAGAGCTTGAAGTGGTGGATCAGCGCCTCCATCGAGCGCTTCATCTCGCCGCGCGACGGCGGCGTCACCTTCTGGTCGGGCGTTTGTACGGGGCCGTCGGGCAAGTTCTCGCAAGCCTGACGCATGATCCTCAGGCTTTGGCGCATCTCTTCCATGCGCACCAGGTAGCGGTCGAAGCAATCGCCGTTCTTGCCAATCGGAATGTCGAAATCGAAATCGTCATAGGAATCGTAGGATTGTGCCTTGCGCAAATCCCAGGCCACGCCCGAGCCGCGGATCATCGGGCCGCTGAACCCCCAATCCTCCGCCTCTTCGGCGGAGACGACGCCGATGTCGACGGTGCGCTGGCGAAAGATCCGGTTTTCGGTCAGCAGCCCGC
>Ga0255057_10001435_pt1 | contig 13384 bp, 14 predicted proteins | sample Cases_109_6_MG_FD_189022 | JGI IMG/M metagenome (GOLD analysis project Ga0255057, IMG submission 189022) | Seawater microbial communities from Amundsen Gulf, Northwest Territories, Canada - Cases_109_6 | ecosystem: Environmental > Aquatic > Marine > Gulf | place: Canada: Northwest Territories... | reverse complement strand
GCCAACAGCACGGATACACCGTCGTTGCCGTCCTCAACCGATCCGGCGTTGTCGAGAACGAAACCCCACAGATCGTCCCATTGACTTGTGTAGAACCGGCTCGCATCGATCTTCGGCATCGTCACCACCCATGGCTCTGACCGAAGATCAACCCATGCGTACGAGTAGGGGGTGTCGTTGTTCGGGGAGACAATGTCGGTGTCCTGGGGCGTGGACGTTCCGAGATGCAGCCACTTACCAAAGCCACCGGTGAACGACGACGACCTGGAGTCGATCGCTTGCAGGTACATCGTGCGGTAATACATCACCAACGGGTACGTGAAAACGTACGCCTCCTTGGCTACTTTCCTTACCTCATCGGGTGTCATGTCGAAGCTCCTCCCAGTGGGCTGGCGTCCGGGGCATTAGATCCTTACAGGCCGAGCTGCGACCGACCCTGCAGTCGCGAACACAAGCAGTCTGGACCCCCGAACATCGCGTACCCGATCAAGGCGAGTGGGGCGGCGTAGAGGCCGATCTGGACCGGAACACCCGCCACCGAGGAGTAGCCCAACGACTCGGGAATCAGCAGAGCAGCAACACTGACTGCTGCAATCAGGTCGGCGCCAAGGAACTTGCCCCACTTGTAAGCCGGTAGCCACTCGCCGATCGGAAACCAACGCGCCAGCGTGCTCGGCGCCGTCGGCACCGTAGTCCTGCCCTCGGAACCTGTTTGCTTACTGCTCACCTCAGCCTCACTTCACCTGCTCTGGTGAAGCCAGCCGTTGTTCCGCCAAAGACCATTCTCTGGCCGCCGGCGGAACAAGCGGAACGCTGGGTCTAGGAGTCGATCGCGTCGGAAACGTCGTCAGCCGACTCCGAGATGGCCTTCTGTAGCTTGTCGTAGTCGTCGGCGTCGATCGCCTTGGAGATCTTCTTGTCTGCCTTGGTCAACGACGCTTCCACCCGGTCGAGGTACCTGTCGTCGAGGACTACCACGACCGCCGATGAATTGGCCGGGAAGTACTCGTCGAGTTCGACTCCGAGTTCCTTCTCCTCGTGCTTCTGTGTCAGGTGCCCAAGCAGAGCGCCGATGCCAGCACCGATTGCCGTCGCCGCCAGCAGCGGCGGTGCGAACAAGCCGACCACCAGACCGACGCCGCCACCGAGCACAGCACCACCCTTGGTAGCGGTAGCGCCCTTCTCGAGGACGTCGACGTTCCCGTCAGCATCGCGGCTCATGATGACCGCCGCGACGATATCGAGGTCGTCTCCCTCAGCATCCTTCAGAGCCTGGAAATCAGCCTGAGCCGATGAGGCGTCGGAGTACGCAGCCACGTATAACGCAAGATTCATTTCTGACATTGTCTGGTGCCCTTTCTTTGGCATTCTTCTCTGTCAAGCCGCCGGTGGACGACAAGCTCTCTTTCAATCCCGGCCACGTTCAACGCCGCATGGCGCGGCGTCTACCCCGACGGCGCCCCCTCCGATGCACACCAGCGACCGACACCGGTGACAGGGGTCTCCCGATCATGTCGATGAACAGGCTGGCTGGACCCTCCGATGGGGAGAGTTCCCCGTCGGAGACTTCGACCGCATAGCTGAGATCCCCGTTGGAGAGCTTTGGGTCAGTGAGAATCACGACGACGTCGTTGACCGCATCCTCTTCGAAGATCGATAGCAACGCGTTGGGCGGGTCTTCCCCGAAGTTGTCGTCGCCCTCGCCCCACGAGGTCACGAACTGGTCGGTGTGGATGTGTCCGGTGAGTCGGTACGGCCGATCCGAGAAGAACAAGGTGGTCCCCGACACGCCTTTCAAGGTGATCCTCCCGTCGAGATTGACGGAGAGTCCCTTTGCGGTCTGGGCGAACATGTACTCGACGTCGGAAGGCTCGGCCCCAACCATCTCGTCGAACTGGGCATCATCATCGTCAGTCATCGATTCCTCCTCATCTGTTGTTGATCTTTCCTGTCCTGCATCTCCGCCGGCACCAAACGAGTGTTCTTCAACGGGGCCGTGATCTCGGGAACAGTCAGGCTCAATCCCATCGCCAACATCGACGACAATACGAAAAGTAGCGCCGATACCTGCACGATCGCTCCGAGACCTTCCATTTGACCACTCCTTCGTGCTCAATCCAAGACTCCACTCGCGTCATTGGTGCGCCCGCGCAGGTCCGATTTTCCAGTTGATCATGGCAGAAGGCCATTGCTTCGCTGGGGTCACGTGTGAATACACATCCAGCGTAAGTGAAATCGAAGCGTGGCCGCGGCGCTCTGAAACAACCTTGGGATTCAGTCCTGTCTGTAGAGCCAGGGTGGCGTGGGTATGGCGAAGGTCGTGTAGTTCGGATCTGAGCAAGACTCGTCTCACGTACGTGTCGGTTGAATGACTTGGAAAATGCGTCTGGGTGGACCGGGTTACTTCTGCGTAGCCGGGAGCATCTTTCAGTGCGTTGGCCGCTCACGCTTAACCGTCGGTTGTGTCGGGTGGCTCCAGGTTGGTTTCGTCCGAGTCTTTCAGGATGATGGTCGGAGCGTGTTCGATTAGTACGACGGTTTGGCCGCCGAACTTTTCTAGGATGTCGTCTTCGAGTGCGGCGATGTCGGGAACCGCGCCGGATCCGGTGAGAAACAGGTCAACCTGGTCTCCTTCGACGGTGAGGGTGACAAGACGGATTTCCGACTCTTCCAACCAGTTCTCGACGATCTTCTGAGCGTCACTTTGCCGTGTTGAGGTGACGAGGATTCCTTCGGCGGTGAAGAAGAGAGGGACAAGGATCAGGACGCCGACCAGTGCGACGAGCCCGAGTGTTGGCATGACTTCTTCTCGGTGCGCTTGGAAACGTTTGAAGGGGGCGAATCCGGTGAGGAGGAGGACAAGGCCTCCGGCAAGGATTATCGACACGAGGTTGGTCAAAAAGAGGAGGAAAGCTCCGAGCGAGTCGCCCACTTGGCCTGCCTCGAGAGTGATCCCCACCACTGCAAGCGGTGGCACCAATGCTACGGCGATCGCCACGCCGGTGATCGAGCTCGATACACGATCGTCGATCGTGGCATACGCCCCTGCTGCTCCTGCTGCCAGTGCAATCAGCATGTCGACCAGGGTGGGACTGACTCTTGAGACAACCTGGGAGTTGACACCCAGCGGAACGAGAGCCGGGACCCATGTTGCGAGTATGAAGGCGAGACCGATGGATCCCGCAACGCCACCAGCGACCATGGCCATTGATGAAGCCACTCGTTTTGGCCATCCGTAGACGATTCCGGCTGCGGTCCCAATGATTGGTGTCATCAGCGGTGCGATCAACATGGCGCCGATGACTACCGCAGTGGAGTCCTGAAGGACGGCGAAGGTGGCGATGGCCACCGACAACAGCAGCATCACCCACCAAGAAACAATCTTGTTAGTCCGGTCGGGTGACTCGAAAAAGAGCGTGTCGCCTATACGCTCCCGTTTGGCGTCGCCGATGTCTCGGCTGTCGACCCATTTGGTGATGATTTGGGACACGGTTGCCGCGTCGATGTCGACCAGGTCTCCCTCATCTCGATATTGGAGGCCGAAGCCGAGCATGATTCCACCCAAGATGAACGACACGGTCGCGATGCCAACCATGAGCCCGGCCAGAAGACCTTCGGGGAGCACTAGCAGCACGATCCCCATGAGAACGAACAAAGCTCCTCGGATCAGATACGGAACCCAGTCACGGTCCCCACGGGCGGACCAAGCCGACACTAGAGACGTCACGCCCCTGACAAGCAGGTAGCCAGAAACGATCAAGACCAGGGCCCCGTAAGCAAGGTTGGGGACGACGACGAGCGCCAGTCCGACAAGGACCGACAACACCCCCTCCCAAATTTTTGAACCTTTCCCCTCGCTGTGACGGCCGAACCAGAGGTCCGATGCACCGCTGAATACCAGTGCACCGCCGACGATTAACCGGAAAGCGAACAGCGTGGCCGACGGGAGAAGCAGAACAACAAGCCCGAACAGCAAGGCGATAGTTCCTTTGATCGTCGCAGGGTTCACCCAGAACGGTTCAACACGAGCCGACAACCAAGACTTGGGGTCCGCCTGATCGCTTTCGGTTTTTGAGTTCTTGTTATTCATCGTTGCACAGCCTTGCCAAAGAGGCCGCCGGCATTGACGTGGGCAGCATGACGGCGCTCAGGAATTCGTGTCTGTCGGTTCTTCACTATTGGCGAGAGAGTGGTCGCCGTCGTCCGTCTCGCCCTTGTGGTCGGGTGTGTCGATTTGCTCTGACTCATAGACCACGTCATGACTGGCCACATAGTTCGTCAAGACTGATTTGATTAAGGCGGCCACGGGCAGAGCGGTAAAGGCGCCCATGGGCCCGGCGATGGCACCCCCTGCGAGGGCAGCGCCGAAAGAGATCCCGGCGTTGAGCGACATTGTCTTTTCGCTGAGTTTGGGGCTGAGCCAGTAGTTCTCGACCTGTTGATAGACGAGCACATATCCCAAGACAATCAGGCCGGCGGTCCATCCTTCAATAGCGAGCGACATCAGCACGGGGATCGCCCCACCTATGTAGGTGCCGATCACCGGGATGAAAACAGACACGAACGAACCAAACAGGGCCAACGACAAAGACAGAGGTATGTCGAGCCCGACCAGCACCATGGTGAAAAAGAAGCCCAGGAAGTTGACGAGCATCAACAGGAGTCTCGAGTAGAAGTAGCCGCCAGTCTGAACAATGGCCTGATCCCAAGTCCAACCAATACGCGCCTGGCGGTCAGGGTTGAACAACCGGAGCACCGATCGCTGCACCCGCGGGGCGTCAGCAGTGAAGTAGAAAGTGAACATGGCAATCGTGAACATGTTGAAGATGAAACCAACAGTTCCAGCTGCCGCCGCAAGTGCGTTGCCGAACGCCTCCGAAGAGAACTCAGTTAGAGCTTCGTCAGTGTCACCTGCCGAATCAGCGACTGCGTCGAAGCCACTCCATTCAAGACCGAAAGTGTCAGCTAGCCAGGTTTGGATACTGGCCATCCACACGGCACCCTTCTCGCCGATCACAGCCGCCAGGTCAGCAATCGAGGGGATCAAGATCACAACCAACAAGACGACAAACAACACCCCGAGGAGGTAGATGACCCCAGTGGCCGAACCTCTCCGCCATCCGTAACGATCGACCAGCCGACGCACCCCAGGGTCAAGAGCCAGACTGAAAAAGAAAGCAATAGCGATCATCGCCACAAGTTGGGACGCCTGCCGAAACGCCCACACCAGAACGAGTGTGACCAATACGGCACCTATCAGCTGCCAAATGATCTTCCCGTCAATCTCGATCCGACGAACCACCACCCGCTCCGACTCCTCAGACTTGCCCTGATCTTCAAACGTCACGCGATACCTCCTTGACTACGTCGTCAGCGAACCTACCTACCATCACCAGGCAACGCACCTCCGACAGAAGAGAAAGGGGAGGCAAGAGCTTGAGCAACGGGGACCAACCTATCTCGACCTCCGAGGAGGAGATGGCCGCTCTGCGTGCGGAGAACGAAGCCATGCGCGGCCAGCTTGATACAAAACGGACCAAGGGCCCGCTTTGGAGGAGGATCCTTGCCGTTGTACTGGCCGTTATCGCCATCATCGCTGTTGTTGCGGCAGTCGAGGCGGTGTGGGTAAAGACCACCCTTCAGAACGAGGACGCTTTCGTCGCCACCTTTCAGTCGCTGCCACAGGACGAGGCGGTGGCCAGTTACCTCTCGATACAGGTATCCGACGGTGTTCTAGAAGCCGCAGGTGTCGAAGCCTTTCTTTCCGACACATTGCCAAATGAGCTGAGTTTTCTGGTCTCCCCTTTGACAGGCGCCGTCGAGGACCTGATCACCGGGGTTGCCAATGAGGTAATCAGTTCTGACGCGGTGACTTCGGCGTGGACGGCGACGCTTCGTGTCACCCACAAGGGGGTCAGCGCGATTCTCAGCGGAAACGACGCCGCGCTCGTGTCCGAAGAGGGCAAAGTCGCCATCGACCTCGACGAGATCGGCGCGGTCGTTGTCGAGCGGGTAGAAGCCACAGGGCTGGACCTGCCTGATCTCGACGTCAGTCTCGGCCAGGTCGTTCTCTACGAGAGTGAGGATCTTGCCGCGGTCCAGACCGTTGTTCAGTGGGTCGACACGATGGGATGGTTCCTTCCCCTTCTGGCATTGCTCCTGCTTGCAGCTGCGATCTGGATCTCGCCGAACCACCGTTGGATGACACAACTCCTCGGCTTTGGATCAGCAATCGCTCTGTTACTGAGTCTGGCCGCTCTCCGTATTGGCCGCTATTCGACAATCAACGGGATCGAGAGCGAAATCGAGCAGGATGCCGCAGGAGCGGTATGGGACGTCCTTCTTGTTCCGATGGTTCAGTCGACCTGGGCGATCTTGCTGCTTGCTTTCATCATCGGCCTCATCGCTTGGGTAACCGGTCCCTCGCAACATGCCGGCCGTGTCACTGCATGGACATCTCGAACCCTTGATTCCTGGCGTCGTCCTACTGAAGAACAACCCAGCGGATTAACGGCGTTTCTTGTGGAATGGAAACGCACCATCCAGGTAGTCGCCGTGTTGCTGGGACTCCTTTTCGTCCTGGTAGGACCTCCACCAACCGGACTGGTTGTGATAGTCACTGCAGCCGTCGTCCTCGGACTCGCCGTGCTGGTTGAAGTGCTCGCTGGTCCCGAGACAGCACCAACGAACGATCGGCACATCACAGATGCTTGAGGTCGTGACCGCGACCATGCCATGAAGGCCCACGCCGGTACGGGTACGCCAGGCGTCGCCTGGATTCGACCCTGCGAGGATCATGGAGAACGTCCTCAAGGCCGCCGCTAACCGCCAAGGAGGCAATTAGAAAAGTTGCGTCCTGTCCCTTCCATACACGCGGATCAAGCTCGATACCTACCGGAGGATAACAACCCGATGACGGACGGAAACTCAACGTACGCCTCCGCGAAAGCGGAAATCATGGTCTCGATTCGGGGCGGTGAGTTCGCAATGGGGTCTGAGGAGTTCTACCCAGACGAGGGTCCGATACGTACGGTGTCGGTCGCTGATTTCTGGATTGACCGCCATCAGGTAACTAACGCCCAGTTCGCGGCCTTTGTTGACGAAACCGCCTATGTCACCGAAGCGGAACAGGCTCCGGATCCTTCGATGTATCCCGGTGCGCCTGCTGAGAACCTGGTGCCGGGTGCGCTGGTGTTTGTGATGCCCCAGGGGCCGGTGCATCTTGGTGACTTCACGCAATGGTGGGCTTGGACGCCTGGGGCTGACTGGCGACACCCGACAGGGCCTGAGAGTTCGTTATCCGGGTTGGATGACCATCCTGTGGTTCATATGAGTCACTCCGACGCCACTGCCTACTGCAAATGGGCTGGCCGCGGGTTACCTACCGAAGCCGAATGGGAGTTCGCCGCTCGGGGTGGACTTGACGGCGCAACATTCACCTGGGGCGACGACGACCCGCAGGAGACGAAACCGCTCGCCAACACCTGGCAAGGCGGGTTTCCATACGAGAACACCGAATTGGACGGATGGACCCGGACTTCTCCGGTCGGTTCGTTTCCGCCCAACGGATTTGGACTCTTTGACATGGCCGGGAACGTGTGGGAGTGGACCGACGACTGGTATACCCCTAAACGGGGCGATGACTCCTCATCTGGCTGTTGCGGTCCGGACCGAGCCGGTGGGGGCAGTCGAAAAGACAGCTTCGATCCACGCCAACCAGAGTTCGCCATTCCCCGGAAAGTCGTCAAGGGCGGGTCACACCTTTGCACGCCCCAATACTGCTACCGATATCGGCCAGCCGCCCGGCAGCCGCAGATGATCGACACAGCCATGAGTCATCTCGGGTTCCGAACCACAAGACGACCGGAATAAGCCACACATAACGGCACATATGTTCCCCTAGATCGGACCCGCACATAATGCCGGTTATGGGCGGCTGATATTGTTGGTTTGTCGCCGACTTGATCCAACCAACTCGGCACCGGGAATTGTGCGTGCACCGATACGAGTATTTGAGGAGCTGACGTGACAGAAGACGAGACTGCAGCTCTGCAGACAGGCCAACGCTCCTTCCGCGGCGGGTCGTTCCAGGGTGCGGACTTCAGCGGGACCGATTTGCGCGGCGCTGATTTTACTGGCGCCGACCTACGATCCGCGAACTTTCGCGACGCCCGGTTCGGGGTGCAGCCTCGTGTTGGGTCCGTGTTCCTCGTGGCCGCGATGCTTGTCGCCATCGGCGCCGGCATTGTGATCGGCTGGGCTGTCGAAAAAATGCAGGATCGGCTTTTCTCACAGCCGTGGGACGAGGCTGCCGAAGGCGGCAGTGTGATCCTCGTGCTCGTGGTCCTCCTCGGCATGATCATCTGGCGCGGATTCGACGTTGCAATCCGGGTCGCAGCCATCACCTATGTCGTGCTGGTGGTGGTCAACGTGATCGCGAACCTCCTCTGGGAGGAGTTCGAGTGGCACTCGGTTGGCCGGGCGACTGCGCTCGTCGCGGTTGTTGTCCTGGCGGTGATGGCGGGCATCTTCGGCAGGGTTGTCGGCGGTGTGTTCGGATCATGGTCGATCGCGCTTGTCTCAGTGATGGGCGGACTGGCCTCGGGGCGCGCTAATGGTGGTGTGGTCGGGGTAATCGTCGCCGCACTGCTTATCTTCATCTCGAAACGAGCGATGAGAGGCGACAGCCGCGACCAGTCGTTGCGACGACTAGCCCACCGCCTGGTGCGTCGCTGGGGTACCACCTTTGTCGATGCCGATCTGACCGGCGCCGACTTCACAGGAGTCGACACCAGCCGATGCGAGGTCAAGGGAGCCACGCTGGTCAACGTTATTTGGGATCACGAAATGCCCAGGCCCCTCGACATGACAGACGAAGCGAATCTGACATGAATGAGCAGGCGGTGAGCACCCCCGAGCCGAGGCATCACCTAACCAAGGCACAGCGCTACTACGCCGACTTCATGATCGACGTGCTCGTCTATACCGTCGTTCTCAATCTGTTTGTTGAATACGCCGACTCGATCGTCATCGATTCATTCACCGTGTCGCTACTCACCGCGATTGTTATGAAAGGCATGATCGACGGCATCAACTTGCTCGTGCAGCGGGCCAAGCGCTACTTCGAACAGAAAGGCGGGAAGGCGGCGCATGTCTTATTCGCCCTAACCGCCTGGGTCATAATGTTCGGGAGCAAGATCGTGATTCTTCTGGTTGTTCAGCTCATCTTCGAAAACGACGTCGATTTTGGGGGCTTTCTCAATGTTCTGATCCTTGTAGCTGCGATGATGGCAGCGCGCAGGCTCAGTACAGCAATCTTTGTCCGGCTCGGCGGCCCCAAAGGCGAAAACCTGGAGCTGTAATCCTTTAGCCGGAATCGCCTAGAACAGACCGGCCCGCTCAAGAGCGACCGAGAGACCGCCAGTGCACTGAGCGCCGAGATCCGGAGGAAGACGGCCCGAGAATCGGGAAAGCTGATCTGACGCGAAGTCGCCCACCTGCCGACGATGGTGGCGGGAGACTCTTTTGGCATTCAGTATTGAGATGGAACTGGGCGATGAGCTGCTCCTTTTAGTCATCGAGAACTTCTGGACGACAGGACTCCGTGCGTCGGCCTAGCCTGCGCCCGGCAGGGCTACGGAGCAGGCAGCCGACTGATAGGCCGGCGGATGTAGTGGATCCTCGACAGTGATTGGAGGCGCAGAATGGCTGACAAGCCAAACATACTGGTGATTTGGGGTGACGACATCGGAGTCACGAACCTGAGCTGTTACAGCCGCGGGTTGATGGGTTACCAGACACCCAACATCGACCGGCTCGCGACCGAGGGGATGATGTTCACCGACTACTACGCGGAGCAGAGCTGTACCGCTGGTCGGTCCTCGTTCATCACCGGACAGAGCGTGTTCCGCACCGGGTTGAGCAAGGTCGGCCTGCCCGGCGTCGACGTGGGCCTGAGTGATGAGGACCCGACGATCGCCACCCTGCTCAAGGAGCAGGGCTATGCCACAGCCCAGTTCGGCAAGAACCACTTCGGTGACCTGAACAAATACGTGCCGACCGTACATGGCTTCGACGAGTTCTTTGGCGTGTTCTACCACCTCGACGCCTATGAGGACACCGAGCATCCCGACTGGCCGCCGGCTGACAAGTTCCCGGACTTCTACGACACGTACGGGCCTCGCAACGTCGTCCACGCCTGGGCAACCGACGAGGACGACGAGACGGTCCAGCCGCGGTGGGGCAAGATCGGCAAGCAGCGGTTCGAGGACACCGGCCCGCTGAACGTAGAGCGGATCAAAACGTTCGACCAGGAGTGCCTGGACTTCTCGACCGCCTTCATCAAGCAGACTGTGGACGACGACAAGCCATTCTTTGTGTGGCACAACACCACGCGGATGCACGCCTACACCCACATCAGCGACGAGATCCGCGGCCAGTCCGGCCTCTGGCAGTCGGAGTACCACGACGGGATGATCGAACACGATCAGCAGGTGGGTGTGCTGCTCGACCTACTCGACGAGTTGGGGATTGCCGACAACACAATCGTCGTCTACTCCAGTGACAACGGCCCACATCGCAACACGCTGCCCGATGCCGGCACCACGTGGTTCCGCAGCGAGAAGAACACCAACTGGGAGGGTGCGTTCCGCGTGCCGTGCCTGTTGCGGTGGCCGGGCATGGTCGAGCCGGGTTCTGTTTCCAATGAGATCGTCGGATCGCACGATTGGCTGCCGACGTTGGTGCGCGCAGCCGGTGAGGCCGACGTGGTCGACAAGCTCAAGACCGGCTATGAGGCCTACGGCAAAACGTACAAGGTGCACATCGATGGCTTCGACCTGACGCCGTATCTCTCTGGCGATGCTGAGGAACATTCGCGGCCGGGGTTCTTGTATTTCTCCGACGACGGAGATGTCTTGGCGATGCGCTACCACAACTGGAAGATTGTCTTCATGGAACAGGAGACCAAGGGAACGCTCTACTTGTGGATGCACCCGTTCACGACATTGCGAACCCCGAAGATCTTCAACCTTCGTACCGATCCGTTCGAGTACGCCGACATCACGTCCAACACGTACTACGACTTCATCCTTCGGCACGAGTTCATGTTCGCGCCGGCGCAGAAGATCGTCGCGGAGTTTCTGGAGACCTTCAAGGAGTTCCCACCCCGCCAGAAGGCCCCCAGCTTCAGCCTCGACCAGGTGCTGGAGAAGCTCCAGAATGGAGTCCGTTCGAACTGATAGCGGTCCGGTCACCGGCGACCTCCCTTCTTCGGGCGGGGGGTCGCTCCAGGCAAATGGGCGCCATTTCTGCTCACGCCGACTTCTCCAACCGGGCCGATCTCCGAACACTGGCGGACCAGATGCGGACCGTGGACAAGGGCCAGACGTTGTTCAGCCTCTTTCTAGTAAAGGAAACCCCAGGCAGTGCCTAGGGTTTTCGTTCGTAGCGGGGGCGGGATTTGAACCCGCGACCTTCGGGTTATGAGCCCGATGGCCGAGTGCTGGCCTGTCACGCCAGATCACAGCGAGTCCCTATCTATCAAGCGTTTCATGCCTTCCAGACCTGTCGTGCTTCTTTGCTGTCCGGTGAGTAACGCGTGGTTGCGTTAGAAGAACGGTTAGAAGTGACTAGTTGCCGACTCAGAGCGAGATGGTCCAGGTCCCCTTCGTCCATCAAGAATCCCATTTCATCGATCAAAACCTAATGATCCTGCCGACAGGCTTCTTAGCGGGCGTCCAGAAGGCGGGCAGGGAAGTCGCTTTCTGCCTTCAGTCGACAGCCGCACATAAGTGCCGTTATGTGCGGGCAGGTCCGGCTCGGCTGGCCCGTTCCCCGGAGGTTGGCTACGTGTAGGTTCGGTCTCAGTACCGCTCCACCGGAGGGCGGCCGACGGCATCGGGAGGTGCACAAATGAGCGACCATCCAAATCTAGAAAACGCACGTGCCAGCTATGAGGCGTTCGCAAAAGGCGACATGGAAACGGTGAGCGCAAACATGTCGGACGACATTGTTTGGCATACCGCCGGAAACCACATTCTGAGCGGCGATTATGTTGGTAAGGAAGCTGTTTTTGGCTTTTTCGCCCGTCTCATGGAAGAGACCGGCGGCAACTTCAAAAACGAAATCCACGACTTGCTCGCCAACGATGAGCATGGCGTGGCTCTTGTGAATGGTACGGCCACGCGCGGCGATAAAACCCTTGAAGGCAGAACTGTGCATGTCTTCCACATGGAGGATGGGAAACTCAAAGAGTTCTGGGCGTTTGCCGAGGATCAGAGCGTCGTAGACGAATTCTGGTCATAGCCGAACCGCCACGGACTATTAGTCCGTCAGTCACAACATGCACAAGACCAAGACGACCATCAGGGCATTGACGGGCCGCACATAAGTGCCGTTATGTGCGGGGTGCAGCGAGTTGTTTGAGGGTCTCGGTGAGTTCGTGATTGAAGGTGTCGGGGTCTTCGATCATGGTGAAGTGACCTACACCGGGTACGACCCTCAATTCGACACCATGAGCCACGAACGAGGGCTCCGTCGTTCCGTTTGAAGTCAGGGTTGATAGCGATCACAGGGACAGATAGGGCAGACAGGGTTTCGAGGACGGCAGGCTCGTTTTCCAGTTTCGACACCAGTAGACCCATCACCCTGTCCGGATCGGCCGACCTCGCCTTGGTAACCGTCGTCTCCACAAGCATGGGATCGGCATCAGGTCCGAAGTTGCGTCTGGTCAGATCATCCATTGCTGCTTCGAAATCGGTTCTGAACGGAGCCAACCATGCCTCTATTTCGTCTTCGGATTTCAGATCACCCAACGACCGGTAGCTGCTCACCCAAACCAACGCCCTGACCTGACCAGCGAGACGTTTCGCTGCCTCGACGGTGACATCAGCACCTAACGAGTGGCCGACCAGGACCACATCATCGAGGCCAAGATGATCAGCAACAGCAGCAACATCTCCCCCCAGCGCAGCCATCGTCCATTCCGTTCGGTTCCGCCCCGACTCCCCACTCCCAGGAAGATCAACCGCAATAACACGATGTGTCCGCCCAAAGAAAGAAACCTGCGCCTCGAAGTCCGAACGGTCACCAACCAGCCCATGGACAAAGATCAGAGCCGGATCACCACCACCCTGCTGTCCATAAGCAACCACAACACCATCTAGGGGCGAAATAACAGAAGCCATCCAGCGAACCTACCCCCAGACCCCCCGCCCATAACCGGCATTATGTGCGGTCACTTGTCACGCTGACTAGCGCACATAAGTGCTGTGGTCTCTGGGGGTGAACGCAACATCTGTCGGTGAGAGTGTTGTCTCTTATCGAGGAGGTTGTCGTGCCGAGGTTCACTGAGGATGAGCGGGTTGTGGTTTGGGATCGGTGG
>Ga0255057_10001434_pt1 | contig 13385 bp, 6 predicted proteins | sample Cases_109_6_MG_FD_189022 | JGI IMG/M metagenome (GOLD analysis project Ga0255057, IMG submission 189022) | Seawater microbial communities from Amundsen Gulf, Northwest Territories, Canada - Cases_109_6 | ecosystem: Environmental > Aquatic > Marine > Gulf | place: Canada: Northwest Territories... | reverse complement strand
ATCGTGTTCGAGTCGGCACCCGAAGCGGTGATGGGCGCCGCCGAGATGCAACGACGCCTTATGACCATCGATTGGGCGACACCGAGACCACTCCGGGTGCGTGCGTCGGTGCACACTGGTGAGGCCGACCTCCAGCTCGGCGACTACTACGGCTCGGCGGTGAACCGGGCGGCTCGCCTGCGCGGGATTGCCCACGGTGGTCAGACGGTCGTCTCGGGTGCGACCTACGAGCTCGCCTCGGATCGGTTGGCGGACGATGTGACCCTCCTCGACCTTGGACCGCACCGGCTCAAAGACCTGACCCGGCCCGAGCACGTATACCAGCTTGACGTCGCGGGCCTGGACAGCTCATTTCCTCCGTTGGCATCCCTCAACGCCTTCACGAACAACCTGCCGCAGCAGCTGACCGATTTCGTCGGCCGCCAAACCGAGCTGGAGGAGACCAAGCGCCTCCTCGGCGACACCAGGCTGCTCACGCTGCTCGCCCCCGGTGGCACCGGAAAGACCCGGCTCGCCATCCAGGCCGCCGCCGACCTGATCGACGAGTATCCGGATGGGGTCTTCTTCGTTGCCCTGGCCGACCTCGGCTCCACCGGTGACATCGTTCAGGAGGTTGCCGAATCGCTGGGCATCGCGCTGTCGTTGGAGCAGGATCCGGAGACGCAGCTGCTCACCTATTTGGGGACCAAGCAGCAGCTCCTCGTCTTCGACAACTTCGAGCACCTGAGCGACGGGGCGCCGATCGTTGGCCGGATTCTCAAGGCGGCCCCAGGCGTGTCGGTAATCGTGACCACACGATCCAAGCTCGGCCTCTCCGGCGAGACGATCCTCACTCTCGACGGCCTCGATATCACATGGAAGTCAGCAGAAGACGCCCTGCAGACCGGCGGCGTGCGGCTGTTCCTGGACGAGGCGCAGCGCGCCCGGCCCGGGCTGGCGCTAACCCCCGAGGAGCTGCAGCCGCTCGCCGACATTCTGCGCCTGACCGACGGGATGCCGCTGGCCATCGTGCTGGCGGCAGCATGGGTGGACCTGCTGTCGATCGGCGAGATCGCCGCCGAGGTCGCCACCAACATCGACTTCCTCGAGACCGACATGGGCGATGTGCCCGATCGGCAGCGGAGCGTCCGCGCCGTCTTCGACTACACCTGGCGGCTGCTCGACTCGAGCGAGCGCAGCACCTTTGCCGCACTCTCGGTGTTCCGCGGCGGTTTCACCCGCGACGCAGCACAAGCCGTGGCCGGTGCTTCGCTCAGGAACCTGTCCATGCTCGCCGGTAAGTCATTGATCGCCGCCAATCCGGATACCGGTCGCTACACCGTCCACGAGCTGCTCCGCCAATACGCCGAGGCCGAGCTCCAAACCGATCCGGACGAGTTCCGCCGAATTATCGAAGCTCACACCGATTTCTACAGCGGCGTCACCGGGCGGGCGTTTGCGCTCCTCAACGACGGTGACGACGGCGCGATGCTGGCGCTGATCAAAGACGACATCGACAACATCCGCTCGGCGTGGAGAAGTGCCATCGCTGCCCGCAACGGGGAGGCCGTCTTCGTGATGGTCGGAGCGCTGTGGATGCTCCACGAGATCCAGGGCTGGGTGGCCCCTGCCGTGGAGCTATTCGATGAGGCGCTGGACGCCTTCGCGGATGAGTCCGAGGACGTTGCGATCGTCACCGCGCGCGCTCTTGCTGCGGCAGCACAGGCGTGGTTCGTGGCGCTGCAGGGCGACCCGGAGCGCGGGCTGGCCTCGGCGGTTGAGGCCGCCGGGGTGCTCGGCGCTGACGGTGATGCTGGCGCTCGTCACATTGTGTTGTTCGCTCGCTTGATCAATTTCGTCTACCTGTATCGAGTGGACGACTGGATCGCCGTGGCCGAGGAGGGAATCGCCCTTGGCGAGGTGGAGGATCGCCCTTACTGGCTCGCGGTCTTCGAGCAGTGGCGCGGTGGTGCGGCGATCACTGCGGGCGATCTCGAAACAGCGGACCGCCTGTTGCTCGAAGCGAAGGGCATTTACGAGAAGCTCGACTCTCGGTACTGGATGGCCGGCAACTACAACCACCGCGCGCAGGTTGCATTTGCCGAGGGACGTATCGACGACGCCGTCGCCCTCTTCACCGGTGCAGTCGAGCGAGGTCGCGACTTTGGGGCTGTCCGGATCATGCTGCTCTCCCTCAACGGTCTCGGGGACGCCAACCTCGCTGCCGGCAACATGGAGGCGGCGGAGGCGGCATACCTCGATAGCCTTGTCACCGCCGAGCAGATGGGCGCTCCCCGCGAGATGCTCAACCTCATCGCCAAGATCGCCCAGCTTCGGGCAGCGGCCGGTGAGGAGGCCGAGGCCGTCGAGCTGCTCGCCACCGTGGTGAACGACCCCGCCAGCGAGTACCCGGCTCTGTTCCAGAGCGTGGCGATTCAGGATGCGGCCGCCGAAACCCTGGCCGTGCTGGAATCCGAGCTCGACTCCGAGCAATTCGCCGCTGCGCAACAGGCCGGAGCGGCGCGCTTCTACCCCGTCGCCGTCAAGGAGCTGCTTGCTGCGAGCGAGAGTGCTGCTCCGTAACCCTCTTTCGTGTCACAGGCTCCTGGTAGAACAAGATTCTGTAGTGCCAGGGGGGTCTCACAGCGTATGACGAATCGTGATACACTTGGCAACATGGCCCGAGCAATCTCAGTCAGGCTCGATGACGAGGCCCTACTTGCTCTCCGGCAGTTGGAGGCCACCGGCGTCAGTCGCTCCGAAGCCATCCGACTGGCCCTCGTCGAGTCGGCAGCCCGCCTTCGCGACAAGCAGACCCTTGCTCACGAGGTCGCCGCGCTCGAGGTCGACGAGGCCGATCGGGCGGAGATGCTCGCCGTCGCCGAACTGATGGAGAGCCTGCGTGCGTCGGGGTGACATCTTCGCGCTGCGGTTGCCCAAGGGTTCCGGTCACGAGCAGCGAGGGCGCAGGTACGGCGTCGTTGTCCAGTCGGACGCGATGCTCCCGAGATCGGTGGTGCTGGTGGCGCCGACCTCGACCAGTGCCAACTCTGCCTCGTTTCGCCCGGAGATCGAAATCGAGGAAACAGCGACCCATGTTCTCGTCGAGCAGGTTGGCGCAGTCGATGTCGGCCGGCTCGGAGAATTGGCTGGTCGTCTCACCGCGGAGGAGCAATGGGGCGTCGACGCAGCGCTGCTCACGGTTCTCGGGCTGTCCTAAATACGTTCGCTCCGCCGACGCGTTCAGCCAAAAGCGTCGTGGGATCATCCGTTTCTGATGTCGTCGAGCGTCGGGCACGGGTCGATCTTGTAGATCGTGCACTCTTGGTCACTGAACGTGCGGGTGAGCCGGTTCCGGGCGACCGGCAGCAGAGCGCCGTCGTTGAGAGTCATGAGGTACATAGCGCCACTGCTCCCCGCGGTGACGATCACCGTCTCGTTGTCGAGGAACTGGATGTTGTTGGCCTGTTCGCCGAGCGCTACCGGGATCTCCGTGACCAGCTCTCCGGTGGCGATCTCATGGAAGCGAGCCATGCCATCGAGACCCACCGAGCCGACAAGGGTGTCGTCAGGACTGATAGCCAGGGCCCTGATACCGTCGTGAGCGCTCCTGATCGTTTGTAATACGGCCATGTCGCCGCCGTCGAAGACGAAGATGTCGCCCACGCCCCAGAAGGCGTCGGCTGCCGCGGCTATCGATGAGCCATCGCTGGTGTACACGATGTGCATGCCGGGCGCGGTCCCGTCACCACTCTCCACGGCATCAAAGACGGTGGTCATCGACCAGTTCGTCGTGTCGAAGGCCCGCAATGTGGAGACAAGCCCAAGGTTGAGGACAGACCCATCCGGGCTGAATTCAATGCCGAAGGGACCCTCAAGCCCTTCGGGGTCCCTCCAGGTGTGGATCAGCTCGCCCGTTTCCGCATCCCAAACATGCATTGCGGCTGACTCGAAGGGTCCGGTTCCTGCCAGGAGCCTGCCGTCGGGTGAGAACTTGAGCGTCTGGATCCAGTCGGCAAAAGGCTGCTCTGGGTAGGCTGCACAGGCCGAGTCGTCTTCTGGGTCCCAACGACACAGCCCTGACATTGTTGCCGCCGTCCTTCCCGTGGCCACGTCGTAAACCAACACTGCGTCAAGAAGACCCGTGTCCGTATCCATCGACTGCACCGCGAGGCGGGTCCCATCGGGAGACAGTCGTGCCATTTGCGCGGTTGAGTCGGCAAACTCGCGGATGAGGTCCCCGGACTGGGCATCGAAGACAACGGCGATCGAATCCTCACGGTCAATGCACGACACCATCATGACGGCGTCACTGCCGACGACCTGAAGGCTGTAGGAGTGGTAGAACGGGCTGTCGCAGTCGGCAACGGCCGGGTACGTCATCAGGGCGGCGCGGTTCTCGGCCCCGAGATCGAAGACTTTCACGGTGCGCCCGAGGGAGAACACCGCGGCCCGCGTCAAATCGGGCGTCACTGCACTGAGGTAGACCCCGTCTCCAAAAGGCACGCTCAGCAACGGGGCGCCGGTCAGCGGATCCCATAGCTGCAGCGTCCCATCGGGGCCCGATGAGTACACAGTCCGTCCGTCCTCGGAGAACCAGGCGTTCCAGGGGACGGGCGAATGGCCGTGGAATCGGGAGACCTCGCGACCAGACGCAACGTCGATCACGGCGAGGCCTACATCGCCGACGCTGTTGACGATCAGGAGCGATCCATCCGGGCTGAGCGCTGCTACCTGCTCGCGGACATCGGCCACCTCGAGGACCACTTCTCCCGTGCCCTGATTCACGACCGTCACCGGATCGTCGCTGTAGGCGATCAGCGCTTCGTCGCCCGAGACATTCACCCGGAAGAACCTCCCTGGGAGCGCTAGATCCGCCTCCCCGCTCGAGAGATCGATGCGATACAACGGGTGGTCATCGAAGTTCGAGGTTCCACAGGGTGGGGTCGGGCTGAGAGCGAACTGGTCCGAGAAGGCATAGAACCCCACGCTTGGAGCCCCACACTCGCCGATTTGTAGGAAACGACGCTCGACACCAGAGGCCGCGTCCAGAAAGTGCAGGCCTCCGACACCCTCAGGCGCCGGCGCCTCGCCCTCCCAGAAGGAAGGAATCAGCACGGTCGCGCCCTTGTCAATGAAAATCGGCCGCTGGATGAAGACATCTTCTCCGTCTCCTTCGAGCGGGCTGAACGACCAGATCTGGTCGCCGCTGTCCACGTCGACCGCTTCGACGTAGCTGCCCCAACCGCCGACGACCAGCATTGAGCCATCCGGGCTGATATCTCCGCCGACGATTTGAAGCTCCTGGTCGGCGGGCCACGTGTATGTGAGGACCGCTCGATGTTGAAGCAGCGCCTCCCGGACGGCAGAAGAGGCCTCTTGAGTAGCGGGGGCCAGTTCCGACGCTTCGAGGGCGAGAAGCAGACTGAGCTCAGGGTCGGCATCAAGCTGAGTGATTGCTGCGGCAGCCCATGCCCGCGCTTGGGCAACCTCCGCGCTCGCGGTCGCCTCATCGGCCCTCTGCTGTGCCAAGGCCTCGCTGTCGGCAGCACGGTCGGCTTCATTGTCGGCGCGTGCCTTCTCTTCCTCCGCAGCCGTTCGTTGCGCGTCGGCCTCAACCCTCTGTGCGTTCGCGAGCAAGGCTGCGCCTCCCGCGGCGATGGCCAACGCAAGAACAACAGCACCGGCCGCCCAGGCGGTACGCGTTGTGCGACGGTGCTGGCGAACCTCCTCGGACTCGAGTTCGTCCTTGGGGACACCCCGGATCGGGGAGGCGATATCTGCGATGGCCGCAGAGAAGGTCGGGTTTTTGAGGTCGAGCTGCTCCTCGGTACGAGCAAACTTCAGGTCAACCCAACGTGGCTCGTCGGAGAACGCACCAGCGAGAGCTGGTGGGTAGGCGTCGCCGGTTACGTCACCGTCGGCCCAACCGAACTCGCCGTCGGTGAGCACCGGGATGATCCGATCAGGATCCTTGTGCGCCAACCAGTACTCGACCTCGTTGTTCACCCACGGCGACTCCGCCGCCTCGGGGGACAGGAGCAGGACAAACCAAGCGGACTGATCCAACGCATCGGTGATTGACGACCACAGATGCGGATTCGCGCTTAACGAAGATTCATCGCGGAAGATCCGCAACGCACGGCGCTTCCACCACGGTTTGGCGAACCGCTGCAGGCCTGCTTGGAGACGGGGCGCCAATAAGTCGTCAGCGGCATGGGAGTACGAAATGAACCCGTCGTACACCGTCTCCGCCGCCGGCTGCTCCTCGGTGCGAGTCTCAACCGTATCCATCAGCGGCTCCTGATGTCTTCAAGCGTCGGGCACGGGTCGATCAGGTACGTTTCGCACTCACCAGATGTGAAACCTCTGGTCAGCCGTGCCTGGGCAGTGGACAAGAGCGCATCGATAGAGAGCGGCACGACCATGAACCGAGCGCCCGCCGCTGGGAAGACGGCCAGCGTTTCCGCATCGATCCAGGCAGCATCGGATGGCTTCGGTGCCGGGATACGGTCCAGGGCCAGCGGTCGCACGGAGGTCCGGTCGGTCCCGTTGAGCGATCCGATGTCCCAAACCCGGACGAGGTTGCCCTCTCCTGTGGTCGCGAGCAGAGCGCCGTCGGGAGAGATGGCTATACCTCGGATTCGAGTGTCGTGCGCTTGCCAGACCGCAACCGTCTCCCAAGTCGAGCTCTCGAACACCACTACCCGACCGTCCAGATCGGCCGAAATCAGCAGCGAGCCGTCGGGGCTCACCTCGTTTCCGGGGATGTTGAAGGGGTGCGGGTGCGGCGGCTCACCTACGACTTCCCCGGAGTCGACGTCATGGATGAACAATGCCCCGCTTGGGATGTCATACACAACAAGCCAGGTGGGACCGGCAGCAACAACGACCTGCCGCTGCGAGATCGAGAACTCCGAGCGCACCTCGAGCGTTTCGGCATCCCAGACTCGCACGCGGCGCTCTGCGCCCTGAGCGTGCGCTTGCGCGGCGAAGAACGAACCGTCAACGCTCACAACAATCGGGTTCACATTGTCCCAGTCCTGAGCGTCAGCGAAGACGGGCCCATCGCAATCGGGCGCGCCGCCCGGTTCGAGCTGGCTTTCGGGCGTGACGCAGCCATCGATGACTTGAGTCGAGCCGGTCGACGGATCCCATACCACGATGGGCCCGATCAGCCGATCTTCCTCACCAAGCGAGTTCCGAGCGATGACAAAACGGCCGTCAGGCAGTTGGGCGCCTTCACCTGGAATCTCTGCGATTGTCGAGCCTGTCTCCGGGTCGAGGACAACCGTCACGATGTCGAGGACCTCACCCGTTCCGTGCCAGGCAAGGGCGGTCGCGGCAAGGTTCGGGCCATTCACGACGGTGTCTGGGTTGAACCACCCGCTCCGACCACCGGGGAGCTCCACCGATACGACCGCATCTGTGTCGCCGCCCGAGATGTCCCAGAGGAGCACGCCCTCGACCGTTCCAGTAAGCACTTTGCTCCCATCACCGGTGAAGCTCAGCGACAGCGCGATCTGCCCTTCGCCTAGCCCTGCGAGCAGCCGTCCATTGTCGGTCCTGAACACAAAGCTCTCGGCTCGAGTAACGACTCCGATCATCGATCCATCGCTGGAGTAGGTAAGCCCGGTGCTGTTGAGGAAGTCGTCGACGGCGTCGAGTCGAGCAATGAGCTGTCCCGTGTCTGCGTTGAGCAGCTGGGGTCTCAGGTCGACGTCAGCGGAGCGTGCGGGCCGAAGAGCCACCTGCTGTCCGTCGGGGTTGAGCGTCGCCCAAAAGGTTGCCGGGAACGTGTTGATCAACTCCAGATCCGGGAAAGAGCGCAACTCGGGTTCCTCTCCGAACGGGTGTAGGAGGATTCGAGAAGAGTCGGCGGAGAATGTCACGCCCTCATCGCTGAAACCTTCGACCTGGAGGCGGTGCTTCTCTTCCCACGAGGAAGTGTCGTAAACGGCAACCCAGTCGGCCCCGGGATCGGTGACACATGCCTCGTCGCCCGTGTAGATCGCCAACCACTCCCCACTTGGGGAGAACCCGTTCCGCCAAGTCATCGCGCGAACGCATTCCCCTGGCGTCAAGATGGTGACGACTTCTCCCGCGTTTGTGTCCAGAACGACAACCCGAGCGGGATGCGCGTCGTTGCCCTCCTCGTCCAACTCGATCGCCTCGTCCTCGACGGCGGGAACATCGTTGATCGACACCGCAAGCAAGCCTCGCTCGGCGCTGAGACTGATGTTCTGGAATTGGTCGACCGTGGTTGGATCGTGGTACCTCCAGAGCTCCGAACCGTCGGCGACTGCAATCGCGGTCACAGTTCTGTCCTCTTCAGACGAGTAGTAGGCCACTGAGCCGTCGGGCGAAAGCTCAGCCCACGTCCCTCCTTCGGTGACCGGGAATCGGCTCAACAACCGGTTCGCGGTCATCGCATCTCGCAGGGCGAGAACCCCGACCGGGGACACATCCGCCGCGTGTGGGAGCTGGTCTATCGACTCCATCGCCAAGAGCATCGAGAGCTCCGGGTCTTCATCGATCGCACTCACCGATGCTGCGGCTAGCTCGCGAGATTTCGCGATGAGGGCGTTCTCGTCCGCTTCCTCTCTCGCTTGCCTCTCATCTTCAGCATTGGCCTCTGCTTCAGCTGCGTTCTGATCGGCCCGGCTGGAGTTCGCAACGGCTTCACTCCGCTGATCGAGGGCATACAGGGCTGTAGCGCCCGCGAGCAACGCCAGTACGAAGAGTCCGACGCCGGCCCCCCACGCCGTCCGACTAGTTCGCCGGTGCTGTCTGACCTCTTCGGATTCGAGTTCGTCCTTGGGGACTCCACGGATGGCCGAAGCCACGTCAGCGATCGCGGCCGAGAATCGAGGATTCTTCAGGTCGAGCTGCTCCTCGGTACGAGCAAACTTCAGGTCAACCCACCTTGGCTCGTCCGAGAACGCACCGGCGAGTGCCGGCGGAGCCGTATCCCCGGCTACGTCGCCCTCGGCCCACCCGAAGTCCCCGTCGGTGAGCACCGGGATGATCCGATCCGGGTCCTTGTTGGCCAACCAGTACTCCACCTCGTTGTTCACCCACGGCGACTCCGCCGCCTCTGGAGACAACAGCAACACAAACCAATCGGACTCATCCAACGCATCGGTGATCGATGACCACAGATGCGGATTGGCGCTCAGCGATGACTCGTCACGGAAGATCCGCAACGCTCGGCGCTTCCACCACGGCTTGGCAAACCGCTGCAACCCGGCCTGCAACCTTGGGGCCAATAGATCATCCGCCGCATGGGAGTACGAGATGAAGCCGTCGTAGACCGCTTCTGCGGCCGGCTGCTCTTCGGTGCGGGATTCGACCGTATCCATCAGCCGCTCCTGATCTCCTCGAGGGTCGGGCACGGATCGATCCGGTAAGTCGTGCACTCGGCAGCGGATAAGTCGCGAGTGACCCGGGCTCGGGCGATATCGATCAGTTCGGCAGGGTCGATGGTGACGACGAGGATGTTGCCGTCTTGGGGCGTCACCAGGAGATGCGAATCGTTGATGAATGCGACATTCTGAGCCTGTCCACCCGAGACCGGGATCTGGTGGACGAGGTTGCCGGTGTCGAAATCCCAGATCCGAACGAGGCCGGCCGAGCCTGCGGTTGCGATCAGAGTCTGGGAACTGTTGATGTCGATGTCCTTCACCGTTCCGCGATGCGGCTCACCGACGGTCCGCCCTTTCTGCCAGGTCGACGTGTCGTGCCACGTGAGGTCCCCGGATCCGACGCCCCCTGCCGGCCCGACCAGGAATGCGTCGTCGAGTGAGAACACGCCGCGATACACCGCTGGGTTGTCCGGAGCGAGCTCCACGGTCTCGATAATCTCCCAGGTCGTGGTGTCGAGGATCTCGTAGGCAGAGTTCCCGCGTACGACCAGGAGGCGGGATCCGTCGCCGAAGAACCGAACATCTTGCGGGATCCCGAGACTTTGATCTTGAGGCGCATTGTGCATGTGGAGTAGCTCGCCCGACGCCGCATCCCACACCGCGACAAGACCAGCGTGATTCAAACCGGCAAGGATTGCACCGTCGGGGGAGAAGCCGAGGAACGTCGGCCATAGGGCGAATGGGAGGTCCGGGGGCTCGACGCACTGCGACTGATCGCCGGTCGGAATGGTCGTGTCCCATACGCAGAGGCCATCCATCGTGACCACGGCCTGACCGGTGGCGGCGTCGTAGACCCTGATGGGGCCAGCGAGTGTTCCCTCCGACCCGTCGAGCTGAGCGACCCTTGATCCGTCCGGCGACAAGGCAGTCATCTGGCCATCGCCAAGGGGAAGCAGTGTGTCCACTTTCATAGAAGCGAGGTCGATGACGGGCGCGTTACCGAACCACTCATCACCGCAGTACATCGAAACCACGGCGCGGTCCCCTGCGACCTGGAGGCTGTCGGCGGCGATGAATCCGGGACAGGTCTCGATCCCCGCGACTTCCGCTCCTGCTATGGCATCCAGGTCCCAGAGACGGGCGACGAAGGCGTTGTCGTCGGCGACCAGCATCGCCGATCCGTCGCGGCTCATGGCGGGTGTCAGCCCAAAGCCTGTCCCGGCCAGCACCTCGATTTCCTCCCCATTGGACGGATCCCAGATGCGTGTCGTCCCGTCCCGACCCGCCGAGTACGCCACGCTGCCATCCGGGCTGAAGAAGGCACCACCGAAGGTATCTCCGTCATGTGCATCGAAAGCCGCGATGACAGTCCCCGTGGCGACATCCCACACCTGGATGGGGCGATCGCCATAGAGCAGCCTTTCGCCAGTGGGGTCAAGGGCCCGAACGTACGTCCAGGCGGGGAAGCCATGTTCCTCCGCAACTCGCTGGAGGTCATCACCCGTGATCGTGAGCAGTTCCTCACCCGTAGAAGCGTCGATGACGTGCGTCGCCGCTCCGGCATCGAAGGCGACGACGCGGCCGTCGCCACTCACCGCAGTGGAGAACGGCGAGCCTTCGAAGGTGACCGTGGCGAGGAGCTGCGTTTCGCCGGTCGACAGGTCGACGAGATGGATACCGAAGTCTGTGCCGGGAAGGAGGACACACGATTCGGCCGCCGGTCCCATGACCATTGCTCTTGACGACGGCCGCGAGCCCTGGACCATCCCGGTGAAAATGGCGCCGCAGGGCCCCATGTCGATCCTGGTCACGAGTTCTCCGCTGGTGGCGTCCCATACAAAGACCCCCACCTCATCCGAAGACGGCGGATCCGCATCCTCGCCGAACGGCCAGTAGATCACCGATGAGATGACCTGGCCACCATCACCACTGAAATACGGCTTGTTGACGACTCTGCTGTTGTCCCACTCTTTGGACCACAGCACCTCCTCGTCCTCCATGTCCCAGACCTCGAGGTAGGCCTGACCACCAGCAACGAGGTAGCGGCCCTCCGGATGAAGGTCGGTGTGCGTGATTTGATCGTTGGGGAACGAGTACGTGTACGCCACACGGTGCTGGCTCAGCGCCTCGTGGAGTGCCGAGGTGGCCTCTAGCGGCGGATCGTCGGTCTCGGCGGCGGCGAGGGCGAGCAGCACGCTCAGCTCGGCATCTTCGTCGAGAACGTTGATTGCCGAGGCCGACAGCTCGCGAGACCGAGCCAGTTCGGCGTTGCGATCTGCCTCCCGCCGTGCAGCCGCTTCCTGTTCGGCGAGCTCGTTGGCTCGATCGGCTTCCTCGTTGGCCCGGGCAGCCTCGGCGTCGGCGCGAGCACTCTCCTCCTCGGCGGCGGCTCGCTGCTCGTCTGCCTCAACCCTCTGTGCGTTTGCGAAGAGGGCAGCGCCTCCGGCCGCGACCGCCAGCGCGAGCACAATGATCCCCGCGGCCCAGGCGGTGCGGACGGTGCGGCGGTGTTGCCTGACTTCTTCCGATGCGAGTTCCTCCTTGGGGACACCACGGATGGCGGAGGCAATGTCGGCGACGGCGGCGGAGAACGTCGGGTTGTTCAGATCGAGCTGCTCTTCGCTACGGGCGAAACGGAGATCCACCCATCTGGGCTCATCGGAGAACGCCCCTTGCAGGGCTGGTGGCGCGGCGTCGGAGATGAAGTCGTTGTCGTACCAGGTGAAGTCGCCGTCGGTGAGGACCGGGATGATCCGGTCCGGGTCTCTGTTGGCCAGCCAGTACTCGACCTCGTTGTTCACCCACGGCGACTCCGCCGCATCCGGAGACAACAACAGCACGAACCAGGCGGACTGGTCGAGGGCGTCGGTGATCGAGGACCACAGGTGCGGATTCGCAGAGAGCGACGACTCATCGCGGAAGATGCGCAACGCCCGACGCTTCCACCACGGCTTGGCGAACCGCTGCAATCCGGCCTGCAGCCGCGGCGCCAACAGGTCATCCGCGGCGTGGGAGTAGGAGATGAACCCGTCGTAGACCACACCCCCCGGCGCCCCACGCTCATCCTGCGAGGTCTCGGCCTCTGCGGTTGCCATCTCTCCCTCTGACTCTACGCAGCAACCATGCCAGGTGTCCCTAACGGATCACTTACAGAGACACGTTGTGGGAAAAGCGTCAGCGGAGGCTCGCGAATTTACCGGTTAGCGCGTGCATCAAGGCGCCCTGATGCCCCCACAACCTGGACGTTATGGGCGGTGCTGCTGCGGGTGGGACGATCGTCCGTACGGCTGCGGATGATGCAAACGTCTCGCTATGCGCTGCGTGATTGGATGTCTGCCAGGGAGGGGCACGGATCCAACTGGAACGTCTCGCACTCAGCCTCGGTGAATCCACGAGTCAGACCGGCGCTTGCCTCACGTACCAGGTCGCCCGTGTTCAGATAGGCGGTGAACCACCGAGCTCCGGTGCCCCGGTCGATCAAGAACACCACGAGACGATCATCGGACTCCCAGACGACGTCGGATGCTCGAACGCCAATAGGGATCGTCAGGTCGGGCGCTGTCGGCTCGTCACCCGAGCCGACCGTCGAGATGTTCCAGACATGCACCGTGCCCTCTTACGCCGCGGTTGCCAATCGTTCTCCGTTCTCCGAGAGACCCCACCCCCGTATGAACCCGGAGTGGGCCACCCAACTCGAGAGGTGCTCCCAGTCCTCTGTGTTGTAGATCGAGATCAAACCCGACGCGTCTCGTGCAAACAGCAGCGTGCGGTCGGAACTGAATTCCACGGACCCTGTGAAATTGTCGGCGTCGGACTCGATCTGAGTGACCAGCGAGCCCTGAAAGTCGTACACCGATAGCCGATCACCAAAGTTGCCAGCTCTCGTGGTCTCCTCGAGCCTTGATCCGCGGGTCACCAGCCAGGTGTCGGTCATCCCCACGAGTGTTTCGGAAGGTGAAATCTCGAAATCGGAGATCCTTGCCACGGTCTGCTGATCCCACACGGTGATCCCGCTCACCGCTCCTATCGACTGGGCCGCGA
>Ga0255057_10001431_pt1 | contig 13412 bp, 13 predicted proteins | sample Cases_109_6_MG_FD_189022 | JGI IMG/M metagenome (GOLD analysis project Ga0255057, IMG submission 189022) | Seawater microbial communities from Amundsen Gulf, Northwest Territories, Canada - Cases_109_6 | ecosystem: Environmental > Aquatic > Marine > Gulf | place: Canada: Northwest Territories... | reverse complement strand
GGGCTGCGATGGACTACGAAACGCGGCCGAACTTCGAGTATGGAAAGGAATGGCCACGTGAGCCGGGACGGCACCGCTCGCCGATGGGCAACGCCCGCAAGTGCCAGTTCTGCCTCCACCGCATCGAGAATGGGTTGCTTCCGGCGTGCGTAACGACGTGCCTCGGCGGTGCGACTTACTTCGGTGATTACAACGACTACGAGAGCTTGGTTCATGAGTTGGTAGGCTCGAGCCGGATGATGCGGCTGAGAGAAGAGCTGGGTACCGAGCCGAAGGTTTTCTATCTGGTCTGAGGGAGGAGCGACGGTGAATAACAAGAATGTCCGTCTCGCGGTCTTGATCGCTCTGGGTCTGGTCGGGTTCTGGGGAGTGATCGGCGTCATTGAGCGTCTCTTTCTCGGGCACGAGCTGGCGAACTACGGCAGCTACATTCCGTGGGGTCTGTGGGTGTCGGCCTACATCTACTTCGTGGGTCTTTCGGCGGGCGCCTTCTTGCTTGCCTCGTTGGTCTACGTGTTCAGGATCGAGGGCTTGGCTCGCGTCGCTCGGCCGGCGCTGTTGGTGTCGGCTATCACGCTTCTCATGGGGCTGCTCTCGATCTGGCTCGACATCGGCCACATGTCCCGCTTCTACGAGATCTTCACCCGGCCCAACTTCAACTCGCTGATGGCGTGGATGGTGTGGCTCTACACGGCCTATTTCCTGGTCGTTCTGGCCGAGCTATGGCTCGAGATGCGGGTCGACCTGGCGTTCTGGGCCAGGTCGAGTAGCCGGCTGGCGCCGCTCTACAGGGTGCTTGCGCTCGGATGGCGCTGCCCCGAGGACGCGGCTGGGATCGATGAAGCCCGCGGCCAGAGCCTCCGTGGGCTGCGGGTTTTGGCCGCCATCGGTATCCCGTTGGCGATCGCTTTTCATGGCGGCGTGGGGGCGCTGTTCGCCGGACTCATGGCCCGCGCCTACTGGCACACCGCCCTTTATCCGATCCTCTTCCTGACCGGTGCGCTGGTTTCCGGCGGCGGTCTGCTGCTGGCAGTCGTGGCGATGACCGATCTCGGCGACGGCCCGGAGGGAGAGAAGACCCTTCGTCTCCTCGGTCGCGCGGTGCTCGGGCTCCTGATCTTCGACCTGATCCTCGAGTGGTCCGAGATCTCGATTCCCGCCTGGTACCGGATGGGCGAGGAGTACGAGCTGTTCAAGACGGTTCTGTTCGGCGAGTACTGGTACGTCTTCTGGATCGTCCACCTGTTGCTCGGCGCGCTCGTGCCGCTGGCGCTCCTGGCCCGGAGGTCGGTGACCCGGCCAGCCGCCGGGGTAGCCGGAGCACTGATCGCGATAACGTTCATGGCGGTGCGTCTCAACGTGGTCGTACCGGGACAGATCCTGCCGTCGCTGGAGGGATTGGAACGAGCGTACGTCGACCATCGGTTGCTGTTTTCCTATGTCCCATCGGCGTTCGAGTGGTCGGTCTTCGCCTTCGTCGTCGTCCTCGGTCTGATGCTCTACTACCTGGGAAGTCGCTATCTGCCCATCAGCGGAGCCAACCCGCGACCGCTGCATCGATAAGGAGAACCACGATGTCCGAACGCAAGCGCACGGAATCACGCGAAGTGAAGCAGGGGTTGAATCGTCGTGACTTTCTCGCCGCGTCGGCGTTTGTCGGTGCCGGCGCCGCGGCCGCCGTCAGCGCGTTCGGGCCAGAAGCCGAGATCGGGCCGATGCCGGCGTACGCGCTGACCGATCCGGACAACGTGTTGTATTCCACGTGTCTGCAGTGTCACGTGTCGTGTCCGATCAAGGCCAAGATTTGGAACGGTACGCTGGCCAAATTGAGTGGCAACCCCTACAGCCCACAGAACTATCTACCCCACCTGCCTTACGATACCGGATTGGCGGAGGCGGCCAAGGCGGACGGAAAGTTGTGCGCCAAGGGTCAGAGCGGCATCCAGACCTACTACGACCCGTACCGGATTCGGCGGGTTCTGAAACGCCAGGGGTCGCGCGGGTCGGGCGAATGGACCGCGATTCCGTTCGACCAGTTCATTCGCGAGGTCGTCGACGGTGGCCAGCTATTCGCTGAGATCGGTGACGACCGGCAGTACCCCGGTTTCCGAGAGGTGTGGGCGCTTCGCGATCCCGAGCTGTCGAAGCGGATGGCGGCTGACGCCGCCCTGGTCGGAAGAGGCGAGATGACGCTGGCGGACTTCCAGGCCGAGCACCGGGACCACCTCGACGTGCTCATCGATCCCGACCGTCCCGACTTGGGCCCCAAGAACAACGGTTTCGTCTTCGCCGCCGGTCGCATCGAGCACGGGCGGAAGGAACTAATGAAGTGGGTCACCCAGCAGTCGCTGGGCTCGGTCAACACGTTCGAGCACACCACCATTTGCGAGCAGTCCCACCATATCGCGTACAGCGAGATGACTGGGCACGACAACCACCACATGAAGCCCGACCTGCCTCACGTCGAGTTCGTCGTGTTCTGGGGCACGGGCGCGTTCAGCGCCAACTTCGGACTGACCCCGATGGCGGAAAAGGTGACCCGCGGTAAGGTCGAACGAGGCGTCAAGACGGCGGTGATAGATCCTCGGCTGTCGAACGACGCCGGCAAGGCCGACTGGTGGTTGCCGGTTAAACCGGGTGCCGACGGGGCGTTGGCGATGGCGATGATCCGCTGGATCCTCGAGCACGAGCGGTACGACGAACGGTATCTGAAGAACGCGAACCAGGCGGCTGCCAAGGAAGACGGCGAGCCGACCTGGACGAACGCCACCCACCTGGTCAAGATCGTAGACGGCCATCCGAAGGAGTTCTTGAGAGCCTCTGAGGCGGGAGTGGCCGGCGGCGAGTCGCCGGTGGTGGCGAGCGGCGGTCGGCTGGTGGCGGTGGATCGGGGAGAGAATACCGCGCCGGTCGAAGGTGACCTCTTCGTTACCCGGAACGTCAAGGGGATCCCGGTAAAGAGTGCGTTCCAGTTGCTGCGCGAGGAGGCGTTCGCGCGCTCGTTTGGTCAGTGCGAGGAGATCACCGGGATCCCCACGCGGCAGGTCGCCGCGGTCGCTAAGGAGCTCACCAGCCACGGGAAGCGAGCCGCGGTCGAGCTGTACCGCGGGCCGGTCCAGCACACCGATGGCTACTACGCGGCCTGCGCGATCATCACGCTCAACCTGCTGGTCGGTAACGCCGACTGGCGAGGCGGGCTCAGCAAGGGCGGTGGCCACTGGCACGAGTCCGGTGGGAAAGCCGGCAGCGTGTACCACTTCCAGAAGATGCACCCGGCCAGCCTAAAGACGTTCGGACCGCCCATTACGCGAGAGAAAGTGCGCTACGAAGACTACACGTTCTTCCGGGAGGAAGGATACCCGGCTCGGCGCCCGTGGTACCCGTTCACCGACAGCGTTTACCAGGAGATCATTCCCTCCTTTGCGCAGGGATACCCCTACCCCGGCAAGATCCTGTTCCTGCACAAAGGGACACCGGCGCTCTCCTGCCCGGCCGGCCACAAGACGATCGAGATGCTACAGGATCCCGAACGGGTACCGCTGTTCATCGCCAGCGATATCGTGATCGGCGAGACGTCGATGTATGCCGATTACATCGTGCCCGACCTGACGTACCTCGAGCGCTGGGGGACGCCGCACGTGACACCGGACGTGCCGACGATGACCAGCAAGGTCCGCCAACCGATCGCCAAGCCGCTGACCGAGGAGGTCGAGGTCGACGGGGAGCCGATGCCGATCTCGATGGAAGCGTTCCTGATCGCAGTGGCCAAAGCGCTTGGTCTCCCCGGTTTCGGACGGGACGCCATGGGACCGGGGCTCCACCTCGATCGCCCGGAGGACTGGCATCTCAAGCTGATGGCCAACCTCGCTTACGGGGACAAGGAGGGTGAGGTCGTTCCGGACGCGACCGACGAGGAGCTCGAACACTTCCGAGCCGCGCGTCGCCATCTGCCGGCATCGGTGTTCGACGAAGCGCGCTGGCGGGCTGCGGTGCGGCCTGAAGAGTGGCGAAAGATAGTGTACGTGCTGAACCGCGGCGGTCGCTACGCGCCGTTCGAGACGGGGTCCGACGGGCTCTTCATGAAGCGCAAGATGAAGAAGATGTTCCACGTGTTCGTGGAACGGGTCGCCAAGCAGAAGAACAGTATAAGCGGCGAGTACTTCAGCGGTCTGCCGATCTACCGGGGTCAGTTCGATACGGCCGGCAACGCGCTGTCTAGAAACGGCGAGTACCCGTTCGCGTTGATCACGTTCAAGGAGCCGATCGGTGGCCAGTCACGAACGATTTCGAACTACTGGTCGAACATCGCCCTGCAACCGGAGAACAAGGTTCTGATCAGTCGACGCGACGCTCGCGAGCAGGGGCTCGTGGATGGTCAACGCGTCCGACTGGTGTCGGCCTCGAACCCAACCGGGCGAGCCGATCTTGGCGACGGGCGTGTCCTGGACCTGGCGGGGAAGGTCGAAGCACGCGAAGGGATCCGGCCCGGGGTGGTGGCGGTCTCGTGGCACTACGGCCACTGGGCATATGGCTCCAATGACGTCGTTGTCGACGGACAAGCGGTTCGCGGCGATCGGCGTCGTGCGGCGGGGCTCTGCCCGAATCCGGTGATGGCGGTCGACCCGATACTCGAGGACGTGGCGCTCACCGATCCGGTGGGCGGCAGTAGCTCGTTCTTTGACACCCGCGTTCGGCTGGAGCCGGTATAGCGCGCGGGGGATACCAGTACCACAACCTTCGCTGAAGGATCGAGAGCGATGAGACGACGATGGAGTATAACGCTGATAACGCTGACTCTGATGGCCCAACCCGTGCTCGGACAAGAGGATTCCGATCTACTGAAGCGAACCAAGATCAGCGGCCTGGTGATTGGCGATGCCTACTGGATGGCCGCGCACCACAACGGCGATATCGAGGACCAGAATGGGTTCTGGTTCCGACGCATCTACCTGACCTTCGATCACACTCTGGATCCGGCGTGGGACCTGCGTCTGCGTTTCGAGCATAATTCGCCCGGCGACTTCGAAAGCAGCGATAAGCTGGACCCATTCGTGAAGGACGCTTACGTCCGGTGGAAAGAGAGTGGCCACAGCATTTACCTGGGTATCTCGGGCACGCCGATCTGGGGCGTCGTCGAGCCGTTCTGGGGGTATCGATCGGTCGAGAAGACAGTACTGGATCTCCAAAAGCTTGGTAGCTCCCGGGATTTCGGGGTGGCGTTCAAAGGTCGCTTCGATGAGGCCGGCAAGGTCCGGTACCATGCGATGTTTGGCACCGGGTCGGGGACCAAAGGGGAAACGAACAAGGGCAAGAAGGGGCAGGTCTCCATCGGCTTCTACCCGACCAAGAGCTGGCTGATCGAGTTCTACGGAGACTACGAAGATCGCCCGGGCGACACCGATCGTGGCGTCTTCCAGGTGTTCACCGGGTGGCAGAGCGAGCAGGGTCGAGTGGGGTTTCAGGTGGCCCGCCAGCACCGTGAGATCGAGGATGGTGAGTCACTCGATCTGGATATCGGATCCGTTTTCGGGGTGTGGAACGCGAGCCCACGGGCCGCTATCCTTGCTCGCTACGATCGCATGTTCGACCCGAATCCGGACGCGGCCAAGATCGCTTACCTGCCGATGGATCCGACCGCGAAGTCGAACCTGGCGCTCTTCGGGGTGGACTTCGAGCTTCACGAGCAGGTTCACTTGATCCCCAACGCGGAGATCGTGTTCTACGACGACGTGGACGACGGGCCGACGCCGAACACCGATGTCGCGATCCGGACGACGATCTTCGTAACCTTTTGAGTCGGAGGCAAGGGTGACTGAACTGCCGAAACCGCCATCTACGCACACGGAGTTTGTCGAGCGTTACCCCGAGCTGGGTCAGGCCTGGGAGATGATCGCAGAGGGTGGAAGGAGTGGGCCGTTGGATGACGATACCGCTCGCCTGGTGAAGCTCGGGGTGGCGATCGGCGCGATGCGTGAGGGATCGGTGCATGCCAGCGTCCGGAAGGCCAAGGCGCAAGGCATCGCACCCGAGGCGATCGAGCAGGTCGTCGCGCTGTCGGCCGGAACGGTGGGGTTGCCCGCGGTGGTGGCGGCATGGACGTGGGTGCGTGAGGTAATGCAGCCACCACCCGAGTAGCGCGCCCCGGGCGTCTACTCGAGAGCACACTCTAATTGCGTCACCCGTTGTTCAGGCCCACCACGAGGAAGCCCCCTTTACGGCGGGGCTTCCCTGGGTTGTGGGCGGTCGTTGTTTGGCCGGTTCTGGAGGGCATGGTGACAAAGACGGTGACAAGAGCCGTCGTCCGAATACGTTCAGTAAGCGGAGCCGTGGATCACGAAGATCAAGCAACTGCTTTCAAAATCGGGGAGGTGGAGGATGGCTACCACCAGAGAGACAGCCATTCGGGCGCTCGGTGAAATCGCCTTACGAGTCAACGACCTGAACAGTATGCAGGGATTCTACGAGGAGGTCATCGGCCTGGAGTTAATGCGGCTGTTCCCGTCCAGCGCGTTTTTCAAGATCGCCGATGGGCACGCGGGCCATACTCAGATTCTGGCTCTGTTCGACCGGACGAGTCAGCATCCGGACGTGCCGGTCAGCGCTGAGCACTCGACGATCGATCACATTGCGTTCGCCATCGCGCAGTCAGACTTTGAAGCCGAGAAGAGCCGACTCGAGAGCCACGGCTTGGAGGTCCAGGTGACGGACCACGCCTGGGTTCACTGGCGCTCCATGTATGTACAAGATCCGGAGGACAATACCGTCGAACTTGTCTGTTACGACGCTGCCGTGTAGACCGCGGCCAGCCTTGATCCGACGCGCATCGTTCCACCCGCCCCCGCGTTTCCATCAGGGGACTTGACGTTTTCCCTCGCGCGCGTGAGGGTGGCGCATCGTTCCACTCACCCCCGCGTTTCGCTCAGGGGGCCTTCTGAAAAACGCGACGCCAACTTGCCCACCGAACTGACACATCCAAACCGAACCCGATCGATCACAACGGCTTAGCCGCACCGATGGCCTGCACGTCGGACAGGTGATGGGTTCGTTTGACCACCCCACGCTCTTGGTAGTACAGTCAAAAGGTTAACACGCCTCGACAAGGGCAAACCCGGCGAAAGTCGGGGACGCAAAGCCACGGGAGGACTGGAACGATTACTACCACGATGCAGGGGATCGGTTGAGCCAGTTCAACCTTCAGTACTTCCACAATTGTGCGAGGTTGCTGTCGGGAACTTTGGCATCCCTGGCAGGGCTACAGTGACTATTCTTCTGAGAACAGGACCGGCGGGTTTTCCTTGTCGCCGTGAATGACGGAGAAAAACCTTGTTGGGGTGTCTCCCGGGTTCTTGTTGTTGAACCACGTGTCGGCATCTTCCAGTAGGGCGTCGCCCGCCCCGTGTACTGTCTTAGTTCCGTCGTCCTGCTCGACTACCAGGATCCCTTCCATTACATACATGAAAGCTGGTGTGGGATGCTTGTGACGACCCACCTCACCACCGGGGGCAATCTCCACCAAATGCGACACTATCTCTGGCGAGTCGGTCTGCAAGTATCGGAAGTCGTTTCCTCTTAGTGTCGTATGGTGTGCCGAAACTCTGGTGACTTTGAAGTCGGAGTTTTCTGTCATCTGAACCTCTCTATTACGACATCCATCGCCTAACCGGCGAGCGCCTCCGTCGCGTGTTGCCCGCCAAACCGGGTCCTCAGCGCTCCCGTCCCCGATCCGCTCAATGCGAGGCAGATCAATCCCCCGATGAGTACCAGGTGGTACTCGAAGCCGTAAGCCAGCGGCACGTTCGGAACGGCGACGATAAAGAAGCCCTGCCGCACGTGGAAGAGGGCGACCGCGACGATCATCTCGAAGACAAGAAGCGCCGCGGCGGGGCGGGTGAAAACACCCAGCAGGAGTGCCAGGCCACCGAGCACCTCGACGATCGCTGTCAGCCAGAGGAGTGGTTCGGGCATTGACCAACCGGCCATGAGCAGCATCTCCCGGATAAAGGAGACCTCACCGCCAAAGATCTTCATCCAGCCATGCAGAAAGAAGATCAACCCCAAACAGACACGCAGGATTAGAAGCCCCAGCCCAGGCTTTTTCCACCAGTCCACGGTTCACCCCCTGTTGATCAGTTTGTGAGAACCCAATCCCATGATGGAGCAGCGTTGGGACATTGTCAACTTGTCGCGCCTTTATGTGTACGCGCGCATCTCACCAACAAGATCGCCTCCGCTCTCATTCCTAACGTGCAGCAAACAAAAGAGTTATACGTGCACTTAACGTGATCGTCGTGGGCCTATCCCCTACATCCATACGGTAAACCCCTACGCTTGTCACCCAGAAGACTCCTACATCATTCGCTGTGAACAGATCCTAGGGTGTAGGGAAAGGACGGATCCATGGTGGGGGGAAACCGGTCAAACAGGAAGGACACATGATGAGTAGAACACTGTTCGTGCGATGTGTCCTCATCCTGGCGGGAGGCTTGGCTCTCGTGATGGCTCCGGGAAGCGTTCACGCTCAGCTACTCAAATTGAGCGGGTACGCCGACCTGGAGTGGACGGTACAAGAGACAAACGACCCGGAGGATGAGTGGCACAATCTCTTCGACAACCATCACTTCAACCTGATCGGCATTGCGTGGGTCACCGATGATCTGTCGGGAGCGATAGAAGTCGAGTACGAGCACGCGGGAGAAGAGTTCGCGCTCGAGTACGGGTACATCGCGTACGTCGGGATTCCGTACCTGCGGTTGGTGGGCGGGAAGTTCATCATCCCGTTCAACCGCTGGAACAAGGACATCCACCCGACGTTTATCAGTAAGATGCCCGGTCGACCGCCTGTGTACGCCAACGTGTTCCCGTCGACGTACTCGGACGTTGGGATCTGGGCTTCGGGGGGTGCCCCCGTGGGTCAGAACGGCAATCGTGTCACGTACGACCTGTACGTCGTGAATGGCCTCAAGGGCGACCCCGACGAGGCGGGCTTTCGTGACTTGCGGGGCAACGATCGCGAAAAGCCCGATCGTGACGACAACAAAGCGGTCGGTGGTCGGTTGGGCTTTGAGCTTGCTAACGCAAGCTTTGGCGTGTCGGGGTACACCGGCGACTATGCCAAGACCGAGGATACTGGGGTTGGTCTCGGCATCAGCTTTGTCGGCGTCGACGCGAGTTACCACCGGCAGGGTCTCGAGCTCCGCGGTGAGTTCGTATCCGCGAGTCAGGACCTGACGTCCGGAGAAAACAACGATCGGTCAGGGTACTACCTCCAGGCGGCGTACCTCACCGAAGTCGACTTCGAGCCGGTGATCCGGTTTACGGCGGTCGATTTCGAGGGGCAAGAGGACGACGCTGAAGAGTTGGGCATTGGCTTCAACTACTACCTATCGGCTTCAGGGACTGTGCGCGTCGCGTACCTCTTCGGGCTCGAGGATAGCGAGTTTGAGACGGACAACGACAAGCTGATGACACAGTTCGTGGTCGTATTCTGAGGAGGACCGAAAGATGACCAATCAGGCAAAGAAAACTGCGATTCTGATCGGGTTCATCGGTTTGGCGGTCCTTCTGATGGCCCGTCCGGCCTTGGCGCAAGAGTCGGGTGCGGAAATCTGGGGCCGAACCTGCAACAAATGCCATCGGGCCCAACCGGTAAACAAGTACCACGCGGACGAATGGCGTGCGATCATGCGTCACATGGCGCTCAACGCGCGTCTTACACCGGCGGAAGAAGAGGCGGTGACGGAGTTTCTGATGAGCGTAGCACGGCCGGTGGCTGACGCATCCGCTGATCGGTCCACGACCGTTGCGCTCTCTGCGTCCGGTCGGTTGCCGGAACTCGTTTCGACGGACCCGGGCATGGCGAGTTACGTCATTCGGTACGACTCGCTGATCGGGATGGAAGCGTACAAGCGGCAATGCGTGGTCTGTCACGGTGCGGAAGGGCAAGGCGATGGTCCAGCGGCGCCAGCGCTGACGCCGCGCCCCACCGATTTGACCGAGTCAGAACTGGTGAGCGAAATGCCGGATACCGAGCTGCTCGAGTTCTTGTCCAAGGGAAAGGGTGCGATGCCGGGGTTCGCGAAGATCCTTTCCAAGCAGGAATTGAGCGCCATCGTCGGGGTGTTGCGCGATTTGAACAGCGTGGAATAAGGCCGCGGTACACGCGGGCGGTGAGTTCAACTCCACTCATTGCCTCATCATGGGGAAGCCCCGTTCGGCGGGGCTTCCTTATATCGAGAAGCCAGCGCAGATCATGCGGGGCGCTGATCCCCAGGCCCGGCTAAACGAGGCCGCTGCCCGGCGAGTTTGCTCGTCAAGCGGAAGGTTGACGATGCCTACAAAGCGTTTTCTTCTTACTGCACTGATCGTTCTCTTAGCCGCATCTTCATGCGACCAAGACGATGCCCCGCTGGGACCCGATAACTTCGATCCCAATGTCGCGACAGCAGCGGCGGCCACGATCACACCCGACGACATGTACCAGCTGATCGCACTCTTGGCGAGCGATCAGATGGCCGGCGGAGACACTCCCAGTCCAGGCCTCGATGCGGCGACCCAGTACGTGGCTGGCGAGTTCGCTGAGCTTGGTCTCCGCCCTGGAGTGACGTCATTCATCCAACGGTACCCGATCGATTTGGAAGTTTTTGACGCCGAGACCGGCCGGACCGCCGTCGTCAGCGTGGGTGCACCCAACGTCGTGGCGATTCTCCCGGGAAGCCATCCGGTGCTTCGCGAGACTTACGTTATTTTCAGCGCGCACATCGACCACATCGGTGTGGGAACCGCCGATGCCGCCGGGGACTCCATCTACAACGGGGCCGACGACGACGCCTCCGGAACGGCCTCCCTGATCGAAGTTGCTGAGGCCTTCGCGTCGTTAGAAACCGCACCCTCTCGCTCGCTCATATTCCTAGCCGTTAGCGGAGAAGAGAAAGGGTTGCTGGGCTCCAGCCACTACGCCGATCACCCGACCGTGCCTATCGAATCCATCGTGGCCGACGTCAACGCCGACATGATCAGCCGAAACTCTCCCGACAGCATCGCCGTGATCGGGCAAGAGTTCTCTTCACTGGGGCCACTCATCCGTCGCGTGGCTGATAATCATCCGGAAGTAGGGTTGATCGTGACCGGGGATCTTTGGCCGGAGGAAAGGCTCTTCTTTCGAAGCGATCACTTTAGCTTCGTTCGCAATGGCATCCCAGCGCTGTGGTTTTTTGGCGGAACCCACGAGGACTATCACGAGCTGTCAGACGAAGTCGACGTGATCGACGCCGATAAGGCGGCCAGAGTCGCTCGGCTGATCTTTTTCACCATCTACTCGATTGCGAACGCCACCGATGCTCCCACCTGGACCGACGCGAACTTCGAGCTATACTGACGAGCAGCTAAAGACGCTCAGATCAATCACAAGTAACGGGGGAGGTTCCATGCAGCGTTTGTTCGCGCTAGTCATGGTGCTCGTCGTCGTGGCTTGCCAGCCCGCGGCTGAGGCGCCACCCGAAGCTACAGCCCAAGCCAGTTTCACCGGAGAAGACGAGGCCGCAATCCGAGGCATGCTCGAGAAGTACGCCGTTGACATGATCGCGATGGATTGGGAGTCGAGTAACAGCTATCACGATGCCGATGCGGTGCGGATGCCACCCAACCAACCCATGATGCAGGGCAGCGCCGCGATCAGGGAATGGTACGATGCTCGGCCGCCGATCACCAGTTTCAGCTTAACGCCGCAGGTCATCGCCGGTGACGGTGACCTGGCCTACGGGCGAGGCGCGTTCACCATCGAGTTGGCGCCGCCCGATGGTGATCCAGTGAGCATTGTCGGGAAGTGGCACGCGATCTACGAGCGGCAAGCCGACGGTTCGTGGATCTGCGTGAGCGACATCTGGAACTCGGATGCACCGGCGGGGATGTAGCGACTCCCGACGATCTCTGGGGCAGCTACGATAACCGCCGAGCGGCTAGCGACTTGAACGCGAACCTGTCGGGGCTCACAAACGCAAGCAGGGTGAGCCCGACAGGATCAGCAGATCGTTTGGGCACTAGCAGTTCCCTTTCCTCATCTCTAACCGACCATTGCTGGCCGCAAAGGCTGGTGGCGTCTCCACGGCGATCACCGTAATCGGACCAAGCTCCGCCGTGAGTTTTCCCTCCGACGGGGCGGCGGGAACGGTCATCGCTAGTAGGGCTGCCAGCGAGAAGGCGCTGACGGTAGCGGCAATCACTGAATAGAGCACTCGCATTTGGCCTCTCCTTTCGGTCGAAACCCATGCAGGTTTCGGTTCGAGGTTGTGACCCAAAAAACGGCTCTAGATCAGCGCCTATTCCTCGCGTTGTCCTTGCAGCAATGCTTTGACAAATCCCGGACATTGATCAACCGATTCGCCCTTGGACTACACCGCGGGTATTTCCCCACAGACATTCGCGTCAGAATGAGGCTACGCTAGGTCAGTAGGCTGGCATTTGGTCGAAAGGAGAGACGATGCCAAAGGAGCGTGTAAACGAGTTCCAATTGTTCTACGATTCCGCACGGCACAACGAAGTGCTGAGCGAGCGGACTACCGTCATGATCCATCTTGCTACGGCGATGGCGGTCGCCTGCTACCCGTGAATGGAGAGTTACCTTGGCGTGGCCAAGGATCTCGGCATCACAAAACAAGAAATCGCAACCGTGCAGTCGATCGTCATGGCTGTTTCCGCCGGTCGTGTCGCGGCTCAGTTCAGGGAGGTTAAGCAGAGGTTGAAAGTGGGCGGGGAGACCGAAGGATAAGATCAGGAGTTCTAGAGTGCTCTTTCAAGGAGACAGGATTGGCTTGGGGATCGGTTTGGTCCTCGTTGGCCGGCTCTTCATGCTGGGTTGTGGCGACTCGGGTGGTGGCGACGGCCCGACGGCGACCTCGGACCAAACGTGCATGGATTTCGCTGTCTTCGGCGAGCCAGCGCAGTCAGACTACCGGCTGCCATACCCTGTCGGTGATGCGTGGTTTCTTGTGCAGAGCTACTGCACTGTGCAGGGCTCGCATCGAAACCAGCTCGCCTACGACTTCAGGATGGACGTCGGCTCGCCGATTACGGCTGCACGATCAGGCGTTGTCGTCAACCTGATGGACAACTTTCCCGACGACGGGATAAACTCGAACAACTTCAACTTCCTCATCATTCATCACGACGTCGGGATGTTCGGCTTCTATGCCCATCATCAACAGGGAAGCGCCCGGGTTCAGGTCGGTGAGAGCGTGACGACGGGCCAGCACATCGCGAACGCCGGTCAATCGGGAACCGGCCTGCCGTGCGTCCCCCGCACCTGTGCGATCCTTCACTTCCAGGTTTCCCACACCCGCCGCTTTCAGGCGGAGGATGATCTCGGCGTCAACTTCCGCAACGCGCAAGGGGATCTTGACCGACGCAGCGGGTTGGCG
>Ga0255057_10001430_pt1 | contig 13417 bp, 10 predicted proteins | sample Cases_109_6_MG_FD_189022 | JGI IMG/M metagenome (GOLD analysis project Ga0255057, IMG submission 189022) | Seawater microbial communities from Amundsen Gulf, Northwest Territories, Canada - Cases_109_6 | ecosystem: Environmental > Aquatic > Marine > Gulf | place: Canada: Northwest Territories... | reverse complement strand
CGGTGTTCGCGGATGTCGTTGCGCCCTTTGCACCGCTCGACCAGTTCGTGATGCTCAAGAACAAGCTGCCGGGTTCGATCGAGCCGGGATCCGGCTTGGTCCAGTACTTCGGCGGCGACAAGTTCGGCCGCGACGTGTTCAGCCGCATGGTCTACGGGAGTCAGATCGTTCTCGTCATCGCGCCCGCGGCGACGGCGTTCGCGGTCATGGTCGGGATTACGCTTGGATTGCCGGCGGGATACTACGGCGGACGCATCGACGCGTTTCTATCCTTCCTGGCGAACCTGGTCCTCGCGTTCCCGGTGATCCTTCTGTTCTACCTCTTGGTAACCCCCGGCATCCGCGAGACCGCACTGCCGAAGGTCATGGCGGGTTTGTTCTTTCTGTTCCCGATCGTCTTTTTCACCCTGCTCTTCGTGAGCCGCTTCAGGGAACGCCCCGACCGCCTCTGGGTCCAACTTTTCCTGGTGTTCGCCATTGGCGGGTGGGTCTACGCAAGCCTGGTGTTCGACGCCGATCCTTTCGGTGTCCTCAGCCTCGATCCCAACGAATTGAACATTTTCGTGGCGGTGGTCTTCGCTTCCAGCCCCGGCGTGTTCCGCATCGTGCGCGGTTTGACCATGGATATCGCGACGCGGGATTACGTCGCCGCCTCCCAGACCCGCGGCGAGGGCCCCTGGTACGTCATGTTGTGGGAGATCCTGCCGAACGCGCGCGGCCCGCTGATCGTCGATGCCTGCCTTCGGATCGGCTATACGACGATCCTGCTCGGGACGCTTGGCTATTTCGGTTTGGGCCTGGTTCCGGAAAGCCCGGATTGGGGCACGACCATCAAGGAGGGCAGCCGGCTGCTGCGCGCCTACGTCCATCCAGCGCTGCCACCCGCATTCGCGCTCATGTCGTTCGTGTTGGGTCTGAACCTATTGGCGGACGCGCTCCGCGAACAGTCGCTCAAGGACTGATGGAAACCGCGCGATGACAGAACCGATCCTCGAAATCGAAAATCTGAATATTTCGTTCTTCGTGCGTGCCGGGGAGATTCCCGCGGTCATGGATTTCTCCTGCACTGTCATGCCCGGCGAAACCATGGGGCTGGTCGGAGAATCCGGTTGCGGGAAGTCGACGGTCGCGCTCGGCATCATGGGCGATCTCGGCAAGAACGGTAGGGTGGTCGGGGGTTCCATCAAGTTCAAGGGCCGGGACCTGACGGCGATCTCCGACAAAGAATACCAGCATCTGCGCGGCAACGAGATCGCCATGATCTATCAGGAGCCGATGGCGTCATTGAATCCGGCGATGAAGGTCGGCCCGCAGCTGATGGAGGTCCCGATCCTCCACGAGGGCAAGACCAAGGCCGAAGCGGCAGATATGGCGATCGACATACTCGAGGCCGTGAAACTGCCCGACCCGAAGCGCCTGTTCGGATCCTACCCGCATCAGCTCTCCGGCGGTCAGCAGCAGCGGGTGGTCATCGCCATGGGTCTGCTGTCCAAACCGTCGCTGCTGCTGCTCGACGAGCCGACCACCGCGCTCGACGTGACGGTGGAGGCGGGTATCGTCGAGCTGATCAAGGAACTGGCCGAGGATTTCGGCACCTCCATGATCTTCGTGTCGCACAACCTGGGCCTGATCCTGGAGACCTGCAACCGCATCACAGTGATGTATTCCGGCGAAGCGGTGGAAACCGGCTCGGTCGATGAGGTCTTCGACAAGATGCGGCACCCCTATACCCAGGGGCTGTTCCGGTCGATTCCCTTACCGGGTGCGGACAAGACTACGCGGCCGCTGGTTTCGATTCCCGGTCAACTGCCGCTGCCCCACGAGCGTCCCACCGGCTGCAACTTCGGGCCCCGCTGCGAGCATTTCCAGGCCGGGACCTGCGACGCCCGGGAGCTTCATATGCAGCCCGCCGGCGACACCGATCGGCACATGACCCGTTGTGTCAGGATTGCGGAGATCGACTGGGATGCGGCGCCGACGATCACGGAAAGCCATGAGGCGGTGAAGCTGGGCCCCACGGTGTTGAAAATCGCCGAACTCAAGAAGCACTATGAGGTGTCGGCAAACGCCATTTTCGGTGGCGGCGAGAGCCGCACGGTCAAGGCGAACGAATCGATATCGCTGGACGCCCGGGAGGCGGAGACGGTCGCCATCGTGGGGGAATCGGGCTGTGGCAAGTCGACGCTCGCGAAAGTGCTCCTCGGGCTCGAAACCAAGACCGGCGGTGCGGTCACGCTCGATGACGTCGAGATTGGATCGGTCGGAATCGCCGAACGCAGCCCGGATACCGTCGCTTCGATCCAAATGGTGTTCCAGAACCCCTTCGATACCCTGAACCCAAGTCAGACCGTCGGGTCGCAAATCGTTAGAACTCTTGAAAAATTCAGGGTTGGGAATAGTGTTGCGGAACGTACCGGGCGGATGCTCGAGCTGCTCGATTTGGTCAAACTGCCCAAGGAGTTCGCGAAACGGATGCCACGGCAGCTCTCCGGCGGCCAGAAACAGCGCATCGGCATTGCCCGAGCCTTTGCCGGGGAGCCCAGGGTAGTGGTCGCCGACGAACCGGTCTCCGCCCTGGACGTTTCGGTGCAAGCCGCGGTCACCGAACTGCTGATGGAGATTCAACGCTCGTCGCGGACCACCTTGCTGTTCATCAGCCACGACCTCTCGGTGGTCCGCTATCTGGCCGACCGGGTGGTGGTCATGTACCTGGGTCACGTCGTCGAGAGTGGTACCACCGACGAAGTTTTCGCGCCGCCCTACCACCCCTATACCGAGGCGCTACTCTCGGCGGTGCCGATTGCCGACACCTCGATCGAGAAAAAACGGATCATCCTCGAGGGCAATTTGCCCAGCGTTTTGGACCCGCCCAAGGGTTGTCCCTTCAATACCCGCTGCCCGCGCCACCGCGGCACGATCTGCGAGACCGAGCGTCCGCCCGAGGTCGAGCTCAGCACCGGTCACATGATCGCCTGTCACATGCCGCGCGACGAGCTCGAGCAGATGGAGCCGGTCATCGTTCTGGCGAAAAAGGACCCGCCGGCGGCGGAGTAATGCATGATGCCGGCAGGGGCGCGGGGGCGGCGCGGGGGCGGCGCGGTGGGGGCTCGGGGGGCCGGTTTTTCTTGCGCTTGTATTCGAAAAACCCCTGTGGGGCTTAGGGCGATTTTAACGCCCCGATGCTCTATTGACGGGCAGCGGATTTGACGGGCAGTGGATGGCCTTCCCATTTTGGGGCGACCCCGGCCTCGGCCCGAGATCTCCAAAACTCGGGTCTCGGCGACTCCGGCGTTTCTGCTACCTTCGTTTTGGCGAGAAGTAATAGGGAGACCTGTCGTGAGACGTGTGTTCCTTGGCATCGCGTTCTTCGTGCTGCTGGGCGCCCAAGCCCAACCCGCCTTCCAGGACGGATTGCTCGCCTATCATCGTGGCGATCATGCGGCCGCCATGGAAATTTGGCGGCCGCTCGCCGAGCGCGGCGAATCCTCGGCTCAATACATGGTGGGTTACCTCTATGCCCGGGGCGAGGGCGTCGTAACGAATTCCGGCAAGGCCGCCAGTTGGTACCGCAAAGCCGCCGACCAAGGCGATCCCGACGCCCAGCTCAACCTGGGCCTGTTGTACGTGAACGGCCAAGGCGTCAAGAAAAGCTATGTCTCGGCCTACAAGTGGTTCGCGCTGGCCTATCTGATCTATCCCGAGGGCGAATACCAGGACGATGCGTTTCGCAACCGGGAAAACGTCGGCGCCCTCATGTCCGCGGAGCAGATCGATAAGGCGGAGCGCCTAGTCCGGCGCTGGAAGCCGAAGACCAACTAATCCGAGATCGCCACCGAGTGCGTTCACGCAGGTTTTGGCGCCGGCGGATTGCCGGGCACCGGCATACCCTGGAGCGTGGGGTGGCAACGCAGATACTGAGCCGGATAGGCTGCCTGGGCGCCCAACGCCTCGGCGGCGTGCCAGGGCCAATGGGGATCGTAAAGCATACCCCGGCCGAGGGCGATCATGTCCGCCTGGCCGCTGCGCAGGATGGTCTCGGCCTGGCGCGGCTGGCTGATCTGACCAACCGCCATGGTCGCAATGCCCGCGCCGCGCCGGATCTCGGCGGCGAAGCCGGCTTGGTAACCGGGTCCGGCCTCGATCTTCTGGTCGGCGGAGGAGCCGCCACTGGAGGCGACGATGTAGTCGCAGCCGCGCGCCTTGAGCGCCTCGGCATAGGCGACCGAGCCCTCTATGTCCCAGGCGCCCGGGACCCAATCGGTGGCCGACAGCCGCAGACCCAGCGCCCGCTCGCGGGGCCAAACGGCGCGGACCGCCTCGAAGACCTCGAGCGGGAAACGCAAGCGGCCCGCCAAGTCGCCGCCGTAGGCGTCGTTGCGGCGGTTGCTGATCGGCGAGAGGAACTGGTGCAGCAGGTAGCCATGGGCGCTATGGATTTCGATCAAATCGAAATCGAGCCGCAAGGCGCGCTCGGCGGCCTTCACGAAGATCTGCTTGATTCGCGCCAGGCCGTCTTGGTCGAGCGCGGCCGGTACGTGCCAGCCCGGCCCGTAGGGTTCGGCCGAGGGGCCGACCGTGTCCCAGCCATCCTCGGTGTCCGGCGGCAGCGGCTTGCCACCGCGCCACGGCAGATCGGTCGAGGCCTTGCGTCCGGCGTGGGCGAGTTGAATGCCGATCTTGGCGCTGCCGTAATCCCGGCAGAAGCGGACCACTCGCGCCAGCGCCGCCTCGTTTTCGTCGGAATAGAGCCCGACGCAGCCCGCCGTGATGCGGCCGATCGCCTCCACCCCGGTCGCCTCGACCATGACCAGGCCAACGCCGGAGACCGCAAACTGCCCCAGGTGCATGACGTGCCAATCCCCGACCGTGCCCTCGCGGGCGGTGTATTGGCACATCGGCGAAACCACGATGCGATTGGACAGGTTCACTCCGCCGAGGGTGATAGGGGTAAACAGCTTGCTGGTCATGACTCCCCACAGAAATATTGTGTGTATTAGAATCGCGGCGGGAGCTTATGGCATCATCGCCGCCGGGGCCAGGTCGAGGATCGGGATCACGCCCAAAACCCGGGACGCGACCGAAACCACTCGATTAACCGTCTGTTTTTCATAAAAAATTAGCCCGAATCGGCTAACCTCCGAGCGGTTTTTTGAGGGAGTCCTAGAGATGATCGGGATCGTTGTCTTCCTGGCCGTAATCGGCGTTGCCGCCGGCTACGCGGTATGGAACGACCGCCGCAAACCCTGGCGCGATCCCGTGCCCGAGCGCCGGGAGCCGCGAATCCCCTTGGGTTAGGTGGAGCTTCGATTTTTAGGCGCCTCAGTCGTAGGCGCCGATCACCATCTGGTCGTGATCGATGACCGCGCCGGTCATGATCCCGGAATCCGCCGACAACAGAAACAGGGCCAGGCGCGCCACGTCGTCCGGCTTGATCAGGCGGCCGAACGGTTGCGCCGCCTCGGCGCGCGCCAGCCAATCTTCGTCCTGTCCCTCGGCGCGCTGGACCTGGTCTTCGTTGGGGGTGTCGGTCCAGCCGATATTGATGGCGTTGACCCGGATCCGGTCGCTCCTGAGGCCATGGGCCAAATTGCGGGTGAGCACGGAAAGCGCGCCCTTCGAGGCACTGTAGGGGACCAGCTTTGGCTGGCCGCCGTGGCTCGACATAGTGACGATATTGACGATGCGGCCCGCGATGCCTTCGCGGCGCATGATCCGGACCGCGTCCTGAATCAGGAAGAACGGCGCCCGGGTATTGACCGCGAAGATCCGGTCCCAGAGCTCCGGTGTGGTGTCCTCGAGGGTGCCCCGGTCGGTAACGCCGGCGGCGTTGACCAGGCCGTCGAGGCGGCCAAATGTCCGGTCCGCGGCGGCGACGACGCGGCGGCAGGTGTCGACCTCGGCCAAGTCGCCGGTGACCAGCACCGGTTCGGCGCCCGCCGCGGCGAGATCGGCCGCGATGGCCTCGCCGCGGGCCGTATCCCGGCCGGCCACGACGATGCCGGCGGCGCCGCGCCCGGCCAGGCGGCGGGCAATCGCCGCGCCGATGCCCTGGGTCGCCCCGGTGACCACGTAGACCCCGCCGGCGAGGTCGGCTTGGCTGTTCCAGTCCCCGCCGATCATGGCCCCGGTCATGATACTAGTTCAATTCCCTCGGCCAGGGCCCGCATCGCCGGCGCGAGGGGCTTGCCCGAAGCGATGACCCGGGCGCCGCGGGTCAATCCCTCATCGGCAAAAATGTCGCTGCACCAGCCGCCCGCGCCCTCGACCAGGGCGACGCCGGCGCAGCTGTCCCAGGTGTTCATGTGGTCTTCGTAATAGCCGATGTAGCGGCCGGCGGCGACATAGGCGAGGGACAGCGCGCCGCTGCCGGAGCGATGGTGGATGCCGCCGGCGCGCAACAGGCGTTCGAGCACGGCCAGTGTCTCCTCGATCGGGCGCCGGAGCGAGATACCGACCTCCACCATGCCCTCGCCGAAGCCGGAAGCCTCGTGGACCCGGATCAGTTGCCCGTTACAAAACGCGCCCAGTTCCGGGCCGCCGGTGAAGGTCTCGCCCATGACCGGATCGTCGATCACGCCGAGCGCCATTCCAGTCTCGCCGGTCATGCCGATCGAGACGCACCAACTGGGGATGCCGGCGAGGAAACACTGGGTGCCGTCGATCGGGTCGACGATCCAGATCGGGCCGCCACCGTTGCCCCCCTGGTCACTCCCCGGGGCGCCCACCTGGGGGCCCACCGGGGCGCCATCATCGCCGCCCTCCTCGCCGATCACCCGTTCGCCCGGGAAGGCGGCCCCTAGGCGGTCCCGAATCAGGACTTCGACCGCGCGGTCCGCCTCGCTGACCAAGTTCTGAGGGCCCTTGGCCTCGATCTGCAACCGGTCCCGCTGGTCGAACCATTTCCGGGCCAGGGTTCCAGCTTCGCGCGCGATCTGTTCGGTGACCGCCAGGCGCCGGGTCAATTCCGCAAGGTTCACGGGGTCTCTCCGTTTGATTTCATGGGTTTAGGTTTGTTAATGTGGTCTTACAGCCACTGGATGCACAGGGAATCATTGAATTGCCTACGATTTAGTGGTGCTATTCTACAGATTGACTCCAACCATGACAGCCGGGCAAGACGAACCCAATACGGCGGTGGGGTCACAAACCGAGGGAGGTTCAAAGGAATGCTGAAGAGAAGCTTTGTCGCGGTTGCCGCGACGGTCGTTGCCCTGGGCACCATGACGACTCTGGCGCAGGCGGCGGAAAAATTAACCCTGTACTGCAGCCCGCAGATCGAGTGGTGCAACTTGATGGTCGAGGCCTTCGAGAAGGAGACCGGCATCAAGGTCGCCATGACCCGCAAGAGTTCCGGCGAAACCTTCGCCCAGATCAAGGCCGAATCGCGCAATCCGAAGGGCGACGTCTGGTGGGGCGGTACCGGCGACCCGCATCTTCAGGCGGCCGAGGAAGGCCTGACCCAGGCCTATGATTCGCCGATGCGGGGCGAGCTGCAAGACTGGGCGATCACGCAGTCGGATTCGGCCAACGGCAAGACCATCGGCATCTACGCCGGTGCGCTCGGCTACGGCTATAACACGGAATTGCTCGAGAAGAACAACCTGCCGGTGCCGAAGTGCTGGGCCGACCTGATCAAGCCGATTTACAAGGGTCACGTCCAAATGGCGAACCCGAACTCCTCGGGCACCGCCTACACGACGCTCGCCACCATCGTGCAGATCCTCGGCGAGGACGGCGGCTTCGATTTCATGAAGGCCCTGCACAAGAACATCAACACCTACACGAAATCCGGCTCGGCGCCGATCAAGGCAGCGGGCCGCGGCGAGAACACCATCGGCATCGTGTTCCTGCACGACGTCGTCACGCAGACCGTCAAGGGCTTCCCGATCGTCGCCGTCGCGCCCTGCGAGGGCACCGGATACGAAGTCGGCTCGATGAGCATCATCAAGGGTGCGCGCAACCTGGAATCGGCCCAGAAGTTCTACGACTTTGCCTTGGGCAAGGCGATCCAGGAGCGGGCCAAGGAAGCCAAGGCCTATCAGGTGATGTCGAACAAGGCCGCGGTGCCGCCCAAGGAGGCGCCGAAGCTCGAGGACATCAAGCTGATCGACTACGACTTCAAGAAGTACGGTTCCTCGGCCGAGCGCAAGCGCTTGCTGGCTAAATGGGACGCAGAGGTCAAGTCGCTGGCGAAATAGCCGGCGCTTTGCGACTTTCGTCGATGGGTGATTCCGGACTCGGCCCGCAAGGGCCGGGTCCGGGAGCGCTCTCGATGGCGGTTTGACCGGCAAACCAATCTCATGACCCGCAAACCCGTTCTTCTCTGGCAACTTATCGGGCTGTTCGGGCTCGTGGCGCTGCCCTGGTACGCCATCGAGGACGGGTTTTGGAATTTCGAGTGGCTGTTCGATGGCTATCCCTTCGACAGCGATTATGCACCGCTTCTATTTCTGATATTGCAGGGTGAGGCACCCTGGTTGTGGCCGACCGTGGCGTTCCTTGCGGCCTCGGCCTATGCCTTGCGGTGCGACAAGATCGATCCCGCCTATGCCAAGGCCTTGCTGGTGGCTGGCGGCGGCGGCTTCTTCTATGTACTGCTGCAAGGCTTCACCATCGGCATCGACGGCTGGGAATACCAGATTCTGAACGAGTTGTTCGGACCGATGGAGCGCCAGTACGGCATGGGCTACGGCGCGCTCCTGATCATGGGGGGACTGTTCTTCCTGTTCACTCAGGGCCTGGCTGCGCGCGGCGCGGTCAATGGCGATGTCTTCGTGGTCGGATCGATCGGACTGATCGTCGCGGTGGTGGCGATATTCATCTTCTTTCCGGTTAGCCGGATCCTGATCAGCGCGATCCAGGACAACGAAGGCGTCTATTCCCTCACGGAGTTTGCCGCAAAGTTGTTCAGCGCGAAGATTTGGGGCCTGCACTGCCTTGAGGATTCGCGCGGCTGCGGCGTCGCCTGGAACTCCTTCGTGCTGGCGGTTGCGGTCGGATTCGGCTCGACGCTGCTCGGCCTCGCATTCGCGTTGATCGCGGTCCGTACCGGTTTTCGTTACAAGCGCGCGTTACGCGCCTTGACCGTTCTGCCGATTATCACGCCGCCGTTCGTGATCGGGCTCGCGCTTATCCTGTTGCTCGGACAGTCCGGCGCGGTTACGACCTTTCTCGAGTGGTCCCTTGGCATCCACCCAAGCCGCTGGATTTACGGTTTCACGGGCGTCTGGCTGGCCCAGATGCTGGCCTTCACGCCGATCGCCTTCCTGGTCCTGATCGGGGTCGTACAAGGTGTCAGCCCCTCGATGGAGGAGGCGGCGCAGACCCTGCGGGCGGACGGCTGGACGACCTTCACCACGGTCTCGCTGCCATTGATGCGCCCGGGTTTGGCCAACGCCTTTTTGCTCGGATTCATCGAGAGCATGGCCGACTTCGGCAATCCGATAGTGCTGGGCGGCAATTTCGAGGTGCTGTCGACCGAGATCTTCTTCGCCATCGTCGGCGCCCAGAACGATCAGGGCCGCGCCGCGGTATTGGCGATCGTGCTGCTCACCTTCACGCTGATCGCGTTCTGGCTCCAACGCGTGTGGCTCGGCCGCAAGTCCTACGTGACCGTAACCGGCAAGGGCGACGCCGGCGTTCCCGTCGCCCTGCCGAAGCGGCTCAACTGGCTGGTGTTCGGCACGGCGTTGCCCTGGGCGGCGATGACCGCGGTGATCTACGCGATGATCATGTTCGGTGGGTTTGTCAAGATTTGGGGCCTCGACCATGGCCTCACCCTGAAGCACTACATCGACGCTTTCGGAGTCACGGTCGGCGATCATGGGTTGGTGTGGTTTGGCGGGGCTTGGAACTCGTTCTGGACCACCATCGGCATCGCCGCGGTTTCGGCGCCGCTAACCGCCGGACTGGGCCTGCTCGCCGCCTATCTGCTGGTGCGCCAACGCTTCTCGGGCAAGAACGCTTTCGAGTTCGGCACCATGCTGAGCTTCGCGATCCCGGGCACGGTGATCGGCGTCAGCTATGTCCTGGCGTTCAACGTGCCGCCCTTCGAATTGACCGGGACCGGGGCGATCCTGGTGATCTCCTTCATTTTCCGAAACATGCCGGTCGGCGTGCGCGCGGGCATCGCCTCGATGTCGCAGCTCGATCCAGCGCTCGACGAGGCCTCCCTGACGCTCGGCGCCAATTCCTGGAAGACGGTGCGGCGGGTCATTATGCCGCTGCTGCGCCCGGCCATCCTGGCCGCCATGGTCTACAGCTTCGTGCGCGCCATGACCGCGGTCAGCGCGGTAATTTTCCTGGTCAGCGCCGAATACGATATGGCGACGTCTTATATTCTGGGCCGTGTCGAGAACAACGACTACGGTATCTCGATCGCTTATTGTTCGGTGTTGATCCTGGTCATGTTCGTGGCCGTCGGGCTGTTCCAGCTCATCATCGGCGAACGGCGCATCGGCCGGCGCACGCGCGACAGCGAGCCGGCGCCGGTGGCGGTCTTGGGGGCGTAACGGGGGGTATGGGAGCGCGATGAGCAGCAACTTCGGCGGCCAGGCCGCATCGGTACGCTTCGAAAACGTAACCAAGGCCTTCGGCGATGTCGTCGCCGTCGACAATGTCTCCTTCGAAATCGAAGCCGGCAAGCTGGTTACCCTGTTGGGCCCCAGCGGCTGCGGCAAGACCACCACGCTGCGCATGATCGCGGGCCTGGAGATGGTGACCCGGGGCCGCATATTTATCGGCGACCGGGAGGTGACCCCGCTACCCGCGACCGACCGCGACGTCTCCATGGTGTTCCAGTCCTACGCACTCTTCCCCCACATGACCGTGATCGAGAACGTGTCCTACGGCTTCGTGGTTTCGGGCATGCGCAAAGCGGAGGCGCAGGAGCGGGCCCGCCAGGGCTTGGATCTGGTTGGCCTCAATGGCTACGACGACCGCCTGCCGAGCGAGCTTTCCGGTGGCCAGCAGCAACGCGTCGCGGTCGCCCGGGCGCTCGTGCTGGAGCCCGAGGTCCTATTGTTCGACGAGCCGCTTTCCAACCTCGACGCCAAATTGCGCCGCCGGGTGCGCGAGGAGATTCGCGAGATTCAGCGGTCCCTCGATCTGACCACGGTCTACGTCACCCACGACCAGGAGGAGGCGTTGGCCGTGTCCGACAAAATCATCGTCATGCGCAACGCCGAGATCGCCCAGGAGGGCGCGCCGCGCGACCTCTACGAGCGGCCGAGCAACGTCTTCGTGGCCGACTTCATTGGCGACGCCAACCTGGTCGAGGCCGAAGTCCGGGGCGTCGAAGGCGACACCGCTACGGTGTCCATCGGCACGGTCGAGATCGAACTGCCGGCGCGTGATATCGCTCCCGGGCCGGCCAAGGTGGCGATCCGACCCGAATCGGTGCACCTCTCCGATCCGGGCAACGGCCTTGCCGGGGAAATCGTCAAGGCCGCCTATCTCGGCGACCATCTCGAATACACCGTGTCGACACCGGTCGGCGAACTCTTTGTAATCGACAACTCGGTCGAAGCGCCGCGCCGGGTCGGCAGCTCGGTTTCGGTCGGTTTCGGCACCCGCGTCGCCCTGGTGCCCGGCGGCGATTGACCGGCGGTCCTTAGATTCTAACCGGCTGTCCGGTCTCCACCGATTGCGCCGCCATGTCGGCCAAGCGCAGCGCCGCCAGGCCATCGGCGCCGCTCGGTGCCGGCGCCCGCCCCGCGGTCACGGCATCGACGAAGGCGGCGAGCTCGGTCCTATAAGCGGCGCCGTAACGCTCCAGGAAAAACGGTTCGGCCGGATCACGGTGGAACCCCGCCTTATCCGCGACCTCGACCGTGCTCAGCGTGACGTTGTCGGCGCGCACCATGCCGAGCGAACCATGACACTCGATGCGTTGGTCGTAGCCATAAGTGGCCCGGCGCGAGTTGGTGATCTGGCACAGCCGGCCCGAAGCCATACGCAGCGTCACGACCGCGGTATCGACATCGCCGGCCGCGCCAATCGCCGGATCGACGAGGTTCGCGGCCATGGCGTGAAGCTCGACCGCATCCTCACCGGTTAGCCAGCGCGCGATGTCGAAATCGTGGATCATCATGTCGCGGAACAGCCCGCCGCTAACGCGCAGATAATCCAGGGGCGGCGGCGCCGGATCGCGGCTGGTGATCGCGACCGTTTCCAAATCGCCGATCTCGCCCGCCTCCAGCCGTGCCTTGAGAGACTGAAAATTGCGGTCAAAGCGGCGGTTGAAGCCAATTCCCAATGGCACGCCGCAGTCCTCGGCGACCGCGACCGCTCGGCGCGAGCGCGCGTAGTCGAGATCGATCGGCTTTTCGCAGAGTATGGCCTTGCCCGCGCGCGCGGCGCGTTCAATCAGATCGGCGTGGCTGTCCGTCGAGCTTGCGATCAACACGGCATCGATATCGGCGCCGGTCACTGCATCCTCGACCGAATCCGCGCGCGCGCCATGGGCGGCGGCAACCTCCTCGGCCGCGGCGGCGGCGACATCGGCGACCGCGGCGAACTGGATCCGCGGGTCGGCGGCCAGATTTCCCGCATGCAGGCGGCCGATCCGTCCGGCCCCGATCAAGGCAAAACGCACCATGTTTAGCCGTCCTCTCCCGCTATCGTCATGCCCGCCTGCCGCGCCGCGCCAAGCAGATAATCGTGGCCCTGGCGCGCGTATTCGAGCGGGTTCGCCTGCTCCGGGTCCTGCTCCGCCTCGACCACCAGCCAGCCGTCGTAGCCGGCGCCTTGGAGTCGCGACAGCACGCTCCCAAAATCGATACAGCCATCTCCGGGCACGGAGAACATTCCCGCCACCACACCGTCGAGAAAGCTCATGCCCTCGGCGCGCGCGCGCGCCAGCACCTCGGCGCGAACGTCCTTGCCGTGCATGTGGACCACCCGGCCGGCGTAGGATTTGGCGAGTTCGGCGGGTTCGATGCCGGCGGCGAAGGCATGGCCGGTATCGAGCAGCAAGCCGGCCTCGTCGCCGGCGGCGTCCATGAAAGCGTCGACCTCGGCTCGGGTTTCGACCACGGTGCCCAGATGGTGGTGGTAGGCGAGGCGCAGGCCAAGGTCCGACAGGTGCTTGCCGACCTCGGTGACGGCGCGGGCCAGGGCGGTCATTTCCGCGGGCGGCAGGGTGGGCGACGCGGACAGAGGTGCGTCGCGCCGGCCGTGAATCGCGTTGCTGGTCTCGGCCAGGATCAGGACATCACAGCCGAGCGCCGAAAGCAGCGCGGCATGGCCGGCGATGGCGGCGATCTCTTCGCGCGGCGATCGCTGCAGCAGCGCGCTCGAATACCAGCCCGATACCAGCGCCAGTCCGTGGGGTTGCAGCACCTCGGCGAGCGCGGCCGGCTCGCGCGGAAACTTGTGGCCGAGTTCGATGCCGGTGAAACCCGCCTGACGCGCCTCG
>Ga0255057_10001429_pt1 | contig 13419 bp, 8 predicted proteins | sample Cases_109_6_MG_FD_189022 | JGI IMG/M metagenome (GOLD analysis project Ga0255057, IMG submission 189022) | Seawater microbial communities from Amundsen Gulf, Northwest Territories, Canada - Cases_109_6 | ecosystem: Environmental > Aquatic > Marine > Gulf | place: Canada: Northwest Territories... | reverse complement strand
CCCGCGGATGACCCGCAAGGTGGCCTCGGCCTTGACCTGGGCCGGTGTCTTGAGCGCTACCCTGATCGACTGCGGAAAGCCCGGTCGCGGGGTCACCGTCTGACGGTGAGATTCGTGGCCTTCTTTGCGGATCTCGATCTCCACCGGGGTGGCAATGAGCCGCAGGGTCTGGTTCACCGGCCCCCGCAGCTCGCCATCGACGTAGATCTCGGCGTCGCCGGGCTCACCCTGAATCTCGATCTCGCCGTACTGGGGTTCCAGGGTCAGGCGCAGCTCCCGGGTCTCCCCGGAGCGCACGGAGACGCTCTCGTCGGCGGAGCCATAGCCCGCCTTGGCAACGCCGATCTCGTATTGCCGCCCGGGTGCGAGGACCAGGTCGAGGGGGGTCTGGCCGCCGTATTCGTCGTCCACCGTAACCGTGGCGCCGTCCGGATCGCTGGTGAGGGCCAGCATGCCGTCGGCGGGTTCCAGGGCGACCAGGGGCAACGTCTGTGGCTGGTCGGCAACCACCTCGAGCGAGCGGCGAAAGGGCTTGTAGCCAGCCAGCGCCACCTCGACCGCACGGGTGCCGGCCCCAACGTCGACTGTAACCGGCGTGGTGCCGACTTGGTCGCCGTCGACCCTTACCACGGCGCCGGCCGGTCGGGAGTCGAAGGTGACCGGGGCCCAGAGCGGCGACAGCGCTGCTGCCAAAGTCTGGGTGGCCCCGCCTCCCTCGATCGTCACCGTGGCGGTGAAATCGAGATGTCTGGCGGCCCGGATAAGAACCGCGTGTTCCCCCGGCGCCAGCTCCAGGGGCTCGAGCGGAGTCTTGCCGATTTCCTCGCTGTCGATCACCACCGTGGCCCCGACGGCGGGGTCGGTCACCAGGCTGAGGAATCCGGGTAGCCTCTCGAGTCTGAACTGGAAGGTCTGTCGTGGATCGCGAGAGACCTCGAAGGGCGCCTCCAGACGGCGGTAGCCGGGCTCCTCCGCCACCAGGGTGTAGGTCCCCGACGGCAGCAGATACCGCCCGCTCACCTCGAGCTTGAACAGGCCCCCCTCGATCTCCACGATCTCGGGTGTGGGCTCGATCTGGATCTGGACCGAGCGGGCGGTGAACATGAACCAGGCGACGACACCCAACGTGGCCAGCACCCCCCAGAAGACGAGCGTCGCCGGGCGCAACGCCCAACGTCTCTTGGCGGACGGCTCGAGAGTGCCGGGGGTGAACTCGGCGGGCCGGACGGTGGCCAAAGGCTCGGCCACGCGTGTGGACTCTGCCCGCGGAGGTGCAACTAGAAGGGGGGGCTCGGTGGTGTCCTCCGGATCGAGGTGACGGATCACGAGACGTATCCGGTCCTCATCTCTGACCAAGACGATCTCGGTGTGGCCGATTCGAACGCGATCGTTGTGGTGCAGCCATTGGGAGGCTTCGAGCGCGGTACCGTTACAGACCACCGGTTGGCACCCCGGTGCGGGCTGGATAAAGATCTCTCCATTCTCGTAGCCGAGGAAGGCCTGGGATCGGGTATCGTCGACACCGGGCAGCCTGATGTCGGCCTCCGCTCCTCCGATTCCCAGCGGGAACCGACCGGCCACCACCGGGCGTCTCTCGCCCGCCTCGTCGACCAGGACCGATGGGCTCAAATCTTCTCCTCGCAGCGAACCGTCAGCGGCTCGATCTCTTGGCCCGGCACCACCCGTAGCTCTCCACGGACATCGCGATAGCCATCGCGGCGACCGACGACGGTGTAGATGCCGGGCCGCAGCTCCAGGACCCGGCGCTCGAACGCTCCCAGCCTTCCCACCTTGTAGACCGTGACCTCGGTCAGGTTGTCGGATACCAGGGCTACCCGAATCGGGGTGGATGCAATGGCGACGATCTGGCTGAGCCCCTCGATCTGCTGGCTCAGCCGCGCGCCTGCGGGTTGGATCTGCGAGGCTTCCTCGAGCAGAGTCCCGGCGTCACGCAGTACCTCGTCGGTGGACAACCGCTCGGGGTTTTGTAGATGGAACTCCAAACGGGCCGAGAGCTCGGCGCGGGCCCGGCTGCGCTCGGCGCCCTCCTGGGCGAATTTGATGGTCGGGTCGAGCGCCAGCACCGCTTCGTACTCTTCCACGGCACCCTGCCAGCTCTCCGTGGCTTCGAGCTGCGAAGCCTTCGCCTGGTGGGTGGCGATCGCCTGCAGACGGAGCCCCTCTTCGGCGGCAAGCAGGGCGTCCGCACTCTCGGGGGAGTCGGGCTCGAGTTTGACGGCCCGCTGGAGATGATCTCGAGCCGCGGCAAAGTCCTGGCGGCCAAGCGCCGCCAACCCCGCGGACATGCTCCGCCTGAACTCCGGATTGGTACGGCCGGTTGCTGCTGGAGGAGTGGGTGCCGGCGTCGGGGCGGTGCGAGCCGGTGACGTAGCGACCACGCCCTGGCTTGCCGGCTCCGGCGTGGGCTCGGCAGGGAGGGGCTCCGGTGCAGGAGGGTCCTGGATCTCCGGCTCCACGAGTGGCTCGACCGTCGAGATGCTCGGGGGGTTCTCGACCGGCTCGCTGCTGGTCCCGAACCGCTTCTCTTCAACCCAGCGGGGGAGAAATCCGAAGACCACGACGGCCGCGATACCAAGCAACGCGAAGGCGGCGACAGTGGCCCAGTGTAGATACCGATGGCTATCGCCCGGTTGCCGGCCCGACACCACCGGTTGCCCCTGATCCCGGACCTCCGAGACACGGGGTGGCGGAGTGAGACGGACCTCCTTCTTGGCCGGCCCCTCACTCATGATCGCTGTGGGCTGGGTAGACCTCGCCTCAGTCCGTGGCGGGTTGGTCGAGGGTGATCTCGCCCCCGGTGTTGGGATCGACGGGCAGACCGAGCTCCTCGGCATAGATCTCGGTTAAGAGCTCGCGCCAGCTGGCATACTGGGTTTCTGCCGAGCCGGCGAGCCTCAACGTTTGGCCCTTGACCTCGATCACCATGGGTGCCACTTCGGCTTCAAAGGAGACACCCAGCTCGCGCAGGGCCTGGGCGTGCATCTTGGCCTCCTTGCCTTTGGCGATCCCACTCTGGATGGCCATGGTGCCACCGATGATGGCGGCGTCGCGGGCCGCCGCTTCGATGCCGGTGTCGACCGGGGCGATGACCGCGCCGAAGATCGCCAGGGCGCCGAGGATTTTGCGCATCCGGGCAGCCCGGCGGAGCTCCTGGAGAGCCACCTGCTCCTCGTAGCTGAAGGCCCGCCAATCGTCGTAGGGCCTGTCCATCCGGGTGCAGAACTGGGCGTAGTGCTCGTTGAGGGTGTCGACGAACATGTAGTCACGCTCGCGGATCTCCGCGATCCGCGCGACCATGGGGTCGCCTGCCGCGGGCAGCCGCTCGATTTTGTGGCGTCCTTTGCGGTTGGTCTCCAGATAGTCGGCAAAAGCGTCGGGCGCCAGATCGGAAGCGAACTTCAATCCCGCGACTTCGCGGATGGTCTCGATCGCGCCTGGCTTGAGCTTGCTCCTGGCTGCCAGCAGATCGTTGGCGATGGTGTTGTAGAGGGCCTGGAAGGGATCGGCGATCTCCAGCTGGTCCGGTAGATAGGCCTCGATGTCGGCCTCGCCTTTGTACCGCTTGTCGAACCAGACCTTGCTCGTCGCGTCCACGGCTTGCACGGTCAGCACGAGATTCTTACCATTGGACTTGATGATCTGACCTTTCACCGTCAGCTCGACGTTGGACATGCCGGCGGGAACCACCCGCACCGCCCCCCAGTGGCCGGTCGCCTGGAGGGTGTCCTTCAGATGGAAGGGAATGTACCGGGCCTCCGAGTTTCTGACCTCGGTGAAGACACCTTTCTCCTGCTGCTTGAATGTGGGAACCGTCTCCTCCGGGAGCCCGGGATCGAAGACCTCGATGCCGACGTCGAGAAGCTGCTCCTCGGGGATCTCGGTCTGGGCCTGTATGGCGTGGGCGGTCTCGATCGCCGCCGTGGCCGGTAGAGCCGCTGCCAGGAGGAGGGCAGCCAAGCAGGCCAGGAGCGCATGTCTTGATCTCGGGTGTGTCTTCATCGCCGGTCGACCTCTCGTCTCAATTGTCCTTCTTTCCGCCACCCTTTGTCGAATTCTTGTAGTCACGATACTCCTGCCAGAGCTTCTCTCTGAGCTCAGGGTCCTCTTCGTTCATCGCCGCTTCTCTGAGTTGCCGGGCGATGATGTCGTCGTCGGTGCCGTCTCCGACGTCCGGCGGGATGGCGCCGCCGGATCCCGCACCGGCCGGCTCAGCGCCCACCGGTGCACCCGGTTGAGCTCCTGACTCTTCAGCGCCGGCACCGTCCGCGGGCGTGCCGGGGTCTCCCGCCGCGGGCTCTTGCGCTTCGGGGTCATCCCCAAAATCGTCCCCGTCATCGCCGAATCCCCCGCCACCCGCGTAGCCACCGCCGGCACCCACGCTGCCACCCTCACTTGCTTGTTCGGTTTCGATCTCCTCACGGTTCTCTGCCAGGACCTCCTGCTCGCGGATCAGCATGCCGTCGAACTCGGACAACGCTTCATCCAGCTCCTTGTCGAGGCCGGCCTCTTCCTCCTCGTCGGAGAGGGGTCCTTGGGATCCGACGCCGGACTCGTCGCCGGCTTCCGTTTCACCCGTGGCGCCCGACTCGTCCCCGGCGCTCCCCTGACTGTCCTCTCCAGTGGACTCTTTAGCCTCGGCGCCCGACTCCTCACCCGCCTGGGTGGACGATTCGCCGGCCGGTTGCGCCGGAGTGGAGGGAGGCTCTGAGCTGGGTGGGGCGGGTCCCCCGGGCGATGGGGGAGTCGGGGTCGGAGGCGTTGGAGGACTTGGTGTCGATTGGCTGGCGCAGCCCAAGAAGAGAACCACTACTGCGGCTAGCAGTAAGGTCCCGAAAGCGGATTTGATTCCTGGTCTCATGGTCTTTGCAAAGGGCGGAGGCGGTTTGGGTTCGCCTTTCTCGTTCGTTTCCGCTGTCCACCAAGTGTAACTCACTGCTTCTTTAAGCAGATGACGTGCCAGCTCGGACGGGCATCTGGTCTGTGGGTTCCAGAGAGTGGCTGACTCCATCCTGCTAGGATGGCCCGGTCGACCACGCCAAATTCAAGAAGGATGTGGCGGATTTCATCCGCCTGGCCTCGGCCCCCGCGGCGGGTGTCGAGCACTGACCAAGGGAGAGCACCATGAGTGACGACAACAAACCGGAGATCGGCAAGATCGGGTGGACCGATCTCACCGTCGACAACGCCGACGATGTCCGTGATTTCTACATGGCCGTCGTGGGCTGGAAGCCCAGTTCGGTCGATATGGGGGGCTACAGCGACTACAGCATGACTACCCCGCATACCGGCGAGCCCATCGCGGGTGTCTGTCATGCCCGGGGAAGCAATGCCGACCTTCCCGCCCATTGGCTGATCTACATCACCGTGGCCGACGTGGACGCGAGCGCTGCCAGTTGCGTGGAGCTGGGCGGCCAGGTGCTGGCGGGCCCCAAGAACTTCGGTGGTCAGGGGCGCTACTGCGTCATCCAGGATCCGGCCGGGGCTGTTGCCGCCCTGTTTACGCCCGCCGGCTAGAAATTTGGCCAACAAAAGCCGGGACCCAGCGGGTCCCGGCGGTCAGAAGGGAAAAGAGGGAGGGCAACTGTGGAGAGGAGTCGCTAGGTTTGGGTTGAGGGAACCGAAAAACTTTTTCCCCACCCGAAGGGATCTTTTGAGTCGGTCGGAAGATCAGCGACGCTGTTGCCCTCCATAAGTGTAGTTTCCTCAGGGCATCGATTTCTGACAAAGAGTTTGGATTTTTTTCGCCGCCTGGGAAGTGCCGGCCTGTGTAGAATCCGGGTGATGCTTTCGGTAGGGATTGTCGGGTTGCCGAATGTGGGCAAATCGACCCTTTTCAATGCCCTGACGGCCGGGCACGCCAACGTCTCCAACTATCCATTTACAACCATCGACAGCAACTTGGGGGTGGTGCCGGTGCCCGATCCCCGGCTGCTCGAGTTGGAGCGACTCCTCGACCCCGAGGAGTGCACCCCGTGCACCATCGAGTTCATCGATATCGCCGGTCTGGTGGAGGGGGCGAGTCGGGGTGAAGGGCTGGGAAACCAGTTTCTGGGGTCCATCCGTCAGGTCGACGCCATCGCCCACGTGTTGCGCTGCTTCGAGGAGGGCGACGTGGCGCACGTCTTTGCAACGGTCGATGCCGTCAGGGATGCCCAGGTGGTGGAGACCGAGCTGCTGTTGTCGGATCTGGAGGTGCTCAAACGGGCACTGGAGAAGCGTCAGCGCCACTGGAAGGCCGATCCCAAGGCCCACGCCGGTGAAAAGGAGTGCCTGGAGCTCTATCTGGCCAAGCTGGAGGAGGGGGTGCCGCTGCGCAGTCTCGACCTCGACCGCCCGGCCCGGCAGGAGCTCAAGGCCTTGGGGATGCTCACCGGCAAACCGATGCTCTATGTCGCCAACGTGTCGGAGGAGGGCTATGGTGGCGAGGAGTCGGCCGAGATCGCCGACCTGCCGGCCCGGGTCGTCCCCATCTCCGCCAAGATCGAGGGGGAGCTCCAGCAGCTCGAACCGGAAGAGCGCGCCGAGTTCATGGCAGAGCTGGGGATCGAGACCTCCGGGTTGGACCGCCTGGCCGCGGCCTCGTTCGAGCTGCTGGGGTTGATTCGCTTCTACACGCTGGCCAACCGCAAGCTTCGCGCCTGGGAGATCGAAGAGGGAACGACTGCACCGGAAGCAGCGGGCAAGATCCACACCGATATGGAGGCCGGCTTCATACGGGCTCAGGTGGCCTCGTTCGAGCAGATGCAGGAGCATGGTGGATTCCAAGAGCTCCACCACCAGGGGCTGCTACGGACCGAGGGCAAAGAATATAGAGTCCAGGACGGGGACGTCGTCGAGTTCCTGTTCAGCAGCTGAAAATCAGCAGGTTAGGAGGGGTGGATGACTGACAGTCGTCGAGTATCTATCTGTTGTGCTGGGCTACTCATCATCCAGGCAGTGACCGGCTCGGGTGTCGCGGCCGCGGAGGTGCCGACATTTGCCGAGGTCACCGGCCACGATTTTGGCGAGAGGATCACCGTACACCACGAGATGGTCTCCTATCTCGAGCGTCTGGCCGAGACCTCGCCACGCGTGGTGACCCGTGACCAGGGCATCACTTGGGAAGGGCGCCGGCTGCTGCTGGCCATCGTTACTTCGCCCGCCAACCACGCGCGGCTCGCAGAGATCCGTGCCAACGCCCAGCAGCTGGGCGACCCCCGCCGCACCAGCCCGGAGGAGGCGCGTCGAATCACCGCCGAGCAGCCGGCGATCCTCTATATGGGTGGCTCGATCCATGGATTCGAGCTGTCGGGCGCAGAGGGTGTTCTCAAGCTCTTGGAGCGGCTGGCGACAGCTGAGGACGCCGAGACCCGCCAGGTGCTCGACAACACGGTGATTCTCCTCGATCCGATGCTCAATCCCGACGGTCGTGACGCCTTTGCCTGGCGCAATCTACAGACCATCGGCCGCGAGCCCAGCGCCGAGCGCGACGATTGGTCCAACGACTTCAACTGGTGGGAAGGGATCCAATTCCGCACCGGTCATTACTTTTTCGATACCAACCGGGACTGGTGGGCCCAGACCCAGCCTGAGACCCGATTCCGCGTGCCGACGTGGCTGGAGTGGCGACCACAGGTCGTTGTCGACCTGCATGAGATGGGACCGGATGTGGAGTTCTACTTCGACCCTCCGGCCGAGCCTTACGGCCCATTCTTCCCGGATTTTGCCAAGGAGGGGTTTGTCCGCTTCGGCCAGGCCTACGCCGAGGCGTTCGACCGGGCCGGATTCGAGTACATGACGCGCGAGAGGTTCAACTTCTTCTATCCCGGCTATACCACTTCCTTTGGCAGCTACCAGGGTGCGGTGGGGATGCTCTACGAGCAGGGCTCAACCAGGGGGCTGGCGCTCGAGCGGGCGGACGAGTCGGTGCGGCTTCTTGGCGATGCTTTGGAGCAGCACTACACCGCGGCCTGGACGGCGGCACAGACAGCGGCCAGGGATCGGCAAGAGTTGCTGATGGACTACTACGAGGACCTGCGTCAGGCAATTGCGGACGGGCGCACCGGCGTCGTCCGCTACCTTCTCGATCCCGCCGGGGATGCCCAGCTGGTGGCCGAGTATGTGAACCTGCTGCAGCGGACCGGCATCGAAGTGGGTCGCCTCGGGGACGAGTCCCAGCTCGGGGGGGTCAGGGACCGCACCGGTCAAGCGATCGGTGAGCGGACTTTTCCGGCTGGAACCTATGTCGTGGAGGCCGCCCAGCCGCACAACCGGCTGCTCCGGGTTCTGCTCGAGCCCGACATCCCGCTGCCGGCGGAATTTCTCGCCGAGGCCCGGGAGCGAGAGGATCGCGGGGAGAACCCGCGCTTCTACGACATCACCGCCTGGTCGCTCCCGCTGCTTTTCGATCTCGCCGGCTACAGCTCGACCGACAGCCGGGCCCTCGACCTCGAGATGGTGGAGACGACGGCCGATGCCACCACCCGGACTCCCGATGTCGATGCGGGCTACGCCTATCTGATCGACGGGGAGCAGACGGCGTCGTTGGCGGCACTCTCCGATCTCCAGGATCGGGGCTACCGGGGGGCCGTGACACTCGATCCCACACGGGTCGGCGGCCACGACCTGGCCAGCGGCTCGGTGGTGCTGCGGGTGGGTCAGAACGATGACAGTCTGCACGCCGCTGTTCGCGAGGTGGCGGAGCACTTCGGGCTCGAAGTGCTGGCGGTGGGGACGGGGCTGTCGGAGCCGGGGTACCCGGCCCTGGGGTCGGGTAAGGTCATCCCGGTCAAGAGACCCGAGATCGCCCTGCTGGCGGGCCAGCCGGTTCACGGCTATTCCTTCGGCTGGGCCTGGTATGTGCTCGATCGGCAATACGAGATCCCGCTCACTGTGCGCCAGGTGCGCTCGCTCGCCTCGACCCCCATCCATCGCTTCGATGTCCTGGTGATTCCCCATCTGCTGTCGGCCGAAGAGTTGGCGTCGACGCTGGGGGAGAAGGGGATCGAGCGTCTCCAGCGCTGGGTGAGAGACGGTGGCAGTCTAGTGGCTCTCGGCTCGGCGGTGGACTTTGTCCGCGAGCACCTGGAGCTCTCGGCTCTGCGCTCCTGGTACGAGGAGCAGAGACCGGAAGGCGAAGGTGAAAACGCCGGAGAAGCCCCCGAGCCGGCGGGGTTCGATGTGCCCGGTGCCATCTTGAGGGTCGAGCTGGACGACCAGGCCTGGTTGTCAGCGGGGTACGGTGCAGAGATCCCGGCCCTGGTCACCTCGCGCCGGATCTATCTCGCACCGGAAGGTCCACCCGATGCCGGCCAACGGGTCGTCGCCCGCTACGCCGAGGGCGATCGCCTGCGGATCTCCGGGCATCTCTGGCCGGAGAGCCTGGAGCGACTCCCCGGCTCCGTCTTCGCCTACGAGGAGAAGATCGATCTGGGCCGGGTCATCCTCTTCACCGAGGATCTGAACTTCCGCGCCTACTGGAGGGGCTCGGACCGGTTGTTCCTGAACGCCGTACTGCTTGGCCCAAGTGCACCATGACCCCCCGCCCGCCCGGCGACTATTCTTCTATCTCCTCGAGCAGGACCTCCGCCTTGGCGATGGTGTCTTTCTCCTCGACGAGGTATTTTGGATTGGGCGTCTTGTTGACCAGATCGCGCAGGATCTCCTCGGCCTCGTCATCGCGGCCCTTGGCGTGCTCGAGCAGCGCTTCGGCGAGATAGAGGCGATTGAGAGCGTCGTCGGGTGCCATTTCCACTGCCAGCTCCAGCTCGCTGACGGCTGTCTTGCGGTCGACCCAGCCGGTGACAAAGGGCAGCTTGGGAGCCTCGCTGTGGAGGCGACCCAGCACCCGGTGGCCGCCGGCGCCTTCCATCTCGTCATCGATGAGGATGGTGATCTGGGAGAAGTCGCGGATCTTGCCGGCGACGCCCTGACGGGCGGCCGCAATCTTGCCCCGGGTGCGGCCCCAGAGACCCCAGTGAGCCCCGGACCAGAAATAGAGCGGGGCCGAGTCGGGGTCGTCACCTACCCTGGCGGCGATCTCCTCGGGGTCTTCCTTCTCCAGACGGTCGTCGGCTCCCACCTTGCCAAATAGCAGGTCCCGCGACTCGTCCGACAGGTCGCGGCCACGCTGGTAGATGGCGAGCTTGGCATCATGGTCGTCGGTGAGGTATTCGCCCTGAAAATAGAGCGCGCGGAGCAGCTTCCACCTGGCCTCGAGGTTCTTGGAATCGGCGGCCAAGGCCTTTTCGTAGGCGGAGATGGCCTCGGTGATGGCGCCGTCGCTGGCGGTTCCTGAGGGTGGTCCTTCGGCTCGGCGATTCCAGGCCGCGTCACCACGAGCGATCTCCTCAGCCGGGGTGGCGAGCAGCGGTCTCGAAAACACGAGCACGAGGGCCAAAGACAATAGAGATTTGGCAGATTTCAAGGCGTTGTCCTCCAAATGATCCATCCGACCTTACACCATCCGGGCGCGATCGAACCGGCAGCCAGCGGTTCTCGTGGAGGTGGTCCAAGACTTGCGTTTTGACCCCTAAATATGGTCTCCTTTGCACCTCGGTCCCAGCGGGTCCTGATAGGATCGACACACCTATAGAGACAGTCGGGGGAAACGTGGAGCAAGAGCAAGTTCGAAGCATTCTGGCGACAGAGATCGCTGACCGGATACCGCAGCCCTGGCCCGAGGTCGAGGGTCGCCGGCTGTCGCAGGCGATCGCTGATACTCGTAGCTGTTTGCTGAGCAAGCAGCACGAGGATGGCCACTGGTGCGCCGAGCTCGAGGGCGACACCATACTCGAGTCGGAATACATCCTCACCATGCATTTTCTGGGTCGCTCGAACGAAGAGAAAGTGCGCAAGGCCGCGAGCTATCTGCGCCAGTGCCAGTTGCCCGACGGTGGCTGGGCCCTCTACCCCGGGGGAGCGCCCGAGTTGAGCTCTTCGGTCAAGGCCTATTTCGTGCTCAAGCTCGTCGGTGACGACCCGCAGGAGCCGCACATGGAGAGGGCTCGAGAGGTGATTCTCTCTCTGGGTGGTCTCGACGCCTGCAACTCCTTCACCAAGATCTACCTGTCGATCTTCGGCCAATATGAGTGGTCGAAGAGCCCTGGTGTTCCGCCCGAGCTGATTCTCTTCCCCAAGTGGTTCCCCTTCTTCAACATCTACGACATGTCCTCGTGGTCGCGGGCGATCGTGGTGCCGCTGAGCATCATCTGGGCACAAAAGCCCCACTGCCCGGTGCCGGAGCACGCCACCATCCACGAGCTGAGGGTACGGGCACCCGGACGAATTTTGCCGCATTGGAGCCGCGCCAGTCTCAAGCACCATGGCTGGTCGCTGTTCTTTCGCGGTCTGGACCGGGTGCACAAGCTTTGCGAAGCGGCGCATCTGCTGCCTCTGCGGCGCCTAGCCTTGCGGCAGTGCGAGCAGTGGATGGTGGAGCGGTTGGAGAAGAGCGATGGCCTAGGGGCGATTTTCCCGCCCATTGTCAACACCATCTTTGCTCTGCGCAGCCTGGGCTACGCGGAAGATCATCCGACGCTGGTCGGGCAAGTCCGCGAGCTGGAGAAGCTCGAGCTGGAAGAAGAGGAGACATTGCGAGTCCAGCCCTGCTTCTCCCCCGTCTGGGACACGGCGCTGTCACTCAACGCCCTGGCCGAGAGTGACGATCCCGCGGCTCGAGGGCAGCTCCATCGAGCCGTCGAGTGGCTTGTGGATCACGAAGTGGAGACACCCGGGGATTGGCGGGTGAGGAATCCCGAAGGTCCGGTGGGAGGGTGGTACTTCGAGTACGCCAACGAGTTCTATCCCGACTGCGACGACACGGCCCAGATCCTCACCGCGCTGAGCAAGATCGACTCCCCGGGCGGTGAGGCCGGCTGGCGCCTCGAGGTGGCCACCAAGAGAGCCCTGGATTGGCTCCTGAGCATGCAGAATCGAGACGGTGGCTGGGCCTCCTTCGACAAAGGGTGCAGTAAGGACTATCTGACCTATATCCCATTCGCCGACCACAACGCGATGATCGACCCCAGCACGACCGATATCACCGCACGGGCGCTGGAGGCGCTGGCCCGCCACGGTTACGACCTCGGAACGCCGGAAGTGCGTCGAGCGGTCGATTTCGTGCGACGAGACCAGCAGGCCGACGGCTCCTGGTACGGCCGCTGGGGATGCAACTACCTCTATGGCACCTGGCTGGCTCTGTGTGGTCTGGAAGCCGTGGGCGAAGACCTATCGCAGGACTACATTCGTCGGGCCGCCGGCTGGATCCGGAGTTGTCAGAACGCGGACGGAGGCTGGGGCGAGCTCCCGGATTCCTATCAGGATGTCGCCAAGAAGGGCCAGGGTCCGAGTACTGCTTCCCAGACCGCTTGGGCGATCATGGGATTGATAGCGGCGGGAGTTGTGGAGACCGAGGCCGTGACGCGTGGTGTCGACTACCTGCTGTCCACCCAACATGAGGATGGAGCCTGGGAGGACGCAGGGTGGACCGGTACCGGCTTTCCAGAGGTCTTTTATCTCAACTACCATTACTACGCGATCTACTTCCCGCTCCTGGCTTTGGAGACCTACAGCAAGCGTCTGCAATTCCTGGAGAGAACAAAAACCGGCTTTGTGGGTCCGCTTTCCAGCTGAGTCGTAAGCCAGGTACTGATTTGGAGCAACTGACATGCGATTTCCGCTTCACATAACTACCGACACGATCAAGCACCAGGTCGTGCAAGGGTTCAAGGGGAACAAGCGCTATCCCTTTGTGATCATGCTGGAGCCGCTCTATACCTGCAACCTTGCCTGTATCGGTTGTGCGATCGAGCGGCACACGGGAAAGCTCGAGGATCGTCTGCCGGTGGAGACCTGTTTGCAGGCGGTGGAAGACTCCGGCGCGCCCATAGTCTCCATCTGCGGCGGCGAACCCACCGTGTATCCGGAATTGCCGGAGCTCATCGATGGCATCATCGGCCGCAAACGACATATCTATCTGTGCACCAACGCCTTGCTCATGGAAAAGAGCGTCTTTGGCAAGATCTCTCCTCACAAACGCCTCACCGTCAATGTCCACCTCGACGGCATGAGGGAGACCCACGACTATGTCGTTGCCCGCGAAGGGGTCTTCGACAAGGCCGTAGAGATGATCGAAGAGAGTCTCCGGTTGGGCTACCACGTCATCACCAACACCACGGTGTACAAGGAGACCAAGATCGATGAGCTGGAGGAGCTCTGCGAGTTTCTCACCGGGATGGGCGTCGACGGCATGTTGGTCTCTCCCGGCTACCAGTACGAGACAGTGGATCAGGACATTTTCATGACCAAGCAGGACATCCAGCGGAAGTTCAAACGGGTGCTCGAGATCTCCAAGCGGTATCGCCTGACGTCGACACCCATGTTTCTCGAGTTCGCCGCCGGTCTGCGGGACTACAAGTG
>Ga0255057_10001428_pt1 | contig 13419 bp, 15 predicted proteins | sample Cases_109_6_MG_FD_189022 | JGI IMG/M metagenome (GOLD analysis project Ga0255057, IMG submission 189022) | Seawater microbial communities from Amundsen Gulf, Northwest Territories, Canada - Cases_109_6 | ecosystem: Environmental > Aquatic > Marine > Gulf | place: Canada: Northwest Territories... | reverse complement strand
GCTATCCACGGTCGCGGATACCGCATCGATCCCACCAGTCCCCCCCAACGCAGACGCATCATCCCCCCAGAACACGACCCAACCAAAAACCCTCCTTAAACCAGGAACACTCTCCCCGTACCACGACAGATGGCCTTACAACCGGGCCTATGTGGCCGGCCGTCGGGTAGCCCGGGATCCGCGGACGAGATCTCTGGCCAGGCCGGCGCCGTAAGCGAGCTGCATAACCCCTCCTGCGAGGACGGTCAGCGGGGTCCGGGGCGTAGTTGTGAGCGCAGCGATGACCAACTCTGCGAGCCAGGCACCGACGAGGATGGCCAGAGGCCACCACAAACCAAATAAGGCCGCCACTCCACCCGCAGTGAGGCCCATTACCAGCACCAGGGGCGCCAGAGGCCGCATCGACGGGAGTCGTCCGTTGGCCCACAGCATGTCGGCCTTGCCCCGCCCGTACTTGTGGTACTGCCGGAAGAGCCCGCGGAGGGTCCCGCGTGGCGTATAGAACGACACGATCGTGGGGTCGAGCAGCACCTTGCGACCCTGCCGACGCCATCGATAGTAGAGATCGGCATCCTCGGCCACGGCCGAGGGGAATGCCCGGTAGCCGCCGACCTCGAGAAAGTCGTCACGCCTGAACGTGCCGAGGTACACGGTGTCGGTCTCTCCGGCGTGACCCTGGCGGCGAAACTTGGCGGGCCCGATCGCCAGGGGTGATGCCATGGAAGCGCCAACGGCCCGGCGCAAGCGTCCCTGCCAACCAGTCGGCGGGTCTTCCACGTCCCCAACGATCATGGGGCCCCCAACTGCCACGGCGTCCGACTCGAGAAGCGCAGTCACGGATCTGGAGATGTAATCCGGTGCGTACCGGGTGTGGGCGTCGGCTCGCACCAGGACCTCTCCGCTGGCTGTTTGTGCGGCCAGATTGAGGCCCAGGGACTGCAAGCGCCCCGGGTTATTGATCACTTCGAGGCCGATCCCGTTCTGATCCCAGACTTCGAGCCGGTCGCGGGTGCCGTCGGTTGATCCGCCTTCTGCTACCACGATGGAAACCTTGCCGTGGTAGTCCTGGGCGGCCAGGGACCGGAGGCAGGCATCGATAGTCCCGACCTCATCGAGAACGGGCAGCAGTACGGTGGCATTGGGCGGACTCGTCTCCACGGCCGAGAGCTTAGAGCGTCCACGAGCAGCCGTTTAGCGCCTGGCGCTTCGAGCCAGGCGGAATCCGGCCCACAGCAAACCCGCCCCGAAGAACAGGCTCAAAGCGAATGCCGAGGTCTCGCCAATGGCAAAGAGGCTGCCGCCGAAGGCGGGGAACAATGCGCCAAGGACGATGAGGCCGTTGGCCGCCACCATTCGCCGGTTATTAGCCCAAAACCTGAGCGCGGAGTAGGTCGCAAGGCCGACGAGCAGCGCGGTGCCCAGAACATTGAACAAGAGGGCATAGAACCGGGGCCCGGCCGGGCCCACAGCATCGATGGCGGCAAAGACATCAGATCCAGCCGGCAATCCTTCTTCTGGTAGCTCCATCACAAAGGGCGCCGTGCTCGTGATGAACAACGCAAACGCCCCGCCGATCAAGAAGGCCTCGAGCAGCCGGCGTCCGGCTCGCTCTCCCCACACCAGGTAGGCGGAGCCGACGCCGAGGAACGGCACGTTGACTATCGCTCCCAGGCCGTAGAACATCCGAAAAGTGCCGGAAGTCCAGCCAAGCGTGAGGCCGGCTACCAGCAGCCACGTGGCAGTGGCGTACAGCCCCATAGCCAGCGCCCAGGCGGCCACGTGCGGGCGAGGCCGGGCGCGCCAGGACAGCACGAGCTCCAGAAAGAGGGCGCTGGCGGCAACAGCAGCCAGTGCGGAAAGGGCGATATCCACGAGCGCACGCTACGAGTTGGCACGGCCAGGAACCAAACCCGCGGGTAGCAGTGGCCTGTCGCGGAAATAGCGCCCGCGTATCTCCGAGGACTTCGGCGTCATCTGGCAAGGATCGCCGACGAAGACGCACTTTACCCGTGCGCCGAGGAGAAGGACGCAGCCAGGGGCGTCGAGGGCCGGAGAGATGCGGCGCTGATTTGTGCGGCGGATGGTTGGGGAGGCATCTGTTTGACCTGACTGGTAGGTTCGCTCCGACCGTTGCTGAGGGAAAGGAATTTGGTGGATGTTTCTGAGTTGAGTTCTGGTTTTCAGGGCGTCGTGTTGAGGCCGAGTGATGATGGTTTTGACGAGGCTCGTTCCCTTTGGAATGTGAGATTCGATCGTCGACCGGATCTCATCGCTCAATGTGCCAGCAGTGAGGACGTTCGGAGCGCTGTTGATTTCGCTCGTAGACATGGTTTGCGACTGTCAGTCAAGGGCGGAGGTCATTCGTATGCGGCAAACAGCGTTGGCGACAGTGGACTCCTTATCGATCTTTCTCAGATGAAAACGATCAGTGTTGATCCCGAAGCGAGGACCGTGACCGTCGAGGGCGGAGTCACATGCGCCGATATAGACGCTGCTACCCAAGAGCATGGTTTGGCAACGCCAACCCCCACCGTTTCTTCTGTCGGAGTAATCGGAGCTGCCTTAGGTGGCGGTGGCGGCTACCTCACTCGCAAATTTGGGTTGACACTCGACAACATGATTTCGGCTGAGGTGGTTACGGCGGATGGTCGACAGATTCGTGCGTCGGTTGATGAGAACCCTGATCTCTTCTGGGCTATCCGTGGCGGTGGTGGAAACTTCGGGGTCATCACCTCTATGAAGCTTCGCCTGCATCAGGTTGGGCCTCAAGTGCTGGCCGGACAAATCATCTACCCATTCGACAATGCGGGGGACCTTCTTCGCTACTTCAGAGATTTCTTGGAACAGGCCCCGGATGAGTTCCAGTGCTATCCGTTCTGTTTTCGTGTCCCACCAATCGACCTGTTCCCCGAGGAGACCCACGGACAGCCGGTGCTTGACTTCGTGATCTGTCACCAAGACCCCAATGCATCAGAATTCGTGCAACCATTGCAGAATCTCGGTGAGCCGATTCTTAACCTTGTCGGTCCAAGCCCCTATGTCGACGTGCAGACGGGATTCGACCCCAACCTGCCTAAAGGTCAGCGTTACACCTCCAAGGCTCACGATCTCAATGGACTCTCCGACGGGGCCATCGACACAATGGTGGAGTATGTACCTCGAATGGTCGGCGCCCTCACCGCAGCCTATTTCGATCCGCTGGGCGGAGCAGTCAGCCAGATCGATGCGTCAGCGACGCCATACAGAGGGAGGGCTGCCAGGTACGGATTTCACATCATTGCGGGATGGTTGGACGCTGCCGAGGATGAGTCAGTTCTTGGTTGGGCCTCGGAGTTCCATGGAGCGATGGCGGCCCACGCAACAGGAGGCGTTTACGTCAACCTCATCGCAGACGATGAAACCGAACGCATCCCCTCCGCCTACGGCGCCAACTACCCGCGCCTTGTCGATCTCAAACAAGAGTGGGACCCGACCAACCTCTTCACAAGCAACTACAACATCCCACCGAACTGAGCGCTCGGCCTGCCCACTAACCCACACATCCAACAGGAGAGCGTGATTTGTGCGGCGGACCACTAGCGTCTGGGGTTGATGGGAGACGCGATTATTGCCGCGTCCGACCTGAGTAAATCGTTCGGGTCGGTGCAGGCACTACAGGACGTCGACCTGGAGGTCCCTCCCGGCCGAATCGGCCTGGTAGGAGCCAACGGGGCCGGCAAGACCACGCTGATCAGAATTCTGCTCGGCATGCTGGCGCCTTCGGACGGTTCCGCCCAGGTGTTCGGCATCGATGCGCAGCGCCATCCCCTCGGGGTGCGGTCCCGGGTCGGGTACATGCCGGAAGGCGACTGCTTTCCTCCAGACCAAACCGCGGCGGACTTCATCTCCTACTCGGCCGAGCTGGGCGGACTCCCTTCGTCGGAGTCCCGCCAACGAGCATCGGAGGTGCTCACCCTGGTAGGACTGGCGGAAGAGCGGTTCCGCAACCTCGGCGAGTTCAGCACCGGCATGAAACAGCGCGCCAAGCTCGCTCAGGCCATCGTCCACTCCCCCGATCTCGTGCTGCTCGACGAGCCGGCCTCAGGGCTCGATCCTGATGGCCGCGAAGACATGCTCAATCTCATCAACCGGCTTTCGGACTTCGGTATGAGTGTGGTCTTCTCATCCCATGTCCTCAGTGACATCGAACGCACCTGCGACTGGGTGGTCATGCTCAACGAAGGTCGCTTGCTGAGAAATGAGCCCCTGGCGGAAATACAGGCATCCAATGCAGTCAGGGTGGTGGTCCTCGATGACCCTGCTCCGGTAGTTGAGGCTCTCACCACCAGGGGTGCTTCTGTATCAGTATCCGACAGGACTCTCGAAGTGGTGATGGACGACGCCGACCTGTTCGTCATGATTCGCGACATCCTCGCCGACACCGGAGTGGGACTACGGAGCCTGGGCGCCAAACAGGCAACCCTCGAAGATGTCTACCTGGCAGCAGAGGAGTTCACGGAATGACCTCAGAAGGAGCGATCTTCGATCTCGACTACCGGCGCTATGAAGGCAAGCGCACCAGCCGCACTGCTATACGTTGGTCCATCGTCCGGGACGGGGTGCGGCGGATTCTCGGGCTGCGGCGCAAGGCCCGGCGCAAGATCCTCCCCTGGGGACTCATACTGATCGCCATCCTCCCGGCAATCGTCAATGTCGGTTTTCAGGTGCTGGCCGAAGGCTTATTCGGGGCGGACGAGGTCCTCGACGAGCTACTGATAAGTCACTCCGATTATTTCGGCATCACCTTTGGGGTGACATTGCTGTTCGTCGCCCTGGCTGCCCCGGAGCTAATGATCCCCGATCGGGTTCACAATGTTCTCACCGTCTACGGCTCGCGGCCACTCACCGTCGCCGACTACCTTGTCGCCCGGGTGGGGGCGTTGTTCATCCTCGTCATGGCCTACTCGCTGCTGCCTCAGCTCATCCTTTATGTCGGAGGGGCGATCCTGTCCGGCGATGCCGTGGGCCATATCACCGGCAACCTCGACCTCCTCTGGCAAGTACCGGTTGGTGCCGTCGCGATATTCGCCAGCCAAACGTCGATCGCCTTGATAATCAGCGCCTTCGTAAAGAGGGTCGGGTTTGCCGCCGGGATCTACATCGCGCTCTCACTCATCACCTTCCCGATTGCCGAGGCTCTCGCCGACGCCAGCAGCCGATGGTTTGCCCTTCTGAGCCTCCAGGACCATGCCCAGCTCCTCATATCTCGCATATTCGATGACCCGGAGATCTCGGCCGACGGCCCTCTGGCCATGAACCACATCAGCCCCTGGGCCTCAGTCGTCTTCATAGCAGCCCTGGCGGTCGCCGCCGGCGCATTCCTGATCCGCAGATATCGGAAGCTCATGTGATGACAACTTCACCTGCCTTCGTCTCCAATCCCACCGTCGAGGTAACGGAGTTGTCCAAGTGGTTTGGACAGAAGGTGGCCGTGTCCAATCTCTCCTGCTCGTTCGGCCCCGGCATCACCGGCCTTCTCGGCCCCAACGGCGCCGGCAAGACCACCCTGCTACGGATGCTGGCCGGGTTGACTCAACCTTCGCGGGGGCAGCTGACAGTTCTCGACACCGATCCGCGCCGCGACGTGATGGTCTTTCAGAAGGTCGGGCTGGTCCCTGAGGATGACGCGGTCTACGAGTTCCTTACCGGCCGCCAATATGTCGAGTACGGAGCGCAGCTGGCAGGAGTTCGGAACCCCGCCCAGGCCGCCACCCACGCCATAGGGGCCGTCGGCATGGATGACGCCGCCGGGCGACGGATTGAGGGCTACAGCAAGGGCATGCGCCAGCGCATCAAAGTCGCCGGTGCCCTCGTCAACGACCCTGAGATTCTCTACCTGGACGAGCCGTTAAACGGCGCCGACCCCCTCCAGCGGGTCCGGCTCATAGAGCTGTTCCACTCGCTGGCGAACGAGGGACGCACCCTCATCGTGTCTTCTCATGTGCTGGCCGAGGTCGAAAAAATGGCGACCAGGATCATCGCCATGGTCGACGGAAGGCTGGCAGCGGCGGGTGATCCGTCGGCAATCCGGGCGGCTTTCACCGACATCCCCTACCGGGTACGGATCGACGCCGACACTCCTCGCAAGCTGGGGTCGGCGCTTCTGAATCACTCGGTGATTCGAAGCGTGGAGGTCCTCGACGACATCCTGCACGTCCAGACTCGGGATCTGGGCGATCTCGGCCGCCTGCTACCGACACTCGCTAGGGACCTCGACGTCCGCCTCACCATGGTCCAGCCGGAAGACCTGAGCCTCGAAAGCGTGTTCCGCTACCTGGTTCACGGAAAATGACCCGTGTCTTCGCTATTGCCCGGGTCACGGTCTACGGCCTCGTCGGCCGGCGTCGCTCGCTCGGCTTGGTGCTTCTCGGCCTGGTCCCTGCAGTAATCCTGACCATATTCGGGCTCAGCGAGACCGACCGGGAAACCGAGGAGTTCTTTCGGGTCGGAATTCTTCCCATGGTCCTCGGAGTCAGTGTCCCGATCACCGCCCTCATCCTCGGCGCCGCGTCACTCGGTGATGAACGCCAGCAGAAGACAATCTCATACATCGCAATGCGGCCCATCCGGCGTGAGGCGATTGCCGCCGCCAAGCTCGCTGCCGCCTGGCTCTCATCCTTCCTGATTGCCGGCTTCGGAGCGTTGGTGACGGGGGTCGTGTTTGGCTGGACCACCGGCAGCTGGGACGAGATCCCCGCCTTTCTCATTGCCACCGGAATAACCACTCTGGGCTTTGTCGCCGTGTTCCAGGTGGTTGGCTTCATCACCGACCGGGCCGTGATTATCGGCCTTGGCTACTTGCTCGTCTGGGAGGGAATCGTCACCGGTGCCGCCAGCCAGGTCTCCACAACGTCACTATGGAGAATCGGCGCCTCCGCCTACGCCGGCATACAGACAGAGGGTTTGGCCGATCTCGAGGACCTGCTCTCTGGCGTCAATCCCGGAGTGTGGGGGGCGGCGGCCAAAGTTGTGGTGCTGGCGCTGACTTCTGTGGCAGTGACCGGGTACCTGATGAGGGACCGCGATCTGGTTCGGTGAAGGCGCTACCGGGAAATAGGCGCTCCACGGGCCACAATGCAGTATGAGCGTTGATGTAATCCAGGAAATCGTCGGTTACGTCGGGTCTGGCCTCATCGTCTTGTCCTTGTCGATGAAGTCGATCCTGCGCCTGCGCCTCGTTGGCTTGGCCGGGGCGATAACGTTCTTGATCTACGGTCTACTCATCTCGGCGTACCCGGTCGTGATCACCAACGTCGTGATCATCGGGATTCAGGTATTCTTTCTGCGCCAGCTCCTGGGTTCCCGGCCCGTGTTCACTGTTCTCGAGGTGCGCCAGGGCTCGGCTTACCTCGAACACTTCATTAAGCATTGGGCAGATGACATTGCCAAATTCCGACCCAAGTTCCGCTATGAGCCCAAACCCAACCGCTACCGGGCCTTCATCCTGCGCGACATGGTTCCGGCCGGCCTTTTCATTTGTGATCTCGGCGAGGGCGACACCGCTGAAGTCCAACTCGACTACGTGATTCCTGCCTATCGCGATCTCAAAGTCGGCCGATTCCTTTATTCGGCGGCCTCCTCCGTCTTCAACAACCCCAGGATCAACCGTGTGTTGAGCCCCCCTGGTTCGCCACGACACAGCGCCTACCTGGAGCGCATGGGATATCGAAGAATCGAAAACGCCGATGAAGAACCGGTATATGAGCTTCGCCTCACCGACCTCAAATCCCAGGCAGGGCGCAAAACCTTGCCGGCAGCCGGATAGGCGCGGTGCTCGCCGCCGCCGCCGCTGATATGTTGTTCCGGTGAACCGTCCCCTCTTTGAGCGCCTGGGACGTGCCGCGCTCGTCGTTTCGGCCGGCGTGCTCCTGTCGCGCATCCTCGGCATGGTGCGTGAGATCTTCCTCGCCGACCTCATCGGCGCCAACGCCAACGGCGACGCTTACCGGGTGGCCTTCATCATTCCCGACTTTCTCAACTATCTGTTGGCCGGCGGATACCTAGCGATCACCTTCATACCGATCCTCTCGCGCTTTTTCTCTCAGGACGACGAAGCCGGCGCGTGGAGAGCGTTCATGGCGGTGGCCCGCCCGGTGGGCCTGGCCATGGTCGGCCTGGTCCTGATCGGCATGGCGATCGCCGAGCCCGTCATCGATGCCGTCACCGGCCTCAACCCCGAGCAAGTGGACGAAGCCGTCCGCTTGACGAGGATCGTGCTCCCCGCTCAGGTTTTCTTTGTTGTCGGCACCCTGCTGATGGCCGTGCAATACGCCCGCGAGCGGTTCCTTCTGCCCACGCTGGCGCCCATCGTCTACAACCTCGCCATCGTCGTCGGCGGCGTCCTGTTCACGGATCGCAACGACCCCACTGCCGACGGCTTCGCCTGGGGTGTACTGGCAGGGGCCATCGTCGGCAACTTCCTCATCCAGCTCTACGGTGCGTACCGGGTGGGTCTGCGGTTGCCGCGAGGGGTTCCTATCAACAGCCCTCTCCTGTGGGAGTATCTCGTACTGGCGCTGCCACTGATGATCGGGCAATCGCTGGTACTGCTCGACGAGTCGCTGGCTCGAATCTTCGGCACCCAACTCGGAGAGGGACCGACCTCTCAGCTCGGCTTCGCTCGCCAAACAATGCTGGTGCCTATCGGCGTGATCGCCCAGGCGGCAGGAGTCGCCGCCTACCCCTACCTGTCTCGACTGGCGGAGGAAGGAAAGCTGGCCGAGCTAACGACAACGCTGGCCCGGGCGATCAAATATGTGATCGTGTTCAGCCTGCTGGCAATGTCGGCAATGCTGGCACTGTCGCTGCCAATCATCAAGGTCCTCTTCGAGCGCGGCCTATTCGATTCGGCCGATACCGTCGCCTCGGCGGGAGCCCTGGTCTTCTATGCCATCGGCATCCCATTCTGGGGAGTGCAACAGCTCCTAGCCCGGGGCTTCTACGCCAGAAGACAAATGTGGGCCCCCGTTGTGATTGGCAGCTTCGCCACCGCGCTGGCGCTTCCGATCTACTTCATTCTCAAGGAGCTCATGGAAGTGGAAGGGATCGCTCTTGCCTCAACTATCTCCATCGCCCTCTATACGGTTGTGCTGGCGGTCGTCTGGCTCAACCGAACCTCCACTTCGGTGCTCCCCGGGCTTGTCAAGACAACCGGTAGGGCACTGGGCCCGACCGCCGCCGCCGGGCTTGCAGCCTGGGGCGTCGCCTGGGTCATCGGTGAGGGCGCGACGGGGTTCGGCGGGGCGGCCCTTCAACTTCTGCTCGGCGGAGCCGCTGCCCTGGTCACGTTTTTCGGGCTGGCCGCTTTCCTCGGAACTACCCGATCAGTTGCGGAATCGTGAGTTACTTCTTCGACTCGGCGAAGATCTCCCCGATCTCTTGAGTGAGGGCGTATAGCTCGGCCGCCAAGCCGGCGTCGATCTGCTGCATGTTCTGCGTGCACAAATGGCCGGCGCGAAAGAACTTGTCATGCAGATCGGGCCAACGCTCGACATGCTCGGGCTTGAAATATTGGGTCCAGAGGACATCGAGCAGCTCGTACTTGCACTTTTTGGCATGATCCTCTTTGTTAGCCACCCGGCGACCAACGTGGTGCTGATATTGGATCTGGTCCGCGGACGAGGCGTCGGAGCCGGGGGCCTCCATGGCCTGCAGCTGCTCCACCATCTTTGCGACCGTCTCTGCAGCGTTGATGGCAAACGTCGGGTCGTAGATTCCACACGGCACATGACAGTGGGCGTGCGCCATCCGGCTCGGTCTGAACAATCCCATTTTTCCTCCTGGCTATCGTTTAGCGGGCCTCACGATACACAGCGAGTAAGGCGGGCATCATGGGCAAGAGAGGTGCATTAGGGGCCGCGGCCCTGGGGACGGCGTTAATCGGGTTCGGTTTGCTGCGTAACCGGGTGCGCCGGTTTGAGGTCATTGAAAACTCGATGACCCCGGCTTTGCGGCCGGGAGATTTCGTGCTCGCCAGCCGCCTCGACAGTGCGCCGTTGCGGGGCGACATGGTGGTCTTCCCTCATCCCGCCAAGCCATCTCTATCGATGATCAAGCGGGTCGTAGGGGTGCCTACCGAGACGGTGACGGTGAGCGGGGGTCGGGTAGTGGCCAACGACCATGTCGTCGCCGAACCGTGGGCCCAGGGCGCGTTGGCAGGGGACTTCCACTGGACCCTCGACAGCCGGCACGTGATCGTGTTGTCCGACAACCGCAGCCTGCCCACTGAAGACAGCCGGGATCTGGGGCCGGTGCCGCTCACAGATTTCTGGCGGGTCGGATTCCGCTACTGGCCGCCGACGAGAATTGGAGGCGTGCGCTAGCCGTCACGCCAGCGATTGCGGACAATCAGCTCCTCGAGCGGTTTGCGGCCGCCGTAGATCCCGCCGACACGGCCGGCAGCCTCAGCTTCGGAGTCGGGGTAACCGAAACACAGTGCGTAGCGGGCTTCATGGCCCGGCGGGAGACCCAGCACCTGGTTGGCAGCGTCGGTGTCGTGCAAAGTGACGGGACAGGAGCCCACTCCAATGGCAGAAGCGGCCAGCATCATGTTCTGTGCCACCCGGCCGATGTCGAACTCGTAGCCGCCGGGTAGGCGAACGGGCACTATCACGAGCCTTGCGTCTCGCAACGGTTGTGTGAAAGAGCCTGTGTCGGCCAGGCGCTGCTGCACTTCGGGGTCGTCGACCACGAGAAACGCCCAGTCTTGTCGATTCTTGGCACTTCCCGTCCAACGGCCGACCTCGAGAATCGTGTTGGCGACATCATTGGAAACCGGCTCCGGTAGATAGCGGCGCACCACACGCAAATCGCTGACGAGTTTGGCTAGATCATTCATCCTGCCACCTTAGGCAATGACACTTATCTTCTCTCGGCCGAAGCTTCTCTTTCGATTCATCAAGGGCCGAGAGAAGATCTGCTCCCGCCCCGACATGGTCCGCCCAAGGCCTCGGGCGCAGCCCTCGGCCCTCGAGAACCACACGGCCCGCGGCCAAAGCCAGCTTCTGAGCCTCTCTTGCTGATTGCTGATTGCTGAATTGCTGAATTGCTGAATTGCTATAGCTCACTTGCGATGCATCGAGTAATGCACGGTCAGGAACCGGATCCCCCCGAGATAGAACCGATGGTCGGTCTCGAGGTCACCACTCTTCAGATACACCTCAACTTCTTCATCGAACAACCCGAGGCGGAGCGTGGTAGCTCCCTTGGAGGGCTCGATGGCGCTCAAATAGTGACCGCAGAAATCGTGATCGGCCTTCGAGGAAAGCAGGAGCCCTCCCTCGACAAGATTCGAGGGTGAGAGCACAACTGTGATATTGGAGTCCGGGAGTGGAAATCCGACGGCCACGTAGCCGCGGTTCTCCTGGCGAGTCGTTGTGTAGATCCCAACGTAGATCGGAGCCCCGGTGTCCTCGAACACTCGAATCCAGGCACGGATCGGATCCCGCCCCGGCGCGGTTGCAACGTCCACGTAACTCACCATGCCGCGCTGTGCCTCTCGCTGGCTATAGGGGACGTTCACCTGGTCGACTTTGAGGGAGACAAGTCGTCGAAACACCCAGTAGGGCCCCAGCATCCACCATCTCCACTCCGGCACAATGTCGAGCCTGAAACGAGTTGTGTGCTCGTAGAACTCCCGGATGAGGGGATTCACCTCAGCCGGGCAGAAATCCGGACCGGCCAGTTCGTCAAACGAGCCGACAATCCCACCACCTTCTGGATTACGTTCGAAACCCCAGTTCTCGTTGTCTGCCAGGTCGCGAAGGTAATCGGCGCCGACTGACGGTCCCGTCGCGGCAAAGGCAACAAGGAACGGCATTGAGCTTGGATCGACTGCCTCTCCCTTGACCTCGGTCAGCGGCTGTCCGCGAAAAAGCCCGAGGGCGATGGTCCGATACACGATTACCACCGAAGCGCCGACGACGGGGAGGTGCGGATCGTCGAGCCAACTACCCACCGCCCAACCAACGAACCCTCCGGTAACAATGCCGAGCGCGACCTTCGTCCAGCGGGCTCCGAGGATGCCGAGGGTGGCTCCAGAAAGCACGCCAAACAGGATCGGGTTCCATCTGCCGAGCGCCACCTCGACCAGCCAGGAAAACCAGGCAAGCACGCCGGCGGCGGCGATGATCCGCCACCACGCCGGTTTCAGCTCCCCGGGCTCCCGGAACCAATCGGTAAGGCCAGGCCTTCCCCGGCGCCCTGAACTACCGCGCCCAGGCCGGCCCCCAGTGCAGCCCCGGGCCACGAGAAGCTGCCCCCAATCGCAGCTCCGCCGGCGGTACCGAGGACCGCACCGAACAGACCTGCTGAGATCGCTCGCTCCCTCCGGGACACAGATCGACTAGTACCCGCTATTCGAAAACCGCCAATCCGTCTTGAGAAATCTTTGTGACCAGCTGCTCGCTTGCACCCAGAACTCTCACCGGCGCAGGCTAGGCCACCGACCCATGGCCCTACTTGCATTGGGAACAGAAGATGCTGGTATGTGCCAATGACCGACACCTTGCAGCGACCGGACGGGACCATTGCATACGACGACACCGGCGGTCCGGCCCCTCCTGTTGTCGCCGCGCCGGGGATGGGCGACCTGCGCAAGGTCTACCGGCACGTTCGGCCACCGCTGGTGGATGGGGGCGTGCGGTTTGTCACCATGGACCTCCGAGGCGTTGGCGAGTCGAGCCTGCCCTGGCCCGACTACTCGGATGCAGCCATCGGCTCCGACATGCTTGCGCTGGCAGCCCATCTCGGGGCGGGCCCTGCCGTACTGGTTGGGAACTCGCTGACCGCTGCTTCCGCCGTAATCGCCGCCACCGAGGAGCCAGAGTTGGTCGCCGGTCTCGTTCTCATCGGACCGTTTGCGCGCGATATACCGACTCCGGGATGGCAGAAAGCCCTGTTCAAACTGACCCTGACTCCCCCGTGGGGCAAGTCGGCGTGGGTTTCGTACTACCGCAAACAGATGTACCCGGGAACCAAGCCACCGGACCATGATGAATACGTGACGTCGCTCAAGAAAAACCTGAGTGAAGGCAGCCGTTTCCAGGCTTTCCGAAGTCTGGCTTTCAACTCGCATGCCGAAAGCGAGTCCCGGCTCGGCCGGGTTGCCTGTCCGGTGCTGGTGATCATGGGCACCGCCGATCCAGACTTCCCGGATCCCGAGGCAGAGGCACGCGGACTGGCAGACATCGTGGGTGGAACCGTGACACTCATCGAAGGCGCCGGCCACTACCCGCAAGCGCAAGCCCCTACTGAAGTAGCCGACGCTATCACGTCGTTCGTATCCGGCCTCCGCTAGGAAATAGGCAATCAGCAATCAGCAATCAGCAATCAGCAATCAGCAATCAGCAATCAGCAATCAGCAATCAGCAAGAGATTCTT
>Ga0255057_10001427_pt1 | contig 13424 bp, 9 predicted proteins | sample Cases_109_6_MG_FD_189022 | JGI IMG/M metagenome (GOLD analysis project Ga0255057, IMG submission 189022) | Seawater microbial communities from Amundsen Gulf, Northwest Territories, Canada - Cases_109_6 | ecosystem: Environmental > Aquatic > Marine > Gulf | place: Canada: Northwest Territories... | reverse complement strand
CATTACGCTGTCACACTGGCTGCGCGACTACCTCTATATCCCATTGGGTGGAAGCCGCCGCGGCCCGGTACGGCAAATGGCGGCGGTCATCATCACCATGACGCTGGGCGGCCTGTGGCATGGCGCCGCCTGGACCTTCGTAATCTGGGGCATTCTGCATGGGATTGGCGTCGCGCTCAGCCAGCTCGTACGACGCGGGGCTTGGGCGGCCTTTCGCCTGCCCAGATGGCTGGCCGTCCTTGTCACCTTTCACGTCGTGACGGCGCTGTGGATTTTCTTCCGGGCTCCCGATCTCGCGACCGCCCGGGCCGTCGCCCTTGGGCCCTTTGTCGGTCCTCCCGGCGATCCGCTCGCTTTCCTCTCCGCCCATGCCTTTCACCTGATGCTCTTGGCTGTCTTCGTGCTGACGCACCCTTTCGACGATCATCGGCGCATTCGCCTTTTCGTGCGACGCGCGCCGGCCGCTTTCTATTGGCCGGCCATCGCGCTGGCGTGGGTGCTGGCCATTACCATCAGCACCGGAAGCTCGGCCAAGTTCATCTATTTCGACTTTTGATGGCGCCAGGCGGGCCGCACCGCCGCTTTGCGGGCGCTAGCTGCTCTCGATGTTGATGGTGAGCGTGCGCCGCAGCTTGGCGGGATCGTTGCCGGTCATCGGCCAAACCGCGTGCCAAGAGTTGTGGGTCTTGATGAACAGCAGGCACTGGTTGGGCTGGAAGGGGAACGTCTTGACGATGTCCACCTCGTCGAAGTCGAGATAGCCGTTGACCAAGTTGAACGTCTTGGTGCGGTCCTTGGGACAGACGATCGAGGTGCCACCGCCCACGTTCTCATCCCACTCGTCCTCCTCCAGGATCGACATGACGAGCGTGACGATTTTAGTCGGATTGTCGGTATGGGGGCGGATGGAACCCCCTGCCACCGGCATGGCGGAGAACTCGAAGCGAGCCGAAAGCTTGGGGAAGTGCGGCATGGGCGCGCCCTTCTTGACGGCGCGAAAGCGCTCGGCCATGCGCTGGCCAACGCCTCTCCGGCCAACGCCAAGATCGATGTGGCGCCGCCTCAGCAAATCCAGCGTCTGATCGATGAAGTCGCGACTATCGACATAGTCGTAAAGGCGTCGCCAGACATCGTGCGATTTGACGTGGCGATAGTATTCGGCGCGATGATTGTGCCGCGAGAGCGCGAACTTGTTGCCCTTGTCGCGCCGGTCGCGGAACAACTCGGGCTTGGGGAAGCTGCGCACCATCTCGGCATAGATCTCCGGATCCACCGCCGGCCGGGCGATGCCGATGGGATAGGGCTGGTAGTCGAACGCGATGCTCTCGAGGTTAAGCATGACCTGACCGGTCCCTGGCAATCGCGCGCCCTCGGGGAGCGAAGTGCCGGCTCAACCGCGGGTGACCTTTGCCGCCGAGAGCAGGCTGCCGGCCTTGACCAGGACAAGCATCCAACGCCGGCCGGGCAGGCGCTGCGCGGCCGCCTGCACCTGGCCACGCCACCAGTCGGCATCCTGCGCCATGGCATCGGCGTTGACCGTTGCCTCGCCGTCATGGGTCGCGAAGACGACCACATCGCCCGACGAGGCCGTGAAGGCCTTATCGAGCAGCCACGGCACATCCTCGCACGGCATTCGCGAGGGAAAATCCGCCAGGATAACGATCTCATGGGCGTTCTTCGCCAGCGCCGCGGGCTCGGCAAGGTCGAACGCCTCCACCCGCCCGGGTTCGGTAAGGCCCACAGCACCAAAATCGAGGGTCGAAGCGCAGGTCGAGGAGGGGTGCGCAACCTTCACGAAATCGCCGTACTCCTCGGCGGGCAGTCCCTCACGGAACACTTTCCATGCGTCGAGCGCGGCCGCGTAGCGTCGGCTCGGCTTCTCCTCGGTGAAGACGGTGTATCCGGCGGCATCGGCCTGGGTCTGCATATCGAACCAGATCTTGCCTTCCGGGCTGTCGTGATAGCGCAGCTCCTTGGGAAAGGGCCGCCAGGGTTGGGTCTGGAGGGTGGTGTAATGCAACAGCTTCGACTCGCCCTCCTGATACTCCCAGTCGCGGGCGTTCCAGGCGCCCGGCATGGGCCCCCAGAGGTCGCGCTCATGCATCTGCGCGCGGAAGAACTTGTGCTTGCGCCCCTCCTGGGCGTAGGCCAGCCGCCAAACATCGGCCATGTGCTCGCAATCGATCAGCATCACCGAGGTCTCGCGCTCGTTGATGCCGAGAACGCCTTTGCCCTTCATGTCGCGGTCGAACAGCTCGCCGGGGTCGCCCAGATAGATCTGATCGACATCGTTGTAGATCGCCCGGCCATGATTGCCGGCGAGTGCCGGAATGGCGTACCGGTAATCGGTGAAGCCCGTCTTCCAACCCCGCCTGTCGAAGCCGGCGAGGTCGTTCATCAAATAGATCTCGTAACGCCGCGCCGGATCGCGGACCTGGGCGATCGACCAGATGAATATCCGCTCAGCGCGGAACTGCATGGGCTCGGTGCCGAGGAAGATCCTGACCGGCGGCTTATCGCTGACCACGCCGCCCGGCACCGGCTCCATGACCACGCACTCGGGCTCGGGCCGTAGGCCATCCGGCCGTTTGCGGTTGCGATGCAGGAAATACCCCAGCTTGCGATGACGCAAACGGGTTTTGAAGCTCGGGTGCGTACCGTAGTACTTCTCCGAGTGCCGTACAGCCGTGCTCACGCAATCCCCTTTCTTCTTCGTCTTGTAGGGCCCGCCGCCCAGAGGGCCGCGCGCCGGATCCGTTTACCACATACCCATCCTGGCAACTCGCCCGTCCTTGAGCAAGGTCAAGGGGGGCTCATAAAATCAGGCCACCGCGGCACAATATAAGGCCGAAAATGTGCCGATCAACTGTCGGGGCATACCCCTCACCCAACCTTCGCGAAGGACGGCGCCGGTGATCTGCGTGCGACTTTTCCACGAACAGGCCTCAGGGGCCGCTTAGGGCCTCCCCTTTCGAGCCGCTTTCCGTCGCGCCCCGCCGCGCTTCCCATTCCTTCCTGAGCGCTTCGGAGAGAATGACCAGCTCGCCGTTGTAATCAGATAAGGCGGCGAGCAGGATCGCCAGCTCGCTGTCGGCGTCATGGCCCGGCGTATAGGCATTGGGCGTTCGCGCGTCACCGGGATAGGTGCCCGCCGGGTGGCTGAAAAGATCGACCCCGGAGATGACCAGGCGCCGCGGCTGGAGCGCGGTTGCGACGGCCAACATGGCCGCGCCGTTGGTCGGGCGCAGGTGACGCCATTCGGGCGCATCGAGGAACAAGCCCAACCGCTCGACAGTGACGAGGCCGATGCGGCTACGGAGGGCCTTGCGGAGCAGATGGATCAGGAGCCGGGCCTCCGACTCCCGTGACAGCAATCCGAAGATCCCCTTCGGCACGCGATCGATCGTTCCCCGGCCGCCGGTGAAGACCATGTCGGCATCGGTGAGAAAGCCCCGCTCCAGCCACAGGTGGTTGACCCGGAATAGACAGTCGTGCGCGACCTCGGCCAACGCGGGGTCAGCCGAGGACGGGCCGTTTCCCAGGCATAGGATCGCCTCCGGTTCGCCCAGGGCCGCGCGTAGGGATGCGATGTTATCGTAGCGTGGCAGACGCCGCGCGATCGTCGCTCTCAGCAGTCCCCGTTCATAAGAACGGCGCAGCAAGCCCTCGAAGAGCCGTCTCAGCGGGTGGCTCCCACCGCGGGTCAGCTTCTGGTCGCGTCGCATGTCCTCCCGGATCGCCTCCGCCACCGCACGGCTCGCCGCCGCCGGATCGCCGGCCGGCAGGATCTCGGCTTGGCCGGCGGCAAGCCCGTCGTTGATCAGGTAGGCAAGCGCCTCCTGCGAGGCCACGTAGGCACGGTCATAACGGCCGTTCGGCAGGGGTGTATCCGCACCCCGGAGAAGGATCCGCCCCTCCGCTCCGAAGAGCGCGGGGTCGAGTAATATGACCGGCGCGGCTTGGCCTGCCGCGCCGCGTAGCAGTGGCCGGTCGGCCGGCGCCAGGGCGCCGATATGGAGGATGACGCGCGTATCCATGTCGGCCAACGCCCGGCGCCAGGACCGGAGGTTCCCCGAAGGTCGGCGCACCACCCGGCCGGATGCCGGAAGATCGTGTTCGCTCGCCCCGGCGCCGGGCAGGGTGACGGCAAGATCGACACGCGGGTAGTGTGTCGCCAAGGCATTCGCCAGGAGCCCAAGGCAATCGGCACGCAGAGCGAGGGAAGAGACGATCCAGATCGACCGCGGGCTGCGGAAGGGCGGCATTTCGCCCGTTGCAGCCTCTTCGACCACCCGCCTTTTCCCGCCGGCTTGCAGGAGCGCTCGGATGCGTGTGGTCACGGTTTCGGCCTCGACCCAGCCCGGCTGCCTGACAGCCAGGCCCAGGCGCGCGCCGAACGGCTTGGCCAGCCCCGCCTCCATCATCTCCCGGTGCAGGCGCGACAAGTCGCGCGGCGGCTCCAGCCAACCCTCGGCAAGCAGCCCTTTACACAGCCTTGCGAGCAAACCTGTGCCACCGGCCCGTTCGAAAACGAACGCCTTGCACCGCGCCTTGAGGGTGGGCCGCCGCTCGCCAAGCGGATAGATATAGAGCGGCAGCCCGGTCGCCGCCGCCTCGGCCAGCATGGACTCGCTCTCCCCGGTGGCGACCAGGACCTCGGCGCGGGCCAGGTAGCCGAGGTAGGGGTTCTCCTTCTCGTCTGCCCGCCAGAGGTGAAAGCGCGCATCCGGCGCGCCGGCCTGCATCGCGCGAATGGCCTTCGCACTGGTCCGCCGGCTGGTAACGACGCTAAGCGACCCCCCGGCCTCGCGTGCAAAAGCGACGACGCGCGCCGCCATCTCCTCCGCCGCCTCGGGGCTCAGCTCGTGCTGCACCGTGCTTCCGCCGACCAGCAGGACCACCTTGGGACTGGCCGCATCGCGCAGAAGATCGGGCCACTGCTCGGCGGCGGCGGCAAGGCGTGCCGCGGTCACCTGAGTCGGGGGGACGACCAGATCGAGGCGCGCCGGATGCGGTGGAAGCTGGAAGTGGCGCAAGGCGACCGCCAGGTCGAAAACGTCGGCCAGATTGGCGCCCTTGCGGCCGAGCTGCACCAACTTTACCGCGCCACCGCTCTGCTCGCCAATCCAGCGCGCAACCGGCACCGTGCGCCGCCCCATCGCCACCACCAGATCCGGCCAGGGCGGATCCAGAGGATCGGAGCGAGTGCGGTCTAGGGACACCAGGTGCGCGCCCAGGAGCTTGTTGGGGAGGTGGTTCACCAGGCAAAAACGCAGGCGCTTTTCCTCGGCCGTCCAGCCCAGCGCGTCGGCGAGGCCACGGACCTGCGTCCGATGGCCGGGCCGGTCGTCGAGCAGCAGCCAGACCTTCGGCTGCGCCGCCTTTGCCGTCTCGCTTTCGATGCTCGTCATAAGCTGCACGCTTGCTGGAGGTCCCACATCTGCCGGCATAGGGAGCCGGCCGCCGAGACCGGCGCCTGTCATACAAGCTTTGGCGAATGAAGGACAGGGCAAATGAGCCGTTCGTGTCTCATCGCACCTCGGCGCGCCGCTACCGCCACAGGCGGCGGGATTGCGGGCCGACACACAACATGATAGAGGAGCCTCGACAACAGACGCCGGCGACGGCCCTCCGGTCACGTACGAGACGAATGCGCGATTTTACCAACAAGATGCTCCGCAAATGCGCCTTACGGCTGCCGTTTCTCCCCATGGAGGATCGCGTCGCCACCGCGCGGCGCATTCGCGGCAAGGCCGAGCTGCACAAGTTGGAGGGTGCCGATCTTGTATTTTTTTCCTACGGCAAGAGCGGTCGAACCTGGGTGCGCGTCATGCTCTCGCGGGCCTACCAGTTGCGCTATGGCCTGCCCGATGGCTGCCTGCTCGACTTCGACAACTTGAAGCGTCGCAATTCGGAGATCCCGGCCGTTTTCTTCACCCACGGCCACTATATCGAGGACTATACGCACGACCGCGACTGGAAAGGCCTGCTCAAATCCAAGAAAGTGGTCTGGCTGGTCCGCGATCCGCGCGACGTCGCGGTTTCTCTCTATTTCCAGTGGAAGCACCGCATGAGCGACGAGAAGATCGCCATCACACGCTATCCGCCGGCCGACCCGGAGCTTTCGCTTTACGGCTTCCTGATGGACCCCGATACGCGTTTTCTCGGCCGCATCCTCGACCATATGGCCGAGTGGCAAGGCGAACTCGCGCAAGCAGCCGAGGTTTTGCTTCTGCGCTATGAGGATTTCCGTGCCAAGCCGGCGCACAACCTGGCGCAACTCCTGGCCTTCATGGGCACGCCGATGAGCGACGAGGAGGTCCAGTGCGCGGTCGACTTCGCCGCCTTCGAGAATATGAAGAAGATGGAGGCCAAGAAGGTCTTCCGGCTAAGCGGCGGGCGGGTGGCGACGCGCGATCCCGCGAATCCCGATGCCTACAAGGCCCGGCGCGCCAAGGTCGGCGGCTGGCGGGACTATTTCTCGGACCAGGAGATCGAGCGCATTGAGGCCCTCGTAACACAAGAACTTTCCCCCTCTTTCGGCTATTCGGTCGGCGGCGCGGCGACGGACCTGCCGGCCAACGCCAAAAGCTGACCCGCCCAACATTTTGCTATAAGTTTCGCCTGCGGCGTGGCGCTAGGCCGCCTTCCCATGGGCTGAGAGACGATGCACACACTGGTTTTGATCAGGCACGGCAGGACGGAGTGGGCCAAGCAAAACCGCTTCGCCGGCTGGGCGGACGCTCCGCTCAGCGCAAGCGGCCGGGTGGAGGCGCGGCGTGCCGGCAGGGCGCTCAAGGAACGCGGCTTCACATTCGACCTCGCTCAGACCTCCTATCTGTCGCGTGCCCGCGAGACGCTCGATCTGGTTCTCGAGGTCATGGGGCTGACGGGGCTGCCCAGGGAGGAGAGCTGGCGCCTCAACGAACGACATTACGGCGCGCTGCAAGGAGAAAACCGGGCCACGGCCGCGCTGCTCTATGGCAACGATCAGCTAGCCCAATGGCGGCGCGACTATCGGGCCAAGCCCCCGGCGCAGCCCGCCGACGCGCCGGACCACCCGCGGCGCGACCCGCGATACGCCGGTGTCGATGCCGCCCTGCTGCCGGACAGCGAAAGCCTGGAGGACGCGGCCTTGCGCGTACTGCCTTGGTGGGAGGAGCGCCTGGCACCTCTCATACGCCAAGGCCGGCGCGTTGTGGTGGTTGCCCACACGGCGCCGATTCGCGGGCTGGCGCGCCACATCGAGGGCCTCGCGGACCAGGAGGCCGAAGCTTTTCGCATCGCGACCTGCCTGCCCCTGGTCTACCGCTTCGATCAGGAGTTGAGAGTGGTGGAGCGCGAGGAGATCACCAGCGGTCTTTCCAGTCAGGTGCGCCGGTTTTTCATCAAGCACAAACCGGGAAAGAAGATATCCTGGGTCTAGGGCGAGAATACTGCCCAAAGTTCGGCGCTCTCAAGACCACACAACTGCCCTGGCGGTGCGCAAGGAAGGTTTTGCGTCCATCCTAACATTTGTTTAATATTTTCAACTAATCGTATAGGCCTGTCGTTCAGCCGACGGGCGACAGGCCGGCCCCATGCCATGGGGACGCAATAAGGCGCTTATCTCTCCGCGCTGCTGCGCCGCTACCAAGGGTATGGAGACCGCGAAGGATTGATCGACGCCGAGCCTCCCGCCGGAGGAAGTGCAGGAATGATAGATACTCGCTCGCAACTCTCTGCTTCCAGCGACGACATAGAGGTGCTCCGGCAGCGACTGCATGAGCTTGATCGCAAGTGCACGCGCCTTGAGGATTTCGCCGACCTGGCTTCCGATTGGATGTGGGAAATCGACGACGATTACCGCTTCACGTTGAACGACGCCAGCATCGAGCGCACGGGCTTAAAGGGGAGCGACCTCATCGGCAAGAGGCGCTGGGACATTAAGGAATGCGAGCCCCTGGAAGGCAGCTGGAAGGACCATATCGTAAGCCTCGACCAGCGCCTCGAAATCCGCGATTTTCGCTATCGATACCAGGACCCTTCGGGCAAGGTCTACTATGCCAGCCTCAACGCCCGTCCGGTCTTCGAGGCGAACGGCGCCTTCGCCGGCTACCGCGGCACCGGACGGAACATTACCGTGCAGGTCACCGCGCGCGAGGAGCTGCACCACAGCCGCCACCTCCTGCAGGCGATCATCGACAGCATACCGATCGGCATCAACATCAAGGACGCCCAAGGGCGGTTCGTCCTGTTGAACCACGCACAACGCCGGCGCCACGGTATCGGGGATGCTTCGGTCGAGGGAAAGCGCCTGCGCGACGTCTTCGCCAGCGACTTCGCGGCCATCATGGGCCAGGCCGACAAGAAAGTGATCGAGACCCGCGAACCCCTGCCCTTCCTTCGCTACGACCTGCCAAGCGGCGGTCGGGTCATCAACCTGCTGGTCTCCAAGGTTCCCTTGCTCGATAAGAAGGGTGAGGTCGAGTACGTCGTCTCGATCGGCGTCGATGTTACCGAGCTTACGATGCATGCCGAAGAGGCGTTACGGGCCAGCGAACGGCGCTTTCGCAATCTGATCGAGGGCTCCATACAAGGCGTCGTGGTCCACCGGAACTTCATGCCGCTTTTCGTCAACCGGGCCTTCTGCAATATCTTCGGCTACACGTCGTCGGAGATTTTCTCCCTGGAGTCTCTGCTCGAACTTTTTCCGGCCGATCAAAGCGCTTCGACGGAACGGAGCGACACCACCGGCCTGCTGCCTGGAAACTCCACGCCACGGGGCGAGATCAGAGGAGTGCGAAAGGACGGGCGACACATTTGGGTGCGCAATGAGGAGCGCATCGTCGAATGGGAAGGCGGTCAAGCCGTGCAATGCGTCATGGTCGACGTGACCGAGCAGCGCATCGCCGAAGAGCAGCTTTTGCAATCGCAGAAGATGGAGGCTATCGGCCAACTCACCGGCGGCGTCGCACACGATTTCAACAACCTCCTCGCCGTGATCATGGGCAACCTCGAGCTGATCACCGAGAGCCTTGGCGACGACGCCTCCGCCAAGGTCCATGCAATGCGCGCGATCAACGCCTCCGAGCGCGGCGCCAAGCTGACCCAGCAGCTACTCACATTTTCGCGCCGCCAAGCCCTGGTCCCCCAGGCGCTGGACCTGCGGCGGCTGGTGAGAGACATGTCCTTGATTTTCAGCCGAACGCTGGGCGAGAACGTCACCATAGAGGTCGTCGAAGGCAAGGATCTATGGCGGTGCGAGGCCGACGCTTCCCAGCTGGCCACGGCCTTGCTTAACTTGGTGCTCAACGCGCGCGATGCCATGCCCCATGGCGGCGTGCTGACCATAGAGACGGGAAACGCCCGGCTAGGCCCCGAGGACTGTTTAGGCGAGCCCGACCTCTCCCCAGGCGACTACGTCGCGCTGGCTGTGACCGACACCGGTCAAGGCATGGAAGAAGAGACCCGGCGGCACATTTTCGAGCCCTTTTTCACGACCAAGGGACCGGGGCGCGGCACCGGCCTCGGCCTCAGCATGGTCTATGGCTTGGTCAAACAGTTGGGTGGACAGATCGAGGTTCGCAGTGAAGTTGGCAACGGCTCGACCGTGGAGCTTTTTCTGCCCCGCTGCAGCGCCGCCACCGGGCCGCGCGGCCGTGTGGCCAAGCGCCGGGCCACGAGCTGTTAGGCGCCCGCCGCTAATCCGGCTCTTCCATAATGACTTCGCGAATTCGGGCGATCAACTCGGCCCGCCGGAACGGCTTGGCGATAATCGCCGCATCCTTGAGAAGGCTGGTTTGCCCCCGCTCGATGAATTGCGGATAACCCGACATATAAAGGACCGTCATCGGCCAGCCGCGGGCTTGCGCGGCCTCGACGAAAGCCGGCCCACTCATGCCACCGACAAGGATCACGTCCGAGAGGACCAGATCGAAAGGCGCCCCACGCGCCTCCATGGCCGCCAGCGCGGTCTCGCCATCGCCGGCGGCCACCGCCTCGAACCCGCTGGCGCTCAAGAACTGGACAATCAAGCTGCGCAGATCGTCGTCGTCCTCGAGGACGAGGACCGATGCGCCGGCGCCATCCGACTGCCGGCGCGCTTGGGTATCCTCGCCATCGACCGACTTGCTCTCATCCTCACCGGCACGTGGCAGCAGCAGCGAAACCGACGTCCCCTCCCCGACGACGCTGTCGATCGCAATCCCGCCGCCTGTCTGCCTGATATATCCGTAGACCGACGACAACCCGAGACCGGGATTGCGGCCCGCGCCTTTGGTGGTGAACAGCGGCTCACAGGCCCGCTCCAAGACCTCTTCGGGCATGCCGGAGCCGGTATCGACGGCACGGAGCACGACATAATCCCCGGGCTTTAGGTCGTCATGTGCTGCCGGGTCCCGGGCCACGATGCTCGTCTCCGTCGCCTCCAGGGTAAAGCAGCCACTTGCCGGCATAGCATCGCGGGCGTTGCGAGCCAGCTCCAACAGCGCCTGGCGCAGTCCCGCCGGGTCCGCACATACCGGCCAATGCGTGAGCGGCGGAGCGACGCGCATCTCGATATCGGCGCCCAAGGCCTCGGCGATCGTCGCTTTCATGGACTCCAAAAAATCAGCGACCGAGAGTCGCGCCGGCGAGAGGTCTCTTTGCCCGGAAAAGGCGAATAGGCGGCGCGTGATTCCTTTGCCGCGTTCCGCCGCTTTGAGAATCGTCCCGCTGGTCTGCTCGCGCGAGCCGCGATCGTCCCTGATGAGCTCGGCATTGATCGCGATCGTCGCCAGAAGATTGTTGAGGTCATGCGCCATCGCCCTCGCGAAATCGGCCATGGCGCCGAGCCTGGGGGATGAAGGTCCCCACCCCTCAAATCTCGTCGAAGGCTCCGCGCGCTCGTCTGCCTGGTGGCGGTCGCCTTGCCCGCCCGCCTCATGCGAAAGCACTTCTCGAACGCACATCCCTTGCCTGCCACCCGGTTCGGCCGCGCTTCTCGGCAACGACCAATTAATCAATACGATATCATCTTATCGTTTAGATAGTGTAAAAATCAGCGCTTGCGGTGTAAAGCGTTCCGGTTCGTTCGCTGACGCGTCCGGTCAAGCGCCGCCTTTGCGCCCCGTCAGGTGGCAAGGACAGAGTTCACCGCTGTCGACGATCTCCACCCGCAGCCGGGTGCGCTGGATGTAACGCTCCAAGCCATCGGCACCCCAGACCTCGCGGATGGCGTCCTTGGCCGGGCCTTCTACCTGGGCGAGATCGCGGCGCGACTGGGCGCGAAACCATTCGTTCCGGTTGCGCACCTCGACCTCGACGAAGCCTGCCGCTTCCATCGCCAGGCGCGTCCTCTCCGGCGTCGCCATGGCGAAGGTAAGGTCGACGCTTCGCAGCCACCGCTCCATGGTCGGTGAGTTCCGGCCCTCGAAACCGCGCAGCCAATCGCTGCCCAGGAAGATGCCGCCGGGCGCCAGCACGCGTAAAACATCGCGGTAGAGTGCCGCCTTGTCCGGAATGTGGATCATCGAGTCCTTGCTGAAGACGACATCGAAGGACCCGTCCGGATAGGGGAGCGCCCCGGGCTCGACGAGGCAAAACGTCAGGCGGTCGGCCAAACCCTTCGCGGCCGCGAGATCGTGGCACCGGGCAACCAGTTGCGGCTCCACGTCGATGCCCACCACCTCCGCCGCTCCATGCCGGCGGATCAGCTCCAAATCGCAACCGCCGGTACCGCAGCCCACATCCAGGACCCGCGCGCCGGAAAGGTCCACCCCTTCGACGATGCGCGCCACCTCCTCCGGCCCCCCCGGAGAGAGGAACCCCTCCCCCCACATGGCCTCCAAGACGGCAACGAAATCGTCGGTGTATTCGAGCTCGCGCTCCTGCGGGCCGCTCATCGATCTTGGACCCTCGATCCGGTCGTCCACGGCCTGACAGGCAAGCACGAATGCGCCGTCCTGACAATCGCCCCGCCCGATCCTCCCACGTTTGCCCAAGGCTGACTTGCGCACCTAACGGCGTTATGCTTCCGCTCTTGCCGACAAGGCGAAGGGGACGCCATGGTCCAGGGTCGCATCGAGCTCGCTCCCGAGGAGATCGCGCGGTTTCACGAAGAGGGCTTCGTGGTGCCGCGCTACCGCCTGCCCGATGACGTGCTGGGGGAGATGCGCCGGGCCTACGACCGCCTGATCGCAGACAACAGCGCGATCGCCTCGGACATCATGCTGGGTCCGCATTTGGAAAAGCCGGGCGCGCAGGGCGTCAAGGGATCTCGGCAATGGCTCGACTTCGCCTCGCGGCCGGAGATCCTCGACATGGCCGAGCAGCTGATCGGCCCCGACATCATTCTCTGGGGAACGACGATCTTCGGCAAGCCGGCGCGCGGCGGCAAGGAGACGCCGTGGCACCAGGACGGCGACTACTATCCGATCCGCCCCTTGGAAACCCTGACGGTGTGGGTCGCCATCGACGACGCGACCCCGGAGAACGGCTGCATGCGCTTCATTCCCGGATCTCATAAGGCGCGCAAGATCTTCAGCCATCACTGGGAGGAAAACGACGACCTCACCATCAACCTGGTCTGCGACGGCGAGCATTTCGACGAGCGCGGCGCCCGCGAGCTGATCCTGCGGGCGGGCGAGATATCGTTCCACGACGTCTACATGATCCACCAGTCCGGCCCCAACCGCACCGACGCGCGGCGCGCCGCCTTCGTCGTCCGCCTGATGCCCGGGCGTTGCTTTTACGACCATAAGCTGGGGGAGAAGATGGCCGAGCAGCATCCGACGCAGGACTATGGCCGCCGGCCGTTGTTTTTGCTTCGCGGCCAAGACGCTTGCGGCCGCAACGACTTCACCATCGGCCACTGAATTCGGTTTTCGGCGCGACCGGGGCCACGTTACAAGCAATAGGCCATCCGGGTAAAGCGCCGGCGGAAGGCGACGACCTCCTCTCGCCAAGCATCTTTGGGCCTTGTGCCGTCGGCCCCGGCGATGGCCGCGACGAGGACGGCCAGCTCGGCGAAGTCGGTCTCGGCCATGCCGTAGCGGGTCATCTCCTGGCTGCCCATGCGAACGCCGCTCGCCGCCGCGAAGGACGGGTCGTCCCAGAAAGCCTGCGGGTTGGTGATCACGTTGTTGGCCTCCAGCCGGTCCGCCACCTCCTCGCCCATGGCGCGGCCGGTGCGCAGCAACACTTGATGGGTCTCGGTGAAGTCGAGCGCCGGATCGCCCTCCAGGCTCAGGCCTTGTTCGCCGAGGGCTCGGGCGAAGGCCTTGGCGTTACCTATCACCTGGGACTGATAGGTATCCTTGAAGTGGAGCATCTCGTAGGTGGCGCCGAGCAAGCCCAGAAGCGTCCCCAAATGATGGTTGGAGACGTGACCGGGAAAGGTCCGCTGCTCAATAAAATCCCAGAACGGCTCGAAGACATGCCCCGGTTCGATATTGGAGAGCACG
>Ga0255057_10001426_pt1 | contig 13425 bp, 14 predicted proteins | sample Cases_109_6_MG_FD_189022 | JGI IMG/M metagenome (GOLD analysis project Ga0255057, IMG submission 189022) | Seawater microbial communities from Amundsen Gulf, Northwest Territories, Canada - Cases_109_6 | ecosystem: Environmental > Aquatic > Marine > Gulf | place: Canada: Northwest Territories... | reverse complement strand
AGGAACCCTTCCGGCGGCGGTCCCCCGACCCGGTCGCGGATCACGTGTATCAGTTGAGCCCGGCTCAATGCGTACGTGTCGTTCACGCCCAGCCGCTCCGCCTCCGCGCGAAGCTCAGGTGTGGTCAGATTGTAGAGCTTCGTCAGATCCATCGAGCCAGTTCCAGGTCCATCTCTTCTAGCGCGTTCTTCGCCTGCTCACAGTCACGATCGATCTGATCGCGCAATTCCTGCAAACCGCCGAACTTGTGCTCACCGCGAATGCGCGAGACGAAACCGACGCGGAGTCTCCTGCCGTAGAGATTCCCCTCGAAGTTGAAGAAATGTGGCTCGACCGAGCGGCCCGCGTCGAACGTTGGGCGCACGCCGAGGTTCGCGACCCCATGGAGTAAGGGGGCATCCGCCTCGTCGAGCACCCGGGCGACGACCGAATAAACCCCATCTTTGGGCAGTTGCAGTGGTTCGACATCGAGATTCGCGGTGGGGAAGCCGATTTCTCGACCGCGCTGGTCTCCTCGGACGACTGTGCCGGCTACCTCGTGGACGCGGGTCATCATCAAGGCGGCGTCCTCTACGTTTCCGTCTTCCTTGAGGATCCGGCGGATACGAGTCGAAGAGATGGACTCACCCTCGTGCATGACGGGTTCGACCACCTCGACTGTGAATCCGACGCGCTCCCCCCATTCGCGCAGGGTGACGATGTTCCCGGATCGTTTGTGCCCAAAGTGAAAATCCGGTCCAATGACGACGCCCTTTGCGCAACACGCGTCCAGTAGCACGCGCTCGACGAAGGCGTCTGGGGTGGTTTTCGCGAAGTCTGCATCGAACGGCAAAACAACCACATCATCACACCCCGCCCCCTTCAATAAGTCGACACGGCGAGGCATACCCGTGAGCAAGACCGGTGAGCGGTCGGGTGCCAGGATCGAGGTCGGATGCGGGTCGAAGCACATCGCTAAGGTTTGCCAACCATGCTCGCCGGCCGTGCGTTTTGCGGCGTCGATCAGCGCCCTGTGACCAAGGTGTACGCCATCGTGGTTGCCAGGGGTAACGACAGAAGGTGCTCGGCGCATCGGTTCAGGGGGGCGTGGAGCGGTGAACGTGCTCCGCCTTCAAGCACCTACAGCGCCCTCGGGGGCACTTCAACTCGAATGCGGTCGATACGCACGTTGGTGACGTTCGCCTTTCGGTGGGGTATGGTTGAAAACATGAGGAATTCGAAGGGGAGGTCGAATCCCAAGGAAGAGGCTCCTTTTGAGGAAGTCATGGAGCGCCTCCAGACCGTTGTGGAGCAGCTCGAAGAGGGAGATTTGCCTCTCGAGCAGTCTTTGGCGATCTTTGAGGAGGGGGTTCGTTTGTCTCGCGCCGGTGCGAAACGACTCGATGAGGCCGAGCGTAGGGTAGAGGAGCTCCTAGCCGCCGGAGACGAATTGCAGACCAACCCTCTGGAAGAAAGCGAAGCGGGGGAAGCATGAGCCAGGTCCTCACAGTACCGACACATTTCAACGATATTGGAGAGCTCTCCGAGGGCTTTCTCGACCGCGTCGAACAAGACACGCTCATTCTCTATGGGCCTGTTCCCTACGAAGACGGGTCCGACATCGACTTCGTGGTTTTGTTGGCGGATGGCACTACGGCCCTCGAAGGCAGCGGCCGGGTCCGTGCGGCGGTCGATGGTGGCGCCGAACGTGTTCCCGAGACTCGCTACGACGTGGTCCTAGAGGCGCTCGAGCTGGACGGTCGCTATGAAGTCGTCTTCGAGCGTCTCGTGATGGAGCGGCAGGCGGTCTCGGATCGTGCACCTGCCGAAGACGACGCGCCCGCCACGGGCGACATGGAGGCGACGCCCCCGGACGAAACAGACGACGGGAACGAAGCCGAAGAAGCGGCGGCCCCCGAGGTCAAGATCGCCGCCGAGGAAGTCTACTCCATACCCCCCGACGAAATCTTGTCCGTCCCGCCGGGCGACCTTGAAGACGTGGAGTCTGCCGAAGAAGCCGAAGTTGCCGAAGCGCCGGTCGAGCTTTCGATGGACGCACAAGCCACGCTCGAGAAGTACGCAGGCTCACACGAGGAGCAGGGTCCCGTCGGAGAGGCCTACGACGAGGCCACTGCTTCCGAAGGGACATTCGAAGGAGCGTTGCAGGCTGAGTTCGATGAGGACGGCGAGCCGCTCGTGGCCGCTGAGCCCAATGTCGGCGCTCCGGTTCCAAAGCCTTCGATGGCCGCGCCGCCGGAGGTGCCCCCAGCACCAGCTGGTCTCGACTTCGTTCCGCCCCCAGACGGGCTCACGCGGCCTTCGCGAGCCAGCGCAAACGAAGACCTGATCGCCAGCTATGAAACGGCCGGGGAGGAAGAGAACTCGGGTCTTTTCGAGTACGAAGAAGGGCTCCCGATTCCATCACGGCCGCCGCTCCCCGACCTAGACCCAGCGCGCCGCGTCGCCGCGGTTGAAGCAAACGATGTCGAAGACGTCGAAGACTCGGAGCCACCCGAGGCCGATGACGACTACGAGGAAATTCGACTCAGCGACCTTGCTGAAAGCGCCGAAGAGGGGTGACGTCTCATGAGACCCTTCGTTGCCGCCATCCTGTGCGCTTTGAGCCTACTGGTCACGACACATGCGAGCGCTGATGCGGTGGTCCACGTCATCGTACGCAATATCGACGAGCAGCCGGTCGACGGCCTCGTCAAGCTCAGGCCACTCGGTGACGGCAAGAGCTTCAACTGCTCAACCGTCAAGGGTGCCTGCACGATGCGCTCGGTCCCGGGCGGCAGCTACATCGTCACCTTCCAGCCCAGCAAGGGGAGCTCCCCCACCCCCCGCAAGGTCATGATTCCGCCTGACGGCGAAGCAGACCTTCATATCTCGGCGAAATAGCGCCGGAGTTGGACCCGGGCGCCCTCAGAATGTAATCATTTCGAGCGGGGAAGCTCGCGAAGGGGATGCGAAGTAGCCGGATACTGTCCTGCCTGGCAGGGATTGTCGTGTTGGGGTGCGCGGTGTTCGTTCGTGCGGATGGCGATCGACCTGACGCCGGGACGCGCAACGACCAGCTGCTTCTCTCCCAGAACAGTTTTAGCGGGCCTACCGGTGGCATCCGCGTCGTCGATGCGTCCTCCGGCCCGAAAGGCACCTTCCGGCTTGCGCTGAACACCGAGTTCTTCCTCATTCGGGACTACTTCGTCCCGAATGACAGGACGCAGCACTTTGCCGGCAACCTTTCGCTGAGCGTGACTGCGACCGACTACCTCGAAGTGTTCGCATCGGCCGAGGTCACGTCGGCTTGGGACAATTCGACCGATCCGATGTTGGTGCAGCGCGTGGCCGACGCCTTGATCGGGCTCAAAGGCTATCACTGGGTCAAGCCCTGGGTCGCGCTCGGCGGCGATGCGAGCATTGGGTTCCCAGGCGGCGTAGGCGACATGAAAGCAACGTTTCGAGCCACGAGCGTCGGGCTTCGCGTGAATGCGACCCTCGACTTCCGAACGTATCACCGTCGCAAGCTGCCGCTGATCACGAGGCTCAATGGGCAATACTGGTTCGACAACTCGGCGAAGCTCACCGGGAGTATCGGTACCGAGGGTCCGCTCACTCCTTTTGAACGCTTCGCTTACGGGATCAACGAAACCGACACGTTCCGGATCGGTGCGGGGGTCGAGGCGCCGCTCGAAGCCGGCAAAGTGGGCCTCCATCCCCTGCTCGACTGGCGTTGGGACATTCCCGTCAATCGACAAGATTTCCAGTGTGCCTCGGCGAGCCTCCCCGGTGGCGACAACTGTCTCTCCGACGTCGGGGTCAAAGCGTATCCGATGACCCTGACGATCGGCCTACGCGTGTATACGCCTCCCAAAGGGCTGACGTTCACGGTCGCTGCAGACGTCGGCCTCACTGGCACAAGCGATTTCGTGCGCGAGCTCGCTCCGAATGCGCCCTACAACATCCTCTTCGGCATCGCCTACGCTGTGGATCCGCGTCCCCGTCATGTCTCGGAGGAGCCGGTGACCGTGCCGGCGCCGCGCGTACCAGCCGCCGAGGGCCGCGTTTACGGCTTCGTGGTTGACGCGCACAGCGACCAGGCTGTCGCGAACGCCCGTGTCACGGTGGTCGGACAGAAGCCGTCCCCCCAGACCAGTGACGACGACGGACGCTTCATCACTTATGCGGTCCCAGTCGGCGAGGTTACCCTCGAGGTCAGTCATTCCGAGTATGAACCCACGGAGTGCCTCGCATCGTTTGTAGAGCCCGATCCCTTGGAGGAGATCGAGCCAATCGCTGAGGTGATCTGCCGGATGACTCCGAGCAGCCTGGAAGGCGGTCTCCGGATCACCGTCGTCGGCAAGAAGGGCAGGCCCGTTCCAGCCGTTGCGGTCACCATACGCGGTCCTTCCGACCATAGGCTGGTGTCCGACGACACCGGACAGGCTTTCGTCGAGCTTCCGGCCGGGCGATACACCGCCTACATCGACGACCCCGCGTATCTCGTCGCGGTGAGTGACGTCGCGGTCGCCCCCCGCGAGGAAGCCATGCTGACGCTCAAGATCTTGCCGAAGCCATCCCGCCCGCGGGTCATAGTGCGGGGCCAGCGGATCATTCTCCGCAGTCAGGTGAGCTTCGCCACCGGAAGCAACGAGATCCTGCCGAACAGCGAGCCCTTGCTCCTCGAGGTCGCCGACGTCTTGCTCCGTGACCCTTCTCTCGAGCTCATCGAGATTCAGGGCCACACCGACAATCGCGGCGAGCGAGAGCTCAACATGAAGCTATCGCAGAGCCGTGCCGAGGCCGTACGGGAGTGGTTGGTCGGGCACGGCGTCGAGCCCGCGCGACTGATCGCTAAAGGCTACGGCCCGACCCGTCCGATCGTGCCCAACATCACCGCGCATAACCGCGCCCGCAACCGCCGGGTTCAGTTCACGATTGTGCGTCGCGCTGGAGCGAGCGCCGCCGCAACACCGTGACCGCTAGCAAGGCGAGAAGAAGCGCTCCCCAGGGGGACTCGCCAGAGCTGACTCTTGCTGCCGAGCAGCCCCCGCTGGAGGGGATCGGAGTCGGATCGGTGCAGTTTGGGGGACCATCGTTTTCGCAGTTGAGATCCAAGCCACCGACGACATCGGGGTTGCACGAATCATCGAGACTACCCGGCGGATAGATCGCGCACACCGCGCGGATGTCGTCCTGCTCAAGCGTTCGCTTCGACACTTCAGTGCGTGCCGAGGACGGAGCCATGGTGGCGCCGTCGACGTTGGAATGGCCGATACCGATGAAGTGTCCGACTTCGTGCGTCACGATGCTCTGCAAGTCCACCGGGCCCGGGTTGCCGGTCGTGCCGGGCTCGCATCCCGATTCCGAACAGCGCTCATAGGGGCCCAGGAGATCGTTGATCATCATGTCGGCATCGAAAATCTCACCGGTTGAGGTGTTGTGCCAAACGATGGTGACGGCGAACGCGTTCGGCGAGTACTCGCTGCCGCATTGGTCTTCCCAGGGATCGAGAAATGCGATCGTGTTGACGTTGCCGCTCTCTCGGAACTCCGCTCGCTGGCACGTCGACGAGTTGAGTGGCTTGAAAATCAAGTCGACGGGTTCTCCGTCGCAGGTCTCGTTTTGCCACGTGTTGAAGGAGGTATCGACCACCTGCTCGACGTCGCTGAATGGCATCCAGCTGCTGCCGCGTCGATCGATGGCATACGAAAGACATGCGACGGGCCACTCGAGAAACTCGCCGCGCTCGAGGCAGATCTGGTTGCCAACTTGGGTGCCGCCGTCGGTCGTCATTCGGCAAAATGCCGAGGCGTGGCCGGCCGTCAGCGCCGCGACCAACATCAGCCCGATCGCGAGCGCGAGAAGAACACGGCTACTCAAGGGTCCCACCCGCTTGCTCTCGCACGATCGTGCTTACTCTCTCGAGGAAGGCTTTCAGTCGCTCCTTGCGAGGGAGGGCGCCGGGGCTCCGTTTGAGCAGGCCGTCCGCACCGCGCCGCACTAGAAGCAAACCCTCACGGCTCTGGAAGACGGTTTCGTCTCCTGCGTCCATCCGAATGCGCATCACGCCCTGCGCCATTCCAACCGGCCGAAACGCGAGCTGGTTGCCCTCTCGCATGAAGATGACTGCGCGCTCGCCGACCGAGAACGTCGGCTCTCCCTCGACGCGCATGCCGAGGTCTCCGATCTGCCCTCCGAGCACCTGGATGATCACCTCGGGCTCATCGTCCTTGGTCGGGGCGTCACCTCGCAGCTCACGCTCGACCTCGACGCGATACCAAGTGGCGATGGTGCCATCGCCACGCTGAAAGGCCTCGGCGAGAACCACCCGCCCGACGACGATCCGGTCGGACTGTGCAACGAGCTCCGACAGGTCTAGGGCCTGAACGATGGACCCATTGGCGGGGCTGGCCGTAATTAAGGCGGCGAGCAGAACCGCGCACAGTCCCAAGAGCGCTCTGAATCTAAGCATTTTCTAACCCTGCAGTCCTCACCCAGGGTCGTCAAGCGATCGGGATCACGACGATCTCAATTGACAATTTCGTCCGAGTCTTCGTACACCTGTTCCCATGTACGAAGATCTGCTGGTAGGCCGCCTCGGGCGGGCGCTCATAGGGTTTTGTATTGTGATGCTCGGGGCGGGCTGCGACGTCACGAAGCTTACCGCCGAATCGACGGCCGGGCTCTTCGAGCGTGCAGCCCCGGCGTTCGAAGAATACTGGGACTACGATCTCGCGGGGGAGGCTCTCCCAGCCACCATCGTTCAATTCGAGGGCATACTCCGCGTCGCGCCCGATAGCGACGCGTTGCTAGCTCAGCTCTCGCAGGCGTACTTCGGCTACGCCTACGGCTGGATCGACGTCGATGTCGAGGCGCTCGAGTTCGAGGGAAAGTACGACGAGGCAGACGCACAAAGGCGGCGGGCGCGCATCATGTACATGCGCTCCAAGGACCTCACCATGCACCGGATCAGTCTTCTGCATCCCGGTGTCTACGACGCGACCAGAGGGAGTGTGGAAGAGCTCCAGGCATGGCTCGCGGCGTCGTTCGTCAAAAAGGGCGACGCGTCGTTGCTCCTTTGGGCTGGCCAGGCGTGGGGCGCCTACATCAATACAGCCAAGGATGACATGGTCGCCGTGGCGGACCTTCCGTACGCCAAGGCCCTCGTAGAACGCTCGATCGAGCTCGACCCCGATTACTACCATGCTGCGGGCTATCTCTTCATGGGCGTCGTCACCGCGTCAGAAATGGCGGCCGATCTGGACGCCGCGAAGGCCTATTTCGACAAGGCTTTGGACTCAACGGAGCGGCGAGCCTTGATGACCCAGGTCAGCATGGCCCGGTACTACGCGGTGCAGACAGGCAATCGCGCTTTGTTCGACGAACTGATCGCCGAAGTTCTCGACGCGGGTGATGTGCTTCCGGAGGCCCGCTTGGCCAATCGCATGGCAAGAGAGCGCGCCGAACTGTACACCACCTACGCAGACCAACTTTTCTAGTGATCTCAGGGTATAAATGGGGATTGGCGAAAGACCTAACAGTTTTCGTTGACTCAGAGCCTGATCCTGAGTGAATGTTCGGCTTCCTCGAGCCGTATTAATCGATGGGGTTTGACCCTACGGGCGCCGTCTCCGGCTCGAGCGAGGCAAAGATGAAACACAGATTTGCACCAACTCTGGTGGTCCTCGGCCTCGCGCTTCTCGCGTCGGCCGTCCCAGGAGGGGTTGTCAGATCCGCGGATGCGGAGGGCGCCACCGAGCTTCGGATAGCCACCTTGGCGCCGAGCGGTTCCTCTTGGATGAGGATATTCAACGCGTGGAACTCGACGCTGCAAAAGGAAACCGACAACACCTTGAAGCTCCGTTTCTACACTGGTGGAAGCCAGGGGGATGAGCGCGACTTCGTCCGGAAGATGCGTGCTGGCCAGATGGATGGCGCTGCGGTGACCACGACGGGTCTGGGCATGGTGGTCCGGTCGATTTTGGTATTGGCGCTGCCCGACGTGATCACCGAGTACGATCAACTCGACCGGGTGCGCGATGAGCTCAACAGTCGATTTGCCGAGATGTTCGACAAGGAAGGCTACAAGCTTCTCGGCTGGGGGGATGTCGGCAAGACGCGCATCTTTTCGATGCACAAGTTTGAACGACCTTCCGATCTGAAAAAGCTGCGACCTTGGGCCTGGAAAGACGATCTGATCTTCTCGGAGTTCTTGAGGGTCGTCGGTGCCAACGGGGTTCGTCTCGGCGTTCCCGAGGTGTACCCCGCGCTTCAGACGAAGATGGTCGATACCGTTCCCGCTTCTGCGCTCGCGGCGGTTTCGCTCCAGTGGTACACGCGGCTCAAGTACGTCACTGCCGACAACAGTGGCATCATCGTTGGCGCTACCATCATTCGAAAAGACAAGTTCGAGGCCCTGACGGAGGAGCAGCAAAAGGTTCTCGTCGACACCGGTATCCGCGCCCACAAAGCGCTCAACAAATCGATTCGCCGCGACGACGACAAGTCCTACGACACCATTCTGAAGCGAGGGATCACCGCGATCGACACCAGCGCCGCCAAGCCTGAATGGGAAAAGGCCGCCAAACAGGTACGCACCAATCTTACCGGTCGTGTTTACCCAAAGAGCCTACTCGACGCGGTCGAGAGCGCAGCGGGGAGTAGCCAATGAAACGTATTCGGCGCCTGGATAGAGGGATTGCGCGAGGCGAAGCGGCGGTAGCCGCGACGGTCCTCCTGCTCATGATCGTAGTCGCGGCCGCGCAGGCCGTCCTTCGCAATCTCACCAATCTCGAATTCGAGTTCGCGAACGCCGCGCTCGAACGGTTGTCGTGGGCGGACTCTTTCCTCCAGAAGGGCACCTTGTGGCTGGCCTTCTTCGGCGCGTCGCTTTCAACTTTTGATGAAAAGCACATCGCGATCGATATCCTGCCTAGGCTCTCGCCACCACGGATGCAGCAGCTGCTTCGGGGGATCACTTCGCTGTTTGGGTCTGTGGTGTGTTTCTACTTGGGGCGCGTGTTCTGGCTTTCGGTTCTCAACAACGCGTTAGAGATTCCGCTGGAGTACGCGATCCTCGGGCCTAACGACGAGATGGTGCACGTCTGTATGGCCCCGGCTCAGATGCTCGCAGACGCAGGGCTCTCGCGGCCGGACATGTTCTGCGGGATTCGCAGCCTGATCGAGGTGTTCGGGGCGAAGATGTCGACCCCGGATGTTTCCCTGCAACTGATCGTCCCCGCGATGTTCATGTTCATTTCGTTCCGCTTCCTCTCGCGCGCGGCCGCTGCCAGCATCGCCTTCATCACGAAGAACTACCCCGAAAGCCAGGGATTCCCGGGCATCGACGAGGGGGAGGCCTGAGATGGACACTATTTGGATAGTCCTGCTCACAGTGATGGCGATCCTCGGCGCGCCGCTGTTCACTATCTTCGGCGCTGCGGCGATGCTCCTTTTCCTGGCGCTTCCCGACACCAGCATCACCGGCACCGCCAACGACGTCTTCAGCGAGAAATTCGCCGACTCGCCGCTCCTGGTCACGATTCCGTTGTTCACTTTCGCCGGCTACCTCATGGCCGAGAGCGGGACGCCTCAACGTCTCGTGAAGGTCTCGCGCGCGTGGCTCGGATGGATGCCTGGTGGTTTGGCGATGGTGTGCTTGGTCGCGTCCGCTTTCTTCACAACCTTCACCGGCGGCAGCGGCATCACGATCGTTGCGATCGGCGGTCTTCTCTTTCCGGCGCTTCTGTCCGACAAGTACAACGAGAACTTCTCCCTCGGCCTGGTCACGACCGGCGGTTCGCTAGGGCTCCTGTTCCCGCCAAGCATCCCGATGATCCTCTACGGCGTCGTCGCCGGCGTCATGATCGAGAAGATCTTCTTGGCCGGCATGATCCCAGGCATCATCGTGGTGGCCGCCCTCGGCGTCTATAGCGCGATCATCGGCGTCAAGCAGAAGATGCCCCGGACGCCCTTCGCGTGGAAAGAGGCGTTTTCCTCTTTTTGGGAGGCGAAATGGGAGGCGGCGCTTCCCGTGGGTCTCCTTGGCGGGATGTACAGCGGCTTGCTCCGTATTCACGAGGCTGCGGCCTTTACCGCGATCTACGTCCTCATCATCGAGGTGTGGGTCTACCGCGACGTGAGCTTCAGGAGGGACCTTCCGCGGATCATCCGAGAAGCGATGACTCTCGTCGGCGCGATCCTGATCATTCTGTCGACCGCCATCGGATTTACCGCGTTCCTGATTCAGGCGCGGGTGCCTATGCTGATCCTCGAGAGCATGGAGGCCCTCATCAGTACGCAGCTGATGTTCCTCGTCGCCCTCAACTTCTTCTTGATCGGCGTCGGGATGTTGATGGACATCTTCTCCGCAATCGTGGTCGTGGTTCCGCTGATCGTTCCGATCGCCTTGAGCTTTGGCGTTGACCCGTACCATCTCGGTATCATCTTTCTGCTCAACCTCGAGATCGGCTACCTGACCCCGCCAGTCGGCCTGAATCTCTTCATCGCGAGCTTCCGGTTCAACAAGCCGATCACTCAGCTCTACAGATCCGTCTTGCCCTTCATCGGCCTGCTCGTCATCTGCCTCATCCTCGTCACCTACATTCCGGTCCTCTCGACCTGGCTCCCGAGCCTCATCGAGGACCAAGGAATCAGCCTCGACGCCCCAGGAGGCGACGAGGACGTGGAGGGTTTCGATCTTGACGCTCTCGAAGAAGGCGGCGATGAGTTCGATCTCGACGACCTCGAAGAAGACGACGACGACTGGGATCCGTCCGAAGACGATGACGAGTGGGCAGGCGACGACGACGACGACGATTGGGATCCCGCCGCCGACGACGACGTGTGGGAAGAAAGGACGCCCAAAGATGCGGGCAAAGAGCCGGACTCGGGGGCGGCCGAAGCCGAAGAGAAGCCGGAGCCGGACGAGGGCAGTCCCTAGCCGGCAGCGGCAGCGGCAGTGACAGCGCCAGCGTCAGTGACACTGACAGTGTCAGCGACAGCGCCAGTGACAGCGGCAGTGTCAGTGTCGGTGCCAGTGTCGGTGCCAGTGTCGGTGTTTGTGATCGAGCACGAGCACGAGTACGACCACGACCACGACTAGGAGTACGGGGTTGGGGGTCGCTTACTCGGTTTTCTTGCTCACCACGAAGCGTAGGTTTTTGAACTCGGTTTGTCCGAGCGTGTAGATGACCTCGGACAGGGTGCGGTAGGGGGTGCGCTTGTCGGCTATGATTTGGACGTCGCCGACGAATGGCTGGTTTGTGAAGCGTTGTGCCGTGCGTTTCTTGCGGTCGCGGATGTCGCCGAGGCGCTTGTAGAGGGGGATGATCAGGAACCCGCTGCTGCCGCCTTGTTTGAGGCTCGGGTCGATGATTCCGTTTCGAAGCTCTAGGACTGACTTCCCGTCGACGACCACTTCGCTCCGCGAAATCTGCAAGGAGAGCGCATCGCTGAGCTCGACTTTGGATGTCGAGTAAGGGATCCGGAGCTCGCTGCTCTCTTGGACGGCGGCCACCGAGGAGGTGGCGAACATCGCCATCATGTAGACGAGCAAGATCGTCAGCATGTCCATCATCGGATAGATGTTCAGCCCAAAGTGCTCAGGCTCAGGCCTGCGACGGAGCTTGGCCCTGACGACCCGGTTCACATAGGCCATCGAGACGGGCTTGTCCTCGATCGGTGGCGCCAGCGAGTTTTGCGCAGGTCGATCGCTCTCGTTCGTCGTCATCGAATCCCCGCAGAGAGCAAGACATCGGGGAACAGCGGCTCGCCCTCATCGCCGCGCACAGCGTCCATCGCTGCTACCAGGTGCTCATAGGGCACCTCCGGGTCAGCGCTGAGGGTGACACGCGTCTCATCCTCGAACTGCTGCTTCACCCGGGATACGCAGTTCGTCAAGCCTATCCAATCGTGCTCACCGTTCATCCTGGCCGGCACGGTCAGCACCTTGCCGGGCGCAGTGGTTGCGCATCCGCGCGCGAGCTTTCCGCCCGAGCCGGACACGATGACACCGGCGCGAGTGATTGTGACATTGAGGTTCAAGGCCTCGTTCTGAGCAGCTCGGCTCCCGATGCTGCCCTTGCGGTATTGAGGGAGGGCAGCCTCGACCTGCGAGAAGAACGCGACCGTCGCCAAGGTCATCAGCAAGAACATGACGATGTTCACGACGATGTCCAAGAACGGGACGATATTCAGCTCCTCGCTGAGCTCGGACGGATCCAGGTCAGGGATGTGGACGCGCTTCCGAATGTAGGCTCTTTGGCGTGGCGTGAGTCGTGCGGGCATCCCGAGCCCCGATCAGCCGCCTTGCCGACGCAGTGTGAGGAGGTTCTCGAGCTGCATCGTGACCTTTTCCATCTCATGCTTGTGCCGCTTGGTGAGGCCGTGGAGCACGAGGTGAGCGATCATGAAGATCACCGCGATCAGCAGACCGAGAAAGGTGTTCCACATTGCCTCGGCGATACCTGCGGAGAGCATGGCGGTCTTTTGCGAGGGGTCGTCGATCGTACCTACCGCCTTGAATGCGCGAATCAAACCGCTGATCGTGCCGAGCAGGCCGATCAGTGTGGCGATATTCGCGAGGGTCCAAAGTGAGCCAGTGCGCTTCTCGAGCGCAGGGATCACCTCGGACATTTTTTCTTCCATCGAAGCGATGACAGCTTCTTCACCGCGGTTGACCTGTGTAAGCCCGGACTTGACGACCTCGAGCAACGGTACGGCTTTGGCGTCGCACTGACGAATCGCGCGGTCAATGTTTCCGGCCTGCACCAGCTTGCGAATTCGATTCATGAATTCGGGTGCATCGACGCTGTAATTCATCCGGATGTACCAAGCGCGGTCGATGATGACGCCCACGCCAAAAGCCAAAACACCGAGATTGATGAACGAAAACGGAGCACCCTCGCGTAGTGCCTCCCAGATTTCATGCATTCTTGCGGCTCCCTCCAGCTCGCCCTGATCTCGGCGAGTTACCCCTGTTTTCGCTCCCCTTCAGTCGTGCTGGAACCCGGCCCGGGGGCTGGAATCCGTTGAAATCATTACGACTGTCGGGGCAAACCCCTTGTCGAGGGGGACGCTACCGCACGCCCCGCGGCGTTGTCAACGCGACTACAGCTTTTTCCGTTCTTCTCACCCAAGCTCCCGGCTCGAGAGGTTTCTAAGGAGTTGAATCAGGCACGATATTGACTTGCTGGATCCAACCGTTATCATCCCTATATAGTAAGCAAACCGTGGGAATGCTTACTGTTCTGGGGGGAACAGCGAGTTTTAATCAGAAGACAGTGGTGGGGATTGCACCGTACTCACTCGGGGTCTGGATAACACTGTCAAAGTAAAGTTCGCAGGAAGCAGGAAAAATGGCCAAGTTGGCGTATCACTTTGAAGCAGGCGGATGGGCGATGTGGCTGATCCTCATTTGTCTCGTGGTTGCGATCGGCTTCA
>Ga0255057_10001425_pt1 | contig 13428 bp, 16 predicted proteins | sample Cases_109_6_MG_FD_189022 | JGI IMG/M metagenome (GOLD analysis project Ga0255057, IMG submission 189022) | Seawater microbial communities from Amundsen Gulf, Northwest Territories, Canada - Cases_109_6 | ecosystem: Environmental > Aquatic > Marine > Gulf | place: Canada: Northwest Territories... | reverse complement strand
CTCCCCGCTCCATCACGTCCGCCCTGCAGCTCAACGTCCGCTCAACCGTGCTTCCGATCGCTTCTTCCTCGTTATATGCGGGGATGACGATCGTTAAAGATGCGGTTGCGCTTGCCGCGGCGTGGCGGGCGTCCACAAGCTCTTTTGTCTGTTGATTCATGATGGAGGAGTGTAACTCCTGCTAGTGAATCTGCGCGGGGCGGGCTGATTGATCGGAACATCCATGCGCCTGTCGGACATACTCAGCATGAGAAGCAATCCTCGTGCTCCTGAGTTCGCGGGATCGAGATGGGGTCTCGACGCTCCGTTCACATACGACGTTGCGCGTCCGAATCTTGGGCCAAATCACTAGTCGCTTGCCGATGATACGAGTTTCCGCAAACGAGCGCCGCCCGCCGGAGACCCTCATGCGAACGATACTATGCACCTGAGTAATTCCTGGTACGGGCATGCCGCCATTCTTGCCCGCTACGCTGGACTCGATCATCCACCGCCGATTTGGGGCAAACTCCAACACGGGTGGAATGTCGCGACAGGTTTTACGCCTAACGAGCCGCCGCCGCTTATGCGAGGCTATGTGTGGAGCGGCCGAAACCTCAGCTGTGCCCGTCAGCGAGGCTTGCGCGGTGTAACTGCCCTAGGTGCGCCGTTCTTATACCTGATCCGCACGGAAGCGCACCGAGTTCGTGGGAGCCTTGGCACCATCGCTTATCCCTTTCACGGGTGGGAGCGTCAGGAGGCCGTCGGGGACCATGCAGCTCTCGCTCGCGAGCTCCGAGAGCGGGAAGGAGGGGCGGTGACGGTCTCCCTCTATTGGCGCGAGTATGAGCGCGAACCGCTGCGAGACGCCTACGTCCAAGTCGGCCATCGGGTCATCTGCCACGGACACAGAGAGGATCCGACGTTCTTGGAGCGACAGTTGCGCGAGCTTCGAATGCACCGCCGAGTGGTGGCCAATAGAGTGGGTACCGCGCTCTGGTACGGCGGCATCCTGGAACGGGAGATTGCGGTGTACGGTCCGATCATGGGGCTCGAAGATACGTCGGAGGGCGAGAAGTTCCGCGCGCTGCAGGAGGAAAGGTGGCCAGAGCTCTCGGGCGATGTTCAGGGATCGAGGGCCCGAGAACTTGCCGAGGAGGAACTGGGAAGCGGCTTTGTCATGGATCCGGGAGAGCTGCAGCAGGCTCTGGGCTGGTCGAGTTGGCGGCGCTCGCTGAGCCCTATCTTCGCCCCACCGCTTCGGACGCTCCAGGCGGCCAAGCGCGCCTTTCATGGCTGGTAGGCCCCACCTAGCGCGCGAAATCCGCCTGGATGCGTAGCGCGTGGCGTGCGAAAACGTTGGAAAAAAGCGCCTGCAGCGCAACGCCACCGACTACGGCAAAGAGAAGGCCCATGTCCCCGTAGCCGCCGACAAGCGCGAAGCTCAGGAGAACGACCAGCGAGCCGGACAGCAACGTGGCCGCCGCCTGCGTTTTCGTGTGCTTGGAATAATGGAGAATCTGGACCCCGCGCAGGTACGCGACGTCCCAAAGGCTTGCTAGCAATGCGAGTAGCACGAGGGTGAGACTGGGCGCATAGGCAGCCGGCATTGGAACATCCAACACGAAGAGCAGGAATCCGACCCCCCCGTAGGCCGCCAAAACGAGGGCGCCGGCCAGCCATGTCGTCTTCGTCACGAGGTTGACCCCGCTGGTGACATCCGGCGAGGCAAAGCCGCTGGCGATCTCGGGAAGTCGAGTATCGAAGACCGCGCGCGCTAGGCCTCCGACGACGATCACGAGCTGAGTCACAAGCGTGAACGCCGCTAGCTCTTCGAGAGGCAGGTAATACGCGCCGATCCAACGGCCGCTGCCGCTGATGCCCCACAAGGCGACGAGGTGAACCGCGGTCGGCCACGCAAAGTGGAAGGACTGGCTCACTGCCTGCTTTGTCACGCGCCCGCGAGCAAGTACGGTCTTGCTGCTCGCCAACACGAATAGGGCCGAAGCAGTCTGTGCGATTACGAACGCCCACACGAGACTCGCGATGCCCACGTTGGTGAAACGAAAGATCAGCAGGAATCCCAGAACGACTCCGAACGACTGACCCACCGCCAACATCAAGAACATCCCGGCCCTGCCGCGAATACGAAAGAAGGTGGCCCCGTACTGCGTGACGATCATGGCCAGGAGGACCAGAGCCATTCCGAGCTGAAGCCGTGCCGCGCCTTCCGATACGGGCTCTCCAGAGCCCACAACGCGAAGCAGGATCAACAATACGACGACCCCCACCGAACCCAAGCACACAGCTCCCGCGAGCGAGCTCTTGAGAAGATTCGCCCGGACCTGTGTATCGTCAGAGTCGAAATAGAGTCTGGTGGGCGCGACGTGGATGTTGAGCGTGAGCAGTGGAACGAGCAGGGCGAAGCCGCTCAACATTAGACCGAAGCGTGTGAAATCTTCGCCGGAGATGGTTGCGACGAGAATGGTAAGCAGAACAAGCGCGGCGGCTTGCCGTAGAATAACGGCCAGAATGTACAGGGAACCCCGGGCGAACAGGGTGCCGCGCGTCCCCTGCGAAGGGCCACGAGACGGTTGGTCAGTCGCCACAGGGCAAAGCCAGGAGCAGCCGCCGAATGGTCCGCTGCGACGGGATAAATAACCCATCGTCATCATACCGCGTCGAGGTGTCGGATGTTGGCCAGAACCAAGTAAGATTGAACGCCTTCGAGCGCGAACTCCCCCTGAAGAGTCGCGCCAAGCGTCGCGAAATCCCCGGATTGCGCGAACCCAAGGCAGCTCTGGAGATCCTCAATGAATCATTCAACTCGTCTTGCGCTGATGCTTACTGATATGGAGGAAGCCCCCGCTCAGTTCAAGCCCACCAACTTCTGGCAAACCGGACTCCCGTCTATCATAGAAGACTTGCGCCGACGTGGATTCGAAGACTTCCGTGACCATCGTTCGGCCAGAAAGCTGTATGTGCCGGGTTTTTCGTCGCGCACGTGGCAGCGTCATCAAGCCTGGCTTGACCCGTTATTCCGATTCGCAGATCGCCTCCCGACTCGGTCGACCGTCGGTTCACGAATCCGGCTGTTCTTTGACGGTACGATCGAAGCGCGACGCCAGCATCAGATTTTTGCGCTTCCCAAGTAGCCCAGAGCCCACAACTCGAAGATGTGGAAGAAAGCTCAGTTGGTGGAGATGGGGAACGCATACTCATCGCGAACCGTTATTGGAGCCGTACTTGGCTGAACTACTTACGCGGTTTGAACTTTCTCAAAAAGATCGTTGATACCCATAATCTCGCCAGTGTCTTGGAACTGGGTGGTGGCTACGGTGGGTTGGGAGAGCTACTCCTGAAGGCTGACGCACGGATCATTTACGTCGATGTGGACATCCCTCCACTGGCAGCTGTGGCGACGTTCTATCTAGAAAGCGTCTTTGGAGTAGGTAGCGTCTTGACCTACGAGATCAGCCGGAAAATGGACGTCATCGATATCGAGCAGATCTCCTCTGAATACATGTGCGCGGTCATTTGTCCGTGGCAACTACCGCGGGTACAGGGGCAGGCCGACCTCTTTGTGAACTTCATGTCCTTTCAGGAGATGGAACCCGATGTCGTAGCCAACTACATCCAACTAGTGCAGCGTCTTACGCGCTCGTTCATCTTGATCCGGAACAGCCGCCATGGCAAGCCAGTCGCTGAGAGGGACGGAGAACCGGGAGTGATATGTCCGGTAACAACCGACGATATGATTGCCCAGTTCGACGCCTTTGATGTTCTCGGCCGCGACAGCCACACCTTTGGCGACAGCTACGATGGCTTCGACTCAGAGGTAGTCTGTATGCGCCGGGCCTCTGTCGGCTAACGACCATGACATTTCGAAGAGCGCCTTCCGATACGGGCTCTCCAGAGCCGGACCCCCCACCGAACCCAAGCACACAGCTCCCGCGAGCGAGCTCTTGAGAAGATTCGCCCTGACCTGTGTATCGTCAGAGTTGAAGTAGAGTCTGGTGGGCGCTACGTGGATATTGAACGTAGCCAGTGGAACAAGCAGGGCGAAGCCGCTCAACATCAGGCCGAAGCGTGTGAAATCTTCGCCGGAGATGGTTGCGACGAGAATGGTAAGCAGAACAAGCGCGGCGGCTTGCCGTAGAATAACGGCCAGAATGTACAGGGAACCCCGAGCGAACAGGGTGCCGGGCAGCCCGCGCGCCGGGCCACGAGATGGCGGTTCCGGGGAGTTCGTCACGGTCTTCGGGCGCCTACGAATCGTCCTTCGCGACGAGATCCCAACTCAGGGGCGTCCCAGCCGACAGGTCTCCGCTTGCCTTTCGCCCCAGCACATCCTCCAAGTGCCTCGTATGCAGTCCGTAGCCGGGGCGAATGCTACGAACGTTCTCGAAAGTGAACTCCTCTCCAGCCATGACATCTCGAACGACGAATAGCGATCGCCTGAAGACTCGGCTTGGCTCCTCGGCTTCCGTAGAGCCCAGATCGCCCGCGCCCAGCGCGCTCTCTGCAGTACGAACCGCCTGGACCATGGTCGTGAACTCATCCGGCTCGAGCGAAAAGTCGGAGTCGGGGCCGGCTTCCGAGCGCGACAGGGTGAGATGCTTCTCTACGATCCGAGCGCCCAACGCGATGGCGACAGCCGGCACCGTCACGCTCATCGAGTGGTCCGACAGTCCGACAGGCAACTGGAACCGCTCGGCAAGCCGCGGAATGCGCAGCAAGTTCATGTTCTCCGCCGGAGCTGGGTAGGAACTTGTGCAGACGAGGAGCGCGATCTGTTCCGCCCCGGCAGACCGCAATGTATCGAGGGCCTCCTGTATCTCCGGAAGTGAGCCCATGCCCGTGGAGAGAATGACCGGTTTGCCGGTCTCCCCGACTCTTCGGAGCAACGGCAGGTCCACGAGCTCGAACGATGCGATCTTGTAGGCGGGTGAGTCCATTTCCTCCAGAAACCGGACCGCGGTTTCGTCGAACGGCGTCGAAAACAGCTCGATATCGAGCTCGTCTGCGATTTCGCTGAGGGGTGCGTGCCATTCCCAGGGCGTGTAAGCTTCGCCATACAGCTCGTAGAGCGTCTTGCCTTCCCACAACGTTCCAGGGCCGACCCGAAACCACTCGGCGGCGGAGGGAATAGTCATGGTTTCCGGCGTGTAGGTCTGTAGCTTGATGGCATCCGCGCCGCATTCCTTTGCTGTCCGTACCAACTGCGCCGCTCGATCGAATTCCTGTCCGTGGTTTGCGGACATCTCGGCCACGATGAACGCGCGGTGGCCTTCACCCACCATCCGACCGCGGATCCTCACAGCAATCGGTCTTGCCGCAGCGATCGAACGAGCTCAAAGGCTTCCGCCGCCTGAAAGCCCGCTACGGTCCCCCACCGGCGGACGGCCGCCTCCAGACCCTCGACAGAGCGCGGGTGAGGAAACTCTCTGAACTCGCTCGAATAGGCCTTCATCGCTTCAATCTTTTTGTCGAGCGTGTCGCTGATATCAACGAAGACGTTGGGCCGGAAGCAGGGTTCGATCTGGTGGAAAGCCCATTTGTGGAGGATGGAACTTCCCAGGCGTACACGTCCCGTATTCCTCCGGACGTGACCGGACGTGCCGCGACGAGCACGGCTTGGTGCACGATCCGGTGGTCTATGTTCAGATCGCCGCCGTGATGGGTGTAGATCACCTCGGGATCGATCCGACCGATCAGCTTCTCAACGACCTTGATGACATCCAGCAGTGCTTCGGCGTCGAACCGGTTGTCGGGCAAGCCGTGCTGCTCGACCTCGTCGACACCCAGGAGTCGGCGGGCCTCTCGCGATTCCTCTTGCAGCGCTCGAAGCAACGTTTCATCAGCCAACTCACGACTGTCATATCGGGAGGTGACGCCCTCGCGGAGGATGTAGACGTGTACCTCGGCCCGCTCGGCGGCCAGCCGCGCCATCGTCCCGCCGCAACCTAGAACTTCATCGTCGGGGTGAGCTGCTAGAACCAACAGCCTCATCAGCGCCTCACGGTCCTTGGCGAAGTGCCACCGGCCTGGCAGATCGGAAACTCTCTCGTCGAGGACGAGCCGACTCCATGGACGGCAACCTGCGACGAGGTAGTTGGATTCGCGCGGCCGGTTCATGTCGCCCGGCCTAGGGGGCCTCGTCGGGACTTGGCGGCAAATCCGAGCCATAGCTCAGCTCGACCCTTACATAGACTTGCCTCCCATCGATCTCGAAGTGTGCCCCCTGGTGGGGCGGGAACGTCCGCGCCCGCAGCACGTTCAAAAGATCCCTTGCCGTGTACATCCCGTCCGGATCGATGCGGTCTATTTGCTGCACATCTGTACTACGGTGGTATGTACCCTCGTCGGTCGATTGAGGGGTTCGCCGCGCCTTGCCCGCCTTAATGAGTGGCCATGCATCACGAAACAGGTCGACGCACGCGTCCTCGAGCTTTGAGTATAGGGTTTCGCCAGTATCGATCGGTTCGACCGCGACTCGTCTCTGAGCAATGATGTCCCCTGTGTCGACGCCGGCATCGATATAGTGCAGCGTGGCGCCAGCTGGAGTTTGCTCGACGATGCTCCATACGTTCGGCATCGTTCCGCGATTGTAGGGGAGGTAACCGGGATGGAGGTTGATCGCGTTTCCCCGGAACAGCTTCAAGAAGGAGTCTTTCAGCAGGTACCCGAAGAACACCGAGATGGCCAGGTCCGGCTCGAGCGCCGCTATGGCTTCGAGTATGGCCGGCTCACCCAAGTGAGCTCCGTCGAACACCCTGTCGGGCTCCACGCCCGAAGCTTCAACAATCTCGTCGACGAACCTTGGGTTCGAATTGGGACCGTGGACTGCCAGCCCCGTGATCGACTCGTTTTCGACGGCAAGCCACCTTATGACTCGTAGGGCAGCCTGATTATTGCCGAGAAGGAAGATTCTCATGGCTACCCCTCTCTCTTAAGCAGAGCCTCGATAACGCGATCGACGCCCGAGCCGTCGACTAGTTCTCTGCTTCGGCGCGATAAGGCGGCTCGTCGGTCGGGGCAGCTCGCTAGACGGCCGACCGCCTTGGAGATCGTGTCCGGCCCGAGGTGCGAATGCCATCCCAGGTACTCTGCCGCGCCTGCCTCTGCCAGCGCTTTCGCGATCGGCCGCTGATTCTCGGCCAGCGCCAGGACGACGCTTGGGATTCCCATGTAGGCCAGTTCCCAACAGGTGCTTCCTCCCGCGCATATGGCCAAGTCGGCCCACTGCATCAACGGCACCATGTTCTCCACCCCGGATTCGAGAGTGGCCCTCAGGGGAAGCGCTTCCATCTTCGTACGAAGGGCTGCGTCGTGTGGATTACTGGGCCCCACGGCGACGACGGCTTCCAAGCCGTCCACCCGAACATCGGAAAGGGAGTTGACAACCTTCGCCGTTACGTCTTCCGGGTCGCCTCCACCCATGGTGACGAGCACTCTCGTGCCGATCTCGGCCGTCTTCTGGGGAGGCCATCCCGTTCCCCGGAACTCGCGGCGCAGGAGCACGTAGCGCGGACCGAGAAGGAGGCGGCCGCTTGCGTGCGGCCGGTACATGTCGTCGTTCGCATGAAGGTTCTGGTTCAGGACGACGTCGGCAGGATAAGCGGTGCAGTGCCCGTAGTCGTCGACAAAAAGAAGCCGCGCGGGCCCGGCCTTGATCGCTCTTTGATAAGCGTCGCCGAACGCGTAGCCGTCGGCCACGATCCAACTTGCACCCAAGCGTTCAGCCGTCGCGAGCGTGAACTCGGCGTCTTCCGCCCCACCAGGGTCGGCATCCAAGGATATCACCGAGATACCGTCGTCCCCCAGCCGGCGGAGAAACCAGTCTGCAAGGCCGGCGCTGACGAACGTAACGTCGCCGTTGACCGAGTCCCGCCATCCCTGAGCCAGCGCATGACAACGCATCACATGCCCTGAGCCGATCGCCGAGGATGCATCCGCCCGAACGACCAGATTCATGTGCTCTGAGCACCCTTCTGAACTACGTGGCGGTTTATGCCTCCCCAGTCGGGATGTCGATCGAGGCACGCAGTCAGCTCCGGATAGTCGAAGTCCGGACAGCCGGGAGATAGGGCTGAAAAGACTCTAGATACCAACTCGAGGTCTTCGGGAGTGTCCACGGTGAGTCGCCAATGACTGCGATCCGTGTCGTCCTGCACCCGACCGAGACGGAAGCGCTCGGGCTGCCGCCAAAGAAACGGAGTGACGTGCTCCCGATCCGCGGCCTGAACGGCCTCGCGGCGCGCGAGCTCCAGCGCCCGGGCCGACATCGCCTCCGTGTCCAATCCCCGAGGATAGGATCTCGTAAGGGTGTTCGACACGTAATCGTAGCTGTCCGGTCGTGCGACGATCGCCGCGACTACTTGCGCGGAGACCGTCGGGCAGAGGAGCGGGCAGTCCGCCGTCAAGCGCACGACGATATCCGCCTCGGCCTCCTTGGCAGCCGCGGCGCAGCGCGCCAGCACGTCCGCCTCTGACCCTCGGAGGACGGAAACGCCGGTCGTTTCTGACAGAAACCGAACGAGGGGCCGCTCACGATAGTGGCTCGTAGTCGCAACAACGACCTGATCCACTCCACTGATCCGAAGAGCGCGGTCGACGACATGGCCGATCATGGGTCTGCCGTGGATCTCCATCATTACCTTGCCCGGCAGCCTCGTGGAGCCCATGCGAGCCTGGATGATCGCAACGACCTTCATGGCTGGGTCAGAGAGTGTCGCTTGCTGCTTGCCGCACCCGATCGATGACCCTCTCGACATCTGCAGCGGTCATGGCTGGATAAATCGGAATCGACAGGCAACGGGAGTAGAAATCCTCGGCGTTTGGACACGAGCCTCGTCTGTATCCCAACGCTCGATAGTAAGGGTGGAAGTAAACCGGGATGTAATGAACCTGGACTCCGAGGCTCAGCTCCCGAAGGCGGTCGAACAACGGTCTCCTTCGGCTGGCATCGGTCGTGCGAACGACGTACAGGTGCCACGCGGGCTCTACCGCGGAACGAACGCTGGGAAGGTCCAATCCGGCCACATCCGACAAGGCTGAAGTATAGGCGGCCGCGATCTCGCGACGCCTGGCGACAAAGGCTTTCAGTCGTCGGAGTTGGCTCAAGCCGAGCGCGCAGTGGACGTCGGAGAGTCTGTAGTTGAAGCCAAGTTCCTCGATCTCGTAGTACCACTCGCCTTCGGATTCCCAAGCCTCCGCTCGATCTCGGATCAGGCAGTGGTCGCGAAAGCGCTCGACGCGCTCGAGCAGCTCTTGGGTGGAGCTGAGGACAGCTCCACCCTCTGATGTCGTGATCGCTTTCACGGGATGAAAGCTCGTGACCGTCACGTCGGCGAGCGTGCCGACCCGGCGTCCTCGATAGGTCGCGCCTAGCGAGTGTGCAGAATCGGAGACTACCGGGATCCCTCGCTCGGCCGCTATCTCACGGACCCTGTCGTAATCGACAGGATGGCCCGCGAAGTCGACCGGAACGATCGCTCTCGTCTTGTCGGTGACCGCCGATTCGATGAGGTCGGCGTCGATGTTGCCGGTGTCGCTCCGAACATCTGCGAAGCTTACGCTGGCGCCCAAGTAGCACGCGGCGTTGGCCGTGGCGGCAAAGGTGAGCGGGCTAGTGATGATCTCATCGCCAGGCCCGAGGTCAAGCGCGAAATAGGCGGCGTGCAGCGCGGCGGTGCCGGAGCTCAGCGTGCGCGCTCCGCCGGCCCCGGTCGCGGCCGCCAGTGCTTCCTCGAAGCGCGCCACCGCAGGGCCCGTGGTTATGTAGTCCGCTCTGAGCACCTCCGACACGGCATGGACGTCGGCCTCATCCACCCATTGACGGCTGTACGGCAAGAATGTGTCAGACATTCTCGAGCATGGTGCTCAAGGACGTCTCGTCCAGCCACTCCGAGTTACGGTCGCTCGTGTAGCAGAAATCTGGTGGCACCCGCTCGCCCGCATAGTCCTCGGCCACCCACCATTCCATGTCTGGCTCGATCACGTAGTGGTCCTCAAAATCTACCGTGCGCCGGGCGTCGTGAACGCTGATGAGCTCTTCATGTAGCTTTTCGCCCGGGCGGATCCCGATAAACTCGAGCTTGGCGTCTGGAGCGATCACACGGGCAAGGTCGACCACACGCATGCTGGGTATCTTGGGAACGAAAACCTCTCCGCCGCGCATCCGGCCGAAGCACTCCATCACGAACTCCACGCCGCGGCTCAGCGTAATCCAGAAGCGTGTCATCCGTTCATCCGTGATGGGCAAGACTCCGGTCTTCGCCAAATCTCTAAAGAGCGGGACCACGCTTCCACGACTGCCGACGACGTTGCCGTACCGAACGACGGAGAAGCGTGTGGACTTGCCGCCCGCATAGGCGTTCCCATCCACGAACAGCTTGTCGCTAACGAGCTTCGTGGCGCCGTACAGGTTGATTGGACTGGAGGCCTTGTCGCTACTGAGCGCAACGACCCGCTCCACCCCACAATCGATAGCCGCATCAATGACGTTACGGGCACCCAGGATGTTCGTCTTCACAGCCTCGAACGGATTGTACTCGACGCTGGGAACCTGCTTCAGTGCTGCTGCGTGAACGACGAGGTCCACGCCGTCGAAGGCGCGCTCAAGCCTGGGCCGGTCGCGAACGTCGCCGATGAAGAAGCGAAGGCGCTCGTCGTCGCCGAACCGTCGCTTCATCTCCCACTGCTTGAGCTCGTCGCGGCTCAGAATGACGACGCGCCCCGCCTCTGTCCGGTCTAGAACCGTCCTGACGAAAACCCGCCCGAAGGACCCGGTTCCGCCCGTAATGAGCACACTCTTTTCTCGGAGGGATTCCATAGCGTCACACGAAAGTGGTTGCCTGAATCAAGATCGGATTCGAAACCGGCGACATCACCGCTCTTTGGCGAAATGGATTAGAATCGGAATCGCTGCCTCGTAACTCGCCAAAGAAACTGTGGGTTACCTAGAAGGTAACGCCGCCAGAGCCTCTTTGGCTCGATGAATAGGCGACCGAGCCACTCCAAACCTGCTTCGGTCATCCATTTCGGCGCCCTGTGCAACCGGCCCGATACATAGTCAAAAACAGCGCCGCCGGTCAGTGCCACACTCGCTTCGACGGATTCCCAGTTCTCCTTGAGCCACTTCTCCTGTAGCGGCATGCCCAGCCCGACAATCAAGATGTCCGGCTTCAAAGCGTTTATCCTGCCAACCAACGCCTGATTCTCCGCGCTGCCCGCTGACTTGTCGAAATAGCCATGGTGCGAACCCAAGATCCTCAACCCGGGGTAGCGTCGGACCAGGCGCCGCGCCGCGGAATCAGCCACCCCCGGTCGGCCGCCGAGAAAGAACAACGAATACCCGTTCCGCTCGGCAAAGCGGCCCAGCTCCCACATCCAGTCCGCATAGGTGATCCTGAGAGGGATTCGGTGTCCCAGCATCCAAGCTGCGAGCTTGACTCCCGCGCCATCGCAAAAAACGATCTCCGCACTATTGAGAAAGGCTCGGTACCAATCTTGCTCCCGTGCTATGTTTAGACAGTGTACGTTGGCATGTAGCACGAGGGCCTTTTGGCCTCGCTCGATATGGTAGCGCAAGCGCTCGTGCAGATCGGAAATCGTGATGGCCGTCACCAATACGCCCAGGATCTCGACCTTGTTTGACGGCTGTGAGCGTTCGTCCCTTGATGTCGTCCCGTTGACCATCAGGCTTCCTGTCCGTTGAGCCGGACGCTCCGTCCACCACTGCACGGCGAGCAGAAGCTAGCGGATCCTGGCTTATCAGGAGGCGCCGTCTTGCGTAGTGCTGCCGGATCGTCCACCGAGGAGCTCAAATCGAAGACCCCCGTCTTTGACCCACAGCTACCCCTCGTCGCTGCTCCATGGTGGACCCGTCCAGCTCGCGTCGCGACACTGATTCTGTCGGACGTACTGGCCCTCTGTGCCGCGGGCACCGCGGCGTACCTGCTCTGGGCGCTTCCGATAAGAAACATGGGCGCGGGGATGTACTTGGAGCTGTGGCCGGTTCTAGCGCTGTTCATTCTCGGGTATGCCCAAGCTGGTCTGTATCCCGGTTTTGGACTCGGACCCGTCGAGACTTTTCGCCGCTTCTCACTCGTCACTCTCTTCTCGTTCACCATCCTGGCAGCGGTGAGCTTCGCCTTCAAGCTGCCACACGAGTATTCGCGAATGACGTTCGGCATCACCTTCCTGCTCGCCCTGCTTGCCGTGCCGGTTTTCCGATACCTGACGCTAGCGATCACCCGACGGTGGGCCTGGTGGCATCAACCCGTGGTGCTCGTGGGCGAGGGCAGCAGCATTCTTCGGGCCATTTCGACCCTCCAAGGATCCCCACTGCTCGGATATCGACCTCTCGGCTTGATCTCGCGCCGAGCGGCGGAAGGCCCGTCCGAGATCGCGGGGCTTCCCGTTCTGGGAGGGCTGGAACGGGCCGCCGCCGTGGCCGCAAGCGGCGTATCGGTGGCCGTGATCGATCCCGAGACCCTCGAGGGTCGCTCTGAGCTGGATTCCCTTCAGCAACACTTTCGTCACCTGCTCCTGATCCAGAGCTATGGTTCCCTGCCTGTGGAGGGGGTTCAGATTAGAAATCTGGGGGGCGTCCTCGGCGTCGAGTTCTCCAACAATCTGCTCGAGCGTCGCAACCGCTGGGTAAAAAGGGCGCTGGATCTCGGACTCGGGACGCTGTTCCTGGCCCTCTTCGGCCCAATGATCCTGGCCTGCGCCCTGTCGGTCAAAGCCATGAGCCGGGGACCCTCCTTCTTCTACCAGGAGCGGGTTGGGCTTCGGGGACGCCGCTTCCTGGTTCCGAAGATCCGCACCATGCAGCCCAACGCGCACGAAGAGCTGGAAGCGCATCTGGCAGCCGATCCGATCATGCGGGACCAGTGGGAGCGTAGCTTCAAGCTGCGCTCCGACCCGCGTATCATACCATTCGTCGGGGTGTTCCTCCGCCGCTGGAGTCTCGACGAGCTGCCGCAGCTGTGGAGCGTCCTGCGCGGCGACATGAGCCTGGTAGGACCGCGCCCGTTCCCAGACTACCATCTTGATCGCTTCTCGCCCGGCACCCGAGCGCTTCGACAGCTGGTCCGGCCAGGGGTGACGGGCCTCTGGCAAGTCACGCTGCGAGGCGACAGTGACGTAGCGTCCCAGGAATCCTCCGATCGCTACTACATCCGCAACTGGTCCGTGTGGCTGGACATCTATGTGCTCGCCAAGACCATCTCGGCCGTGATAAGCGGCCGAGGGGCCTACTGACCTGACCCCGCTGAGCGCCCGGGTTGCCCGTCAGCTCGTGAATTCGCGATGGCCCTCGCCGGGCCAGCTCGCCTTTGCCTCGCTCCTCTTGGCGCTTCTGGTCGGCCACATCGTCTCCGTCTACACCGAGAACATCAACTTAGATGAGTTCGTTCTTCTGGCGAGAGCGGCCGATAC
>Ga0255057_10001424_pt1 | contig 13432 bp, 16 predicted proteins | sample Cases_109_6_MG_FD_189022 | JGI IMG/M metagenome (GOLD analysis project Ga0255057, IMG submission 189022) | Seawater microbial communities from Amundsen Gulf, Northwest Territories, Canada - Cases_109_6 | ecosystem: Environmental > Aquatic > Marine > Gulf | place: Canada: Northwest Territories... | reverse complement strand
AGGAGGTCAACGATGGCCGCAAGCGTCTGGGCTGAGGGGCTGCTCGATGCTGAGCACGAGGTTGTCTGGAGTTTGCAGCCGGACGACAGCGAAGACTCGGTCGAGGAGGAGGAGGACTTGGACGACGAAGAAGACTGGGATGAGGAGGAGGACGACAGAAGGTCGAAGCGGCGCTCCGACGACGATTGGAACTGAGACGGACCTGAAGGCAGGTAGCGTAGGGGGAAGAGGTGCCACTCCCGACTTTGCCCGTACCTGCAACAACAACTGTCACGTCAGTGGTCTGCGTCGGCGTCCAGCCGGTCCCTCACGCCGTGTTAGATCCCCGGTTTACGCCGGGCGCTCCTGCGGGCTGCTCGCGAGACGACGAGCGGGCACGCTCGGCCGCGATTCGAACTCCCCGAACTTCTCCCCGAACTTTGACTGCGCAAGTGGCGACCGCGACAAGAGCGACATCGAGACGCCTGACCGGCGCTCTCAAGCGCTCAGCCTACGCACCCCACCCTTCACCGGCGCCAACCTTCCGTCATGCGAGAGACGCCGCGAGAGAACCGTCATAGGCCCGGTCCAGGGTGGGAGCTGGGGGAGATGTTTGGTCAGTCTCCGTCGTACCGCCCCTTGCGCCCGCAAAGGTCTGGCCGCCTTCAGATGCTGTCGGCGCCTGAGAAGAGCCAACACTTTCTTGACCACCTCCGCGTCGAGAATACCTAGAGGGGTCGCTGGTATTCGAAGCCCAAGATCGGGCCCTATGTCTAGTGCCATCCTTGATTCGCGATCATCCAGTTCTGGTACACGGAATCCCATCAATAGGGCGTGCCATGTGCCGCTTGATAGCCAGCGTCAGGAAGCCCAGTAGGCTACCGGGAATGATCTGAACGAGTGACCCATAAAACAGCTGCCCGATGAGCGCTTGGTCCCAGCTTTCGAAGATGTTGTAGTGAGTACCCAGCTCCCACGTCGTTGTAATCCACCAAAGCACGAAGACAGGAAACCTGGAAGGAGGTGAAAAGAAGATGAGACTCAACAACAGGAGCCGGTACGGATGTTCTTCGGCGGACAATCTGATTCCCCAGAAGACGGACAACGCCAACGTCAACCAGAGTAGTCCGATCGGGAAGATGTAGACCTCAGGTATCCCAGCCAGCTCAAGGAAAAAGCGAACTGGCGTGACGAATAGGGAAATCAACACCGGGACGGCGGCTAGCCTCAGGGCACGTTTGATCATCTCAGATCCCAGTCGAATCGAACCAGATGCGGGCGGGGCGGGCACGACATTCCCCTCGTGCCGTCCCAGCGTTCTAACGGTCAGCGCCTGAGCTGCGCGCTGACCTAGATTGATTCTCCATCATGTTCAACGCGTCTGCTCCAGGCGCGGGTTAGAACGCTTGCCGACGTAGAGTTTGCCTGTCGGGCGCACCTCTAGCTGCTGGTCTGAGCCTCCTTTCGCACTGGATGTCTCGTCGGACTAGTAGGGCTGAAGGCAATTGTCGGCGGGAACCAGCAGCACAGGAATCAACTCAAGAAATCCGGTTCTTCATACCTTGGGTTCGGGTATTTATAGAAACCTTCACCCGCACTAACCCCCATCTTGCCTTTGTCGATATAGTTGTGTTTGATAAATGCTGCCCGAGCCAGCATTACCTCATCTCCTAATTTCTCACCCCATAATATGTCAATGTTATACATAGTCTGCATTCCGACCATGTCCATAACACCAAAAGGCCCCATTTTGACGCCAGTACTGATCATCCATGTTTTATCGATGCTTTCAATGTCCGCTACATCGTTGACCAACAGGTTTGCCGCCGCAGACAGCAATGGAACCAATAACGAGTTGAGTACATAACCGTTCTGTTCCTTGTGTATTGGGATCGGAACCATGCCTATCTCTCTGGCAAACTCAACAACCCGATCAAAAACCTCAGGGTCAGTGTCGGGGTGTCCCATCACTTCACCTACATTGGCATCCCATATTCCGTTCGCGAAATGTAAGGCGACAAACTTGCCAGGGCGTCCTGTCTCCTTGGCATACTCGCTCGGTAATGTCGTCGACGAATTGGTTGTGAAAATGGTCCTTTCGGGAGCGTGTCTTGCCAGTTCCTTGTAGAAATTCTTTTTGATTTCGACATCCTCCGGGATCGATTCACTGACGAGGTCCGCGTCTCTTACTGCCTCTTCCAGGTTCGTTGTATAGCTTAGTCGGCCTTTGGTCAGGTCGAGTTCTTCCTGAGACGCACCACGAGTTTTCAAGAACAATTCTGCAAACTGCTTGTGAAACGACTTACTTGCTTCTATTCCTTGGTCAAAAGCATCGTAAACAGTTACGTCAAATCCCTTGAAAGCTGTTTGCCACGCGATTTGGGAACCCAAAGTTCCTCCACCGGCGATTGTTACCTTCTTGATATTCATGATGTTTTCTCCTCATTCGTTACCTACTCGTTCTAGTCCATCCTCGCTGCTCAGATGGGTCTGGACGCTTCTCTCCCAGGAACAGGCAGCGAGAGTTCAGGAGTTTGAGCGGCTTGTGGCCTAGCTTAGGCTTTCTCATCCCGCGTCTCTTTCAGGTCATAGCTTAAGAAAAAGGAGAGCGCCGAACGAATCAGGACGAGGACACCAAGTATCAGAAAGTCATCCAATGTTCGGCTCAACGCCGAATCGATCACATCCGATATAATTAAAAATTCGAGCGCGAGCAGAATGTAGCTGCCCAGACGCAGGCGCAGGTCGCGGATCTGGAAAACACATTCGAGGCCGCGAACCCGCGCGACCTCGAGTGCCGCATAATGAAACAGGAATCTGACCGCGGCGATCAGCAGAATGGCGATGCCGATGAGATTAACGATATCCGCGGCAAACTCGAGCGGCGCTTCTACGTATTCGGCGATCATTGTGATGCCGTCCCAATCATCGACGCCGCCGGCGTCAGCCCGAAGGACGCGCAATCGACCGATCGCATTTCTTTCATCAACGCCATGTTCTGCATCGGATCCACGGGCGCGTCGATAATATGCACGCCGCCTGCTGCCGCAGCCTGATCGAGAATCGCGCGAAACTGAGCCGGGTCCTCGAGCCGGTGGCCGGTGGCACCATAGCTTTGGGCGAAGCCCACGAAATCGGGGTTGTCGAAAGCCACCCCGTAATTCTCGTAACCGTCCGCTTTCTGCTTCATCGCGATCATGCCGAGGCCGCGGTCGTTGAACACCACGATAATCAGATCAAGCCCAAGCCTCACGGCGGTCTCGATATCCTGGCTGTTCATGGCAAAGCCACCATCGCCGGTGACGACAACGACTTTGCGCTGCGGATAGACCAGCTTGGCGGCGATTGCGGCGGGCAGGCTGATGCCCATCGAGCCCAGCGCATGGTCAATCAACATGGTGTTGGGTTGGCGCGCGTTGAAGTTGCGGGTGGCCCACATCATATGGATGCCGTTGTCGAGCGACAGGATGTCTTCGTCCCGCATAAAGTCGCGCAAGCAGGCGATCAAGTGGCCCTGTTTGGCTGGGAAAGAGGTGTCGGCGGAGGCGCGCTTGATGCTCTGCTGCATGGCTTCGCCGACTCTAAGAAAGCCGGCATGATCCCAGGCCGGGTTTGGCTCGAGTTGCTCGTTCAAGCGATGCAGCGCATCCGCCATCTCACCGACGATTTGCGCTTGCGGGAAATAGGCATTGTCGCCTTCTGCGGCGAAGGGGTTGAGGTGGATGACCATGCGGCCGTCATCGGGCCGCATAAAGAAGGTGGGCTTCTCCATCACATCATGGCCGACATTCAGGATCAGGTCCGCCGCCTGTACCGCGCAGTTCGGGTAGTCGCCGGGCATGATCGAACAACCGAGATAGAACGGGCTGTTCTCATCGGCGACGCCCTTGCCCATCATGGTGACCACGAAGGGGATCTGCGTTTTCTCAATCAGCGCCCGCAGCGCCGCCGCGACCTCGGGCCGGTTGGCACGGGTGCCGCCGCCGACCATAAGCAGCGGTCGCTTCGCCTGCCGGATCAGCTCCGCCGTATGGCTGATGCTGTCCTGCGTGGCGACGGGGATGTCGCTGTGTTTGCAGGGCACAAGCGGCCCGAGTTCGGTCTCCTCCGCCACATCGGCGGGCAATTCCAGATGCGCGGGACCCTGACGCCCGGCTAGCGCGGACATCATCGCCTGGCGCAGCAGCGAGCCGGCCATCGGGCCGGACGGGATCGTGGCCGCGAATTTAGTGATTGGGCGCATGACTTCGACCACATCGACCAGCTGATACTGGCCCATGCGGTTGTCGCGCACCGCCTTCTGGCCGGTGATAACCAACATCGGCATGGCCGCGAGATAAGCATGTGCCACCGGCGTGGTCAGGTTCATCGCGCCGGCGCCGAGGGTCGACATCGCGACTGCCAGCTTGCCGGTCAGGCGCCCATAGGCCGCCGCCGCGAAACCCGCCGCCTGTTCGTGGCGGAACAGAATGAACTGGATGCGCCCGTCTCTGCGCAACGCTTCCATAAAATGCAGATTCTCGTCGCCCGGGATGCCGAAGACATACTCCACCCCTTCCGCCGCCAGCGCGGCGACGAGTTGCTCGCTTGTGTTTGCCGGTGTTTTCATAGCTCACTGCTCCCCTGGCTCAGGACCGTCTCCGGGTCTTCCGACTTCAGGCTTTCCTTAACCTGGTCCATTTTCTGAATAATGCCCCGCGCCTGGGTCAGGATCGTTCTGGCCTCGGCGCCGGGAATCACCACGGCGGTCGAGCCTTTGGCAAAGATCACATCCCCTGGCACCACGGTGACGCCGCCGACGGCGACCGGGACATCAGCCAGATACGGCTGGATCTCATTGCCACCCCCGCGCACAGTCTCGCCATGGCAATAGGTGGCAAAACTATAGGTGTTCAGCTCCTCATAGTCCCGCAGCATGCCATCGGCCAGAATCCCCGCCATGCCGAGATTCTCGACGCGACTCAGTTTCGTGCCGCCGCCGAGCGAGCTGTGGTTGTAGCCGTTCGCCGCCATCACCAGCACTGCGCCCTTGGGGTCGCGCTCGCCGATGGCGCGATAAATCGCCGGGCCAAGGCTGTGCTTCTCAGCATCCATCAGGTCCTTGCGCAGCGGCAGGAAGGCAATCGTCAGCGCCGGACCGATCAGCACGCGCTCGGGGTCCGGGCTGTCCAGTTCGAGAATATGGGCACGATGTGCGTGAGTCATCATCATCGCGTCGACGACGTCGGCAACGCCGAGACCGTCGCTTAAAGTTTTTAGGTCAAGCACGTCTTTATAGTCCTCCGTAGTGGTTAGTCCGGCATGTTCTCGCGGATGAATTGCACTGCCTGCTGCATCGCCTGCGCTTTGATCTTGTTGCGCTCCATCATGCGGGCGTTGTGCTCGGCGATATTGATGTCATAGGGATTGTCCGAAAGGAGTTTCGCGGCAAACAACAGATTGATCGCCGTCAAATCCGCATTGCGCCGAACATAGGGCGACAGTTCGCCGCCGGCTTCAATATAGCTCGCACCCGGACCCGCATCGCCGACCCAATAAAGATCCGTATTGGGCGGAACCGTGACACCGAAGTGCAATAAGTTAGCAAACGTGTTGGCGACGCAGTTATGGCTGCCGTCTTCATTGCCCGTCACGACGCAGCCGCACGCGGTGCCGTACAAAGGAAACTGCCCAGTCTCCTCGCACATCACCGTCTTTGTGGTGCCGTCCAACCGTTCAATCACCCGCTGCATCACCGATGAGCGCACGCCCATCCAGATCGGCATCGCGGGCACGATGATATTGCAACGCTTGACCTTCTCCAGGATCAGCGGCCATTCATCGCCCTCGCCTTCGTCGTTGCCGATCCCCGGCTTCACGTTATAGTCGACCACCCTGACAACTTCCGTTTCGATGTTCGGTTCATAGTGCTTCAAGCGTTCGATCAGCAGATTGATCAAGGCGTCGGTGTTCGACACCGCCGGGCTCTGCTTTAGAGTACAATTCAGAAAGAGAGCGTAAAGCGGTCCCTCCTTCTTCAGTGTGTGGAATAACGACGGCATTGTTTAATCCTCCAGTTGTGTATTGGGTTCGGGAAGCATACGGTTTAACAGACTGACGACGGGGATCATCCGCCCCATCGCGTTGGGAACCAGGTTTTCAAGCACTTCTCTCACGCCTCGGACCGTTTCTGGCTTCGCTTCGCCAACATCGCCCAAATGCGCCTCCAAGCGGCGCCCTCGCTCATGCCCTTCGGCTAATACGGTGTCTACGGCCGCCCGCAAGGCACCACTCTCATGCAGCGGAGCCAAGAGGGCCCAATACAAGGCCAGGAAGCCGGGCCATGGGGCGAGATTTCGCGGTAAACTGACCTGAACGCGGGACCCGATCTCATCGGCCCCGAGCAAGTTCACTGCGCGTACCAACTCGGCACTGGTTGCGCTCATATCGTCGAAGTTCTGCAGTGGCGGGGCTTTGCCATACGGCGAAGGTCCGGGCGCCTTCTCCGCTTGCAGATCCTGAGCCTCCACCGCAGACTCCCCCCGCAAGCGCACGAGCAAGGCTGAGAAGGTGACCGTGTTCAATGGATTGCCTTGACGATAGCCGTCTATGGCGGCGCGAATCTTCGTTTCAGCAGCGGCATCTACGCCAACGGCGCGCAAGGCGGCCGTCGGAAGCTGCGGCACGGACGGCAGCTTCAGTCCGGCTTCCAAAGCTCGCGCTTCCGCATACGCCAGGCCGCTTGTATATAAAGGTTTCAGCGAACCCCAGCTATAGGCCAACCCACCCGGCACCGCTGCGAGCACGCGCCAGACGAGATTGACGAAAGACATATCCAAGGTTTGTCGAATATCCGCGTAGAGGTCGGCTATTTCTCCGATCGCGTCGTCCTCGGTAATGCTGGGAAGTGGATCTGCTGAGGTGTTCGACATTAGCTCTCCCATTTACTGTGTTATGTCCGATCATTGGTTACTAAGAATGCATGCCACCCAGCACACGATTTCACTGCTTCGGCAACACCTATACGCATGCTTGCCGCAATCAGATACAAGAAACCTCACATCGCGAGACCGCGTAAGCCAAAGGCTTCTTTTCCGGTACGGCAGGAAGTCGTCGCTGTCGGTGGGTGCGTCCCCGAAGTTGAAGTTACGCCACACTTCCCAGCGCGCTCGGAAGTGGCCGCCAAAGCTCATCCAGACATTGCCATTCTCGTTCAGCGGCACGTACTTGATCGGGTCCCAGAGGTCGTCGCCCCCGGCCGGGGATCCGCCGCGCAGGACCGACCAGTCTTCGTTGAAGCGCAGGAAGGTGTACGCAGGCCTCTTGATCGTGGGCTCCACCGCCTCTTGAGCGAGGAGAGGCGGGCCGAGACAGGCCGTTGCCAAGGCGATGAGAATCAGACGAGGACAGCTCATTTGTAGCCACACGCAAGCTCCTCGTAACTTCTGTCGTCTTGGGCACGGAGCTCCGACAGCGGCTCCCGCAGCTCCGCTTGGAGAATGCCGCGAACCGTGCCCGCCGTCTTCTCACCTTGTGGTGCGCACGTACGTCCATGCTGCGTGATTTGTAACCCTCGATTTCTAGAGCTACACCATCGCGCTTGGGTTCTCGTCGACAACCGGGCGCGGTTGAGGCGGCCTTTAGAGAACCTCCCTGCTGGAGGACACGCCCTATTCTCAAACCTTGCCGCGTGCGCCTTCACCGTGCCTCGCATCTGGCTCCGCGGAGTATCGTGTCCCTTTGCCTCAACTCCCCGGCGGGAAGTCCTTCAGCATATCTCGAATACCGCGAGTCGGTGTATGGGCTTTCGACGACGGTTCTGCTTAGCAAGGCCAGAATGATGGCCAAGGATGCCGATACAGCGTGACGCGCCAGGACACGTACATTGCAGGGAGGCTCCCCGAGCCGAACGCCGTGTGGCGCCCGTCCCGGGGAGTGGAAGCGCCAGTGAGGCGACTGACGCTTCCGGGGTCATGAGACCGCACGGCGGCTGCACGACATCCACGTCTTCAGCAGTCGGGTCTCTCATTCATCTTCCTTGAGGCCAAGTTGTAGTCGGATATAGGTGTAGTCGGATATAGGGCGATTCGCCGATGAGCCGTGCCTCGCTCTCCACCAATCTCTTGATCGCCTTGATTCCATCGGCATCCGCCGAAAGCAGGTTCGTGAGGTCCAGGTAAAGCGTGCCTTCCGCCGACTGGCACTCGCGTTCCAGATCGGCGACTGAGCCCTCCGCGAGCCGACCATCCACCTGAATGATGGCGGCCGTATCGCTATCCGTTCTCGTGATTCGAACTCGCATACGAGGACTTTGGTTAGGCAGAAGGTGTGCCACGGTCTTCACGTCTCGGTGCACGCGTCCGTAAGAGAAGCCTCCCAACAGACATGCGGCATGTCGTGAGCGTGCCCGGGAACCTGTCGCAGGGCCACAAAGTGTGATATGTTGCCCCCGTAGTACGATATCTCGCGACTTTCGCACCCTGGTCGCCGTGTTCGCAGGACGCCAGGAGCCAGGACCAAAGGGAATAGCAGCCCAGCGAAGCACGGCAACTATAAGATCGAGACGCCTGACCGGCGCTCTCCCGCGCTCAGCAAGCGCACCCCCGCCCTCCACCGGGGCCAACCTTCCGTCGTGCCAGAGACGAAGCGAGAGACCCGTCATAGGCCCGGTCTTCGGTCTGAGGCGGGGGGGGTTGGTTGGACTTCTCCAGCATGCCGATAATCTGCTCCGCCGTGGAACGCTTCTGAGCCATCTCTGACCCCCCTTCCTCGCGTCCCGACCGATCACAATACTAACTCTGCAGCCGGTCTCGTTTCGGGGGGTCCGGTCAGCTAAGCAAAGGGCCGTGCAAAGGGAGGAGCATGATGATGTCGAAGTGGAGATACGTTTGGTTGGGAGTCTTCATCGCAGCGGGCACGGGATGCTCTACATCAAGCGGCCAGGACCAGCGACGGCACCTCTTCGAACGTGTTGATGTAACCGTCGGAGTCCAAACCAATGCCGTTCTGGCGACCTTCCTGGACAGTGACCAGCACCTCGACCTCCTAGTAGTTGGGGGCGACCGAGTGATCAGCTTGCAGGGTCGTGGAGACGGGCGCTTCGATGTCGCCGACTCCGTGCCAGCTGGTGAAAACGCGCGTGGCCTGGCGTTAGCGGATCTCGATGAGGATGGCCTCAATGACATCGCCGTGGCCAACCATGATACCAAGTATGTGACCTTACTGTTCGGAGTCCATGGAGGCGGCTTTGAGGTGCGCACGACCTCGCGGCTTGAGGTGAACGTATCTCCTCATCCCCATACCGTGCGATTGAGTGACGTTGATGGCGATGGTCAGGCGGACCTCCTGGTCGACGACCGTGGGGCCGAGGCCATCCGTTTGTACAAAAGCGAGGGATCCGGTGAATTCGGGAGATTCACCCGCATCTCGGTTGGCGGTGATCCGTACCGTGGCATGATCCTGGTCGATCTCAACGGGGACGGCGAGACAGACCTGGTTACCCCCAATCCCGACCATGTGTCCGTCCTGATTGGCGACGGCACAGGAGGCTTTACCCAAGATGCCGTGCTACGCCCCGGCTTCGGACCGTTCTCAGTGACCGCGGCTGATTTCGACGGCGATGGCCTGACCGACCTGGCCGCAGGTTCAGGTGAGGGAGCCGGCGCGCTGGCTGTCTGGTTCGGAAGTACTTCGGGAGAATTCAGGGCCGGGGACAACTATGACTTGGCGGTCGGTCCAACGAAGCTCGCCGCAGCAGATCTGACAGGCGACGGCAGAGCCGAAGTCATCGTTACAAGTTGGGTGGGAGGCGAGGTCGCTGTGCTCATGTCGGGTGACAGTCCGACGCTTTATCGGTTCGACTTGGCCGGACATCCCTACGGTGTGGCTACGGGGGACTTCGACGGCGACGGACGGCTCGACTTCGCGATCGCGAATGATGGAGTGGAATACATCACCGTGTTTCTGTCGAGGAGTACCGATACAGGCAGTTGATCCGGATGACCTGCCCCCAAGAACGCTACCACAGATCAAGTTAGTCCAGCCGCAAGCCTCATGACCGATCCGGGCCCCTGCAATGCGGGCCATCTGAGCCACTGTCGAGCGGACCGGCGAGCTGTGCGGCCGGATTGTATTGTACCCCCCGGCCACGAGTACCTTCACCTCCGCTGGGTGGATCCTGAGTCCGGCGCTCTCCCGCGCTCAGCCTAGGCACCCCCACCCTCCAGCGGGACCTTCCCCCGGTCACGCCAGAGACGAAGCGAGAGACCCGTCATAGGCCCGGTCCAGGGTGGGAGTTGGGGGAGATGTTCGGTCAGTGGCGCGTGGAGATGCTTCCAGTCCCCGGTTCACGCCGGGCGCTGCGTTTTGCTCGCACGACGGCGGGCGGAAGTTAGTGCTTCAGGGTCTTGTGATCGACACGGGGGCTACCTATCCTGGCGCTTGTGATGAACAGGATCGCTGTCGTGCTCGTCTTATTCGCGCAGCTGGGACAGCCTCTCAGGCCATCGTTGTGCGGACATTCGGAAGACTCCAGTTCTCCCACGCGTGAGTTCGGGAGTGGCCCTGCTGCGGTTGCGCAACCAGATTCGTCCGATTCTTGCGGCATGCCCGGCTGCCAGAACATGCTCGCGTGTGCGACGGCCACGGCGGCCGTGGCGGCCACTCCGCAGGCGGTACCGGTCTGGTGGACTGTCAAAGCCGCGCACGAAACGGAGCCGATGCCTGCCAGGGACCTCTTGACGGCACAGATTCCCCCCCCACCTCGAGCCTGACCTCTCAGCACATCGTATGACCCTGGGCTCGGGCGACTCTGCCCGAGCCATGCCCTGTCGTACGATCGATTTCACCGTGAGTGCGGGTCACCAATGTGGCCGCCGCTCGTGCCATCCAGCCCAAGTAAAAGAGAAGAGCAATGTTTGGGTTAATCGTGATCGTTGCGCTGTTATGGATACTTATTGGCTATTGGCTCTGGAGCAAAAGGCGCGCGGGGTCGGCGTTGTTGCGCCTCGGTCGGTCAAGAAGACACAAGGTGGCGTTGTTCTTTGGCGTACTGTACATGCTTCTCGCAATCGTTGGCCTTCTCTTTGAGGCTGGCACCGGACTGGAGGAGGTCTCTCTAGTTCTCACGTTGCTATCTCTCGGAGTATACCTGTTGCTCTTAGGCTTCAGCGGTTCGGAGATCAGGGAAGCCGGGATCGTCGGTGACGGGCGGCTTCTGAAGTGGGAGCAAATCGAATCTTGGGGATTTGGAGAGAAGACCCTCACGTTGGGGTTGAAAAGGCGATGGTACAACTTCCGAACAGTGCGTAGTTACCGTGTACACACGCCCCACAAGCATGCCGTGAATAGCATTCTCGCACGGTATCTTCAAGAAGACCCTTCGCGCACGAGCGATTAGCGCGAGCGCGATGTAGCGGCAGACTCAGGAAGCACCCCGTAATCAGCGCCCGGTGGTCTCGCCAACGCGGCACGCCGGGCTGCCTCGCCTTGCTCGCACGGCGGCGGGCGGAGCCGCGACAGGCGCGTTGGCAAGAAAGCGACTATGTTAAGTAGTGTACGAAGCGGATTTCCCTCCCGCTTCTGAGGTTGTTGTCGTGCCCGTAGTACCCAGTACCCCAGCTCTCCCGAAAGCTGGCCTGCCCCGCCAGTTGCTTCTCACTCACATCCGCTTCCGAAAGCGCCCCTGGAGTTGTGAAATGAAACTCTCAGCCACATGTGCACTTGTCATCGCTTTGCTCGTCGCCCTCCCGACAGTCGTGTCTGCGCAGAGTCAGGCAATTGTCTCGTCGGAGACGTTCGAGAGCTGGATGTCCGAATTGTCGAACTGGGGACGCTGGGGTGATGACGATCAGCTGGGCACCCTGAATCTGATCACTCAGCAGAAGCGAGTGGAGGCAGCTCGCCTGGTTGAGAGCGGAGTTTCTATCTCGCTCGCCCGGAACTTGGAGACGAGCGCACCCCCTGACAGCACGTATCATCCGCTAGAGCACAAGATGCACTATACGGGAATCGAACCCCTCGCTGAGATGTACTCCGAGGACAGCTTTTCGCTTCGTTATCATGGCCTCGGGCACTCGCATCTTGACGCGCTGTGCCACGTCTTCCATGAAGGTCGGATGTACAACGGCTTTGACCAGACATTGGTAACGGACGGGGGTTGCCAGGCTCTTTCCGTCGTAAACTCCTCCCAAGGCTTTTTCACGCGCGGTGTACTCATCGACATCCCATGGCTCAAGGATCTCCCCTACCTAGAGCCCGCGACCGCCATTTTTCCTGAAGACCTGGACGCGTGGGCAACAAAGACGGGAGTCGAGATCGACCCGGGAGACGTCGTTCTTATCCGTACCGGCCGGTGGGCGAGACCCGACGCGGAGGGGCTACTGGATACCTACGATTCGCTCGCCGGTCTCCACGCATCTTCGGTTGAGTGGTTGAGGGACCGCGACGTGGCTGCCGTGGGAACAGATGCCGGTTCGGACCTCCTCCCATCCCGTGTCGAAGGACAGTGGGCCCCCGTCCACAAACTCCTGCTCGTCGCCATGGGCACACCCATCTTCGATAATCTCGACCTCGAGGAATTGAGCAGAGAAGCGAAGCGGCAGGGCCGGTGGATATTCTTGTTTACGGTAGCGCCGTTGCGGATTCCGGGAGGCACAGGCTCGCCGCTCAACCCGATCGCCACTTTTTGAAGGTCATGTCGCTAAAGTCAGGGACTCCTCAACTCCAAGCAGGCGCACGCGCTTTTATTTTAAACACCGGAAGTTCCAAGATGTGCGTTGGAAGGCACGCCAGGAATAACCTCAGTTCATTCCTCAGTCCTCCCTAGAAAACTGAGGGACTAGGTTCACGGTCTTCCACGCGAGGGGTGCCATGGGGGGCTTCGGCGGTCTTCTGGGAGAGCATCGAGGGCGCCGCTTGGTTGGTTACTGCCTGGGCAGCTCAGGAAGTCGCACAGCTCCTTCAGCCAGAGCGATCCATCGCCGACGCCAGAGCTTAGTTGTTGGTATCTCCCGGCCCTGGCTCCGACCGGGATACCAACAGCACGTTGTTTTGATCAGCCTATTGGCTTCTCCCGAACTCGCCGTTGTCCTCGTTCCGTCGAGCCAGTCATCCCGGCGAATCCCGGCTTCCCGCTGGAGTTTGTATAGCGCGTAGCAGTGTCAGGACCGCGCTCCTTACTTCTCGAAGACCGTTGCCTTGCCTTCCAGTGGGTCGCCAAGATCGGCCCCGAGATTGTCGGCTATGTATGTCCAGAAATGGTCCAGCGGCCACCAGGGCTTGGAACGCTTCTGCCACGACGTGTCGCGCCCGCGCTCACTCATGTCGCACGTCTTGTGTACGTAAACGAGCCTGACCTGACCCCCTCAAACGAGACCGACCGCAGAGTTAGTATTGTGGTTGGTTGGGACTCGAGGAAAGGGGTTAGAGATGGGACAGAAGCGGTACACGGCGGAGCAGATCATCGGCAAGCTGC
>Ga0255057_10001423_pt1 | contig 13441 bp, 12 predicted proteins | sample Cases_109_6_MG_FD_189022 | JGI IMG/M metagenome (GOLD analysis project Ga0255057, IMG submission 189022) | Seawater microbial communities from Amundsen Gulf, Northwest Territories, Canada - Cases_109_6 | ecosystem: Environmental > Aquatic > Marine > Gulf | place: Canada: Northwest Territories... | reverse complement strand
TGTAAATACCACTACTTGAAATAATAATTATGCCATTAATGTCCAACTCGCCATTCTGATTATTTAAATAGATTTGAAACCCATCTTCTTGTGGTGAAAATTCACTTCTGACATCGCCAAAATTTAACGGTATGAAACCTAATATACTTGTGTTTGAAGTCTTTAGAATGCCATCAGCATTATGTGGGACACCATTTTTAATATGTATTTCATCGAATTTTGCATCAAATTGACCATTAATAGTTAAACCATAACGTTCAAAGTAGGGGCTTAGTAAAGATAGCTCACCATTGAGAACGATATCTTTTGTATGCATATCCGAACCAGCATAGGTGGTTTCAAAAACGCCTGCTATGTTATTTGAATCAATAGATACATTTGCCTGTAACTTACCTGCAAGTAAACCAATAGGATTTGTAGACCACTTAGTGTTTTGTAAATCAATTTTATCAATAACAATGCTTTTTACACTCCCGTTCAGCAGTGTACCACTCAAACCAACAGCTGAGATGTTGCTAGGTAAGAATTTTACAATAATCGAAGCCGGTGCATAATATGCTATTGCGCCAACAAAAATTACTAGTCCTAATAGAAGCTTTATAATTATCTTCAAAATAATTTATCTATTTAAGGTGACTTTCCCTGTAACTTTCCCAATCTGATCAGAGCGATTCAAGGATGCATCTGTTACCTCAATATTATTTCTTCTTTCTAACTCAGCTAAGAGCACAATAAGAGAATCAAAAGTCATATTTTCTAGCCAAATTTGAACACTATCTTCGCCTTTAGGTTCAATTCTTGTAATTGTTGGGCGTATGCCCATCTGCTTTGCTCCTGCATCAACTATTGCAAGCAGTGAACGAGCATCACTGGCTCTATTAAATAAATTAGGATTAATGCTCTTTAAGTCTTCTACTTCTTGTTTTTTCTGGCTCATCCAAGCAACAGTTTCGCGTTTAGCCTCAATTCGTTTTTGTTTAGTATCTCGACTTGATGCTATAGGTGACCAAATTGCAAAATATAGCATTGCAACAGAGACCAACACAGCTGTGATAAGCACCATATAGCGCTCGCGCGACTGTAAGGTCTCCCACCATTCATTCATTTGAGATTTCCTTTAGTAACTTCAAGCTTTGCTTCTACTATGTCGCCTTGTGTATTTGCGGATTGTATATCTGTTGAATAATTTTTACTTTTTAAAGTTTGTTTAACACTATCTAGTATTTGAACATCAGGCGACTTCACATTCATATTTAACTTGCCTTCTCGATAGGTCATGGTGTCGATATCTACTTTACCAGCCTTCTTCATAGATTCTCCACTCATAGCTAGCAATTCTATGAAGCCAGCTTTAGTATTAGTGTTCGTTGTATCCATAAAACTTTTCAACCGCGCTTCCATTTTTATGCGTGCGCTATCTGCAGATACATTCTGCATATCAGGGAATGTTTGCTTCATAATTTGTACAATTTTCGCATCAAGATGATTCTCTTGTTTGCTAAGACGATAATGATCAATAAATACCGATAAAAATGAAAGTGTAAGCCAAACTCCAAATAACATTGCGGCTACTTTCCATGGGCCCACTTGGTGATGCTTTTTATCTTTATTTCTATAAGTTGCTTGTAACAGGTTAATACATTCATTTTCATCTAATCCATCAGCAAATAAACTAGGCGGGCAGTCGTCTAATTCATTAGTACTAATCGATAAGTTGAGCTTTTTAATACCAGTTTGCTGATCATCACAACAGTATATATTAAGCTCTGAAGGAGTTATTTCAGCTTGACGTAACGAAGATGTAAGCATTTGTTGAAGATTGTGTATATCAATCGTGAAACCTTGATATTTTGCTGTTCGCACCAAAGCACGATCGTTTTCAATTAATATTGTCCAAGTATCTTCTCTAAAGGGTAGTCCAAATACATCTGCTGTTAATAAATCTGGATATATTCCAACTTCAGAAAGTTGGCCTAAAACAGCATCTAGCATATGTTTATCGATGACAGCTACTGGAAAATCATTTTCTCCATATCGTTGTCCTAAAGCAAAATGCAAACTGTCAACATCGTCTGCAAGCTCATCTTCTAGAGCGAAAGGGATCGCTTTTAACAAATGTTTTTGTTTGCGTGCTCTCGTGTTCACACTAGTAAGAAACATCTGTTCAAGCGGTAATAATACAATTACGTTAGCATTCTGGGTAAAGGAAGAAATTTGTTCTAAACTTGCTTCCGCGCCCCTGGTTATCGGAACGCCTTCTTCATCTAACTTAATCCACTTAACAAAGTACGATTCACTACTATCAAGATTTTGAAGCAAGTCATTTTGAATATATATAATTACGGTTTCTTCCATCTTATTCTCTCTTTAGAGTTTTTGACTGCGTTTAACTATTTGTAAATTATTGGCATCACCACGATGAATTAAACTAACCATTTTAACTTGACTATTTCCAATCACGCATTTTGTGCTAAGTAAAAAATGAGTACTGGTAACACCAAAGTTATTTATATCTAATGTTATATTTTGGCTTGTCAGTAATGGATGAGTGGTAAAATTTGAATTTTGCTTAAAAGGGTTGTCTTGACGGTCTTCAACTAAGTCTTTTCCTAAGCCCGTAGGGATATTTGGACCAAATGTTTCTAATACTTCTGCCGATGCAGTATTAATATTCAACAAAGCATTTGAATCTAGTAACGCAGTTATATGAGGCAGAAGCTTTTCATATACTTCTGTGTCAACACCATAAACTAGCCTTAATTCCGATATATCCATCATAGGTTGGTCAGCCGGCAAATAGGGTGACTCTAAACCAATATATATATCCGTTTCTGCTCCTAGAGATCCAGTAAAATCTTGATCCGCGTCAATCCAATCTATGATTGCACCTACTAGTTCCTTATCAATGCCCAATAAAACAAACAGCCTTTCAAACTGTAATTTCATAATAGGATCAGGTGCATTTCCATCCAATAATGCATTAATATTTAATTTACCTTGCGCATCTTCCAATTGGCCCTCTATCCGACCACCTGGTAATGGGAAAATAAGTGGCTGGCCATTATTCCACCAAGCATTATCAATATCATGAGCATCGTAAGAATTATCTTTCTGGTCTCTAGCCAGAATTGCCTTCGCCCATTCTTCTGCACCTTTAGCATAAGACCATGCTTGTCCACTGTTAAACGTGGTAGTAGTACGACGAAAATTTAACTCGTAATTTTCCGCAATCGAGATCGATGCAACCACAGCAAGCGAAACGATTAATAAGGCTGTTATCAAGGCAACTCCAGATTGCTTATTTTTAGATTGATAGATCATCTCAATATCATTTATGGGCCTGAAGGAGCGGCAAACAAACGTTTAATTTCTTCTATATTTTCAACTTTAATGGTCAGTTCCAATGCACGAGGAATAGTAAATTTCTGAATAGAAGCAACTTGTGGAACGGAACTACTATTCAGTGGTGGCCATGTTGTTTGCCATTGATTTGCTTGATCAAGATAACGGAGCTTTATAGATTCCACTCCCTCAAGTAGATCAGTCGTAAAATATTCTTCAGCAATAGCGCCATCCAATTGCCCCCAAGTGTAGCGTTTTAAAGTATTTTCGGATAATTCATAAGAAACACGTTGCATTTTGCTGCGTGCAAGATTAGCAGGGTTGCGCCAGCCAGTATGTGTAAAGCTAAATGTTTTGTTTTCATCGCCAACAAAGGAAGGTTGTAAATCTTGATATTGGTTGAGAACAGAACGGTTAATCATTTGATTGATATCTTTTTCAAAATACCGAAAGGTTAGTTGCATATCTCTAAGTTGGTTAGATGAACTTTGTAAGTAGTTTTGTCCTTTTAAAACATAATTAATGCCGCCATATGCCATGATCGATACAATGCTAAATATAAATATCGCGATCATCATTTCAATTAATGAAAATCCAGATGAATTTTTTAATCTGTATAACACTATTTACGCTACCTAGAATTAAAAAACAGAGTGACTAGTGATGCATAATTTTGCGCTGACTTATCTTTATCTTTACGCACTGAAATTTCTATACGACTAGTATCAGGATCTTCTGTTCCTTCAATTTTTCGTGTCCAATGCCATGTCAAGCCTGCGAGTTTTTCTTCGCCATCAGTAAAACCTGCTTTCGGACTACCTTTTGTGAGTTCAATCTCCGCCAGTTGATTCTGAGCTACCCAATAAGCAAACGTTTTATCTCTTAAATAAATTGTGTTGAAAGTTGTTGTCGTTACCGTTTTAATTACTGCAGCCATACCGAGTGCGATAACTGCAAGAGCTACCATTACTTCGAGCAATGTAAAACCTTTGGGCTCTTTAATAGCATTCATAATTTAATTTACCGCGTCAATTTCATATTTTCCATTTTCTGCCATTACCATTTTATAAGTATGATCAGATTTATCAGTGAGCTTTAATTCAAATGGGCTTACTAATCCATCAGAAAGAATAAATACATGCGGTGTCACATTTTTCAATTTAGAAGCAGCAAAAGTAACCTGAATACCTTCAAGGTATAGTTCATATTCCAATCCATCTGGCAGGGTGCGTTTATTCAAAAATCTGTCATCTTCGATAGGCTGCCAAACAGTTATTTCCTCTTTTTCTTCATTAACAGCTGAACTCATTATATAAAATGAGTAGCTATCTTTTGTGAAGAGCAAACCTAATTCCTGAGAATCAAAAATAGCCTTTTCTTTTGCTAATTCGATTAATGCAACTAACTGTTGAATTTTATGCGAAATGCGCTCAGCTTGATTATCTCCAAAAGATAACGTTGCAAATGTCACCGCAATACCAATGATAACAATGACGACCAACAACTCTAATAGAGAGAAACCTGCTTTACATTTTCTTGTAGAATTATGCTTAGCAAATTTGTGTGATTGTAAAATCATTTAATACAAGCTAAACATAATGCTGAATTGATCTTTTATCTTAAATCTGCAGTAGACAAATCTTTATTGCCATCTTCACCGCCCAACCTGCCATCTGCACCATATGTGAATATGTCAATCGCAGCACCGGAATTTGTGTACTGGTATTCATTTTTCCAAGGATCTAAAGGCATCCTTTGAATGTAACCGCCTTTACGCCAATTTTTTGCTTCGAGGTCGCCACTTGGTTTAGTTACCAAAGCCTCTAAACCTTGCTCAGTGCTAGGGTAGTTAAAATTATCTAATCGGTAGAGGTTCAATGCAGACTCTAGCGCACGGAGGTCACTTAAAGCTTTTTTAACTCGCGCTTCTTCCACTTGCCCTAATATGTTGGGCGCAATAACAGCTGCTAATAATCCAATAATGACGACCACAACAATAATCTCAATCAAAGTGAAGCCTTTCATTTGGTGATATTTAGTTCTCTTAACATTATTCATATATGTAATTACTCTCTGATTTATTAACTCGCTGATTATTAAGGGCAAATGCGTCCAAATTGTAACAAGATCTGAGCCGCTTGATATTCAGTCATGTGAACTACTGGTCACACATAACAGATAGTTGGTATTGAGCATTGTTTTAGTGTTTTATCAAAATAAATAACCATTAAACACATACAGATACTAGAATTAATTAAAGTAAAATAGTTGCAATCTGTTTTATTGCCCCACCAGCTGGTTTAAGTTGAAGATAGGCATTAGAACCGCCATAACTATTCCTAAAACCAAGATACCCATAACCACAATAATCAGAGGCTCAAGCAGCTTGAGGGTAGTGTTGATTACAGTATTTAACTCTCGCTCTTGCTGTGATGCCGCACGATCCAACATCTCTTCTAAGTTACCGCTCTGTTCACCACTAGCAATTAAGTGCAATGTCATTGGTGGAAAGTGCCCTGAACGCTCAAGTGAGGAATGTATAGTTGCACCCTCTCTGATACTCACAGCTGCTTCTTGTACTGCCTGGCGCATTGGCCGATTAATTATTACCTCAGCAGCGATGCGCAGGGAGTCCAAAACCGGTACACCTGATGCAGTCATAATGCTTAGAGTTCGCGAAAAACGAGCCGTATTAATACCACGTATTAATTTTCCGACTATAGGAAGGCGGAGATAAAATTGTTGCACTTTTGCTCGGAAGCCTTCACTGCGCATTGCACGTTGAAATAGAATTATTCCTACAATAACGGCAATTAAAATAAATATGCCATAAGAAACCAAAAAGCTGCTAAATGAAATAAGCATTCGAGTAAGGATTGGTAACTCTTGACCAAGATCTTCAAATATCCCAACCACTTTTGGTACGACTACAACTACTAAAAGAACCACTACAGCTAATGCGATAAATAATAAAGCAATAGGATAGACTAGTGCGCCTACAACACTTTGTTGTGTCTCTTGTTTAGTTTCGGTGTAATCAGCAAGTCGGTCGAGTACCGCATCAAGGTGGCCAGACTTTTCACCTGCAGCAATTGTTGCTCGGTACATTTCAGGAAAGTCAGAAGGGAATTCACTCATAGCTTTTTCTAGTGAGTAACCTTCAGTTACACGAGATCTCACCCCCATAATTGTGCGTTTGACTCGAGGTTTTTCAGTATGTTTCCCAATTGTACGTAATGATTCTTCCAATGGAGTGCCAGAACGTACTAATGTAGATAATTGACGTGTAAACAATGCTAGATCAGTTGAGTTAAAACTGCGAGTAAAGATACCAACTAAAGATGTTTTATCTTTACGTTCTTTAACTTGGTTAATTGCGAGTGGATCAAATCCTTTAGCGCGCAACTGTTGTCGTGCAGCACGCGGACTATCAGCTTCAATGACACCGTGTTTTTCGCGGCCAGCTGTATCTAGTGAGGTATATTCAAAAGCAGGCATAGTTCAGCATGAGGTTTAGTATTCAACATCTTCTTTAGTCACACGCATAACTTCTTCAAGTGTAGTTACTCCCTCAAGTACAAGGCGTATGCCATCTTGTCGGATGCTAGCCGTATGTTGGTGTGCGTATTTTTCTAATTCTTGTTCTGCACCAATATCGTGTATCATGCTACGCATAGTTTCATCAATCGTGACAAGTTCGTAAATACCCGTTCTTCCTGAATATCCAGTGTTATTACATGTACTGCATGATCCAGGCGAATAGATGGTAGGTAGCTCAGTTAATTCTTTACCGATTTTTACATTTTTCAGTACATCAAACTCAACAGAGTTAGCGGTACGTGGAACTCTACATGCATTACAAAGTACTCTAACCAAACGTTGTGCAAGTACTGCTACTAAACTTGAGGATAATAAAAATGGTTCAACTCCCATATCGCGCATGCGTGTAATTGCACCTACAGCAGTATTAGTATGCAGGGTTGAGAATACCATATGCCCGGTTAAACTAGCTTGCACAGCAATAGAAGCCGTTTCTAAATCTCGTATCTCCCCAACCATCACTACATCAGGATCCTGTCGTAAAATTGCACGCAAGCCACGCGCAAACGTCATATCAACTTTTCTATTAACTTGAGTCTGGCCAATGCCGTCAATAAAATATTCGATAGGATCTTCAACAGTAAGAATGTTACGTTTTTTGTCGTTAATTTCGCTTAATGCTGCGTATAGCGTTGTAGTCTTACCAGAACCAGTTGGACCAGTAACTAAAAATATGCCATGAGGTTTTTCAATAGCCCGCTTAATTTTATTATGCATGTCTATTTGTAAACCTAAATGCTCTAAATCAAGTCGACCCGCTTGTTTATCTAACAATCGCAATACCACACGCTCTCCATGACCAGATGGTAGAGTAGACACACGCACATCAACTGGTCGACCTGCAATACGTAAAGAAATTCGTCCATCTTGCGGCAAACGTTTTTCTGCAATGTCTAAAGCTGCCATAACTTTAATACGTGAAACAATCAATACACCTAAGTTACGTGGTGGTTGCAAAACTTCACGTAAAACACCATCCACACGTATGCGCACAGATAATCTAGATTCAAATGTTTCAATATGGATATCTGAAGCACCTTCTTTAACTGCTTGAGTAAGCAAAGCATTAATTAAACGAATTATAGGCGCATCATCATCTGCATCCATTAAATCTTGCGGTTCGGGTAATGCTTCAGCAAGACTGGCTAAATCAAGGTCATCTTCAAAACCTTCCATTAATGCTAACGTGCCTGTAGCACTATCATCATAAAGCTGAGTTAATAACTCATCGAACTCATCATCAGAGAGGGTGCGAATGTTTAGAGGCTTACCAACAAAGCGACGTGCTTCAGCAAGTGAAAGAGGCTTTACATCTTGACGTTGAAAGATCATCACACGACCATTAATTTCATTACCAATCAATATACCGTGACGTTTAGCAAAACTGAATGGAGGCCTGCGAATTTCACGTGGCGCTAATGTTGGTTGAGATTTTTCTGATTCCATTTGATAATTACTTGCTAGCAATCTTTATCGGCATTATTCAAGAATGATTACATCTGAGCCAGTTGGTATAGAAATATTTTCAGGCTCAATTCCTTCAACTGCTGTTGTTCCAACGCTGATGGGTTGTTCTAATAGTTGATCTACAGAAACAGGTGAAGTTGGGGATACAGTTCCGCCAACAGGAATTTGTGTAACTAGTTCGTCAAGGTCTGGTAGCAGCCGTGCACCGTTTTCAATTAAACCGCGATCATTAATTTCGGCTTCAATTTGTCTGGCTCTCAAGAAACTGTATTTAGCGTTGGTAGCATATGTGGCTGTTTCAGGATCGCGAATGATAACAGGGTGTATAAACACCATTAAGTTCTGTTTGTTTTTTGTAGTGTTAGTTGATCTAAACAAATGACCCAGTAATGGAATATCGCCAAGCAATGGTACTTTTTGTACGTCGTCTGTGTATGTATCTTCAATTAATCCACCTAGTACGATGGTTTGCTCGTTTTGTGCTAAGACAGTTGTTTTTATGGAGCGTTTATTTGTAATTAAATCACTCGCTATCGGTGACGGTGAGAGGGAAGAGGCTTCTTGTTCAACGTTAAGTATTACACTATCGCCTTCATTAATTTGTGGTGTAATTCTGAGTGTTATACCTACATCTTCTCGTTCAATGGTCTGAAATGGGTTCACGGCAGTATCGGTGCCTGATCCAGTATTTGTATATTGGCCGGTAATAAAGGGTACATTTTGCGCTACAATGATTTCGGCTTCTTCATTGTCTAACGTCAGTAGCTGAGGTGTTGACAAGATGTTGGTTGCAGAATCGCCCTCAAGTGCTCGTAATAAAGCCGCGAAACGATCTTTTCCACTCAACTTTGCCGCACCAACAAAAAATCCACTAGTCACAGCGCTAAGAGCAGCGTCAGTACCACCTGCTATTAGTCCCGCAATATTAGCTGATGAATTTGTAAACAATTCACCAACAGCAGGCGTCGTTCCTGAAGAACGTTCAGTAGGCACATACGCAAATTGCACACCCAACTCTTTTGAAAGGCCCGTAGAGACTTCAGCCATAATCGCCTCTATCAAAACCTGTGCTCGGCGTATATCCAATTGAGTAATGATTCGTCGAAGGCTATCAAATTTTGCTGGAGCAGCAGTGATGATTAAAGCATTGGTAGTTTCATCTGCTTGAATATCGACTCTCTGAGAATTTACACTTGTTGCTGCGCCATTTGCATTACCTTGTTGGCCTTCTGCTTCAAATTGTGCAACACCAAGTAGAATAGGGGCTAGATCTGCGGCTTTGGCATATTTCAAAAATACCACCTGCGCGTTTCCACCACCTTGTAGAGGTGTGTCTAGGTGAGCGATGAGTCCTCGAATTCTCAAACGAGCTGCATTATCACCAGAAAGTAAAATACTGTTTGAACGCTCGTCTGCTGCAAGGGTAGTGCCGCCTGGAACTTTCCCTTGTGCATCTTGACGATTCATGGAATTAATTATTCTTACCACTTCTGTAGCAGAAGCGTGTTGCAATGGCACTACTTCAATTTCTTGACTATCTGGTCGATCAATACGGTCAATAATAGTAATTAATCTTTGAATATTAGCAGCACGATCCGAAACAACTAACACATTGCTATTTGGGTAGGCTGCGAGATGTCCTTGTTGTGGCACGAGAGGGCGCAAGATTGGGACCATCTGCGCAGCAGGAACATGTTTAATCTGTACCACACGAGTAACTAATTCATCACCAGTTGCTTGAGTGCTTCCACCGCCGGTAAGTACTGGACCTTGTTTAGCATTTACATCGGGTAAGATTTTAATAATTTCACCAACTTGCACTGCTGCATAACCATGTACTTGTAAGACAGAAAGGAAAACTTGATATACCTCTTCACGATTCATTGAACGTGCGGATATAACGGTAACTTTTGCTTTCACTCGCGGATCAACAACGAAATTACGGTCTGTAGCTTCTGCTACAGTTTCAATGAATGAACGAATGTCAGCATCTTTAAGATTTAGTGTCACACCTGTTTCGGCAAATACTAGGCTACAAGTTATTGTAATGGTGACCGCAAATAGCACTGAATAAGCGCAAAAAGCTTTAAAATTTTGATACAAGTTAAACTTATTTTTCATGCAGTTATGTGGCTTATACAACGTAAATATTGTGATCATTCAGCTTATCAGGATATCGCTATACCGCATAGAATACGCCTAATGTTTATACACTAAACTCTCTATATTCTTGCGTACATACAAACTCTGTGTTGCTTATTCCAAGATCAACGGCGATGCTGTAATGCTATTGACTCAAATTCTGAAGTAAAGTGATCTCCGTACCTGCTCGCATCACTACTATCTTAATTTCCGTTGCCGTCGATAGCGCTCCCAATGCCTCAGGACCCTTATTTGGCGCATCTAAAACGATGTCGTTGATATTGATCACAACATCGCCCGGTTCTAAGCCAAGTTGATAGAACATGTCTGTGCTGTTGCTAGGAGTGAGCTTGTAACCCATAAATTTGCCATCTTCATTATTATGAGGAGTCGCATTTATAAATTCAGTCAAACGCACTGGATTTTTCATAATTTCTTCACGAAATTGACCTATAGTCTCAAAGTTCGTCTCATTTTCAGCAGGCTTAGATTGTGTAACTGGTGCTTTAGCCGTATTTGTGAGTTTTTTTTGATTAAACCCGCTAGCATTCGCTTTTGGTAAACGTAGGGTCTCCATGCGGATATCGCGATCTAATATGACACGGTCAGAGAAAACTGCATGCAACGTTGCCCCACCCGGAACATCATCCCCAAGCGCGTAATTCTTAATTTCATCGCCGCTACTTGAAATGATGGCATACCCATATTCTTTGCCTCCAGCTAGTACACCTAATAGTTTTAAATTTAGAGTCGTTTCAGGGGCATCTATAACTTGTTTAGTAGTAGAAACGGAAGCTGGTTTGCCCATTAGATGTAACTGCGCAATCTTTCGATCATAGTTGGCACGTGGTTGTGGTTTTGCGTTAGTGGTTGTGACTAAAGTATGGTTAGTAATGGCCTTGTTTGAACTACTGCCCAAAAAGCCTACAAAAATTTTTGCCAAAGTAATTAATATTAAAATAGCTAATGCAATGCTCACCCAGCGAGGTAGCTTCATTTCCATTTTAGGCCATAGTTTATTTAGCGCAGCAGCGTCCATATTTAATTATTTAATTCATGATCCGCTGTGTGCTTGAATAATATGTATATAGTTTCATTAAATCTATCTAATCAATCTACTTGACAGCAAAAGCATGGTTAGCGTAACTTTCGCCGCCTCTGTTAAAGAAGAAATTCTTCAATTGGGAGAAACACTTGATAATATGTCCCCATCGTCTAGAGGCCTAGGACACTGCCCTTTCACGGCGGCAACAGGGGTTCGAATCCCCTTGGGGACGCCATTATTCTCGTATCACGCAGAATATTGAGCAGTTCAATACTAAACTGTTGCCACGACTCTAACTTACTTATTGAAAATAGAGTCTCTACTAGGTTCAGATACTAATGCCCAGATGAGAGGTAGTAAATAGCTTATATTTGGTCACGTAATCCACTGAGAAAAAACAAATTAGCAACGAATAAAAATTTCAAATGCCCTTTGACAATTAGGCATTTAAATACACTAAATTAATTGATAGTGTAATGTGTAATGACATTAAATAGTTATAATAAGATACTAATATTTAAAATAAAAATATATATCTTTAGATAAATATTCAAAATTCGACCATATTTCAGACTACCCGTTTAGGGTGTTCATACTCATGACATTCTTTTGCTAGAGTATCAGAAAATAAGAATATATTAATATATAACACTCATTAGTAGTGCAAATCTCCAGGAGTAGGATATGTCGAATTCACTTGATACTCAGAACTTAAATCATGAAATGTTGAATAAATGGTTTGATGAGCGACTTGAACAAAAATTGCAAGAGCGAGAAAAAGCAAGAACACCTAAGCTTTCGCTTATTGCTACTAAAGGCACTATGGATATGGCATATCCGCCATTTATTCTTGCTTCAACTGCTGCAGCACTGGGTTGGGAAGTATCCTGTTTCTTTACGTTTTACGGTTTAAATCTCTTGAAAAAAGATCTCAATTTAGAAATTTCTCCATTAGGTAATCCCGCAATGCCAATGAAAATGCCATTTGGACCTGATTGGTTTAAAAGAGTTGAATGGAATATTCCTAATGCATTAAGCAGCAACATCCCAGGATTTGAGAAATTCGCTACATCCATGATGTCCAAAACACTTAAAAACAAAGGGGTTGCTAGTGTTCAGGAATTACGAGAACTTTCTGTTGAAGCGGATGTGAAACTGATTGCTTGCCAAATGACGGTAGATTTATTTGGATATAATAAAAATGAGTTTATTGATGATATTTCTGATTGGGTGGGCGCAGCATCATTCTTACCTGAAGCACAAAAATCTGATATTTGCCTATTTATTTAAACAAGATTAATTGAACAAGCTAAATTTAATATTCACTACATTAGTTATTGCATGTATAGCAATTGCGTGTACTCGCAATGTAGATGAAGAACTTGCTTTGAGTCGTGAAGCTTCAAAACAATTAGGCTCACAACTTAAAAGAAAACTTGTCAACGCCATGCAGTCGAGCAGACCAGAAGCTGCAATTTCGGTTTGTAATCTTGAAGCTATTAATATCAGCACAAAAGTTTCTAATAAAAATAATCTCAAAGTAGGGCGCACTTCTTTAAAGATCCGTAATACTGAAAATAAAGCAGATGCATGGGAAACGAAACAGCTGAAATGGTTTGAAACTCAAAAAGTTTCCGGTGTCGACATAAAGACTTTAGAAACAAGTGAAATCATAAAAGAAAACGGCGAACATGTTTTTCGCTACATGAAAGTTATCCCAATGCAGGAACAATGCACGTTGTGCCACGGCACTACAATTGCTCCTTCTACTGTAGGTAAAATTAACAGCCTATATCCGCAAGACCAAGCCACTGAATTTGAAGTGGGTGATATAAGAGGCGCATT
>Ga0255057_10001422_pt1 | contig 13442 bp, 17 predicted proteins | sample Cases_109_6_MG_FD_189022 | JGI IMG/M metagenome (GOLD analysis project Ga0255057, IMG submission 189022) | Seawater microbial communities from Amundsen Gulf, Northwest Territories, Canada - Cases_109_6 | ecosystem: Environmental > Aquatic > Marine > Gulf | place: Canada: Northwest Territories... | reverse complement strand
CCAGGAAGCCCTGAAATCTTCAAGCGAGTCGTACAGTTGGCCGCTCATTGGTTCCACCGATCCTCATAGTGTTATTTGCTGTAGGAGCATAGTGCTTAGGAGCAAATCGGCCAAGAACCCTGATAGGCACTAAGTTTTTTGGGGCCCGTAGCTCAGTTGGTTAGAGCAGCGGACTCATAATCCGTCGGTCGCAGGTTCGAGTCCTGCCGGGCCCACTCGAGAAACCCCTGTGCTGAGGGGTGCCTGGCATACCTCGATGGGGTTACCGGGCCAACCGAGTCTTCGGCTGTGCAGCGGATGCCTTGGCCTACGGCTGGGAGCACTGGGAAAGGATCGGCAAGATGAAAAGCGTATGGCCGCAGCCACCAGCCAGGAATGACGAGAGCGTCGTCGGGGTACCCAAGAACGGAAATGAAGTCCGGGATCAGATCGAAAGGCAGCACCTCATCCGTGATGACCTCATTTGGAGCCGGGAAGTGCGTCGACGTAATTGATACCGGAGTTCACGAAGAAGAGCCTGACCGCTCCGAGTAGCCCCAAATCTGAAATGAAGCTAGCCTTTGCTGCGTTCGAAGTGAGGGATATGAATGGCCATCGAGTCATCTGGACTCAGCCGGGGCAACCCGAGGATTTACGAGCTCATCAAGGACTCGCCGAAAACCGGTGCGAGTACGGTCTGGGCCTGGCCTCAACTCATCGAATATCTCAAGGTTGCCGGCCAACCCGTACAAGGGCCCTGGCCACCGCACCAGGAGCGTCGCGCCGATCCCGATGCTGAGTCACTTCCTGTCGCGATACCCGATTTCCGCGGGTCCGACGACGACCAGTCGAACGATAACCTATAGATCGCAAAGGAAACCTCTACACGCATGTATCCGCCGCGGTTTAAATACGAAGCGCCCGACACCGTGGAGCAGGCCATCGAGCTGCTCCGCCAAGGGCAGGGCGAAGCCAAGGTGCTGGCAGGCGGCCAGAGCCTGGTGCCGTTGATGAAGCTCCGCTTTGCCTCGCCTGAGATGCTGATCGATATCAACAGGATCCCCGGCCTCGCCTACCACGGCGCAGACCCCGACGGCACTTACCGCATCGGTGCTCTGTGCCGCCACGTCGATCTCGAAAAGGCCAAGGACCTTGCCGAGCAGCAGCCGACGATGGCCGCGGCCGCTCCCCTGATCGCTGATCCCATCGTCCGTACCCGAGGGACCTTGGTCGGCTCGCTGTGCCACGGTGATCCCCAGGGCGACTGGGCGTCGGTGATGTCCTCGCTTGGCGGTTCCGTCGTGGCCCAAGGTCCCAACGGTCGGCGCTCGATTCTCGTTGCCGATTTCGTCGAAGGCCCGTTCCAGAACGTCCTTCGGCCTGATGAACTAGCTATCGAAGCGGTAGTTCCCGCTCCGGTCGGGACCCGAGCAGGCAGCTACCTCAAGCTAGAACGACGGGTCGGCGACTTCGCCACCGTGGGCGTAGCCGTGTCACTCGAGTTCTCCGGCAACCAGGTGGCTCGGGCCGGGATCGGCCTCACCGGGGTCGGTGCCTCCACGATCAACGCCAGTGAGGCTGCACAGGAACTCGTCGGAGAAGATCTGAACGCCGGTACCATCGAGCGCGCCGCCGATCTTGCCGCGCAGGCTTCGCGGCCTCGGACCGACCATCGAGGTAGTGAGGCCTATAAGCGGCACATCGTCGCCACCTTTGTTACCCGGATCCTCTCGAACCTGCAGCTCACGACCCAGGAGGTGGCCTGACATGACCGGCCTGTTCACAAAGGTGCCACCTGAACCGACCACCGACGCCGAGGTCCGACGGATCACTGTCAGCATCAACGGCAACCAACACACGGTTGACGTCGAGCCCAGGCTGCTGCTCGCTCACCTGATCCGCCAGGGTCTCGACCTGACCGGCACCCATACGGGCTGCGATACCGCCAACTGCGGGGCCTGCACCGTGCTGTTCGACGGAGCCCCGGTAAAGAGCTGCACGATGTTCGCCGTGCAGGCCGAGGGACACGAGATCACAACGGTCGAAGGCCTCGCGACCGCCAGCGAGCTGCATCCCATCCAGGAGGGATTTAAGGACGAGCACGGTCTGCAGTGCGGCTTCTGCACTCCTGGGATGATGCTCACTGCCAAGGCCCTCCTGGATGAGAATCCCGACCCGACCGAAGACGAGGTGCGGTGGGCGTTGTCGGGCAATTTCTGCCGTTGCACCGGATATCAGAACATCGTGAAATCCGTGCTGTCGGCCGCGGCCCGACTCCGCAGCCAGAGCGCCATCGACGAAGAGGAGGGCGAGACGTCGTGACCATCGACGAAATCAAGATCGGCGGGCTCGGGGCCAGCCGTCACCGCGTCGAGGACAACCGTTTCATCCGCGGTAAGGGCAACTACATCGACGACATCTCCTTGCCCGGCATGCTGCACATGGAGATCCTCCGCAGCCCGCTCGCCCACGCCCGCATCAAGTCCGTCGATACGAGCGCGGCGTGGGCGATCCCGGGAGTTCGTCTAGTGCTCACCGGTGAATTGATGGCGAGCCGCAATCTGGCCTGGATGCCGACGCTGTCCTACGACACCCAGGCTGTCCTTGCAACCGACAAGGTTCGATTCCAGGGGCAGGAAGTCGCGTGCGTAGTCGCCGACGATCCCTACATCGCCAAGGACGCGTGCGAGGCGATCATCGTCGACTACGAACCGCTGGCCGTAATCGTCAACCCGACACAGGCGATGGCTGACGGAGCGCCGGTAATTCGAGACGACAAGGAAAATCAGCACGACAACGCCATATTCGACTGGGAGATCGGCGACAAAGACGGCACCGATCGGGCCTTCGCAGACGCCGATGCAATATCAGAGCTAGAGCTGCACTACCCAAGGTCGCATCCGTCCCCAATCGAGACCTGCGGCTCGGTCGCCGATTTCAACCGGTCGACCTCCAAGCTCACGCTGTACATGACCAGCCAGGCGCCACATATCATCAGGGCCGCAGTCGCGATGGTGGCCGAGCTCCCCGAACACATGATCCGGGTCGTCTCACCCGACCTAGGTGGTGGCTTCGGCAACAAGGTCCCGATCTATCCCGGGTATGTGGTATCAGTTCTGGCGTCGATCCTCCTCGAACGTCCCGTGAAGTGGATTGAGGACAAGACCGGCAATCTGATCTCGACCGGCTTCGGCCGTGACATCTATCTGCGGGGCCAATTGGCGCTGCGAAAAGACGGCAAGATCCTCGGCGTTCGTATGCACACCGACTCCGATCACGGTGCATTCTTTTCCGACGCGCAGCCCAGCAAGTTCAAGATCGGTCTGCTGCACTCGGCCTTCGCCTGCTACGACATTCCCGTCGCACACCTCACGGCCCGGGGCGTCTACACCAACAAGGCACCGGGCGGAGTCGCTTACCGATGCTCGTTCCGCGTTACCGAGGCGATGTTCTTCCAGGAACGGATGGTTCAGGCCGCGGCCGACGATCTGGGCATTGATCAGGCCGAGATCCGCCGCCTCAACTTCGTCAGCGACGACGATTTCCCCCATCGCACTCCCTTCGGTTTCCTCACGGACTCAGGCCAATACCGCAAGTGCCTGGACATCGGACTCGAAGCGATCGGCTACGAGGACTTCCTGAAACAGAAGGAAGAGGCGAAGAAGAACGGACGCCTCCTGGGCATTGGCATCTCCACGATGACCGAACCTCTGGGAGCTGGCAACAGCCGCGAGTTCGACATCCTCGGCATCAAGATGTTCGACTCCGCAGAGTTGCGTGTCCACATGACAGGCAAGGCGATCCTACGCACGGGGGCCAAGTCCCAGGGACAGGGTCACGAGACCACCTGGGCCCAGATCGTCGCCCATGAACTGGGCATCCCGGCCGAGGACATCGTGGTCGAGGAAGGTGATACCGACACCGCTCCGTTCGGCATGGGCACCTACGCCTCTCGCAGCACCCCCGTCGCCGGCGCGGCCGTTTCGATGGTGTCACGCAAGATCAGAGCCAAGGCCCGGAAGATCGCCGCTCACTTGCTCGAAGTCTCAGAAGAGGACATCGACTGGGAACTGGGCCGCTTCTTCGTGCGGAGTTCACCCGACACCGGGGTCACGATCCAGGAATGCGCCGTGGCGGCCTACAGCAACGTTCCCGACGGGATGGAGCCGGGTCTCGAGAACAACGCCTACTACGACCCGCCCAACCTGACATGGCCCTTCGGCTGCTACATCACCACCGTCGAGGTCGATCCCGGGACGGGCGTGTGGGATGTGCTCAGCGTTGTCGCGGTCGACGACTGCGGTGTGCGCATCAACCCGATGATCGTCGAAGGACAGATCATGGGTGGTCTGGCTGAGGCCTACGCCATGGCCAGCATGCAATTCATTACGTTCGATGTAGAAGGCAACTGTGTGGGCTCCAATTACATGGACTATCTCCTACCCACCGCGTGGGAGACCCCGGGATTCGAGTTGCACGAGGTGGTGACTCCATGTCCTCACCATCCGATCGGGGCCAAGGGAGTCGGCGAGTGCGCCACGGTGGGCGGACCGGCCGCGTTCGTCAACGCTGTGCTGGACGCCCTGAAGGACACCGGCGTTCGTAACATCGACATGCCACTCCTGCCCGACCGTGTATATGAAGCGCTCACCGAGCATCACGACGTGTCTGGTGCGCCTCCGCTGAGGACGGGCTCATGACGAAGATCCCTGTGGCATGACTGTCACCGCCGACGACACCAGTTATCCCCTCGAGATGGACGGCGTGACCCACTACTTCTGCTGTCCAGGCTGTCGCGTTCACTTCGAGACCGACGCCGAGAAGACCAGTCCCGCCGGGAGCACGACATGATAATCAAGCGAGACTTCCACTCGCCAGAGTCGGTCGATACTGTGTGGGATTTCTTCGGAGACATCCCACAGGTTGCAGCGTGCCTACCGGGCGCGGAGCTGACCGACGAGGTCGGTGAGGGCCGCTACAAGGGAACGGTCGCCATTCGGCTGGGGCCCATCAAGCTCGATTTCGATGGAGAAGCGGAGATCAAGGAACGCAACGCCGCCGACAAGACGATCGAGGTGGACGCAACCGGGGCCGACAGGAAAGGTCGAGGACAAGCCGCGCTGCAGCTCAACGCCAGCCTGACTCCATCGTCTCGCGGGACGACCGTCGACATCGCCATCGACCTGCAACTCTCCGGCGCCGCAGCTCAATATGGGCGGGGGATGATCTCCGACGTCACCAGTGTTCTGCTCGACGACTTCGCGACGAACATGCAGAACCGTTTGCAAGCAGCGCAGAGCGGGCTCGACCCAAACCAAGTCGCTTCGGTCAAACCAGCCGGTGGGCTGTCGATCGGGCTGCGGGCTATGCGAATGGCGCTGGTCCGGGTCTTCCGGCGATTCTTCCTTCCCTACCGACATCTGACCCGCTGACCAGGAGGACTTGTATGTGGACGATAGGCAATTTGATCCTTCTGGTGGTGGTGGTTCCAATACTCATCGCGGTGCTCAGCCGCGTTCTCGCCGCCCTGGAGCGGATACGCGCGGCCGCTGACGACACTCTCGCAGCTGGAGTAGCACTGATCGGTGAACTTGATACCACCCCAGAGCTTTTGGCCACCACTGACCAAACAATCGCGGAGGTCGCCAACGGCGCGGTCAGGTATGCTGGCTCGGTCGGAAAACTCTTGGACTGAGTAGGAGGATTCTCAATGGAAACTGCTGCGTGGTTTACCGTCATAATCGCCGCGCTGATCGTCGCCACCCTGGCTCTTGGTTTGGTCCGGGTGATTCTTCATCTGGTAGCGGTCAAACGATCGCTGGAAAATCTCCTCGCCGGAGTCGAGGTAGTTGCCGAGAAGACGAGCACTGTTCCGATAGCTCTTCCATCTGTGAACGAGAGCTTGCGCCCGGTCCGCGAGTTTTCTGACACGCTCTGATCAGAAGGATGTGGATATGACAGCACTTCTTCTCGCATCGACAACTGGATGGACCATAGGGTGGTCGATCGGCATTGCCGTAGTCCTCGCAGTGGTGGCACTTGTGGTACCGATCCTCCTCTTGGCCCAGCGGATTGGCGAACAGGCGGCGGATATCAACGATTCTCTGATGAAGTCCGTGGCCCACACGGCATCACTTAGCGAGCTCAATACCACGATCGAGGCGGCCGAAGCCATAGTCGCAGGGCTGGCACGCGGTCGTAACCGGCTGGGAGGCTGACGATGTTTGTACTTAGTTTGACTTCCACTCAGGAGAGTCTTTGGTGGGTCACTCTTGGGCTCGGGTTGATAGTGCTAATGGCGGTCGCGGCGTTTCTGGCGCTTCTCGTGACCCTCGTGAGCATTATCGAGAACCGTGTCGACCTCATCCGCTCGACGCTTGATCAAGCGGAATCGAACACATCCGACACGGCATTGATTGCAGAGACCGCAGATCGGGTGGATGCAGTGCTATTCGAAGGCCTGGAGCATCACTTGTTCCTCGGCCGAGTTCTGGACAAGGTGCGATCATGACGCTGTTGGTCGTGTTGACAGTCGTTGCTATCGCTTTGCTCATTGCGGAGCTTGCTATCTACCTTTTGGTGGTTGGGTCACAGCTCACCCGTGTCGCCAGCAAATTGGAGGGGTGTGCTGCGGTTGTTTGGGAGATCAAACGCAACGCAGAGCCAATCGAATCAGGTGTTGAGCGCATCAATCACACGGGCGGGGTTATCGCGGGCGCACTGCCGCTGCTCTATGGCATGGCTGAGGGGATTGTTGTCGGCGCCACTTATGAGCCAGTCTCAGAAGTTGAACCTGTCCCGGCAAGACCGGCAATGAAACGACGGCGGACACGCTTGCATGAGGCCGTGGGATACACACCTGAAGGAACGTGAGCCAGCCCATGTCGACATCTGTAACTCGTAACTCCAATTCCCTTGCCTGGTTCGTGGTGGTAGTTGCCGGTTTGGTGGTTCTGGCCATTGTTTGGGGGCTGGAGTTGCATCCGCGCCTTGATGCCGGCCAGCGAGTCCTTGATGGTGCTCGACCGATTTTTACTGAAGAACGGGTGGTTGGAGACCGAGTCGGGATCACGATGATCGGCAGCGTGGCCGACACATATGACCCGATTGTTGATGCCCAAGGTGGAGCGGCCGGAGAGGTTGGTCCGCTGGTGGAGCTTGTCGCGGGAGCCACCGGACTCCCTCCTGGCGATGTGCTCGCTGCTATCGAAGCCAATTTCCCTCACACGTTCCATCTACTTCTGACTTTGCCTCTTGATCAGGTCAGCGCCGAGATTCCGGGATTGTTGAGCTTTGTGGCCGACAATTCTGACCTTGCCGATGCCGAGGCGGTGCTTGCCGCCATCGGCGCGAACACCCCGCACCTCGCCCAAGCCATCACCAATCTCCTTGTAGTTACAGAAAACTGGAGAGACGTCGAGGGTACTGTTGGAGTTACGCGATTCGACGGTATCACCGCGGTTGACTCCGTCCCCGAGATCCGTGACTTTTTCGAAGTCGACGTGGTGACAGCCGTTGAAGTGGTTGCGCCGGATTTCCGTGATCTGGACGAGCCGTGGCCAGAGGTCGGGCTTATAGCCCCGATCTTGACGGTTATTGGCGCTGTCGTCGTGATCCTCGGGCTCCTGATGATGGGGCTCACCAGAACCGATGCCTACGGCCAGGGGGTGCACAGGCTCGGCTGGTCGGTCGTCACCCTGGTTGGTGTTCTTGTGGGCGGTGGCGTCTTGGTTGTTGGCCTGTTCCCTCGGCTCGATGCAGGGCAGCGGGTACTTGATGGCCTGCGTCCGGCGTTCGTCGAAGAACGTATCGTCGGCATGGAGGTGGGTGTCGGTATTGTCGGCAATATTGCCGACCTGTCGGACCCGATTGTTGATGCCCAAGGTGGAGCGGCCGGAGAGGTTGGTCCGCTGGTGGAGCTTGTCGCGGGAGCCACCGGACTCCCTCCTGGCGATGTGCTCGCTGCTATCGAAGCCAATTTCCCTCACACGTTCCATCTACTTCTGACTTTGCCTCTTGATCAGGTCAGCGCCGAGATTCCGGGATTGTTGAGCTTTGTGGCCGACAATTCTGACCTTGCCGATGCCGAGGCGGTGCTTGCCGCCATCGGCGCGAACACCCCGCACCTCGCCCAAGCCATCACCAATCTCCTTGTAGTCACAGATGGCTTCCGTGAGATCCCGGGAATCGAACCACTAACGAGGTTCGACGGCTCGCCTGTCCGATCGATCCCGGAACTGGCCGACTACTTTGCCGACGATGTCGTCGCAGGTGTACGAGCAGTTGCCGAGGACTACCGAACTCTCGACACGACAGCACCACCAGTCGACGTGTTCCCACCACTCCTGCTGATTATTGGAATCCTCGTGATCATTTACGGAGTTGCGATGCTCACCATTACCAGTGCCTACACGCCAAGGCCAACGAAACCTGGTGATGGCGCCACCGAGCCGTCCGAACTGGTTGCCGCCGGGTCCAGCGGCCGCACGCTCGAGCGCGTGGGGTAGCGGCCCAGCGGGGGCTAGCGAGCATACGGCTCAGTGACACAGTACACTTGGCACACACCGGCTCATGCCCCGAACACCAACTATGGAGGGAAACCGATGACCCCCGGTAGCGATCACACCGACGACGTGACCGACACAATGTGGTCGCCCGCGGATACCGCGGCGAGCAGCCTCCACGAAGACTGCAATCCGAACCGGGTCTGTCGCAATGCGCGAGCGTTCAGCTTCGATGGATTTGCGGAAGAGGGTGGCGACGTACCGGCAGCCTGGCGCGAAACGCTCGCACGCGAGGGAAAGCTCAACACCTCGGGCGACTCGATTCGCGACCTGGTGTTCGGTCCGTCGACGTCCAGCTGACGTCCTCGTCCATGTCGCGGATTTGAAGATGACCGGGGACAACGGCGGTCACCGTCGGCAAAATGTCGTCGAGCTCACCGAGACCCTACGAACCGGCGGATACCTGGCCGACCGCGGCACGGCGACAGCATTGTTTATCGCTCTCGAACTCGGGCGCCCGCTGCTACTTGAAGGTGAGGTCGGTGTGGGCAAAACCGAGCTCGCCAAGGTGCTGTCCACCGTCCTGGACCGCCGCCTGATCCGTCTCCAGTGCTATGAGGGTATCGACACATACCAGGCGTTGTACGAGTGGGACTATGCCCGTCAGATGTTGCACGTTCGTGCCCTGGCCGAACACCAGATTCACGGTGACGACGCCGTCGATGGGCTCTTCACAGAAAAGTTCCTCCTCGAGCGTCCCCTCTTGGAAGCAGTTCGGGCCGGAGATCAATGTGTTCTGTTGATCGACGAGATCGACCGTGCGGACGATGAGTTCGAAGCGTTCCTCCTCGAGCTGCTGTCGGACTTCCAGATCACAATCCCCGAGGTGGGAACTGTCATCGCAAAGTCGCCGCCAATAGTGATCCTCACCTCGAATCGCACCAGGGAGCTCCATGACGCGCTAAAGCGACGCTGTCTCTACCACTGGATCGGCTACCCCAGCGTCGAACAGGAGGTGGCAATCGTCAATGTCCGGTTGCCCGAGGTTCGCGAAACGTTGGCCCGCAAGGTGGTCGCCGCCGTGAACCGCCTGCGCGACATGGAGCTGGCGAAACCACCCGGCGTTGCCGAGACCCTGGACTGGGTGGCGGCCCTGGAGGTGGTCGGCGCCGCGGATCTCGACGTTGATGAGGCACGCGACACCCTCGGGTCGGTCATCAAGAACCGGGACGACCTCGACGAGGTGCACAGCGATCTCCAGGCTGTCATCTCTGATGTCTGACGGTATCACCCTTGTTCAGAGGCTCGTTCTGTTCGGCCACGAGTTGCGGGCCGAAGGCCTCTCAGTCGGGTCCGGCGACGTCATGACGTTCTGTGCCGCGGCGGCTGCACTGAATCCAGGAGAGACCCAGGATCTTTATTGGAGCGGGCGAACGACACTGGTCACACGGCGCGATCAGATTCCTGTCTATGACCGAGTGTTTCGTCGCTTTTTTCTCGACCAGTCAGACCCGCCGCCCGATGAGCGCACGCCGTCCGACTCCGCGTCGACGGATACATCTGCAGTACTGCAAATCCCGGACAATGAACGCGGGACCGGGGAAGAGCAGGACGACACCAAGATCACCTTGGGTCTGGTCGGCGCCGATGCCGAGATCTGGCGGCAGAAGTCGTTCTCGGCGTGCACGCCGTCGGAACTCAGAGCACTCAGGCGCATCATGGCGCGCATCCGCCTCACCCCACCGCAGCGGCGAAGCCGAAGGCGCTGTTCGGACAAGACCAGAGGACGACCTGACATGCGGCGGACGGTGCGAGAGACGATGCGCATGCACCACGAACCGCCGACGCTGTTCTGGACTGGCCGCAAGCTGCGCATCAGACCGCTGGTGCTCATCCTGGATGTCTCCGGATCGATGTCGGACTACTCGCGCAACCTGCTGCAATTCGCCTACTCCAGCAGACGCGCCGCCGGGCGCGTCGAGGTTTTCTGTTTTGGAACACGGCTGACTCGTATCACTCCAGCACTCGATCGGCGACTGCCCGACGACGCATTGGAGCACGCCGCCCGTGAGGTGTTCGACTGGGATGGCGGCACGCGTATCGGCGAGTCGCTCGACGAGTTTGTTCGCCACTGGGGCCGACTGAGCCGCGGCTCGATCGTCGTGATCTGTTCCGACGGACTCGACAGAGGCGATCCGGCTGTACTCGCCACGGCCATGGAACGACTCGCACGTCTGTCACACCGCGTCGTGTGGATGAACCCACACAAAGGCGACGACGAGGACTTCAGGCCAAACACGCTCGGCATGATGGTGGCAGCCCCATTCATCCACACCATCGTTTCGGGACACAACCTCCGCAGCCTCGAAAAGTTCGCCGCGAGACTCCCCGAGTTGCGTTGAGGACATGTCAATGAAGTGGAGCGTCTCCCTGCAGGCCGAAGGTGACCGGGCCCTCAAACTCGCCGAGATCGTCGAGTTAGCCGATGCGGTGGCGCCAATGGGCGGAATCGCGTCCGGGATGGGAACGATGGCCTACGGTGCGCGGCTCAGGATCGAGGCCGGCTCGGCCGACGAGGCTGTCAGTCTGGCGGTTCTTGCGTTCGAGTCGGCCGCGGCGCAGGCCGACCTTCCGGTGTGGCCGATTACCCACACCGAGGTGATTGGCGAGGACGAAGAGTTGTTGGACGACGCATGATTCGCCTGGGATCGCTGGCTGGTTACCCCTTCGAAGGGCCGCGGCTGCTGGCGGGATGGACTCCTCCGGCCGTCGCCGCGGTTTACGCTGTCATGTATCGACCCGACTCCGACGCCAAACCACAGGATTTCGCCGTCATCTATGTGGGCCACTCCGACGACCTGTCTCGCGAACCACTTCCCTTCCAGCACCCGCAGGCAGGGTGCTGGAAGAAGCGCGCCGGGGATCGCTGGAACCTCCACATCTGTACCTATGAAGTGCCGGGCGGGTTGTGGTCGCACCGCGAGCAGATCACCCACGAGTTGATTGCGGTCTACAAGCCCGGGTGCAACCCCGAGCAGTACAACGAGGTGTGGAAGGACGAATGGATCGGTAGCTACATCGCGCCGACGACTGGACCTCTCACCACCGAGCGCGACCCTTCGACGGGTCGGTGAAGGCCGAGAGTCAGGCCGATGCCGTTTGTGTGGCGACTATCTCTGCGGCAATTGCAAGCGCAATTTCCTGAGGGTTTCGCGCCCCGATGTGGAGCCCGGCTGGCCCGTGTATCCGACTCAGATCGGTGAACCCTCGGTAGGCCAGCCAGTCGGACCGGCTCTGTTGCAGACGGTTCGGACCGACGCCACCGATGTACCCCACGTCGCTCTCAAGGGCAGCCATCAACCCTCCGCCACTCAATTCGAGATCATGGCCCAGGACAACAACACTGTCGAGTGGCGACAGGCCTGCGATGAGCCCCGAAGCTTCGCGCGGGTTCCCCGCGGTGACGGACTGCCAACCAATCACCGAGGCGAGCCGCCTTAGCGAGTCGGCGATCTCCCCACTACCCACGATGATCAGGGTGGATGTCGGCCACAGAACGGTGACCACAATGTCGTCGAAGATCTCCGTGATGCTCGCTCCGTGGCCGAACATACGACGTGCGCTGTCGACGGCTCCGCTGATCGTGTCGGTCGTGTACAACACCGTGCTGGTAACGGAGTCGCCATCCAATTGGCTGACAAGACACGCCGGCTCACGGTCCAGGAGCTGTTGCCAGAGACCGTCGGGCAGCTCGGACGCAGGAAGGAGCATGCAAGCGATCCCTACGGCGGGCTCGACGCCCGAGACCGCGGCGTCGTCCGGACCGATGTCGAGCTTGCACAGTCGACCCTGACGGCCCTGGACCGCGGCCAACTCGATGAGCTGCCCGTCGAGAGCTCCGGACATGAGCGACCCCACGCGGCCTCCACCGGGCGTGATCGCTACTGCCTCGTTCGGGTCGGAGGGCTCCGCCTGCTGCCGGTCGACGATCCATGCGACATCAACACGAGTCCCGGCGCGGATACACGTAGAAACACTCAACGCAATGCCGTACATGGATGGATTTTACACGCTCGCTGAGACTGCTAGCGCGGTTTAAGCGGGGGCTCCGCGGCCGGCGCGAAGCCGACCGCCTCGCAGGCGGCCGCCCAGCGCTCGACATGTGTTCGACGAATCCCGTGTGGGCAGAATGTGGACAGAAGCGGGGGCCTAGTGCGTCTGGAGGCTGCTCTGCTCCCGAAACCCCCATACGCCGTAACGGGTTTCGCTGGTGACCTCCGGCGGCGGGCTCGGTAGTCCGGTCCGGCGGCGCGTAAACGGTGGCCCCGGGCGACGCGAAGATCGTCGTCGGCCCGTGGGTTTTCTGGCTATCTGCGGCTGGCTTCCCGGTCGTTGCCTCAGTCGCCGGCTCATGAACGTGGGGTCTCACACCGCATGGTGTCCCTCTGCGCAGGATGATCGGTGCCCGGGAGTCCGGCCCATCACGAGTTCTCAAAGACGGGCCCCCGGTGACTCATGGGCCCAGTTCTTTGGGCTGGACGTCCGCCTTCACCGGGCCCTATGTCCACAGTGGAGCCTCCATCTCTCCGTGGGATCTCGCGTCCCCGGCTTCTCGAAGAATCAACGAAGGCGGCAAGCGCCTCTCAGGATCAGCCAGTTGGGGCGCAAGCTCGACGGACCTCGTGCTGGCGTAGAAGGCAAACACTCCAAGGAGAGGACCGAAGCCTGCAGTTAAGGCGAGGTCCCTCCGACTAGCAGAAGGGCCGTTCTCGACTTGTGGCCCCGGTTTTCCCGGATCGCTGCACAAATGTGGTTTCAACTTGCTTGTTGTCGGCGCCGCGATCGGGATCGTCGGTTCGGTTCGGCTCTATAAGCTGCTCGACCGTCCTTCGGACCGCCCTGCCTTACATCTCCGCTTCGCTCCAATGTTGCCCTACGGAAGCCACGGCTCGGTCGACC
>Ga0255057_10001421_pt1 | contig 13445 bp, 11 predicted proteins | sample Cases_109_6_MG_FD_189022 | JGI IMG/M metagenome (GOLD analysis project Ga0255057, IMG submission 189022) | Seawater microbial communities from Amundsen Gulf, Northwest Territories, Canada - Cases_109_6 | ecosystem: Environmental > Aquatic > Marine > Gulf | place: Canada: Northwest Territories... | reverse complement strand
AGCCCACCCGCAGACGCCGGGAGTTCCGGCACGACGCCGAGCGCATCGTGGAGTACACCCGCTTTCCACGCATCGACCTGGCCGCGGGCTCGCGCATCGGCTTCACGCGGGACTTTTCCGGTTCGGGAAGCTGCATAGGCTGCGACGAGCCGGAGCCGGTGGGGGCCCTGCTGCGCCTCACGGTGCGAGACATCGCCGGGCGTCCCTCATGCCCCCGGCTGGAACGCGTGGTGTGGTGCGAAGCTGCGGGCGACGGGCGCTTCTGGCTCGGACTGGAGCGCGTGACCGATTCGTGATGTCTGTTTTCGGGGGGGAGCCCGGGGGTTCCGGAGGCGATTCCAGAGCCCCCGGGTCGACCCCCCAGGGCCCGGCCAGCCGCAGCGCGCCGGTTGCTAGTCTCTGGGAGCCATGTTCGGCATCGGAATGACGGAGCTGCTGGTGATCTTCGTGATCGCCTTGCTCGTGCTCGGGCCCAAGCGGCTTCCCGAGCTCGCGCGCTCGCTCGGCCGCGGCATGGCGGAGTTCCGCCGCGCCTCCACCGACATGCGTCGGGAGTTCCTCGACATCGCCGATGACGTGAAGATCGAAGATCCCGCGCGAGGCGCTGCGGCCGAGGAGCCGGAGCCGCTGGCAGCGCCGAGCAAGACAGCAGACGAGGAGAGCTCCGTCCCCAGCGCCGAGGCGAGCCCGGATGGGACACGCCGCGAAGTCTGATGGACGAGACCCGCCAGCCACTCACCGACCACCTCGCCGAGCTGCGAAATCGGCTCTTCAAGATCGTGCTGGCCTGGGTCGTCGCAACGGCCCTGGCCTGGAGCTTCAGCGAGGAGATCTTCCGCTACCTGCTCGAGCCCGCCGTAGCCGCTCTCGGCAAGGATGGCGGCCGCCCCCTTCAGGCCATCGCACCCACCGAGATCTTCTTCACCTACCTGAAGTGCGCCCTGCTGGCGGGCTTCGTGCTCTCGCTCCCGGTGATCTTCTGGCAGGGCTGGGCCTTCATCGCGCCAGGCCTCTACCCCAGCGAGAAGAACGCCGCGGTGCCCTTCGTGGTGGTGTCGACGCTGCTCTTCGGTGGCGGCGCGCTCTTCGGCTATGCCGTGGTCTTCCCGATCATGTTCGATTTCCTGTCGGGCTTCGACAGCGACTTCGTCGAGTCCGCCTGGACCATGCGCGAGGTGTTCGCGCTCACCACGCGCCTCTTCCTCGCCTTCGGCGTGGCTTTCGAGCTGCCCGTGCTCGTCTTCTTCCTGGCCGTGGGTGGCATCGTCGACGCGCCCACGCTGTTGCGTGGAACGCCCTACGCCGTGCTCGGCGTGTTCGTGATGGCCGCGATCCTGACCCCGCCCGACTGGGTCAGCCAGGTCTTCCTGGCCGGCCCGATGGTGCTGCTCTATCTGCTCGGCGTGGGCGTCGCCTGGCTCTTCGGCAGCCGCGGCAAGCGCAGCGAAGCCACCACCAGCGAAGTCCAGGCCCCGGGCGCCTAGGCCGGCAGTCGCAGCAAGCGCTCGACGATGGCCGCGCGCGCTGCGGGCGCGTCCACCGAAGTCGCGACGCGCATCGACGTCCCGACACCGCTCGCCGCCTCCACCTCCAGCGTGCGCAGCACGCTGCCGCGGATCGTCGGGGCGATCGCGAGCTCCTCGAAGCCCAGCGGCGAGGCGTCCACCAGGGAGAGCAGCGTCAACGGATCGTGCAGGAAGGCGGCGTTGTCGGCCTCGAGTTCTCCACCGATCGCCGCAAAGATGCGGTGCTGCACCGGCTTCCAAATCGCCACCTGCCGGGCCAGCTCACCCGCGAGCCCGCCACGGGCCTCCAGGCGCCGGGTGTCCTCGTCGCACAGCCACGTCGAGAGCGTGACGTCGGCCGTCACCAGGCTGGTGGGGAAGCCCGCCCCCAGCACCGCCATCGAGGCCTCCGGGTCGGCGCAGAGGTTGTAGTCGATGCCCGGCTTCAAGAGCCGCCCGCCGACATGCACCTCGCGCACGTGCCCGCCCATGAGGGTGAGGCTTGCCACGCGACGCGGCAGCTTCGGATCCAGCGCCAGCGCCTGGGCCAGCGTGGTCATGGGCCCGATGGCGACGATTTCGAGGTTGGAGACCTCGCGAGCCGCGCGCACGATTCGCAGAGCGCCCGGCTCGTCGGACACGGCGGCCGGAGCGTCCGCCACACAGTCCTCCTCGTGGCCGAACCAGTTGAAGCGCTCCTCGGCGCGCAGGCAGGGGCGCTCGGCGCCGATGCAGACATCGATCTCGTTGCGACCGGCCAGCGCCAGCAGCGCCGCGGTAGCCCGCGCGCGCACCGGGCCGTTGCGGCCGACGGTCGTGACCGCCTCCAGGCGCAGCTCCGGGGAAGCCAGCAGCAGGGCCAGGGCGAGCGCGTCGTCCACGTCGCTCCCCATGTCCGTGTCGAGCAGGACGGGGCGCGGAGAACTCAGCTGGAGGCTTCCGGTGGGGGATCGACCGTGAAGAGCAATGCGCCCGCCTCGACCGTGTCGCCCTCGGAGACCGCGATCTCCTTCAGGACTCCGTCGATGGGCGAAGGAATCTCGTTCTCCATCTTCATCGCCTCGACCACGACCACGCCCTGCCCCTCGCTGACGCTGTCGCCTGCGGCACCGCTCACCTTCACGACCTTGCCCGGCATCTCCGACTCCACGCTCTGGGGGCCGCTGGCCACCGCGACGGCCGAGCCGGCCAACAGGCGCGTGCGCTCGTCGAGCACATCGAAGTGGAAGATGCGCCCACCCACCAGCACGTCGAAGCCGTGGGCGCCCTTCTCGTCGACCATGGCCTCGAACTGCTTGCCGTCTTCGATGATCGAGTAGATGGTGGGCCCGCTCTTCACCGCGTCGACGTGCACGGTAACGCCGTCCAGTGTGACGTCGTAGCGCCCGTCCTCTACCTCTCGCAGCCCGATCACCCGGGTCTCGCCCTTCTTCTCGGAGACCTCGTAGTTCACGGCAGCTCTCCCCGCAGGCGGGCACGACGGCCGTGGTCCTTCCAGGGGTCTCTGGCGGAGCCGGCGCCCGCGCCGGACTGGGCTCGCTGCGCGCGCGCCTTGTCGCGCTGGTAGGCCGCAATGGCGCCGAGCATGAAGGCCACCCGGTGTGCCTCCTTCGCCTCGTCGCCCTCGGCCATCTCCCCGCCGCTGCCGCCGTCCATGTGCTCGTCGATGAAGCCGGTGTCGTAGTGCCCGTCCAGGAAGACCGGATGCCGCGTCACCTTGCGGTGGAACGGGATCGAGGTCTTGATGCCCTTGACCACGAACTCGCCCAGCGCCCGGTCGAGGCGCTCGATGGCCTCGCGCCGGTCTGCTCCCCAGGCGATCAGCTTGGCCACCATCGGGTCGTAGTGGACCGTGACCGTCGCCCCCTGGTACACGCCGGAGTCCACGCGGATCCCGATGCCGTCTGCCGGGCGGTAGACGATGATCTCGCCGGGGGAAGGCGCGAAGTTCTGATCCGGGTCCTCGGCGTAGATGCGCGCCTCGATGGCGTGGCCGCTGAGCCGGACTTCTTCCTGACGGACGCCCAGGGGCTCTCCCGCGCTGGCCCGGATCATGGCCTTCACGATGTCGACGCCGGTGACGGCTTCGGTGATGGCGTGCTCGACCTGCACGCGGGTGTTCATCTCCAGGAAGTAGAAATCGTCGTGCTTGTCGACCAGGAACTCGCAGGTGCCCGCGCCCACGTAGTCCACGGCCTCGGCCGCAGCGACCGCCGCCTGACCCATGCGCTCGCGCAGCTCAGAGGTCATACCGTTGCCCGGCGCCTCTTCCACCACCTTCTGGTGGCGGCGCTGGATGGAGCACTCGCGCTCGAAGAGGTGGATCGTGTTGCCGTGCTGGTCGGCCAGCACCTGGATCTCGATGTGGCGCGGCTGCTCGACGAATTTCTCGACGTAGAGCGAGTCGTCTCCGAAGGAGGCCTTGGCCTCGCCGCGCGCCCGGGCCAGTGCGGGCTCGAGCTCCTTCTCTTCGCGCACCAGACGCATGCCCTTGCCGCCACCGCCGGCACTGGCCTTCACCATCACCGGCAGGCCGATCTGCTTGGCGAAGGCGATGGCCTGCTCGTCGCTGAGCGTCTCGGTGGTGCCGGGAACGATCGGCACACCGGCCTTCTCCATGGTCCGGCGTGCCGTCACCTTGTCGCCCATCGCCCGCATCACCGCGCCAGAGGGGCCCACGAAGCCGATGCCCTCGCGCGCACACAAGTCCGCGAATTCGCCGTTCTCGGCCAGGAAGCCGTAGCCCGGGTGGATGGCGTCCGCCCCGGAACGCCGCGCGATCTCGATCACCCGGTCCATCAGCAGGTAGGACTCGCGCGCCGGCGGCGGGCCGCAGGGGTAGGCCTCGTCGGCAAAGCGCACGTGCAGGGCGTCCCGGTCCACGTCCGAGTAGATGGCCACCGTCTTGATGCCCATCTCCCGGCAGGCCCGGATCACGCGCACGGCGATCTCGCCCCGGTTGGCGATCAGGATCTTCTCGAACATCGGATCGTCTGGCTCTCCAGGCGCTAGAGCGGGATGTTCCCGTGCTTCTTGGGGGGCATCGTGTCGCGCTTGTTCGCCAACATCTCCAGTGCCTGGATGATCTTCGGCCGGGTCTCCTCGGGCCGGATCACCTCGTCGATATAGCCGAGCTCTGCCGCCTTGTAGGGGTTGGCGAAGTTCTCGCGGTAGTCGGCCTCCAGCTCCTTGCGCCGGGATTCCGGGTCGCTGCTGTCCTTGAGCTCGTTGCGGAAGACGATGTTGACGGCGCCGTCCGGGCCCATCACGGCCAGCTCGGCGGTGGGGTAGGCCAGGTTGATGTCGGCCCGGGTGTGCTTGCTGCTCATGACCACGTAGGCACCGCCGTAGGCCTTGCGGGTGATCACGGTGATGCGCGGCACGGTGGCCTCGCAGAAGGCGTAGAGCAGCTTGGCTCCGTGCTTGATGATGCCACCGTGCTCCTGATCGACACCGGGGAGGAAGCCGGGCACGTCGACGAAGGTGATGATGGGCAGGTTGAAGGCGTCGCAGAAGCGCACGAAGCGGGCGCCCTTCTTGGAGCATTCGATGTCGAGCACGCCGGCGCGGAAGGCGGGCTGGTTCGCCACGATGCCCACCGAGCGGCCCCCGAAGCGCCCGAAGCCCACCACCAGGTTCTTCGCGTAGAAAGGAGCCACCTCGAAGAAGTTGGCGTCGTCGACCACGAGCTTGATCAGCTCCTTGATGTCGTAGGGACGCGTCGGCTCGTCGGGGACCAGCGTGCGCAGGGCCGGGTCCATGCGCTCCGGCGGATCCTCGGTGGCCACCGTGGGCGGATCTTCCAGGTTGTTCTGCGGAATGAACGACAGCAGGTTGCGAGTGATCTGGATGCACTCCTCCTCGCTGTTCGCGGCGAAGTCGGCCACGCTGCTCTTCGAGGCGTGGGTCATCGCACCGCCCAGCTCCTCGGCGGTCACCTCCTCGTGGGTCACCGTCTTGATCACATCGGGGCCCGTGATCATCATGTGGCTGGTGTTCTTCACCATCACGATGAAGTCCGTCATGGCCGGGCTGTAGACGGCGCCACCCGCGCAGGGCCCCATGACCAGCGAGATCTGGGGAACCACCCCGGACTGGAGCACGTTGCGCAGGAAGACATCCCCGTAGCCGCCGAGGGAGACCACTCCCTCCTGGATGCGCGCACCAGCTCCGTCGTTCAACCCCACCACCGGACAGCCGGCCTTGGCGGCGAGGTCCATGATCTTGCAGATCTTCTCGGCGAAGGCTCCAGAAAGGCTGCCGCCGAAGACGGTGAAGTCCTGGGCAAAGCTGAAGATGGTTCGGCCGTCGATCTTGCCGTAGCCGGTGATGACGCCGTCGCCGAGGATCTTCTGCTCTTCCATCCCGAAGTCGTTGCAGCGGTGGACGACGAACTTGCCCACCTCCACGAAGCTCCCCGGGTCGAAGAGCAGCTCCAGGCGCTCTCGGGCGGTGAGCTTGCCCGCGGCGTGCTGGCGCTCGATGCGCGCCTCCCCGCCGCCGAGCAGCGCCTGGGCGTTCATCTCCTCTAGCTTCTTGATTCTCTCTTCGATGGACATGGGGGGGTGGCTTCCGGTCCTACATGTTGGAGAGAATGGCGCTCGTCTTTCCCAGCTGGTGGCCGTACTCGACGATGTCGACCTTCTGACGCGCCACGCCGCTGTCCATGGCCGCCTGGGCCACCGCCGGAACCACGTAGGTCAGGAGCCGGGGGTCGAAGGGCTTGGGAATGATGTAGTTGGGGCCCAGCTCGAAGTTCTCGTTGCCGTAGGCATCGCGGACGATCTGGGGCACGACCTTCCCCCGCCGCGCCAGCTCCGACAATGCGTGGGCCGCCGCCAGCTTCATGGGCTCATTGATGCGCGTGGCCTGCACGTCGAGGGCGCCCCGGAAGATGAAGGGGAAGCCCAACACGTTGTTGACCTGGTTCGGGTAGTCCGAGCGGCCGGTGGCCATGATGGCGTCGCGGCGCACCTGGGCCACCTGCTCGGGCAGGATCTCCGGATCGGGGTTGGCCATCGCGAAGATGACGGGGTTGTCCGCCATGCTCTTGACCATGTCGGCCGTCACCACGCCGGCCTGGGACAGCCCGCAGAAGACATCGGCGCCGCGCATCGCGTCGGCGAGGGTGCGGGCCTGGGTCTTGCGCGCGAACTCGGCCTTGTAGGGATTGAGGCCCGAGGTGCGGCCCTCGAAGATCACGCCGTGGCTGTCGCACATGAGGATGTTCTCGACGGGAACGCCCAGGTCGCGGTAGAAGCGCGCGCAGCCGATGCCCGAAGCCCCGGCGCCCGAGAAAACGACCTTGATCTCGTCGATCTTCTTGCCCGTGATCTCGAGCGCGTTGATCAGGGCGGCGCCGGAGATGATCGCCGTGCCGTGCTGGTCGTCATGGAAGACCGGGATGTCGAGGCTCTCGATCAGCCGCTCCTCGAGCGCGAAGCACTCGGGCGCGCGGACGTCCTCGAGATTGATGCCGCCGAAGGTCGGCGCGATGATCTCGACGGTCCGCACCAGCTCGTCGATGTCGTTGGTATCGAGCTCGATGTCGAAGACATCGATGTCGGCGAAGCGCTTGAAGAGGACCGCCTTGCCCTCCATCACGGGCTTGCCGGCCAACGCGCCGATGTTGCCGAGCCCGAGCACAGCGGTTCCGTTGCTGATCACGGCGACCAGGTTGCCCTTGGCCGTGTAGCGGTAGGCAGTCGCCGGCTCGCGGGCGATCTCCCGGCAGGGTTCCGCCACCCCCGGGGAGTAGGCGAGGGACAGGTCTTCCTGAGTCTCGGTGGGTTTGGTCGGAACGACCTTGAGCTTTCCCGGGCGGCCCTCGGCGTGGTAGGCCAGGGCCTTCTCTCGCGTGACCACTGCACGTCCTCGCGGTTTCGGGGGCGCCAGACGCAGCGCGGCCCGCTGACGAACTTCGGAGTCTATCAGATCGCAGCAGCAGGCGCCGAGGGGAAAGCCATCGGAAATCGGTGAGTTAGCGCAGAAGTTCCCGCGCGATGACGAGCCGCTGGATCTGGTTGGTGCCTTCGTAGATCTGCATCAGCTTGGCGTCGCGCATCAGCTTCTCGACCGGGTATTCCTTGGTGTAGCCGTTGCCTCCGAAGACCTGGACCGCGTCGGTGCTGACCTTCATGGCCATGTCGGTGGCGAAACACTTCGCGATCGAGGAGTGCTTTGACGCAGGCAGGTCGTGATCGATCATCCAGGCGCTCTGGAGGGTCAGGAGCCGGGCCGCCTCCACCCCCTTGGCCATGTCGGCCAGCATGAACTGCACGCCCTGAAAGTCCCCGATGGGAGAGCCGAAGGCCTGGCGCTCCTTGGCGTAGCCGACCGACTCCTCCAGCGCGCGGCGACCGATGCCGGTGGCCAGCGCGCCGATGGGCGGGCGGGTGCGGTCGAGAGTTTTCATGGCCACCAAGAAGCCTTCGCCCTCGGCTCCAAGCCGCTGGTCCGCGGGCACCCGCACCCCATCGAACTGGACCACGCGGGTGTCGCTGGCCCGCTGGCCCATCTTGTCTTCCTTCTTCCCGTGGGAAATCCCCTCGGAGCCCGCCTCCACCACAAAGGCGCAGATGCCCTTGTGGCGGGTACCGGGGTCCAAGGTCGCGAAGACGGTGTAGAGATCTGCCTCGCCTCCGTTGGTGATCCAACACTTGGTGCCCGTCAGGATGTAGGCGTCGCCGTCCTTTTCGGCCTTGAGCTGGAGCCCCGCGACGTCGGAGCCCGCTCCCGGCTCGGAAAGGCAGAAGGCGAGCAGGCGGAACTGGTCCGCGCAGGGAGCCAGCCAGCGCTTGCGTTGCTCTTCCGTACCCGCCACGACGATCGGCATCAGCCCGAGGTCGTTGGCCATCATGGAAGTGCCCATGCCGGAGCAGCCCCAGGCGATCTCCTCGGTGATCAGGCAGCTGTCCATCACCGATAGACCCAGCCCACCGTACTCCGCCGGGATCTGGGTGTTGATCAGCCCCAGCTCCCAGGCCTTGCGGATGATCTCCCGCGGGAACTCGCCGCTCTGGTCGTACTTCGCTGCTACCGGGGCAATCTCCTCGGCTGCGAAGCGCCGCGCCGTGTCCTGGAGGATCCGCTGCTCGTCGGTGAACCCGAACTCCATTTCTGACTCCGGTTCATTCTCTCAGCAACATCGCTGACACGATCCACTGAAGCGAAGCCGGAGACGGCGGGCAAGCAGCGACGCCGCCGGGCGGAAGAGTGGTCGGGCAGGCAACCGCAGCGCCGAGCGGGAAGAGCGGCGACCACCCCCCAGCCGCCGCTCTTCTCGAACCGGACGCCGCCCGCCTTCGCTCGGCGGCTCGCTGCGGCGACGCTCGAGTCGCCCTCCTAGCTGGCGTAGCCCAGATCCCGCGAGATCCGCTCCGCCGCGGCGACCACCCGTGGTGCCACCGTCGAAGTCAGGTGGTCCTCGTCGAGCCGGAACGACGGTCCAGACACCGAGACGGCGGCTACGACCCGCCCCTCCACGTCGAAGACCGGGGCCGCCGCGCAGCCCAGGCCCTCGTCGAGCTCGCCCAGGTCGAGGGCGAAGCCCCGCACCGCCACACCCCCCAGGTGTTCGAAGAACTTGTGCGAATCCACAATGGTCGTCTCGGTGTGCCGCGCCAGCCGGCCATCGGAGGTCCGCCGGTCGTAGCTCTGACGCACCTCCTCGGGGGCACAGCCGAGCAGCACCTTGCCTAGGGCGGTGCAGTGCACGGGCTGGCGCCTGCCCAGGCGCAGCGACGACATCACCGGACGTTCGGTCTGCTCACCCAGCAGGTGCACGACCTCGAAGTCGCGCATCACGGCCAGGTGGGCACACTCCTGCGTAGCGGCGGCCAGCTCCTCGAGCACCCCGCGGGCGCAGCGCAACAAAGTGCGGCTGCGGGCGAAGGACTGCCCCAGCTCGAAGCTGCGGACTCCGAGGCGGTAGCGCTCGGAGCGGCTGCACTGCTCGATGTAGCCCTGCTGCTCGAGGGTAGCGAGCAGCCTGAAGACGTTGTTCTTGTGGAGAGCAAGCCTGCGCGAGATCTCCGTCACGCCCAGCTCTTCTTCGTCGCGAAACGCCTCCAGCAGGCGCATTGCATTGACCACGGTCTGGATCGCGTACTCGCCCTTGGGCTTCTTCATCGACAACCGGTCTCCAGCCCCCTCTACGTTGGACCCCCCGGAAGGATTCGGGCAGCGGAGGAGACCGCCTGAATCGATTCCCGATGGAAAACCCGATGCGGGCACAAAGCCATCAGCCGGTCTCCCTGGAGGGATCGGGAGGACTCGACTCGATCGGCCATGGCATGCCCCTTGAAACGATCTCGATGCCACTCGAAACGGTTGCCTGCTCGGCCAGCTGTTCGGGTCGTCTCCGTCGGGTGAAGAAGACGCCGGCCTGTATCGCAGCCGGCGAAAGCAAAGTCAAGCAATCTTCACACAGACTTCCCAAATTTTCGGAACTTACACCTAAGGGTGTTTGCCCGGATGTGCACAGTTGCTCGACGGGAAAAGCGATTCGGCTGCGCGTCCCGAAGAGGGACGCTGTGCCCGCGGGTTCAGGACGACGGGCCGCCCGGCTCCTGATGGGTACCGGACGACTCACGATCCGCGCCTTCCGTCGCAAGCAGCTCCAGCACCAGCAGCGCCACTCCGACGACGATGAAGCTGTCGGCGAAGTTGAAGTCGGGCCACGAATAGCCCTTCCACAGCCTGAAGTGCAGGAAGTCGACGACTTCGCCGTAGCGTATCCGGTCGACGAGGTTTCCGATTGCTCCCCCGAGGATGCAGCCGAGTGCCAACGCCGATAGCCGGTCCCCGGGGGCGAGCTTGCGGAAGAACGAGATGATGATTCCGATCGCGACGAAGGAGATGCTGATGAAGAAGGTCAGACGCAACACCGCCGGCGCTGTAGCGAAGAGTCCGAACGCCGCGCCGGGATTGCGAACGTGAGTGAGGTAGAAAAACCCCTCGATGACCTCGCGCTTGTCGCCGAAGTGGAGGTGCGTTTCGACCAGATATTTGGTGATGAGGTCGATGCTCAGGCTGAGCACGAATGCGAAGAGCCCGACCCGGAGCTTGGGCTGCATGAAGCTCGGCACGCTAACACACGCCTCCAGTAGGGGCTATCGAAGCTCGGCTGCGCTGAGCCTTCCGTCGCCCCAGACCGACGGAGCCGTTTCGCGCGCATACGCCAGGTGTTCTGCGCCGTCGCGGCCAGACGCATCGAGGGCAGCTCCCCGCAGTCCGGCGAGATGGGCATCGACCCGGGGGGAGCGCGCGTCTTCGGAATCGAGCAGCTGCTGTGCGCGGTCCACGTAGCCCAGCGCGGCGTCGGGCTGGCCAGCCTCGAGCTGATGACGAGCCAACGCCAGGTAGGCGTAGGGATTGGTCGAATCCACCTGAATCGCCCGCTCGTAATAGATCGTCGCGCTACCCGGACGTCCGGAGACGTCGGCATCGAGCCCCTCGACGCACAGCCCCAGAGAGGCGCGACGCACTGGATCTCCCTCACCGTCGAGCTCCGATAGCCGCAACGGCTGGTCGCCTCCGGGCGCGAAGCGCGTTGCGCAGCCCGTCGTCAGCAGCGCCGCCAGCAACAGGAGCGCAGGGAGCCTCACAGCTGTCGCCTGAGCCAGTCGAAGAAGCGCCGTTGTACGGGCGGCGAATCGTCCCCGGCGGAATGTGCGACGCGGCCCTCGGGGCACGTGGCCCGCGGGGCAGTTCCCGCGAGGAAATATTCCGGCCGGCGCGCGGCGCAGCCCGAGAGTGCCAGGGCTCCGCTGGCGGGATCGACGTCGTGGCGCTCCACGTCAGCCGGTCGCACGAAAACGCCGCGCACGCGGCCTCCCGTCAGGTCTTTAACGAAGCGGCGCCAGATCGGGAGCGCTCCGACACTGCTGGGAACCCCCAGGCTGCGCGGTTCGTCGAAGCCGAGCCAGACGACGGCCACGATCTCCGGCGTGTAGCCGACGAACCAGAGGTCAAGCTCCCCATCTGTGGTCCCCGTCTTGGCTGCAATGGGTCCCTGCAAACCCGTGCTGCGCACACCGGCCGCCGTGCCCCGCTGGGCCACCCCTTCGAGCATGGAGGTGGCGAGGAAAGCGGTGCCGCCGTCGAGGGCGCGCTCGAAGCGCAGCTGGCGGCGCTCCAGGATGTTCCCGCGCGCGTCCACCAGATCCTCGATAGCCTGCAGCTCCGGGCGCACACCCCCGTTGGCGAGCGTTGCATAGGCGCGGCCGATCTCCATCGGTGACAGCTCCGCGGTTCCCAGGGCGAGGCTCGGGACCGGGGGCAGCGGACTCGTCACTCCGAGACGACGCGCCACGTCGATGACACGCTCGACGCCCGTCTGCTCTGCCACGCGGACCGTGGCCACGTTGAAGGACCGCTCCAGTGCCTCGCGGATCGGCACCTCGCCGTGGAAGCTCCGGTCGAAGTTGCGCGGCCGCCAGGTACCCGAGGGGGTAGAAATCTCGAGCGGAGAATCATCTACCGTGCTTGCCAGCGTGAAGGCGGGTCCATCGCGCCCCGGCTCGAGCGCGGCGATGTAGACGAAGGGCTTGAAGACGCTGCCCGTCTGGCGGCGCGCCTGGGTGCAGCGGTCGAACTGGGAGACGCCGTAGTCCCGGCCGCCGACCAGTGCCAGGATCTCGCCCGTCTGAGGACGCAGGGCCAGCAGGCAGCCCTGGAGGGCCTGCTTGGGGCTATCGCTCTTGAGGTGCGGGAAGTCCTTCTCGAGCCGCTCCAGCCCATCGCGCAGTGCCAACGCAGCCAGGCGCTGCGCGCGCCGATCGAGTGTCGAATAAACACGCAGCCCCTCGCTGGTCAGGACTTCGGGTGTGTAGACCGTCGAGAGCTGGCGGCGCAGCAGGTCCAGGAAATAGCGGGCGTCGCCCGGGTCGGGCGTGATCGCGGCCAGCTGGATCGGTCGCTCGCGCGCGGCCGCGGCTGCGACCGCGTCCAGGCGACCCTGCTGTTGCATCAGGTCGATCACCAGGTTGCGGCGCTGCTTGGCGCGCTCGGGATCACGGTAGGGCGAGCGCCCGTTCGGGCTCTGGATGATCGCCGCGATCAGCGCGGACTCGGCAGGGTCGAGCTGGCGCGCGTCCTTGCCGAAGTAGACCCGCGCCGCCTCTCCGACCCCGTGAACCGCGGTGGCACCGCGCTGCCCCAGGTAGATCTCGTTCAGGTAGGCCTGAAGGATCTCGCGCTTGTCGTATCGGGCCTCCACCAGCAGCGCCATCGCAGCTTCCTGCGCCTTGCGCTGGAGCGTGCGCTCCGGTGTCAGGAAGAAGTTCTTCACCAGCTGCTGCGTGAGGGTGCTTCCCCCCTGGCGAATCTCCCCCGCCTTCAGGTTGGCGAGGAAGGCACCGACGATGCGGCGCAGGTCGACACCCGGGTGGGTCTCGAAGCGTTGATCTTCGACGGCGAGCACGGCGTCGACCAGGTGGCCGGGCAATTCGTCGAGACGCACGATCTCGCGCTGCTCGCGGTCGAGACCATAGTAGGCACCGATCTGTTCCGGCTCGAGCATCAGAGCGCCCAGGCTGCGCCCAGTGGGCAGCTCCCGCACCTCCTCGATGGTGCTGCCCGAGAGGCGCAGTACCACGTCGCGCGCGGGTTCCGGGCGCGTCGTGTGCTCGAAGGCGCGCAGGTGCACGCGCACTCGCGAGCTGCCCCACACGTACTGGCCCGGCTGGAGCTCGCTGGTCTTGCGGGCGGAGCGGTAGCCGAGGCGGCGCAGCGTGCCCTCGAGATCCATCAGCTTGTAGTCCAGCCCGGGGTAGACGATGGTCGGCGCGGAGTAGACCCGGGACGGCACCGTGAAGCGCCGTCCGCTGAAGCGCGACACCACCACACGGTCGAGCTGCACCACCCACAACGCGGCCGCGAAGCCGCCCGCGAAAGCCAGGCCGACTACGGCGAATGCAGCCAGGCGCAGGCGTCCCT
>Ga0255057_10001419_pt1 | contig 13456 bp, 12 predicted proteins | sample Cases_109_6_MG_FD_189022 | JGI IMG/M metagenome (GOLD analysis project Ga0255057, IMG submission 189022) | Seawater microbial communities from Amundsen Gulf, Northwest Territories, Canada - Cases_109_6 | ecosystem: Environmental > Aquatic > Marine > Gulf | place: Canada: Northwest Territories... | reverse complement strand
ACCATCAGCTCTGTTGGTTCTGGGGCCTCGTCGGCATCCGGAAAGCGGAGGATGAACCCGTCGTCCGACCACACTGCGTCGACCTCGATTCCGTGGGTTCGACGGAGGATGGCGGCTGCAGCCATCGACCATGGGGCGTGGACCCTGGCCCCGAACGGAGAAAGCAGGACGAGCCGCCAATCACCGATCTCGTCGCGGAACCGTTCGACGACGACCGTGCGATCGGTGGGAAGAACTCCGGTGGCGTCCCGTTCTTCGGCCACATACCGCGCCAGGTTCGCTGCAGCCCAGGTGTCGAGCCGGTACCGCTCGGTAAGGGTCGCTTGTGCTTGCTCGAATCCAAGGGATGCGAGTTCTCGGGTGAAGGCACCGAGGGCCCGTCCGGTCTCGATGGGACGCCCCAGGCTGTCGCCGTGCCAGAAGGGCAGTCGAGCAGACGGCCTTCCGGGGGCCGGCACGACCACCACCCGGTCGGGGGTGATATCTGTGATCTGCCAGGTGGATGAGCCGAGGACAAAGACATCGCCGACTCGACTCTCGTAGACCATTTCCTCGTCGAGCTCGCCGACCCGACCACCTTCAGGCAGATTGACCGTATACAGGCCGCGGTCGGGGATCGTTCCCGGGTTGGTGACCGCCAGCATCCGGGCGTTACCGAGCGCCGTGAGACCTCCGGCGACCCGATCCCACACCAATCGGGGACGGAGTTCGGCGAAGTCGTCGGAGGGGTAGCGCCCGCTGAGCATGTCGAGCACCGCCTCGAACGGTTCCCTGGCAAGGGACCGATAAGGCCCGGCCCGGCGCACGAGCTGAAACACGTCCTCCACAGATCGATCTGCCACCGACACCATGGCCACGATTTGCTGGGCGAGGACATCGAGTGGGTTCCGTGGTATCCGGGTTTCTTCGATGAGTCCCTGGTGCATTCGGTCGACGATCACCGCGGCTTCGAGGAGGTCGCCCCGATGTTTCGGGTAGACCTTTGCTCGCGAAGGCGCCCCGACCTGGTGGCCGGCCCGCCCGACCCGCTGCAGTCCCCGAGCGACGGTTGTGGGCGATTCGACCAGCAGCACCAGATCGACTGCCTCCATGTCGATACCCAGTTCGAGCGACGACGTGGCGACCACACATCGGAGGGATCCGTCCTTGAGACCGCCCTCGATCTCGATCCGCTGGTCCCGCGACACCGAGCCGTGATGGGCGCGTGCGATCTCCTCACCGGCCTCCTCGTTCAGCGCTGCTGCCAACCGCTCGACCAGGCCCCGGCTATTGGCGAACACGATGGTCGAGCGATGTTCTCGTACCAACCGGATGATCTCGGGGTATATCGAAGGCCAAACAGACCTCACCGGTCTTCCCTCGGCATCGGCGGTATCGGGTCGGGTCATGTCTTCGAGCGGAACCACGATCTCGATGTCGAGCACCTTGTCGCGCGGGGCATCCACGATCTCCACGTGCCGGGCGGTCCACCCGTCATCCTCCGGCGTACCCCCACCGAGGAATTCGGCGATTGCTTCGAGCGGTCGCTGGGTGGCGCTGAGGCCGATTCTCTGGGGCGGTGTCGGCGTCACTTCTGCGAGTCGTTCAAGGGAGAGAGCAAGGTGGGTGCCTCGCTTGGAGCCGGCCACGGCATGGACCTCGTCGACTATCACCGTTTGAACCGATGCCAGGATCTGGCGGGCCTGCGAGGTCAGCATCAGATACAGGCTCTCGGGAGTGGTGATGAGGATGTCGGGCGGTGTGCGCAACATCGCCCGGCGCTCCGCCGCCGGCGTGTCGCCGGTTCGGAGTGCCACGGCGAGATTCGGGAGTACCTCGCCTTTGAGCTCGGCCTCGCGTGTGATGCCGCGAAGCGGTGCTCGCAGGTTACGTTCCACGTCGTATGCGAGCGCCTTCATCGGTGAGACATACAGCACTCTGCATCGCTCTCGGGCTGTCGGTGTCGAATCAGCCATCAGGCGATCGATTGCCCAGAGGAAAGCTGCCAGCGTCTTGCCCGAGCCGGTCGGAGCGTGGATCAGCGTGTCATGTCCGGCGGCGATTGCCTTCCACCCGAGCGCCTGGGCTGGGGTGGGGGCTGCAAAGGCGCCTTCGAACCAGCTGGCGACGGCAGGGCCGAAAGGTTCGAGGTGCGCCATCAGGACGAATGTACCTGGGAAGCCTGACGGAGAGCCAGGGAAAATGGCGGGATGTCTGCCAGGGCTCAGGCTGCGGTTGCCGATTCGCTACCTGTGATTGGAGCGCCTGGACCTCGAGCTGAGCGACAGCGTTGTTCAGCAGGCCTTAGACGCCGAGCGACCTTTGGGCCATGCCGTTGAGTAACTCGAGTACGACGCGGTTGGCCAGCAGTGCCGTGACGTCGGCGGTGTCGTAAGCAGGCGAGACCTCGACAACGTCGGCACCTACGACGTTTAGTTCTCGCCCCAGCCGCCGCACCGTGTCGAGCAGCTGGCGGGGGGTGATGCCGCCGGGCTCGGGCGTTCCGGTCCCCGGAGCCGAACCGGGATCGACCACGTCGACGTCCACCGACACGAACACCCCTTTGGTCTCACTGGCGGCGTGGCCTACTGCGTCGTCGACGACGGCGTCCAACCCGCGTTCGGTGATTTCGCTCATGAAGTACGACTTCATGTTTCTGTCGCGCATCCATTCGACCACGTCCGGCGGGGGCCAGTAGCCCCGCAGCCCTATCTGGACGAAGCGGTGGCCGGGTACAGCACCCGACTCGATCAGACGTCGCATCGGAGTGCCGTGTCCATGGAGCATGCCGTAGTGGGTGTCGGCGGTGTCGGCGTGTGCATCGAAGTGGATCAGCGCAATGTCGCCGTGCCCGATGACGTCGGCAACACCACCGGCATCAGGAAACGTGATGGTGTGGTCGCCGCCAAGGACGATCGGGACCGCGCCGGCTCGAGCGATCGAGGTCACTGCGGTTCGTATACGCTCGATGCTCTCTTCCAGGTAACCCGGCACGACGTGGACATCGCCGACATCGACGACGGAGAGCGTCGCCAGCGGGTCGATGCCGGTATCGAGGTGAGGACGCGACCCGTTGAGCTCGAGATAGTCGGCGTCCCGAATCGCTTTCGGACCGAAGCGAGCACCGGGTCGGCTGGTGGTTCCCCAATCGAACGGAGCCCCGATGATGACGACACCGGCATCTTCGAGGTCATCGATCGGGCGCCGAGGGACTCCGGCGAATGATCCGCGGGCACCGAAGGAGAAGGCATCGAAACTGGTCATGGCTGGGAGATTATCGGCTGGGTGTCGGTCGGGGGCGAATACGCTCGAGCCTGAACGCGTTGACGGGGAGCATATGGACATTGCAGTCAATCTTGTGGAGAGCTATCTCCGTCTTACCGGTTACCTCACCTTGAGCGAATTCGAAGTGCAGGCCCGACGAGAAGGTGGTGGATTCGACACGATCACCGATATCGACATCATGGCCATCCGTTTCCCGGGACCGACCTACGCCGGCGATCCCCACGGCGGAGAGGATGCTCATTTGCTGCTCCTGGATGATCCGGCGCTGTTGCTGGAGGATGACCAGATCGATGTCATCATCGGAGAGGTCAAGCAGGGCGCCGCCGAATTCAATCCGGGGATCAGACGCCACAAGGTCCTCCACTCGGTTCTGCGCCGGGTTGAGTGGTTGTTCGCCGGCGGGATCGATGCGGTGGTCGACGATCTCGGTGAACGTCAGGTTTGTGAGGCTCCCGCCCGTGGCGGCGGCACCATCAGAGTGCGATTGGTGGCGTTCGGTAGAGCGCCGCATACCGATCTTCATACGATGACTCATACGCACATCGTGGAGACCCTTTTGGGATTCTTCTCCGGCATGGAGGATGCGTTCAAACCGGTGCAGTTTCGCGACCCGGCACCGGCGATGCTCAGCCTGCTTCTGAAGACCGGCTTTGAGGTGAGCAGGGAGAGTTGAAGCGAGGCGTCGGACCCACCGGCCGGTCACATGCCGCTATGCATGTCATACCGGCCGGATCTAGGGTGCGGGGTCGTTCGCGGAGGGGATTCAACATGTTCGACAAGGATCAGTTCGTCACCGAATGCCTGGAGGCTGTTCGCTCCGGCGATCGGCCGCAAAGTGTGGTCAAGGAAATCGTTGGGCGTTCGGTTTCGAGCGCTTCGAGCATTGAGAAGGAAGTCGGAGACGCGACTACCGGACCGATGTTGACGACCTGGCACCGATCCGACGACCTGACGGTGCTCCACATCGTCTGGCCTCCCGAGGTGGACCTCTTCGCCCACGATCACAACATGTGGGCGGTGATTGGCGTGTATGGCGGCCGCGAGGACAACCAGTTCTACCGTCGCCGGGAGGACGGGCGAATTGAGCCCAACACCGGGAAGACGATTACGTCCGGTGATGTGGTGGCGCTCGGACCTGAGGTAGTTCATTCGGTTACCAACCCGACTCGTGAGTGGACCGCGGCTCTTCACGTGTACGGGGGAGATTTCTTCGCAACTCCTCGCACCATGTGGGACGCGCAAACCCACCAACCGATGCCGTTCGACGTGGAGTTCACCAACCGAGTTCTCGAAGCTGCGGCCGACCGCGCCAGACGTGCCGACACGCTTGGTGAACGGCCGTAGGCAGCTAACGCGATGAGTGGTGTCGACGTGCGATTGGATCACCCGGATCGGGATATTCGTTTCACCAAGACCGAGGATGGGATCGACGTCGCCTTTTGGGAGATCGGCGAGGGCAAGCCGGTCATCATTCTCAACAACTTCGGTATTAGCCATGCCGAGTTGGAGTGGACGGTGCCGTCAATCGCCTCTTTCTATATGGAGATGGCTCGCCGGTACCGGGTGATCAGGTGTGATCCCCGAGGTATCGGTCTGTCCGGGGAGCTACCAGGGGGCTGGGGGGCGACGACGCCTTCCGGCGTTCAGGCTGGAATGTCAACCCATGAGATGGGTTTTGACATCTCGGCGGTTGCCTCCGCCCTTGGAGTCGACAGCTTTGCTCTCATGGCCACCAGCATTCAGGGTCCTGTCGCCATCGAATATGCGGCGAAGCACCTGGAAGTGTCTGAGTTGATCCTGTGCGATTCCTTTGCGACGGTGGCCACCAGCTGGATCGCCCCGACGCTTCGCACCCAGGCAGCCATCAGCAAGATCGAGGAAAGAGAGGGGGGCCCGGTCTTCACTATTTGGGAGAGGATCGCTGCACCCGATGAGGTGGACCAGCTGGTGAACCTGACTCGTGCGAGCGACAGCCGAACCCAGGGCGTCGATTACCCGGGGTTGTCCCAGTTGGAGTGGGACGCAAAAGCATTCTTAGCCGAGGTATCGGTGCCCACTCTGATCGTCAGCAGCCGCAGCGACCTGGTGGATGGGCTCCCTGATGCTCGTCAACTTGCGGCAGGGATTTCCGGCTCCCAACTCCGGATCGTTGACGGTGGGTTCGCTCCCTACTGGTCGGACCGACCCGCGACCCTCGAAGCGATCGACGCTCTCCTGCTTGGAGACACCCAATCGGGGTCTGCCGAGGCCGGTCTTGACACCGTGGTGTCTACCGACATGGTCGAAGCGATGTCCGGCGGGGTGAGCGTCATCGTGTTCACCGACCTGGTCGACTCCACGAAGGTGTTGGACCGCCTCGGCGACGAAGGCGCTCGAACCGCGATGCGGTCGGTCGAGGAGCTGGTGTCCGAGAGGGCGGAGGCACACTCGGGAGCGGTCATCAAACAACTCGGCGACGGGAGCCTGCTTGAGTTCGCCTCCGCATCCAACGCGATCGAATTCGCGCGCAAGATCCAGATCGAAATGCAGGATTCGCAACTGCAGCTCCGGATCGGGATGGCTGCCGGTGAGCCGATCCGTGAGGCCGGCGACGTTCACGGTGCGGTGGTGGTGGTGGCCAGCCGCGTCTGCGACGCGGCCGGACCCGGTGAGGTGATGGTCTCCGAGGGTGTACGCCAGTTGCTGGTCGGCAAGCAGTCGATCTTCCAAGACCAAGGCGAGCATGCGCTCAAGGGCTTCGACGACCCGATCAGGATCTGGCAACTAGAAACCTGACACTCAGCACCCCAGATCCCACCGGAGGGAGTACTTAGTCAACGCTGGCTGAGGTCACGGGGGGGGGTCACCAGACCAAGCCGGGAGTTGCGGCTCTTCAAGGTTGCGCCTACTCGAAGGCAGTGTCGCGCGCCGCGATTCCTTCCCGGGCTTGGTCCCAGTAGCTGTAGGTGCCTTCGTGGAGCAGCTCGCCGGCGGCCTTTGCGACGGCACCCAGGCCGACCAGGTTCAGGCCGCCACCGACGGACACTCGTGCCACGCCGAGTTCGGCGAGTTCGGCAATAGACGGCACTCCCGGTAGAGCCAAGACGTTGATCGGTAGGTCCACCGATTCGACGATCCGTCGAATGTCTGCGGAATCGATGATTCCCGGCGCGTACAGAACATCGGCGCCGGCCGCCTGAAAGGCTTGAAGACGAGCGATCGTATCGTCGAGATCGGGACGGTTATGGAGATAGTTCTCGGATCGGGCTGTCAGAACGAGGCGCACGGAGTCCGAGTGAGCGGCCTCGGCCGCCGCGGCCACCCGGTCGGCGGCGTGGGCTGGTTCATAGATGGGGTCGTCGTCGTTCCCCGTATAGTCCTCGACCGAGCATCCGGCAAGACCCGCGTCTATTGCCAGGCTCACCGTCTCGGCGACGTCGCCGGGATTGTCGGCGAAGCAGTTCTCCAAGTCGGCGCTGACGGGCAGGTCCGTCGCCCCCACGATTGCCGCTGCATGGCCGAGCGCTTCGTCCCGGCTGACGCCGCCATCGAGACGGCCCAAAGTGGCTGCGTGACCCGAGCTGGTGGTGGCAAGGGCGCTGAAGCCAAGGGAGGCGAGGAGTTTGGCAGTCCCCACGTCCCACGGATTGGGGAGCAGCAGCGGAGTCTCACCGTGATGCAACCGCAGAAACTGCTCGGCCTTGACCGCCTGGTTGGTCACCCCGACACCATAGAGCGGGCGTCCGGGCTAAATCCCTGAGGAAGTACACCAACGCTTCGTTGAACTGGACCGGGAACATTGGACCGGGAATTGGTGGAGCGACTATGCCCTGCCGGCGTCTGACACCTTGCTGAGGTCTCCTCCCGCGGCGACACTACGCTCGGAGTGATACCGCAGGAGGAATAACGCAAAATGCGATTTAGGACAATGATGGCCCTTCTGCTCGCCTTGGCTCTGGTAGCCGCGGCGTGCGGGGACGACGACGACGCAGACGGCGACGGAGGGTCCACCGCCTCGTGCGATGTGGTGGACCTCGATCTGGTCACCGCCGGGACGCTCACCGTGGCGACTGGTGAGCCGGCTTTCCCGCCGTGGGTCAGCGGCCCGGACGGTGCGAACTTCGACGATCCGGAGAGCGGCACCGGGTTCGAGGCCGCACTCGTCTACGCACTGGCAGCGGAGATGGGATTCAGCGACGACCAGGTCACCTGGGTGCGGACCGGCTTCGACGAGGCCATCGCCCCGGGACCGAAGAACTTCGACTTCAACCTGCAGCAGTACTCGATCACCGAGGCACGCGAAGAAGTCGTTGACTTCTCCGATCCGTATTACGCGACGGCGCAGGCTTTGGTTGCGTTCCCGGATTCGGCTGTGGCCGGAGCCACCAGCCTGGCGGACCTCAAGGATGCCAAACTCGGCGCCCAGATCGGTACCACCAGCCTCGACTTCATCGAGGACGTCATCGATCCCGACAATCAGGCCGCGGTCTACGACACCAATGTCGATGCCAAGTCGGCGCTAGAAGCAGGTCAAATCGATGCGATCGTCGTCGACCTGCCGACTGCCTACTTCATTACTGCGGTGGAGATCGAGGGATCGATCATCGTGGCCGAGTTTGAAGCTGCGTCGGCGGCACCCGATGAGTTCGGGTTGTTGTTCAGCGATGGCAACTCGCTCGTCGGATGCGTGAATGCGGCGCTGGGGACCCTGCGAGACAGCGGCACGCTGGCGGCACTCGAGGACGAGTGGCTCGTCTCGGCGGGTGGCCTCGTTTCGATCTCGGGGTAGGTGAACTCGAAATCAATCGAGGAGGTCGAGCGTCGGGGCCCACAGGCTTTGTGGCCCCGGCGCTCACCTCATTCACGTGAGGAGGGTGCTCGCGGTGCGCTGATCGCCGCCGGCTCCACGGTGGTCGTCTTGGGCCTCATCCTGTGGGTGGTGCTCGCTTCGGAGGCGTGGCCGAAGGTTCAGCGTCAGTTCTTCAGCTGGTTTCATTTCAAGGAGAGCTTCCCCAAGGTCGCGTCCGGGTTCTGGCTCGACATCAAGATGTTCGTGGTTGCCGAGGTCCTGATCCTCGGGATCGCTCTCGGTGTTGCCATGATCCGGGCACTGCGGGGACCGGCCTTCCTGCCGCTCCGGATCATCATGATCGTCTACATAGATCTGATCCGCGGCCTTCCGATCCTGCTGCTCATTCTTCTGATGGGATTCGGGATTCCCTCACTCCAGTTGCCCGGTGTCACCAATAGCGCCCTGTTCTGGGGAGTGACCGCACTCGTCCTCAGCTATTCGGCCTACACCGCCGAGGTCTACCGGGCCGGAATAGAATCTGTGCACGAAAGTCAGCGGATGGCGGCTCGTTCGATCGGACTCACCCAAGGTCAGGCGTTGCGCTACGTGATCGTGCCGCAGGCAATCAGAAACGTCATCCCGGCCCTGCTCAACGGGTTCGTGAGCCTGCAGAAGGATGTGGCGTTGGTGTTCGTTCTCGGAGTCAGAGAAGGTCTACGTGAGGCCGACATCTACAACGCCCGTACCTTCAACTACACCAGCTACATCGCAGCCGCCGTCCTGTTCCTTCTGGTGAGCGTGCCGGTGGCAAGGTTTACCGATTGGTATACCGAGCGCGATAGGCGCCGCAAGCAGGCAATGAGCTCATGATGGCCAAGCTCTCGATCCGCAACGTGGTCAAGGCTTTCGACAACAAGGTCGTGCTACGTGATGTGGACCTGGACGTTTCCACCCACGAGGTCGTTTGCCTGATCGGCTCCTCCGGATCGGGCAAGTCGACGCTGCTCAAATGCATCGACCTGCTGGTCCCGATCGATGCCGGCCAGATCTTTCTCGATGGCGTGGACATTGCGGCAACCGGCATCAACCCGAACCAGGTGCGTCAATCGATGGGGATCGTGTTCCAGGCGTTCAATCTGTTCCCCCACATGAAGGTCATCGACAACATCACCCTCGGCCCTCGTAAGGTACACGGGATTTCGCGGGACGAAGCAGAAGAACGGGCTCGGGGACTGCTCGCTCAGTTCGACCTGCTCGACAAGGCCGACGCCTATCCGGGTCTCCTATCGGGAGGCGAGCAACAGCGTGTCGCCATCGTGCGAGCATTGGCCGCGGAGCCGGAAATCATGCTGCTGGACGAGGTCACGTCGGCGCTCGATCCCGAACTGGTGGCCGAGGTGCTCAACGTGATCCGGGGTCTCAAGAAGGAAGGCATGACGATGATCATCGCCACCCACGAGATGGGCTTTGCCCGCGATGTAGCCGACAATGTCTGTTTCCTCGACGATGGGGTGATCCTGGAGCAGGCCGCGCCGAAGGATCTGTTCGGTAACCCACAGCAACCGCGCACCCGGCAGTTTCTGCAGCGAATCGTGGACGCCGGGAGGTTGTAGGGACCATGTTCGAGACGCTGCGTTCGGTGCTGCGGTTTCGGCGGTTCGAATTCGATGGGGTAAAGCGGCGCTTGGCGAGGGCCGCCAGCATCGGAGATCTCAGGGCCATTGCCAAGCGGCGGCTTCCCGGTGGGGTGTTCGACTACATCGATGGGGGCGCAGAGGACGAGATAGCCATGGCCCGCAACGTAGAGGCGTTCCGCCGTGTCGAGTTTCGACCGCGGGTCCTCCAGGGTGTGGGTGAGGCTGATCCGGCGACGACGTTGCTGGGACGCCCGTTGGCCTTCCCGTTGGTGCTGGCTCCGACCGGTTTCACACGAATCGCCCATCCGGACGGCGAACTGGCGGTGGCGCGGGCGGCGGAGGCGGCGGGTGTGCCCTATGCCCTCTCGACGTTGGCAACCAGATCCATCGAGGAGGTTGCCGCGGTATCTTCCGGTGACCTCTGGTTCCAGGTATACGTGTGGCGCGACCGCGGGCTGGTCGAGGAGATGATCGCCCGGGCTGCCGAGGCGGGGTACCACGCGTTGTGCCTGACGGTGGACGCCACCGTCATTGGACGTCGCGAACGAGACGTGCGGCGGGGCTTCACGCTTCCTCCCAAGGTGGGACTGGACACGATCATCGACGGGATGCTGCATCCCGGATGGACCTGGGACTTCGTGCGATCCGATCCGATCCGTTTCGCCAATGTCACAGGCCGCGAGGTCGGAGACGGCACCGATGCGGTCTCGTTGGCCGAGTACGTGAATGGACAGTTCGACCCGGGACTTTCCTGGCGAGACCTGGAATGGCTGCGGTCGGTGTGGCATGGTCCGATTGTCATCAAGGGGATCCAATCGGTCGCAGACGCCGTCGATGCGGCGGCCGAAGGCGTCGAGGCAATCGTTGTTTCCAATCACGGGGGCCGCCAGTTGGATTCTGCGCCGGCGACGCTGGATCTGGTTCCTTCGATAGCAGATGCGGTCGGAGATCGGCTGGAGGTCATCGTGGATGGCGGAATCCGCCGGGGAGCCGACATCGTCAAGGCTCTGGCGTTGGGGGCGCGCGCCACGATGGCGGGTCGTGCGTATCTGTATGGCCTTGCCGCCGGGGGTGAAAAGGGGGTCGCTCAGGTCCTGGAGACGCTGGACGCCGGGGTGAGGCGAACCATGACCCTGGTGGGAGCCTCCACGGTCGCCGACCTCACCCGGGAGCACGTATCGTTCAGAGCAATGAGCTAGAACGCTCAGCCCGGCCTCAGAGCGTTCCGCCCCACAGGCTGAGCGAGGTGCAGTCGTCGGGTTGGCGGATCAGAGGATCGCCGATCAGTTCTTGGATGCGGACTTCGAGTGCCCACACGGTGGTACCCGAGTTGAGGTGGCCTCCCACGGTCTTGCCGTTGGAGCCGGCGAAGGCGGCGTGGGTGTGGACGAATGGTGCTTCGTCGAGCAGCGATACGTTGCCGACTCCTGCCAGCACCTCAAGATGTTCGTCGAACTCGAAGTTGCGGTAGATCCGTTCGTCCTGGTCGTAGTAGCGCAGCGACGCCCGCGACACCGCGCCGAGGTAGGTGAGCCAGGCCGCCCGGATGCCGGCTCCGGTCACGTACTCAGTGATGCCGTCCAGCAGGTCTTCGCCGGTGTTGAGACGGACCAGGTGGATAGCACCGGGTTCCATCAGGTAGGAGATCACTTTGCTGCCTTTACGATCGCTCGGGCTCGCACCGGATCCACCCGATTGGTGGTGACTCCGTCGATCTTGGTGGCCGTACCGACGATCACCCCGGCGCACACGGTGAGGATTTCGGCCACCGTGTCGTCGGTCACGCCGGATCCTGCGTAGAGGGGTGCTTCGGGGACGGTTACATGAACCGCGTCCAGATCGCCGCGATCGAGGGCTTGTCCGGTGGCGGCACCACTGACAACGATCCCGTCGGCGCCGGCACGCTCCCACAGATCGGCTGCGGACTGCTCCAGAGTGACCCCGGGTGGGGGAGCGGCGTGTTTGACCATCACATCCGCCAGGATCGTGACCTCGGGAGCGAGTGCAGCCTTGAGCCGTGATACCTCAGCGGCTCGGCCGATGATCGGGCCCTGATCGGTCGACATCGAGCCCGACAGGACATTGATCCGAATGAAGGCCGCTCCGGTGGCTGCGGCGACTGCCAGCGCACCGAGGCCGTCGTTGCGCAGGACGTTTACGCCGAACGGCACTTCGATCTCGGCGGCGATGGCGGCGGTCGCCCTGGTCATCGCAGCGATGGTGACCTTGGGTACGTCGTCGGCGAAGAACGGAGCGTCGCCGAAGTTTTCGATCATCAAAGCGTCGAACCCGGCATCCACCAGATCGAGGGCATCCAAGACCGCGCGGTCGATGACTTCATCCAGCGGGACAGAACGCGCCGATCCCGGGAGCGGTCCGAGATGGACCATGCCGATGAGGCCGGAGATCATGGTCTGATGTCGGCGTTACGCAGGGCGGCTTCGGCAAGCTCGCCCGTCGCGCTGAGGCTCTCGGTGTCGGCGGCGTCCATGAAGCCGACCACGACGCGACACCAGTCTGAAGACTGGCCCCGGATGATGTGCTCCGCATCTTCGGGTCCGAACACCCAGCGTTCATAACCCGGACCCACCAATTCCACCCTGACCACTTCGGGGTACTCCTCACCGGCCTTGGCGAAGGCGTTGGGGAGGGTGGCCCAGCCGAGCCAGGCGATGTGGCGAAGGCGCGGAGTATCGATGATCTCTTTGTCGAGCGCGGTGAGTATCTCAAGGCCGTGGGCCCAGGTGTCGGCGAGCCGCATGGTGGCGAAGGTCTGGGCCGAGACGTTGCCATTGAGCCACTGGATGCGGTCGTTCTCTCCGAGGCGGCTCAACGCGTCGACCACGTCTGCCCGGGCGAAGCGCCACTGCTCGATGACCTCCTGCGAGCGCTTGGTCTTGGCGTTGTCGACACCCGCCTGTTCGAAATTCTCCACGGAGCCGTGTTCGTCCAGGGTCTTCTTGGGAACGATATCGTCGGAGAGGATTCCAGCGATGTGGCGCTCGGCCCACCAGAGGTAGGCGATGGTGTCCTGCGCGGTCCATCCACGTTCGCCGACCTTCTTCTTCCAATCGCGATCCGGAGCGCGCTGCAGCGATTGGTCGAGCCCCTGTTGTTCGGCGACTAGGTCGGCCAGGATTCCTCTCATGAGGCCATAAGGCTACTCGCTGGTCGGGTCGCCTTCTTCGGCGGCAAATCCGTTGATCGTGTCGATCATCTGGCGGAGGCGTCCCAGGCTTCGACGGTTGAAGTGGAGCGCCAAGCGCGGCAAGTCGGGATGATCTTCCGAATTCACTTCGGCTTCGGTGGCGTCGATGGACTCGATGATCCCCGAGGCGAGGATGTCGCCGAACTCATCGTTGATCTCCTGCAGTTGATGGTTGGTCGGTTGCCGTTTGAGCCTCAGTACCAACCGATCTCCGACGAACCGCTGCGAGTGATAGTTCTCGTAGAAGCCACAGACCTCGTCTGCGGCTTCCGCAGCCGACTGGGTGTGGGTGAAGAGTGACAGGTCGTCCGGGCCGATCATTCCCTGCTCCATGAGGGTGCCGGTAACAAAGTCGAGCCACCCCTTCCAGTAAGAGGTGCCGGGCGCTTCGACCAGCACGATCGGACTGACCGGGCTCTTGCCGGTTTGGATGAGCGTGAGCAGCTCGTACGTCTCGTCCATGGTGCCGAACCCGCCGGGAAACAGGGCGAAGGCGTTCGACTCTTTCATGAACATGAGTTTGCGGGTGAAGAAGTACTTGAAGTTGATGAGGCGGCTCTCGTGGATGTACGGGTT